>Ga0181517_10000041_pt1 | contig 162238 bp, 127 predicted proteins | sample PEATcosm2014_Bin_31_FD_119748 | JGI IMG/M metagenome (GOLD analysis project Ga0181517, IMG submission 119748) | Peatland microbial communities from MTU Mesocosm Facility, Houghton, MI, USA - PEATcosm2014_Bin01_30_metaG | ecosystem: Environmental > Terrestrial > Soil > Wetlands > Peat | place...
GCGGTTCAGGGCAAGCTTGCCCTGAACCGCAAAGCAAAAACAAAAACCTTCCTGAGAAGGAAAAAGTGTCGGAGATGTGCCCGGTCTAAAATGTCGGTTAACTGCCCGGCCGTTCATTCACGGGTACGGACCGGACTCGTCCCTGACCGCTCATTCCCTCATTTCGATTGTGCAGCCTGGGCGGGTTATTTTCTGCAAAAGGGTTGAAGTGGCCGGTGAGCCGACGTGGTCAACCCACCCATTCCACAATGAAACTGTGGAATGGATGGGGTACCTAGCCGCGTAGGTGATTTTCGTGCTTTCCCATGTTTGAGAATCCAAACATGGGGCACCCAGTGACTGTGGCTGCGCACTCTTTCCACGATGAAGCTGTGGAAGGACGGGGCACCCCGGCAGTCGTCCAGTTCCTGCGAGTCTTAGAGAAGGTTGCGCGTCAGACGATAGACGGCCAAGGCGAAGATTGCCCAGTAAACTGCCTGAATGGCGACCGCGGTCCCTGCGTTCACAACTCGGTGTTTGCCACGATAACTGAAGACCGAAGTCCAAGGATTATTCGCTGGAATGCGAAGGCCGAACCAACTCCAAAGCATGGAGATGGAGCTTGCGAAAATCGCAGCGATCGGAACTGTAATGATGAGAACAAGCGGTCCCTGACCGTCACAGTATGAGCCTTGTGCGCTCATGTCTCTGCACCAACTTGACTCGGCCGGCCACAACATCGCAAACGCTGTGATTTCGCCAACGATTCCGCCGAGAATTCCTAAGGACACCTTCTTCCAAAAGCTCAGCCTTAGGTTTGTCCCCTCATTTTGCATTTTCAGACCCGAGAGGATGAATGACGGTGTAGCGGCGAGGAATAGAAGGAACGCCGCCGGAGAGCACCACAAGAACAATTCTCGGAGATTAAGAATGTTAATCACCTTTAACCAGTATTTGCAGAAATCCAGCGACCAGCCAACGACGAGCAATGCATGACAACATCATAAGGGGCTGAATGTGGTTCTTGGTGAGTCACCCCTTACTCGGGAGCTACCACTTAGTACCCAGTTCCGGATGCGGGTTACTCAACTGGTGACTTCCGGATTGACCACTTTCGGATAGCCCACCACCCGACCGAGATCGCGGTTCGTGGCAGGTCGGGTGTTATCCTTTTCATTCTTCAACCGACATTGAAGTTGTTTGTTCCGGCGGGGAATGCTCGATGCGCAACTATAGAGTCGTGGCGTGTGCGCTTGTCGTGGGCACGGTTCTAAATATGGCTGCTTGCAAGCCAAAACCCCATGCAGCCTTGTCCGAGCAAAAGTCAAATCAAGTGCGCGGCGTGAATCCAAAGGCGCCTGACTCGCCGGACGAGATATCCTGCCGAGTGTTCGTACAGAGATTTTACGATTGGCGGGTCTCTCTCAATGTCGATATGTTTTGTTCCAATTCGCTCAAAGGAAGCCGGGCAAGCCAGGAGGCAATTGACGCTCAGGAAGAGGAATGCAGAATTGCTTCCCTCTATCGCCATGCTGAAAAACTTAGCCCCAATAAGGTTCTGAGCCGGAAGCTTCTGCACTACCAGCATCGAGAAGAGGCTGTGCAGGCAAAAGACGTGGAGGATCCGGGCTTGGATTTTGATCCGTACTTGAATACGCAAGATCCAAGTCCGAGGTTCGTTGTCGACGACGTCCGCGTCAACGGCAACCGGTGTGATGCGATTGTTCACGGATACGATGGGGGCAAGCAGCGAGAAGAGGTTATGCCCGAATTATCTAAAGCTGGCGATGGCTGGGTCATCGAAAACTTTCATTACAAGATTGACTACAACGATGGAAAGCCACCCCAGAATGATGACCTGATTCACATGATCAGAGAGTACATCGGCGAAGTAAAGCAATAGGCTCGATGCTGGCAATTCCGGGTTGCGGTAGAATAACCGCCCATCCGGAAATAACGGTTCGGTAAGTACCGAACAAGGCCAATCAGGTGGCGACGGTCCAGAGATCGATGGTCAGTTGGCGAGGACGGGCCGAGTTGCACATTGAAAGCCAGCTAACTTAGGAATGGTACGGATCGGCACCAGGACACGCCTCAGGATTTGTGCACTCATCACTCAGCGTAGATTGGGGATTCGTGGGGCAATGCAGACTGCGCGGACCTTGTGAGGCCCGGATGAGTGCGTAAGAGCGTTTTGACCCGACTGCTTAGAATCGAGATAGGCGTTTGTGGCCTCCCACCCATTCCACGATGAAACTGTGAAATGGATGGGGCACGCGGCTTGTGCCGGATTCCGGGTAGACAATAAGCCTATGAAACATCTCTACCTTAAAGCGGTAGGCGGACTGATATACGTCTTCGCTACAGTTTCGGCGCTCATATTCCTCCCGGCATGGACGTTCCACTACTGGCAAGCGTGGATGTTTCTGGTTGTGTTCATGGTTTCGACATCGGCGATTTTTCTCTATATCGCCAAGAACGATCCGAGCCTGCTCGCAAGGCGGGTGAAGACAACCGAAAAAGAGACGAGCCAGAAGATCATACGGTTTCTTGTAAATCTTGCATTCACCGCCGTGATTGTCTTCTCGGTACTGGACCACCGCTTCGGATGGTCTGTTGCGTTGCCGCAGATCGCCTTCGCCGGGGACGCGTTTGTTGTGCTAGGAATGCTCATCATTTTTCTTGTGTTCAAAGAGAACACCTTTTCTGCTCAGACGGTTGAAGTGGAAGCGGAACAGAGGGTCGTATCGACTGGACTGTACTCGATGGTGCGGCATCCGATGTATGTTGGCGGCCTCGTCTATATTTTTGGATTACCCCTCGCTCTCGGCTCATGGTGGGGCCTACTTCCGGCACTTCTCTTTATGCCTGTGATGGTATGGCGGATTCTCGACGAAGAGAAATTGCTCGCAAGAGATCTGCCGGGCTATCTGGAATATAAAGGCAAAGTGAAATATCGCCTTGTGCCGTTTGTCTGGTAACGATCTCTTTGTGGGGAATGTCTGTGCATTCCCACGTTTGAGAATCCAAACATGAGGTGGGCCAGCCTCTGTGGTATCCCACCCTTGTCGCATGAAACTGCGACAAGGATGGGGCACCCATATCCGTGCTGAATTCAGTGGGAGCGGAAGGAACGTGGGCATTTGTGGTTTCCCACCCATGTCGCGATGGAACTGCGACATGGATGGGGCACCCATTTTCTTGCTCAATTCGGTGAGGGCGTTCGTGCTACTTCAATGCGCCAGAAAGTAGACTCCAATGCAAACCAGCACGGCTGAAGCCCAGCGTCGCCGGTCCACATTCTCCTTAAGGAACATTTTGGCGGCGACGGCATTGGTGACCAGCGTGAGCGAAGCCGAGGCGGGCGCCACGAGGCTCAGGTTCAAGTGATTCAGCGCGAAGAGCAGAGCGAAGAAAGCCAGAGCCAGAAAGCTTACGCCGGCAAAGAACAGCGGACAGGTGACGACGGCGCGAATTGCGCCCTTCATTCCTGAACGGGCGCGAATCACGTCCAAGTCGCCGATGGACTTCATGGCTGCGGCGGTCAGCACTTCACCAGCGGTGGAGCTGAGAACAATCGCGGCGATCATTGCCACCGTGGTCCACGGGCCGGGATGCACGGGAATGGTCATCTAAGCTGCTCCTCCCCGATCTCGACAGCGGGCTCTGTCTCCAAGGCAGGGTCCGACGGTCTCTCGGTCATGGACGGTCCTTGTGCGACGAAGCCGACGCCGAGTGTGATGAGCACAATTCCCGCCCAGCGCTGGAGGGAGATCGCTTCGTGCAGCCAGAAGCGGGAGAGCAGGGCGACAATTACGTTGCCGAAAGCAGTGGCGGGAAGGACGAAGGTGAGATCGGCCCATGAGAGCGCGGTGAGGTAGCTGGCGAAGAAGCCGATGAGCAGCGCAATCCCGATGGCGATCCAGGGCGTGAAGACCGCGGCAATCAGAGTGCCGGGGTGAGCCAGCGTGATGGGTGGCAGGCTGGTCATGCCGCGCGAAAGACAGGTATCGCCCAACGGAGCGCACAAGGCAACCAGTCCCAGAACCATGTACCGCCGCGGCGAAAGTGTGTGATGCGCCACCACTGGTTTGCGAATCCTTTGTGCAGCCGGGAAGAAAAGAAGGCGACGCCAGATGAGCGCCGCCCTCAGTGGAACCTGAGCCGAGGAGAGTTAGGCGCCGGCGCCAACCGTGGCTGGAGGGTCGGCCTGATGACTCCGTGCGTCCTTCACCATCTTGTTGCGTTGTGCGCGCAGCTTGAGAAACGCCTTGGCCTCAACATAGAGTCGCGGCACATCGCGATTCATGATCGCCTTCCACACAACGCGGAAGGCAGCCTTGGGCCGGAAGTAGTATTCGTCGTAGAAGCGGTGCACCATTTCGAGCACGTAGTCGGTGGGCAGGCCGGGATATTCGATGTGCGCCATCTGGTGGCCGCCTTCATCGCTCATCGCCGCTGTGTTGACGATGAAGCCGTTGGCCTTGGCGTAATCGTAAAACTCGGTGCCCGGATACGCGTGAGCAATCGAGACCTGGATGGTTTCGACATCCAGCGACTTGGCAAAGTTGATGGTATTGCGGATCGACTCCTTGGTCTCGCCGGGCAGGCCGAGGATGAAGTCACCGTGAATGGTCAATCCCAAGTCATGGCAATCCTTGGCGAAGGCCCGCGCGCGCTCGACAGTGGCGCCCTTCTTGATGTTCTTGAGAATCTGCGGATCACCGGATTCGAAGCCCACGATCAGCAGCCGGCAACCGGCTTCCTTCATGGCCTTCAGGGTATCGTAGTCCGTGGTCACGCGCGAAGTGCAACTCCAGGTGAGCCCCAGCGGTTTCAGTTTCTCGCACAGCTCGATGGTGCGCACTTTTTGGATGTTGAAGGTGTCGTCGTCGAAGAAGAACTCCTTCACCTCGGGGAAATTCTGCTTGGCCCACGCCAACTCGGCAGCCACATCGTCCGTGGAGCGCTTGCGCCAGGCGTGCCCGCTGAGCGTCTGCGGCCACAGGCAGAAAGTGCACTGCGCGGGGCAGCCGCGCGTGGAGTAGAGCGCGATGAAGGGGTGAAGCAGGAAGGGCACGTTGTAGCGCGTCACGTCCATGTCGCGCTTATAGATCTTGGTAGCCCAGGGCATCGCATCCAAGTCTTCTACCTGGGGGCGGTCCGGGTTGTGGATGATTTCGCCATCCCGCTTGTAGCTGATTCCGAGAATCTCATTGAGCGGCTTGCCCTGGGCAAACTCGACCACGGAGTAGTCGAACTCCCGGCGGCAAATGAAATCGAGGGCGGCGCACTCGTTGAGGGCGCGGTCAGGGGCCGTGGTTACCGGCGGTCCCACGAAGGCGATGCGAATGGAGGGGTTGGCAGCCTTGATGGCCTCGGCCAGGCGCTGATCGCCCTCCCAGCCAATCGTGGATGTGAAGAGCACAAGAAACTGGAAGTCCTTGCAAATCTTGATCGTTTCTTCTGCCGACACGTGATGCGGGGGAGCATCGAGGAGCCGCGAGCCCTCCAGCATGCCCGCAGGGTAGGTAAGCCATACCGGGTACCAGTAGGACTCAATCTCGCGCGTGGCCGGCCAGCGCGAACCCGCGCCACCGTCAAATCCCTCAAACGAGGGAGGATTCAGAAAGAGTGTCTTTAGGGGCATAGGCATCCCTTCAATTTTAACATTTTCCAACATTTCGAGCCTTTCTTTTGATTTGGCTCACTTTCCGTGCAGTTCGTTCAGCCAGTCTTCCATGTGGCCCAGGGCGCGCAGCAGGCTGAGCCGGGTTCGGGCCAGGTCGAAATCGGCATCCCGGGCGTCCTGGTACTTTTGACGCTCGTCGATGCGCGCCAGTTCCTCCGCTTTGGGCGAAAGTTGGGGCGTGGAACCGGGCCCGGCACCTGTGCCGTTTCCAAGCTCCAATTGTGCCAGCACGCTCTTCAACTGGTCGTCGGCAATCTGTTGCTTCAGGGTGGCGATTTCCGCCTGGGTGTCCAGTTCGCGCAGGCTGCCCGTCAACTCTGCTATCTGCACATCGTTCTGGCGCTGTGCCTGTTCGGCCTCGACAGTTGCCCGGAGCGCTTCAGCGGCAGACTCTTTGGCTTTGGCACGCACACCGAAGTCGAAAAAAGGAATCTGAATCTGAAGTCCAAAACTGATGTTGTTCGGAGTGAAATTGTTGTAGTAGGTGGAGTAACTGTTCAACTCGTTCGAGTCGTAGTTGTAGACAGCGCCAAAAGAAATCTGCGGTCGGTGCCAGAGCAGGTCATCTCCACGGGCCTGGAATTGCTTTGAGAGGGCCAGCGCCCCGGCTGACTTCACACCCAGGAGCGTGCGCGCAGGCTGGCTGCCGGTAACCGCGGGAATCTCGGGTATGCTGGCATGATCGGGGGAAATGGCGCCCAGGGGCATTCCGGTCAGGACAGAGATCTGTTTGGCCAGTGTGGCTGCGCGAGTCTCCAGATGAAGGCGTTTGAGCTTGATCTGGGCGGCAGTAAGGCGGCCCTGCAACAGGTCGATGGAGGAGTCGACGCCTGCCTCGGCGCGCTGCTGCTCAATTTGCACGAGGCTGTTGGCAAAAGACTCCTGCTGGCGTGCGGCATCGAGTTCGATGTTGACGGTATCCAGTTCAATGTAGGCAGTGGAAGCGTCGAGGGCGACCTGTTCACGAGCGTCCTTCAGGCTCAGGTTGGCGGCGTCTACGCCCGCGCGTGCGGCTTTGGTGTACTGGCGCTGGGAATAGCTGAAAACAAGCGACTGCATACTGACGCTGCCCACCGAGGGCTGACCCGTAGGAAAGCCGTGCGAGTAGCCCACCGTGGAGCCAATCCCCAGATTGGGAATGTAGGCGTTTTGAGTTGCCGCCAGCGCCGCATTCGCCTTTTGCAGATCCGCGTCTGCCAGCTTGACAACGCTGCTATTTCGCTCTGCCAGGTCAACCACCGTGGCCAGTGACACCTGTGCGGGCAGCAGGACGGGGAACGCCCAAAGGGCCACTCCAACGAGAATGGCAAGGCAGGTCGCGCGTGATTTGGTTGCGATAATCAATTGCTCAATTTCCAATCAATACTTCAGTTCCTGGGCAGGCCGGTAGTCGTGCGCCAGTTCCAACGCTGCCGCCTGTTCGCGATGCGCGCCCGCCGTGTCGCCTTGTTGGGCCATGAGGCGCGCCAGGCGCAAGTGCGCTACAAACGCCGGCGCCTCTTCGGTTTTTGTTGGGCTGGCGAGATAAGCTGCGAGCAACTTCGCCGCCAGGTCAAGGTCTCTCTTGGCCTTGGTCAACACCGAGGCGGCATCGTAGAGCGCAACGCTGGAGTGGCTGTCCCGCTGTGCGATCTTCATGCCGTTTTCCACGGCCGACTCCATGTCTGCCACGCGTCCACGCCGCTGATAAAAGCTGGCCAATGTCATCCACTGGAAAGCAGGACGGGTGCTTACGGCGAGCGCCTGCCGGAATTCGCGCTCCGCCGCGCCATAGTCCTTATTGTTTTCGGCCAGGCGCCCGCGCAATTCATGGGCCCTTACCGGATCCACCTTATCCAGCCGCGACGCCACGTCGTAGGCTTTGCTGGTGCCGCCGCCCACCACAGCGGGCGCCGAGTAGTAGAACTCAGCCAGGTCGGCAAGCGCCTCGGCGTTGCGGGGGTCTTCCCTGACCGATTCCTCGAACTCTTCGCGCACGTTCTTTCCCAGTGAGAAAGCGCTCAGGAATGAGGCCCGGTCTGCCTTTTCGCCCAGCGCGCGGCCCAGCCAGAGATGATAGTCGGAGTTCTGCCCATCCATCCTGACTGCCAGCGCGCATTCGCTGGCGGCTGCATCCCAGTGGTTCAGGGTGAGCAATACCCGGCACTTCAGATTATGAGACTCCGCGGATTCTGGAAGGGAACTGAGCATGGCCAGAGCCCGATCGGCCTCTCCTGCCTGCAAAGCTGCGTTTGCCCGCACCAACGAATCTTTAGGCGCCTGCGCCCAGGCTGCAATACCCGTAGCTGCCGCCAACAAAAGACTTGCCCTGAGCACTGCTGTCACCGCGCAGCCTTCTTGATGGGAATGCCTTCCAGCAAAGGCTGGCCTGTGGTTGTTCCGGTGGCCACCCATTCTCCTTCGGCGAGTCCGGAGACAATGGACACCTGGGTCAGGTTGATGGTCCCGGTAACCACTGGAGTCTTCTTCAACTCGTCGTCTACTACCTTGAAGACATAGGGCTTGCCGTTCTCTGAGTGAAGCGCCTCACGAGGGACGCTCAACACGTTTGCCTCGCTTGAGGTGGTTACGGTCACTGTCACATTTGTTTCCGGCAACAGCCCGTCATCAGGATCGTCGATCTTGACAAGTACCTCGCCCACATTGCGCGTGCCAAAAGTAATTACCGTGATGGGGGTGCGGACAATGTGTCCATGCCACAGACGGTCCTGTCTGGCATCCCACCTGACCAAGATCGGCTGTCCAATGGCCAGCCTTCCAATATCGGGCTCGTCAAAATAGGCTCTCACGCGCTCGTGCTCAAGGTCGGCCATTTGCAGCAGCAAGGCGCCGGCCTCCACAAATTCCTTGCGCCCGGCGTTCATGCTGTAGACCGTTCCCGCCACCGGCGCACGGACAATTGTTTGTGCCATGACCGCGCGTGCCGCAGCCAGGTTGGCTTCCGCGTCGGCCAGCGTCGCCCGCTCTCGTGCCAATTCCGCGGGAGAGTAGCGGCTGCGAACACTTTGCTGGGAGGCGCTCAGGTTAGCCTCGGCAGTGGCCAGCCGCTGGCGTGCTGCGGCTACTTCGCTGGCCGAGGCTGCCCCGGTGGAGCTGAGCCTGGTGAGAGCATCCAAATCATGGCTCGCCTGGTCGCGCTCCAGCTTGTTGCGCGCTACGTCGGCAGCGGCCCCTTGGCGTTGCTCCAGCGTTCCGTTGTTTGTGGCGGCATCCAAGGCGGCCTGAGCGGCCTTTACTCCGCTCTCGGCGCCAGCCAGCCGGGCGCGGGCCTGCGAGTCGTCCAGTTCAAGCAGCAGCTTGCCGGCTGGAACCTGGTCGCCGGGCTGCGCATACACTGCCTTCACCGTCGTCGCGATGGGACTATAGAAGGGGTAATTTGTCTCCGGCTCAACGCGGCCGTTGGTACTGACCGTGCTTGCCAGTGGCTGGTGAGTCACCTGCGCGACACGCACCTGCAGGTGCTCCCTGGTGAGGGAGCGCACCGCGAAAAACACCAGAACCAATAGAATGGCCGCACCCAGCCAAAGCCAACGGCGGTCCAATTCCTTTCTTTCTCTAGCCATTTACACAACCTGAGTCAGTATATAGGACTCAAAACCGCCTCCGAGGACGCGTGAAAATCCGACCCGGGTACCGTCTTGGCCAGCCTTCTGCCCGGCTCGTACAATCAAGTCATGCCAGAGCAGCCTCGCTACACCGATGATCACGCCAAGGCCGGTCTCGACTTTGCCTTTCCCGCCATTGAAACCTGGCAAAATCAGTTTCCTGGCTATGAAATCCAGATCGACGATCCGGAACTCACCTCCGTTTGCCCCAAAACAGGGCTGCCCGACTTCGGCGTTCTCACCATCCGCTACATGCCGCGTCACCGGTGCCTGGAACTCAAGTCGGTCAAGGAGTATCTCTTTAGTTACCGGAATCTTGGGATTTTTCAGGAGAACATCGTGAACCAGGTCCTGGAAGACGTGGTGAAGGCTTGTGATCCGGTTTGGGCTGTGGTGCGGGGCGAGTTCCGTCCCCGAGGCGGCATCGCCACCACGGTAGAAGCACGGTGGCCGCGGCCGGCGGCTTAAGTCTTATCCGCCGCAGACCTCGGAATTACAAAATCCATCATCCCCATCGGGCCTCGCCTCGCCTCGCTCGTCTCGGCGTCCATGCAGATTCACGGGGAATTTGCTGGTCAACGGTGATGCGATTTGTTACAACCGGATCGGGTAAAGATCACGTCGAAACGCACATGACGAGGCGATCCGAATGAGCACTCTCTTCCCCACCTCAAACCCGCCCGCAGACACAAAACCGCTAGCCGACCTGGATCAATGGGACGACTTTATCGGCGGCCGCTACAAAGAGGGCCGGTCGGAAGCTGAATTCCGGCAATACGATGCGACTGCCTTACCCGGGGTGGCCGAGTTTTACCGCCTCAATCACGAGGGCCAGACCGTGGACTACGTGTTGGCCAAAGAGGCTCAGTACTTCACGCTGAACAAGGGCATGAAGACCATCTGGGAGGCTGCGGATTTCCTCAATACCCTGGTAGACGACAGCGACCCCGATACCGATCTGACCCAGATTGAGCATTTGTTGCAGACCTCCGAAGCCATGCGACGCGACAATCAGCCGCGCTGGATGGTGCTGACTGGCTTTCTGCATGACCTAGGCAAGTGCCTGTGCCTCTACGGCGAGCCGCAGTGGGGCGTGGTAGGCGATACGTTTCCGGTAGGATGCGCATGGTCGAACGACATCGTGTTTCCTGAGTACTTCGCCAACAATCCTGACCGGCTGACACCTGCGTACCAGACCAAGTACGGAATCTACGAGCCGCACTGTGGGCTCAGCAAGGTGCATATGTCGTTCGGACATGATGGCTACATTGCCGAAGTGATGAAGCCGTACTTGCCCGTTGAAGCGCTCTATATGCTGCGTTACCACTCCTTCTATCCCTGGCATCGTCATGGAGCCTACGAGTATCTGACCGATGAGCAAGATCGCGCCATGCTCGCGTGGGTCAACAGGTTCAACCAATACGACCTCTACTCCAAGGGCCACACAAAGCCCGATATAAAGCAGTTGAAGCCCTTCTACGACGAGCTTTTCGCAGAGTTCCTTCCTGAAAAAGTTGCCTGGTAGAACTGGCTGCTGGACCAGGTTGTCGAAAAGGTTCGCGGCGGCTGGGCTTCGTCGCTGCTGCGATCAATCGCCGTGCCGCAAGAGCCGCAAATTCTGCCGGTCTTCATCCCCGCTGATTCAATGTTAATAATCAAACCACCCCTGGGACGGGCCAAGCGACCCGGCACGCGCGGGTAGTATGCTTTGTAGCGGCCTTGAGGGCAGGACACTCGCTCTGCGTTGCTTGAAACGCCGGCCGTCTCACCGTCAGGAGGGGGAAATGACGACCCTAACAATTCCCACCATTCACGCGTCCCGCGGCACCCGGTTGCGCTGCAAGGGCTGGCAGCAGGAAGCTGCCCTGCGCTGCCTGATGAACAACCTCGATCCCGAGGTGGCCGAACGCCCCGCCGATCTGGTCGTATACGGCGGCATTGGCAAGGCCGCGCGCAACTGGGAGTGCTTCCATGCCATTGTTCGCGAGCTGGAGCAGTTGGGCAACGAAGAGACCCTCCTGGTTCAATCGGGCAAGCCGGTCGGGGTCTTTCCTACGCACGACCTGGCGCCGCGGGTGCTTATTGCCAACTCCAACCTGGTGGGCAAATGGGCCAACTGGGAGCACTTCAATGAGCTCGACCGCAAAGGCCTGATGATGTATGGCCAGATGACGGCGGGAAGCTGGATTTACATCGGCACCCAGGGCATTTTGCAGGGCACGTTCCAGACCTTTGCCGCGCTAGCCGAGCGCCACTTTGGCGGCTCGCTCCGGGGCAAACTGGTGGTCACGGGCGGCGTTGGCGGCATGGGCGGAGCGCAACCCCTCTCCGTAACCCTGAATGATGGAGTCGTCCTGGCCATTGATGTCGACCGGAGCCGCATTCAGCGCCGTGTCGACACGCGCTACTGCGACACGGTTACCGAAGATCTGGACGAAGCGCTGTCTCTCTGCGAGTGTGCACGGCGCGAAGGCCGCGGTCTCTCTGTCGGCCTGGTGGGCAACTGCGCCGATGTGCTGCCGGAGCTGGTGCGTCGAGGCGTTCAGGTGGACGTAGTTACCGACCAGACCAGCGCACACGATCCGCTGAACGGCTACGTGCCGCAGGGACTCACGTTGGATCAGGCAACGGAGTTGCGCCAACGCGACCCCGCGGAATATGTGCGGCGCTCCACGGCATCGATGGTGATTCATGTGAACGCCATGCTGGCCATGCAACAGGCCGGCGCGGTGGCTTTCGACTACGGCAACAACATTCGCCGCTTCGCGTTCGATGCCGGTTGTGCCGATGCCTTCCTCATCCCCGGCTTTGTCCCGGAGTACATTCGTCCGCTGTTCTGCACGGGCGCGGGGCCGTTCCGCTGGGTCGCGCTCTCCGGCGATCCCCGCGACATCGATCGCACCGACGAGCTGGCGCTGGAACTCTTCCCAGAGAACGAAATCCTCACCCGCTGGTTGCGTCTCGCGCGTGGCCGCTTCGCGTTCCAGGGACTTCCGGCGCGCATCTGCTGGTTGGGTTATGGCGAGCGCGCCCGGATGGGGCTGGCCATTAACGAACTGGTGCGCGAGGGCGAAATCTCCGCACCTATCGCCATTGGCCGCGATCACCTTGACACGGGTTCGGTCGCCAGTCCGTACCGCGAGACGGAGAAGATGCTCGATGGCTCAGACGCTGTTGCCGACTGGCCTATCCTCAACGCGCTGCTCAACACCGCTTCCGGCGCGTCCTGGGTCAGTTTCCATCATGGCGGCGGCGTGGGCATGGGCTTTTCGCTTCATGCCGGACAGGTCACAGTTGCCGACGGCACAGACAATGCCGCCCGGCGCCTCGAGCGGGTGCTCAACAACGACCCGGGCATCGGCGTGGCGCGGCATGCCGACGCGGGCTACGACCTTGCCCGCCAGACTGCGCATGAGAAGGGGATTCATATCCCTATGGAAGAGAAGTAGCTTATGAATCGTTCTTAACTCCGCTAACTCAGCCAGCACCGCGAACTCCGCGTCTCAGCCATGACCCTAGCCATCGTCAATATCGGCCAGCTTGTCACCCTCGCGGGTCCGCCGCGCCCGCGCGTGGGCGATGAACTGCGCAGTCTCGCCGTCATCAAGGACGCCGCCTTGCTCGTCGAAGGGGGCCACATCGCGGCGGTTGGTCCTTACGCAGAAATCCGGACCAAAATTCCGCCGCACACAGTGCTCATCGATGCGGAATCGCGGTGCGTGACTCCGGGCTTTGTGGACGCGCATACGCACCTCGTCTTTGCCGGGAATCGCGCCGCGGAATTTGAGCAGCGCATCGCAGGAGCCAGCTATCAGCAGATTGCCGCAGCGGGCGGCGGCATCTTAAGCACGGTGGCGCTCACGCGTGCAGCCACTGAGGATGACTTGCTCCACACGGCCCGGCGTCATCGCGACTGGATGCTTCGCTCAGGCACTACCACCATCGAAGCGAAATCGGGTTACGGCCTGGACCGCGAGACGGAACTGCGCATGTTGCGTGTGCTGGCTCGTCTCGATGCGGAAGGTCCGGCGCGGATTGTCCCCACGCTGCTGGCTGCGCACACCGTTCCCCCGGAGTTCACGACGCGCCGCGAGGAATATGTCCGCTGGATCGCCGATGAGCTGATCCCCGAAGTCGCCGCTGCGGGCCTGGCTCGCTACTGCGATGCATTCTGCGACGACCACGCATTCACCGTGGAGGAGACGTATACGGTACTCACGGCGGCTATACGAAATGGCCTCGGACTGCGCGTTCATGCTGAGCAGTTCAAATCTGGCACCGGAGCGGTGATGGCATCTATCCTTGGTGCGGCCACCGCTGATCACCTTGAGGCCATCGCAGATGAAGACCTCTTCCACCTGTGGACGGCGGGCACCCAGCCCGTCCTTCTTCCTGGCTCGGTCTTCGCACTCTCGCGCACGCAGTACCCACCAGCGCGCAAAATGATCGAAGCCGGCCTCGCCATAGTAGTCGCATCGGATTTCAATCCCGGTTCATCGCCCATTGCTTCCATGCCATTCATTTTGTCGCTCGCGTGCCTCCAGATGCATCTCTCGCCAGCCGAGGCGCTCACCGCAGCCACCATCAATGCGGCCTGGAGTCTGGGTCTCGGCGGCCAGGTGGGCTCACTGGAAGCGGGGAAACAAGCTGATTTTCTCATTCACGAGTTTGGCGATTATCGTGAGCTGGCGTATTTCATCGCCGCACCGGCCCGTCCGCGCGTTTTTGTTGCGGGCAGGGAAGTGACGCCATGAGCACTGTGGGAATCCGCACAAAGTAACTGGTTCACGAGACCTGGAGACGCGTAAGTGCTCTGCGCTTTTCAAGCAGAAAGACAGCCACTCCGGCGCCCACCAACACGAGCGTTCCTCCCAACACCTTGGCCACGGCGAGCGGTTTGTTCGGTTCATCGCTCGCGGGCACAACAGACAGCACGATGGTGAGCGCGGTGCTGAGCAGCCCCACTGAGGCCAGCGCGATGGCCACCGGTTTGCCTCCAAGCACACGACGCACCTCAGGTCCTGCGGGGCGATTCTGCAACCGGATCATCGCCATGAACAGGTAGAGATACGGCAGAAAGGACGAGATAATCGCCATACTCACCAGCACATCGTATGCGCCGCGCACCGTGGTTCCCGCCTGTCCCAGCAGCGCCACGCAGATGCCGGCCAGTCCATAGACGCCGATCGCGATCCACGGCGTCCGGTAGCGCGCGTGAATCCAACCGAATGCCGAGGGCAGATAGTGATCGATCCCCGCCACAAACGGCAGCCGCGAAGTGGACGAAAGAAAGGCCGCCGCGCCGCCCACGGCGTTCAGGCCCACCAGCAGCGCAACCGGGGCCAGCAGCCACGCCATTCCCAAATGCGTACTCAGCAGACTGATCCCGTTGATAAAGCCATCCGGACCGCCGACGGCTTCACTCGGCAACGCCGCCAGAAGCGCAGCGGTACCGGCGATGTAACCAAAAGCTAGAATGCTTCCGCCAAGCAGAATGGCCCACGGAATCACGCGCCGCGGATTCTGGATTTCGCCGCCCATCGCGGAAGCGGCTTCCACACCGCTGAAAGCGAAAAACACGGTGGACCAGAAAACCGCGTTCTTGAGCGACCAATGGGGAGCCAGGTCGGCCGCATGGATATGCGTAACCGGGCCAAAGCGTACGTACGATGCGATGGACAGCAGAATCAGCGCAGCAAGCGGCAGCAGGCTGCCGAGCGCGCTCACGTTGTTCAGCCACTTACCGGCATTCACCCCGCGAATGTTCAGCAGAGTGATGATGGTCAGCCAGATTACTGCAAAGGCGACGTAGTAAAGCGGGTTGGCGGCCAGTGTTCGCCCATGCGCGCCAAAGGCGAATAGAGCGGACGCCGCTCCAAAGTAGAGCACGCCCGCGAAATAGGGCAGGTTGCTCATCCAGTAAATCCACGCGGCAAGAAAGCCTGAAGAGTCACCAAATGCCTCGCGTGTCCAGACGTAGAGGCCACCTTCCTCCGGATAGCGCGAGGAGAGTTCCATCACGCTGGCGGCCAGCGGAACAAAGAAGCAGGTCAACGCGGCGATCCACACCAGAAGCACGCTCGGACCCGCAGCAGCAGCGGTTGCGGTCCAGCGCACGCTAAGTCCGCTGACCACGTAAAACAGCACCAGATCGCGAAATTTGATACCGCGTTTGAGGACCGGAGCGGGGGGCATGTACGGCGGAGGATAGCAGAGGCGGGCCGCGCAAAGAAACTAAATCTTGCCCAGATCTTTCAGCACCGCCATTGCCGCATTGCGGCCGTTGATGCCGATCACACTGCCGCCCGGATGCGTGCATGCGCCGCAAAGATATACCCCGGGCATGGGCGTTCGCGCGGTAAGCCGGTTGGCCCACATGTATTGCGGCAGGCACTCGCCCTGGAAGATGTGTCCGCCGGTGAGACCGACCTTTTGCTCAATGTCCGGCGGACCCAACACCTGCGCGTCGATCACCGCAGTGGAGATGTTCGAGCAGAAGCGCGCCAACGAATCTAACGCTAAGCTGCGTACCTCTTCGCGGCGCTCGTCCCAGATTCCTCGAGCGAACTTGTAGGGCACGTACTGCGCAAAGATGCTCATGGTGTGCTCGCCGGCGGGAACGACGGAGCGGTCGTGCACGCTTTGGAAATAGAGTTCGCACCACAGGTGCTCCGGCAGTTCTCCGCGGCGCGCTGCCGCAAAGCCGGCCTTCCACTCGTCCCTGGTGAGCGGAGCGTTGATCTGGCCATAGTGATGGGGCTCGTCTGTTCCCGGGCGCGCCGTAAAGTTGGGCAGCTCTCGCAGGTGCACGTTCAGCTTTACCGTGCAGCCTTCAATGGGAACCTCCAGCACCCGTGCGCTCCATGCACTGTGGGCCGACGTGCCGAGCAGGCGCAAGGTCTGCCGTGGGTCGGCGTTCGACACAACAGTGCGCGCCGCGATGCGCTCGCCACCCTCGAGCAGCACGCCCTCGCCGGGCAGAATCTGCGCCACCGGCACCCCCGCCATCAACGTCGCTCCTGCTTCGCGCGCAGCATCGCAAAAGTAAAACGAAACCATCCCCATGCCGCCGCGTACATAGCCCCACATACCGGGCTTTCCGCCCAGCCGGCCTGAAGCATGATGGAAGCGGATGGACGCCGTGCCGGGATCGAAGGGGCTGGCGTTGGTGCCGATCACGCCCTGCCCGAGATAAGCGGTCTGCAGACGCTCGTCTCTGAGGTAGTGCTCCACAAACTCGGCCATCGACCAGTCGAACAGCACGGAGCGTGCTTCGGAATCGCTGCCCAACCGTTCCTGAATCTGTTCGCACGTGGGCGCTTCGCCGATCCAGACATCGTCGCCGCTTGCCGGACGCAGCGCATCGCGCAGGCGCCGGATTACGTCGCACATGGCGTTCCAGCCGGCAAGGTCGCCCGGAGCCAGTGCGTGCACCTCGGCTGCGCAGCGCTCGTCGTCATCCCACAACTGAATGCTGGAGCCATCGAGGAACGGAACGAAAAGGCCGTTGATCGCCGGGGTCCATTCGTAACCCCGCCTCGGCAGTTCCAGTTCCTCAATGACCAGTGGATGCAGCAGGCCGGCGAGATACGCGCAGGGCGACATGCGCACACCCGGAAACGGTTCTTCAATGGTGCATGCGCCGCCTACGCGCTCGCGGCTCTCAACCACCAGAACGCGCTGGCCGGCTTTCGCAAGATAGGTGGCACAGGCCAGCCCGTTGTGGCCTGCGCCAACCACGATCACATCCCAGGTCCGCGCCGCGAGTTCGCGGACAGAAGCAGGCAGCCCGATTTGGCCCAACACTGCAGCCGTGGGTGAGGTCATATGCCTATTCAGGGTACACTCTGCGCTGGCAAATCAAGACTTGGGTGACTGGGCAGGTCTGGTGCAAATTGATCCAGTACCGGAACCGGCATGCGCGCTCACTCCACCTTGAGGCTGCCATCCGCATCCACGACCAGATTGTCGTCCTGGATCAGCATGGAATGAATTTTGAGGCGGTCGAGTGTCACCTTGTAGCCGGAGGTTGCCGTGGAACCGACGAGAGCTTTGCGCAACAGGTCAGCCGCGTCCACTTTCATGCTTGAAGGAATCTGGTGGCTCAGGAAGGGGCTGAGCAGGAAGTTCAGTTCCCGCTGGTCACTCACCTTCTCAACCTGCGCGTCGCGAAAGCCGATGGTTTCGCCTTCGCCGTAGGGCTCCAGCGAAACCTCAGCGGTGGGCGAAAGGGAGATGCCGATGCAGGCGCCGCCCATCGACTTACCGAGCCGAGCATGAGTTTTTACCCGCACCACGATCCGATCCCGGACGAAGCTCAGTTGCGCATCGTCGGCGTAGACCGAGCACGCGCTTTGCGCATTGCCTTTGAGGTAATAGCGGCCGTTTGGTCCGCTGAAGAGCTGTTGCTTCAGCGTGCGCTGGATCGCGTCGCGTCCCACCTTCAGCTCCACTGCTCGGCACCAGGGTGTACCCAGGGCGAGGAGCACAAGCCCGCAAACCAGAACCCGGCTGGATGTTGTCATACTAGTATCCTGCCACCGGAGGGTTGCGGGCTGCCAGTTTTGAGCTGCAAATGTGTCAATCTTGCTCATCTAAAATGAGGTAAACGGAGAGTAAGACTACATTAATCAACAACATATAACGATATTCCGTGCGGGGACCGGTCTCACAATTATGACTAGAAAAGGGCGTTTTGCTATTGATTTTTGAAGAAAAAATCCTTAAAATAAGAATCGTAAAGTTTCCTTCGGACTACTCGAACCCCCTCCCCAAGTCCAAGGATGTACATGCAACTTATCTCCTTTCCTAAGGACAACAAATCGATGGCGAAACGTCGTGGTAATCCGAATTGGGGCAAACCAGAGCCCATCGGCCCGGTTGTGCCCACAGTGACCTCCTTTGAACAGATCGTAAAGGAGTTCAAGCTTACTCCGGACCAGTACATCCGGTCTACCCGGCTGAGAGAGTGGGCTCGTCGGAATAAGAATTCAAAATACATCCCAGAGGCTCTCCTCGAAGCTTGGGGCTTTGAAATTGAGTCCACCTTGTAAGCCTTTTCTTTATCAGGCCATCAAGAGCGCCGCCTTCGGGCGGCGTTTTTGCTGTTTGGTCGCCGATGGGCGAGAATAAGAAAGTCACTATGCCGGACAACGCACGCACCTTCGAGCCCCCCTTTACCGACGTTCCTGGAGCGTTGACTGAAATTCGCGCTGGCCGCATGGTGGTCGTGGTTGACGACGAAGACCGCGAAAACGAGGGCGACCTGACCCTGGCCGCCGAGTACGTTACTCCCGAGGCCATCAACTTCATGGCCCGTTACGGCCGCGGACTCATCTGTCTCACGCTCACCGAGGAGCGTGCCGACCATCTCCGGCTCTTCCCCATGACTCAGCAGAATTCCTCGCGTTTTGGCACCGCGTTTACCGAGACGATTGAGGCGCGTGAAGGAGTCACCACAGGCATTTCAGCGGCCGATCGCGCCCAGACCATCCGAACTGCAATTGCTCCCGGCGCCACTGATTCCGACCTGGTTCGGCCGGGCCATATCTTTCCCTTGCGCGCCCGCCAGGGTGGTGTGCTGGTGCGCGCCGGCCAAACTGAGGCGTCCGTCGACCTGGCGCGGCTGGCCGGCCTCAACCCCTCCGGCGTCATCTGCGAAATCATGCGCGACGATGGCGAAATGGCGCGCATTCCCGACCTGATCCCTTTCTGCAACGAGCATAAGCTGCGCATCCTGACCGTGGCCGAGCTGATCCGCTACCGGCTGCGTCATGAGCGCTATATTGTGCGCGCCGGCGACAGCCGCATTCAGACGCGTTACGGCGAATTCCGCATGATCGCGTATGAAAGCCAGGTCAACGGCGGCGAGAGCCACATCGCGCTCGTGCGTGGCGACCTTTGCCCCGGCTGTCCCGCCTTTTTTGATGGGCCGTCAGGCTTGCCGGGCGCGCCGGACCCGTCGCGGCCCCCGTGCCCTCACGCCGTTCTGGTCAGGGTACACACTCGCTGCACAGCGGGCGATGTTTTTGCCGCTGACTGCCATTGCCGCGAGACTCTGGACCAATCCATGCGCATGATCGCCGAAGAAGGCTGCGGTGCAATCCTCTACCTGCACAACACTTCGCGCGGTTTTGAGATCGATCGTGCCCCGGCGACACCGTCTGCCTTTGAGTCTGGCGGCGCGGCCATTCCTGGCACCGACGTCGACGGCAGTTCTTCGCGTCTCGTCCTCCATCAGGAATTGCGCGCTCGCGAAGGTTCGCAGGCTCGTACCGGCAGGATTCTCCGCGCCATCGGCCTCGGTGGGCAGATTCTCTCGGACCTCGGTATCCGCCGTATCCGCCTGCTCTCGAACACCCCCATGCACATTCCCGCGTTAGAGGGCTTCGGCCTTGAAATCGTCGAGCAGGTGCCCATTCCCGTCGAAGAGTGTAGCCGCGTCGGCTAAACCGCTCGCTCCTCCACATCCTCAAGCGTTACATCGGCCAGATGCCGACTGCCAAAGCTGCGGAAGTCCTTGACCTGCCTCAAGTGGAAGGCTGGCGCTCCGCCCTGGGGCACGCGCAGGCGGAAGAAGTCTGCGCCTGCAACGTCATGCAGCCAGAGGGCCGGTCGGGCGTCGGAGGCACGTGTAGCGATCTCCACGTTGCTCATCTCCAGGTTTCGCACGTGGCGTACAAAGAACCCGGTGGCCGGCAATTCGCCAAACATGGCCGGGTCGGGATAGGCCGTCTCCAACTCCTCGGGCTTCAGTGCCGCCATTTCCGCGGACCCGCCTCCGTTTTGCTCCAGAAAGACGTTGCTGATCTTGATGTCTTCAATGTTGTGCCCTGGAACGCCGCTCAAGATCGAAGGCAGCCGCGATGCTCCTGAACTGGTGATGTTGCTTAGAATCACGCGGCGGATCACGCCCGGCTTGGCGTCGCTGGGTCCTCGCATGCGCGTACCAAGCCGCAGAAACAGGGGCGCGGTTCGAATATCGCGCATGGTAATCCCCGTGAACGTGATGTCCTCCACCACCGCACCGTCTTCCGACTCCAGCGCAAAGCCCTGGCAGCTCTCAAAAACGCAGTTGGAAATGGTCACGTTTTTAAAGCCGCCGTTCGATTCGGTTCCGAGCTTGATGCGTCCTGTAGGAGCTTCGGGAAGTCCGGTCTGCCGCTTCCATGTGCCATCCAGCACCGAGCCTACGACAAAGTCTCCAGTCACATAGCAGTTGGTGATGGTCAGGTTCTCAGTGGGCCGCGCATACCCCAGCGCAAAGGAGCTCTTGGGGCAGATGCCGTCGTCCCAGGGCGAATTCACGGTGCAGTTCGACACTCGCACATTGCGGCAGCAGTCGATGTCGATACCGTCGCGGATGGTGTCAATGAGCAGGTTGTCGATGGTCAGGTTGTCCACGCCTGTTGCCAGGACGCCAAACCAACCGCCTTCGAGGATCTTGAAATCCCGCAGCAGCACGTCGCGGCAATTCTTCAAAGCGATGGTCTTGTTGCCTACTCCGGGTTTGGTATTGTCGGGCCGTTCAGCCTCGTTGTCCCATCCCCGGCTCAGCCCTTTGCCCCAGATCAGCCCCGGACCGGTAATCGAGACTCCCTGCAGCCCTTCGCCCCAGAGCAGCGAGTTGTGCCAGTGGTTGTGGCCGAAATCCTGGTACGGCTCCCATGCGCCCTGCGGCTCGGCCATGTCGTAACCGCCTGTCGACGTGCCGTCGTGTGGCGTGGGTCCCGCCAGGATCACGGCTCCGTGGTCCAGGTAGAGGCCCACCTTGCTCTTCAGCCGAATGGAGTAGCAAAGGTACACTCCGGCAGGGAAGAACACCGTGCCGCCGCCGGCCGCTGCGGCCTCTTCAATGGCCCGGTTGATGGCCGGCGTGTCCGTGGCTGCGCCGTCGCCTTTTGCACCGTAGTGGCGCACGTTGATCCAGGTTGCCAAATGGCCTGCTGCTTCCGGGCCAATGTTCGCCTGCATGGCACCGGCCGCTCCGGGAGTTACCGCTGCCGCCGCCCCTGCGCCCGCCATCTTCAGCAAATCTCTGCGCTGCATCGTCTTCACTTCCTCATTTTGGATATTTCGTATTCGCGACGTCTGTCGTGAGAATTTTTGACCGTGGTCATTCTGCCACAAACCATAACAAGATGAGTGTTTGTGGGCATGAAGGCGACGGGGCATGGGTGCATGAGATAAGCTGTCAACGAACGGTAATCGGCTTCCGGCGGATTACCGGCAAACTCGACACGCTTCCCATACGCGGATTTTTCGCTGGTCGGCCTGAAAAGTGAGCAATATTGACCACCCAGCACCAAGGCACGGAAATAGGATACGCAAAAGTCCGGCGGGAAGAATCGTTATCGGCCATCCTCGAGAAAAGCACCTCGGCGATTGATCCGTCCGATCATGAAGACGCTCTCTGAGACAACCGTACTCGCACGAGGAAAGGTTGGATCCGATGAGCGTTCATCTGGTTAATCCCAGCGACAACTCCTTCGGCACCGCTGTCATCACTCCACGGTGGATGTTTGTCCTTGCTGCAGCCACACCCCGTGAAGCCGGAGATCCCATTCTCGTGGATGAGTCTCTTGAGCAGATTGTGCCGGAGAGCATTCATCCCGGAGACATTGTCGGCATCAGCGTGCACACCGGCAATGCGCTGCGGGGATACCAGGTGGGCAGAATGGCCCGCGGCCGCGGTGCGTGGGTCGTCTATGGCGGAATTCACGCCACGCTTTTTCCTGAGGAAGCAATGGAACGCGGGCAGGCGCACGCGGTTGTGACCGGAGACGGCGATGTTGCCTGGGGACAGGCCGTTAACGATTGTCTCGCCGGGAAGCTTGAAAGGATTTATGAAGGTGGCCGGCTTGAAGGCAGTCAGTTCCTGCCTGCGCGTTGGGATCTGATGGACCCTGCAAAATACATGTGGGCGTCGGTGCAGACTATTCGCGGATGCCCCAAGCACTGCTCCTTTTGCAGCGTCTGGCGCACGGATGGGCAAAAGCCCCGGCAACGAAACCATCAGCGAGTAATCGACGAAATCATTACTCTGCGCCGCATCGGGTTTCGATTTATCGCCCTGGCCGACGACAATTTTTATCCCGTCACGTTGACCGATCTGCGCCTGGCACGCGAGCAAAACAACACTGCCAAACTGGAAGAGCTGACGGCCATCAGGGCCGAGCGCTTCCAACTGATGGAAGAACTCGCTCGGCTGCCCAAGGACATGGTGTTCTATACCCAGATCACGATGGAAGCGGGCGAAGATGGCGACTATCTCGACGCGATGCGGCGAGCCAATATCAAGGGCGCACTCGTCGGCGTGGAAGCGGTGACGCCCGAGGGGCTCAAGGCAGTCTTCAAGGATTGGAACTACTCCGGCGAGGCGCTGGCCAAGCAACTCCAGACATTCAAGCAGCACGGAGTTCATGTGCTTGGGTCATTTATATTCGGGCTGCCTACTGACAAGCCTGAGACCTTTGATGCCACCGTGGAGATGGCGCTCAAGGCCGGTGTTACATTTGCCCAGTTCGTGATGATGACGCCGTTTCCAGGCACCGTGGATTTTGTGCGCTGGGAAAAGGAACAGGCTAAGAATCCCACCATGGTGGGCGATGTGCCGATTACCCGCTACTGGCTGATTCCGATCGACGTTCGCCCCAAGATGTTTACGCCGCATCCCACCATGAGCACCGACGAGATTCGCGAACGTACTCAAAAGGTGTGGGACAAGTTTTATACCTGGGGTTCAATCTGGAAGAGATCGTCCTGCACTCCCAATCTGCGCGCCAGGATTGCATTTGTGTTTCTCTCAAAGCTCTACCGCCAGATGTATGCGGGCACTGGAATCTCAACCGACAGCGCCCGCCGCAAGAAGTCGAAGGCTTGGGCGCGGTGGACGGCCCACCAGTGCAAGAAGCTGTTCCAGGCGCGGCCCATGCCCGAGCTTCCATCGCCGGCGTGGGAGAAACGGCGCAGCCCTGTTGGCCAGCCCGCGTTTGCAGCAGGTGACGGAGCGGAAATGTCGGGACCTTTCGTGGTGTTCCCCAAGAATTGACAGACTAGGGTCACTCTTCTTTGCCACAATTCAACCAACCGCTACACGCGCGCGCACTCGGGTCGTCAATATTTAAGGGCTCGGATGATGTCCGGGCCCGACTTATTTGCAGAGGTCCAAATAGAATCTATAGACTTTGCAGAAATGGCTATGCTCTAATCTCCATTCAAAGGGCCTTTCCCCTGGCCGGTGGTCCATGTTTCTGAAGCAACGCATCCTTCGCGCATTCGTTGGCGCCTCTGCTGTCGTACTTTCGTTGTGCGCTGCCGGCTGCGGCGGAGGAAGTCATACTCTATTTCAGATGCCGATTTCTGTTTCTTTCCCCGGCAAGACGGTTACCGTGTCGCAAGGTGGAATGCCGGCTGTCGCGCAAATCCTCATCCAATCCACCAGCGAAACCGCCCTCGTCAGCGTCAACGGCTTGCCGGCAGGAATCCAGTGGAAGTATGCAGCCTCAGAATCTGCTCCTTCCGGCACACTGACCTTTACCGCGAACGACACAACGCCGGCGGGTACTTACATGCCCATTGTGACCGTGAACTCGGCCGGGCAAATGGCTTCCGCCAGCCTCACCCTGGTAGTGGCTACCTGAGCTCGGATCGGAAACTCCCTGGCTACAAGGCTCGGTGACAGCGCCTAGAAGCTTTCACTCTCACCACCCCAGCACGTAAGCAAACATCAGCGGAGCGACGATCGAAGCGTCTGACTCAATGATGAACTTGGGCGTCTTCTCGCCCAGCTTGCCCCAGGTGATCTTCTCGTTGGGCACTGCGCCGGAGTACGATCCGTAGCTCGTGGTCGAGTCGCTGATCTGGCAGAAATAAGCCCACAACGGCACGTGCTCGCGCTGCAAATCCTGGTGCAGCATGGGGACCACGCAGATGGGGAAGTCGCCCGCGATGCCGCCCGCAATCTGGAAGAAACCGAGCGGTGTCTTGGCGGTTGTGGCCGTATACCATTCTGCCAGTTCCATCATGTATTCGATCCCGGTGCGCACCGTGTGCACCTTCTTCACGTCGCCCGAGATGCAGTGTCCCGCATACATATTGCCCAGCGTCGAATCTTCCCAGCCCGGCACAAACATGGGCAGGTTCTTCTCCGCCGCCGCCAGCAGCCAACTGTCTTTCTTGTCGATCTGGTAGGACTTCTCGAGGTCGCCCGAGAGCAGAATCTTGAACATGAACTGATGGGGGAAGAAGCGCTCACCGGCCTTGTCGGCGCGTACCCACTCTTTCAGCACCTCGTTCTCGATGCGCCGCATCGCCTCCATTTCCGGGATGCAGGTATCGGTGACGCGGTTCATATGGCGAGCGAGGAGCTTTCCCTCGTCTGCAGGAGTCAGATCGCGGTAGTGGGGAACGCGTTCGTAAAAGTCGTGCGCCACCAAGTTGAAGACGTCTTCCTCAAGATTTGCGCCGGTGCAGCAGATGCCGTGAATCTTGTCTTGCCGGATCATCTCTGCCAGCGAGAGACCCAGTTCAGCCGTGCTCATGGCTCCGCCGATGGTTACAAACATCTTGCCGCCGGAAGCCAGCAGCTCATTGTAGGCATTGGCAGCGTCGACCAGCGCTGCCGCATTGAAGTGACGATAATGATGCTTGATAAACGATGTAATTGAAGGCATTTTTGCTTTCCTTACTCCCGTTAGTACGCTAACACAAATGAATCATCGGAAAGTGAATGCAGGCCGCCTTTGGGAACAAGCTTATTAGATTATTTCAGACAGCATAAATAAGCAGCCGCAGAGGCGCTTCAGCCCGTGGAGAGCATCGGCCTGGCGGCGACCTCACCCCTTGCGCGCATCGAGCAGGAGATTCAATTTAGCCATTACGTCGAATGCGTCGGCCACATAAACGACGTCAGCCTTTCCTCGTGTCCACCCGCAGTTCGGGTCAAGGCTGATGGCGCGCCGCTCGCCGATGAAGCGCCAGCCCACCACGTGCGGTTCCTCCCCATGGCAGCAGGTGGAGAGCCCTTTCGCATGACGCGGCGTTGCGCCTGTTTGCCCGATCTGATTCATGTGTGTGAGGAAGGGCAGCACCGGCTGACCATCACCTCCCTGATCGACCAAAGATTTGCTGCTACCCAGCGAAGCGCCAGCCAGACGCAGAAATCCGAGAATCAATTCGCCGGCCTCTGCAGCGCGCACCTTTCCGTCGGACTGTTTCTTTGTCCATCCCGCACCGGCAACAAAAAGCAACTTGGCGTCTGGACGAATTGTCTGCGTGCCTTGCGCTGGGGCCCGGAGACCGCTGACCGTAGTTCGGAGCGCGGGCAGCTCGACCGGCACGTGCTCAACTTGCGCGTCAGCAGGGGCCGCGGCAAACGCGGCATGAAGTCCCGCTTCGAGCAGCAGGAACCACGGCCGTGTTTCCCGGCTGAGTATCCCTTCGATTCTTTGCCGATAAAACCAGCGGGTTACTTCTACAGATTCCGCGCCACCAATCGCCGTGATATGGGTGTCGATCACTCCGCCCAACCGATGCGCTACGCCGGCTAAAACACGTGCAAAGCGCGAATCTGCAGGCGCGAGCACAATGGTCGCTTGCGCGGTGCGGCACAGTGCTTCGCATGCGGCGGCGTCGCTTGCATAACGCGGCTGCGCAAATGCTTCGCCGGTGACAGCCAGCAGACGCGCCCCGGCCGGGGCCGGAATTGCTGCCGCAGCCGCTGCGTCGGGGGCGACGATGCCGATCGTCAGAGACGCGCCAAAACGCGAGGCCAATTCCGCGGCAGCGGTGACGATTTCGAGTGAAGCCTTGGTGAGAGATCCGCTTTCGTCGGCATGAGTGAGTGCAAGAATGGATTCCATCATTCGGCTCCAATCCATTCGACCAGTTCACGCGCGATGGCGTCCGGTGTCATGTCTTTCTCTACGCGAGTGGTGCGTTGCTGTTTGGGCAGGGCCACGGAAATGTAACGCAGGCCGTTCGCCGGCAACGGTGCGGGTTTGGCCCTTTGGAGCGCGGGCATGATGGTCCGCATGTTTGCCATTCCTGTCTGTGGGTTGTTGCGTGGCTCGGCAAGATTTCCAGTGGCCCAGCCCAGCACCGCGGGTGTTCCCATGCACACCGAAGCCTGGTGTTTCCCACCTTCTACGCGCTCCAGTACTTCAAACGAACCGTCTTCGCGGAAGTCGATCTGGTCCACGCCCTGAAACTGATCGATGATCCCAAGTCGTTCGCCAATCAACTGCAGGGTGACTCCGGCTCCGCGCGTGGCCGACTCCCAGCCGCCAAATAGCAGCAATCGCTCAAGATCCAGACCGGGCAATGCAGCAATGGCCTCGGCCAACACTGCTGCCGTGGCATGCGCGTCGGTGAAGCCGCCGAGGGGTCCATCGATGGGAACCAGTTCGAAGCTCACCTTCTGGGCCACGGTCATCATCACCTGCTGTAACTTGGCCTTGGGGCCTAGGCTCACCAGCCATACCTTGCTGCCGGGATTCCTGGCCGCAAGATTTGCAGCCTCGTAGAGAGCGCTTGCTGCCCAGGGATCAAGCACAGCCGGCAACATCATCTCGTTCTTCACCCCCGGGCCGTTGGGTCCGGTGATTGGCTCCAGGGTTTGCAGGGGATCGGGAACAGTGCCCGCGCAAACCACAATATGTAAAACATTTCCCATGAAAACTTCCTTTGATAGATGAATTTTGCGGAAGACGGAAAATCAGTTTTCTGCAGAGTGTAGTCCGCCTGCTCCAGCGCGGAAATCAATATGGGCGCGTGGGCCCTGTTCTGTTTGTATACAGTTCCACAGGCAGGCTCCACAATGCACGCATTTCTCGCGTTCAAACGCAGGCAATCCGTCTGCACCCAGCTTGATGGCCTGGCCCGAGCACATGGAGATGCATGTCTTCTGAATGCATGCGGCGCAAAGTTGTGTATCGGGAAAGGTTACGTGATCGGCAAAGCCGGGCGAGGCCTGCACCTTACCGCCTATTAGTAGAGCATCTTGCTGCGTTACCAACAATCGGCCGTCGAGCTCTATCTCCGGCCAGCCGCGCGCCGACAAGAGCGCATCATGCAGCGGTCGTCCACCCGCTAGCGCGGCCTGCGCCAGCGTTGCAAGCTTCGTTGGATCCAACCCCGCAATGGGACTCGCACCGTGCTTTTGCGGCGGTGGAGTTTTTGCTCTGAGTGAGAACCGCCCACCGGTGAGGCCCGCCAAAGCCATCCCGATCATACCTTTGACAATGCCGCCATGGAATCCGTTGCGTGCGTTCTGCGCTTCGCGTGCCCCACGCTCGACCCAGCTTGCGCGCCGCCGCGTTTCGTAGGTGGCGGCAAGACTCTCCTTCGAGAACGGCTTGCCCGCACGCAGCAACTCGATGACTGCTTCGCCCAGTTGCACGCCGGTTGTCCACGCCTCATCCACACCGGAGCCTGTGAGCATGTTGGTTGAGCCTGAGCCTTCACCGATGCGCGCAAATCCGTCGCCGCTCAGAAACGGCTCGCCTACCCTGCCTGACTCATCTAGCGATTTCGCTCCCCACGAGCGCAGCTTCCCATCTTTCAGGTGGCGCCACAGCGCAGGGTGTTGAATGTAATGCTGCAAATACCTGTACGCGGTTCGCGACGGATCACCGAGCCACGAGGGAACAAAGATGCCCACCGAGGCCAGCCGATCCGGATGCACGTAAAGGAATCCAAAAATCTCCGGTTCAGGAAACCCGAACGTGTGCCAGACGGTTCCAGGTTCTAACTCGGAGTCCTCCGGCAGTTCGATTACCATCTTCATTCCGAGCGCCCATTCGCGCCGCGCGTGGCCCTCAGGAAGCCCCAACCGCTCGTCGATCGCACGGCCGACAGCGCCCACCGGGCCATCGCCCACCACAGTCAGTCGCGCCTGCACATCCATTCCGGGCATAAAACCGTCAGCGGGCGCGCCCTGCTTGTCTACACCCTGATCAGCAAGCCGCACGCCCGACACAGCCTTGCCTGCGATCAGCGGCTGGCTCACAGGCGTTCCCGGCCAGATTTGCACGAGCCCGCTTGCCATCAATTGTGCGCCGACCCATTGATTGAACTGGCCTATCGAGAGCACGAGGCCGCCCTGCTTGTGGAGAAAGCCCGGCGTCCAGGGCAATTCGAAGGCATGATCTTGAATGCCCAGCGCTCGTCCCAAGCCGCGCAGCACCGCATCGGCTGCACGCAAGGTGAAGGAGCGGCGGCTGGCGCCTACCGGGTCAAGCAGGTAAAGTACCCGCTCCTTCTGGACCTCGACGGCCATCGGAATCTCTGCCGGGTTCAATTCCGGGAAACTGGCACGAATCCCTCTCGCTCGTGTTACCACTCCGCTTACGCTGGCAGAGAGGTCATCGGCGCGCTCGTAACACAGCACCTGCAGCGGCATGCCCGGTGCGGTTTTGCTCTCAAATGCGGGATCGGTGGGGTTTTCATTCCACGCCCGCGTCAGCGTGGTCAGAAATCCACCCATCGCCGGGCCAAATCCGGCGCAGGCGATGTCGACCTCCATCGTCATGCGCTCAATCGGTTCCGTCGCTCCCACTTCTTTCATGTTTGTGCCATTACTCATGCGGGATAATCCAGCGCTTCGGGAATCATGACCTTGCTCACCGTCTCAGCGGCGCGGTCCTTGGCCAGCCGTGAGCCGCTCAGGCAGGTGGAGAGCTTGTTCTGCAGCCGCAGGAATTCGCCACCACCCAAGCAACTCGCGCAGGGCCCGGCTTTCTGCGGATGACTTCCGTCCGCCGCCAGCACATCCACGGCATAGGCCGAGATACCGGGCATCGTTTCCTCGTAATCGTCAAGCTCGCTGGCGAGGAAGCAGCCCGCATGTCCCTCTTCGTTCCACGCCGGATGCCGGTTATATCCGAAAACCAGTTCGGCGCAAATGCGGCCAACCTCGCCCGCAGCCTGCGCAGCTTGTGTGTGGCATAAATCGCTCAGGAACTGCACTGTGCCATCCAGTCCTTCGGCCACCACGGCATCTTCAGAGCCGCGTTTCTCCAACTCCAGCACGTCCAGAATCTGCGCTCGCGAGGCCATCAGCCAGCACAGCGCATCAGCGAGCGGGAAGGTCACCCCCTGCCGCTGCCCGTGATAGAGCTTGTTGCCGTCCGGGTCGGTCGCCTTCTGCAGATGATTCATCGTCCACTGCCACAACTGCATCGCCGAGGCAAGCGTGCAAGCGCCTGTGCCCGGCCGCGTGGATGCGATCTTTCGCATCTCTGTGGTCCACGTGCGAAACAGGGCGAGAAACACATCGGACGTCATGGTTACCGTCAACTGTCGACGCTGCACGGCCTCCGGGCCTTCATAGGTGGCCTCCAATTGCGCGTCCATCCACTTGCTGGCGAGGAAGCCGGGACAATCCTCGGTGATTCCGTAGCCTCCCATCAGGCTCACTGCTTCACGCATCAGGTTGGCGCCGTGGCCGGTGTTCCACAGCTTGGTTGCGGGGCATAACACGTTGGCCTCCGCGTCCATCAGCACATAGGCCACCAGAGGATCCGCTTTCATCTCGGCCCGGCGCGGGTCGTCCTGCTTCAGCTGCAACAGCTCGATTGCCCGTTGTTCGCTTTCACGCAGCGCCTTCATCTCCGCGCGTCCGCCCTGTACGCCGCGCTCTTTCAAAATCGCGGTTTTTTGCTTTTCGATTGGATCCAATTCGTCGAAGAGCCGTGCGGCGGCAAAGCCTAAGGATGCGGCGGCCTCGCCGGTGGCCCACACGTCCACCAGCCGGTGCAGAGCGTCTTCGCGTTGCTGAATGCCCTGTTCGTAGCGCACTGAGCCTGGCTTGGCTCCCTCAGCGCCGCGGAAGCGCCCACGCTGATAGCGGATCACGGGTTCCACAGCGGAGAGCAGCTTGGCTGCCGTCATCAGGCCCACCGGTACGCGTGTCCGGCGGAACACCGACTCGATAATCTCGCCATGATTGAAGTTGGGTACGATCACGCCATCTTTTATTGTGTAGCCGCCAACGATGCGGCTGGCCGGCACCTTCAGGTTGAAGATTGGGTCGCCGGTAGACGAGAGCTGGTGCACGAGTTTCTTGGTGGCTGTTCCGTGGTCAAAGGTGCCTTCATCGGTCTCTTCTAGAATCACCACGCAACTGCCCTTGATGTGCTCGTCGTCGGAGTTGACCGCGGCGGTGACGAAGTTGGCGAAGGCAATGTTGGTGATAAACCGGCCGCGCTTCTCTACCTGCAGCCAAGGCTCCTCGCCCTCCTTCCACTCTGCCACGCGCACCTTGCCGTTCAACATGCCGGTGTCTACGCCCACATAGGGAATTGGCTCGGTCAGCACGAATGCGCCGCGCCACGGCTTACGATCCTCACCCGGCTGCGGAGGGGCGGCGAGGCTCTTGTAGTGACGCACCTGCTCCGGAGTACCGCGCTCATGAATTGGCGAAAGGGCCAGAAATCCGGCCAGGCTTGCCGTTGCCGCGCCGCCATCCACCCAGGCCAATTCGAAAGCCGAGAGGGACAAGGCCAGGTTCTTCGGCCCGGAGATGAATCCGCCCTCTTCGGGCTCCATAAATGTTGCGGAAATGCCGGAACGGTCAAACGCTTCCAGCATTTCGTTCTTTGCCGGGGTCCACTCGTGGTTGTTGCGTTCTCCGGCGGCCACCATGCGCGCCACAGTGCCTCGCGCTACACCGCGGGCCGATTGCACCAGCATTTGGATGTCAAAGCGGTCTGAGAACCGCCATAGAATCTGGCGCACCGCGTCGCCGGGAAGGGTAAGCATGGTTTTGGCTTCGGTTACCGCAACAGTGGCCATAAGTTGTACCTCAAGCAGCGTTCATATTGTCTTCTCATTCACCCTGTGCGGCGTGTGACTCACATCACCTCGGCCGACGTAGACCTTGCGGCTTTCAAGAGGCGGCAGGAGGTGATTTAACGCACGTCCAGCGAATCGCTCAGTGGACTGCGGGCGAAGGAGAGCGTCAGTCTTTGCAAGGTGATGGATTCCGGATGGTTAAGAGAATGCTCGGTTGACCCAGTCCAAAGCTTGTGATCCCAATCACTGCGGGATTCTTTGATAAAGACTTTCCTCAGAGGTGCAATCCCTTGCGCGAGTGCTTTTGAAAAAAGCGTTGGAGTCCGCCATAGGGAAGCCATGCGAGAAAGACGCGTTTTCCTTTCTCCTGGGGAAAGAAGACTGCAGGATGGCCGCAGCCGGAAAAATGACAATATGTTCCATCGCGCAGCCGTTACGGTGGGCTGCACGGTCGGTGATCGAGAATCTTTCAGCCGGGATTAACCTGGTATCGGGCACTGCCGGCACCCTTATCCGCACCTCAGTGCTGAGCGTGGGCTTCGTTGGGCTGTTGCTTGCCGTGACTCCTGCCCATCTCCGCGCGGAAACGGATTGCCTGGCCTGCCATGCCGACAAGGGCCTGCAGGACTCGTCCGGCCATAGCGTGAGTGTCGACGCGCAGAAATTTGGTTCCAGCATTCATGGCGTTCTGAAATGCGGCGATTGCCACGCCGACATCAAGGACTATCCCCATCCGGATCACATCGCACAAGTGGAGTGTAAGACCTGCCACGCCGAACCGTCTTCGCAACTCGCCGGAAGCGTACATTCCTCTTCGAAAGATCACCCCTGCACCAGTTGCCACGGGGATGCCCATAGCATTTTCCCCAAGACGGATGCGCGATCGGCGGTCTATCCGCTCAACATCCCGCGGACCTGCGGCGCCTGTCACGGCACCGAGGGAATGGCAAAGAAGCACGGTCTTCCCAGCGTCTATCCGCTTTACATGGATTCCATTCATGGCTTTGCGCTGAGCAAGGAGGGTCTGCTGGTGGCGGCCAATTGCCAGAGCTGCCACGGATCGCATCACATCCTCAGCCACAAGGATCCGAAGAGTCCCACTTACAAGGCGAACATCCCCACAACATGTGGAACCTGCCACGCGAAGATTAACGTGGATTACCAGGGTGGGGCACACGGAAAGGCCGTTGCGGCGGGGAATCTTAAAGCGCCCGTATGCACTGACTGCCACACGGCACATGCCATCCTGCAGCCGACCGAGTCGGCCTTCCGCATGCAATCCACACCCATCTGCGGCTCGTGCCACAAAGACAAGCTGTCAACATATCGAGATACATTCCATTCACAGCTTGGCTCGCTTGGGGGCTACGTTGAAACGGCGCGCTGCTGGGATTGCCACGGTGCACATGAGATATTGCCTGCATCCGATCCGCGGTCTCCGATTGCCAAGGGCAACCTGGTGGTGACTTGTAGCGGGTGCCATAAGGGAGCCAACCTCAGCTTCGTCCAATATCAGCCACATGCCAACGCGCACGATCGCAAGCTTAATCCTGCGCTCTATTTTGTCCGTTTGTTTATGAATCTGCTGCTGGCCGGCGTGCTCACGTTCTTCGTGATTCACACCATACTGTGGCTGATCCGCGCGCGAGTCGACCAGATTAAGAAGAAATCGGCACAAGGAGAAAAGAATGCCTGATTTGGAGCAAGCGGCAGACCGGACGGCAGAGCAACGCCCCGCAGTGGGCCGCCATTTCATGCGCTTCACGCGCGCACAAAGATACCTGCATGCGGTTCTGTTTACCACGTTCCTGGGGCTCGCCGGGACCGGGCTGCCTTTGCGTTTCAGCGAGAGCATCTGGGCACGTGGATTAGCCAGCGCCGTGGGTGGATTTGGCGCAATTCTTTTCTTTCATAAACTCTGTGCGATCGTCCTCACCGGAGCATTTCTCGTTCACGTGAAGGACATCTTTACGCGTGGCATCCTCCATCGCGAAAAGGGAATCTTCTGGGGCTCTACCTCCATGGTCGCCAACTGGAAGGATGTGAAGGATCTCTTCGGACACATGCGCTGGTTTCTGGGCCTGGGCCCGAAGCCGCAGTTTGAGCGTTACGCCTATTGGGAGAAGTTCGACTACTGGGCGGTCTTCTGGGGAATGCTCGTCATCGGTTTCTCGGGATATGCCATGTGGTTTGCCCCGTTCTTCGCGCATTTCCTGCCCGGCTGGGCGTTGAACGCCGTGCTGGTAATTCACAGCGAAGAAGGGCTGCTCGCCATCCTGTTCATCTTCTCAATCCACTTCGTCAACACCCACCTGCGCCCCGACAGTTTTCCCATGGATATGGTGGTCTTTACCGGCGTAGAGAGTGAAGAGGAGTTCAAGCACAAGCGCTCGCTCGAGTATGAGCGGCTTGCGAGGCAGGGAAAACTGGAAGCGAGGCTTGGAGAGGCGCCGCAGACGTGGCAGGTTAACTTCTCCAAGGTCATTGGCTTCACAGCCATCTTCATCGGGCTGACGCTGCTGGTGCTAACGCTAAGCGCGTACTTTAGCTGAGCGGGACTTGCTTAGGAACATAGCTGTTGCAGCGCAAGTCTTGGATGAGCAAACTCAAGGCCTTAGCCGCAGGATTATCGAATGGCGCGCAGCACGTGCAGCGCGGAAAAGTCTGTGGCGAGACGTTTCCTGGTGCCTTGTGACTCCAATCACTGCGCAGTTTTCGACTAGAGAATCTTCTTGATAGCGTGAATCCTCTAGGCAGAATCCTTGCACCAACGCTCGTTTTGTCCCTTCTTTTCTGTGCCTGCAGTGCTCGCGCTGAGCAAAAGCTCAAAGACGAGGATTGCCTTTCGTGCCATTCTGACGCGACCCTGACCACGGACGTGAATGGCGCGAAGGTGAGTTTGTTCGTGGATGCGAAGAAGCTGAAACACTCCATCCATGGCTCGATGTTTGCCTGCGTCGACTGCCACAAAGATGTGAAGAGCCTGGTGCATGAGACCACGCCGCAGAAGGTCACCTGCGCCCAGTGCCATGCGGACGATCAGGATACGTATTCGCACAGTACTCACGCGAAGATCACGAAGTCCGGCAAGCCGGCGGCTGGGTGCGAGGACTGCCACGGGGGCGTGCACGAGATTCTGCCCTCCACCGATCCAAAATCGCCGGTGAATCACGCCAATATCCCATACACTTGCGGACGCTGCCACGGGCAGAAGTTCCTGATGGAGTCCAACGGCCAGAGTGCACAGCCTTTCATCTCATACCAGGACAGCGTGCACGGCCGAGCGACGGAGAAGGGTTCAACGAAGGCAGCGGTTTGCACCGATTGCCATGGCTCACACCAGATTCTTCCAGCGAATGACGCCAAGTCGCCCATTTACAAGTTCAATGTCCCGGCCACCTGCGGAAAGTGCCATACCGACGTCAGCAACACGTTCATGCAGAGCATCCACGGCCAGGCGATCGCACGGGGCAACGGCCTGTCTCCAGTTTGCACGGACTGCCACGGAATTCACTCCATCAAGTCACACGTTGATCCCAATTCTCCGGTCTCGGAGCAGAATCTGGCCCGCGACACCTGCGCCCGCTGCCACGAGGGTGTGCGGTTGTCGCAGGAGTTTGGCGTACCCGGCAACCAGGTTAAGACCTACCTGGATAGTTATCACGGGTTGGCAACGGAAGGCGGATCGGTAATCGCCGCCAACTGTTCCAGTTGCCACGGCGTTCATAACATCCTGCCTTCGAGTGATCCACACTCTACTATCAATCGCGCCAATCTCGACACCACCTGCGGTCAATGCCACAAAGGCGTCACCCAGAAATTCACTTTGACCCGCGTTCACCAGGAGGATGGGATCCATCCCCATGACATGGGCTCGCTGGTGGTTCGCTGGGTGCGGCTTATTTATGTGGTCTTGATTCTGCTGGTCATTGGAGCCATGTTCCTGCACAACGCCATCATCTGGCGCAGTAAGGCAGTGACGCGCAGGCGCATGCAGAATCCCATGATGGTGCGCATGACCACCAATCAGCGCTGGCAGCACCTGATTCTGCTTTCAAGCTTTATCATCCTGGTTCTCACTGGCTTTGCCCTCAAGTTCCCCGATTCCTGGTTTGCGGAACTCCTGGGCATGGGTGAACGACTGCGCAGCATAGTTCACCGCGTTGCTGGCGTGGTGCTCATCAGTGCGGGCATCTATCACGTCTTCTACCTCGCGGCGTTCAGGGAAGGGCGTCGCTTGATTCGCGATATCGCGCCCCGGCCGAAGGACGCCTTCGACGCATGGAACACGATGCTCTATTATCTTGGGCTCAGCAGCCAGAAGCCGAAGTTCGGCCGCTTCACCTATGGCGAGAAGGCTGAGTATTGGGCTCTTGTGTGGGGCACGGCCTTAATGGGCCTTACCGGCATCATGATGTGGGCCAAGGTCTGGGTCGGCGATCTGCTGGCTCGTTGGTGGGTCGATGTGGCTACCGCCGTGCACTTCTACGAGGCCATTCTTGCCACTCTGGCCATTCTCGTCTGGCACTTCTACCAGGTCTTCTTCGACCCAGATGTCTATCCCATGAACTGGGCGTGGTGGGATGGGAAGATGCCAGTCGAACACTACCGGCACGAGCACGAACTGGACTCTGCTTCGCTGCCCGAGGCAGGGAAGCCCGCGCAGCCGGACAAGACAACGCCGGGAGCTAATCCGCCGCAAGAGTAGGGCCCGACGAGGCTCTTGCGGCAATTCCGGTTCGCGCTTCGTTCAGACCCGCCAGTTGTCGGGGCGCCAGTCCTTGATGCGTTCCTTGATCTGTTTCCGGCTCAGGTTGTGCTCCAGCGCCTGCTTGGCCAATTCCACCACTTCGTCATCTGAAGCAAAGCGGAGGCCGATCAGCTGATCCTCGGTCAGGCGGTAGATTTGCGCATGCCACTCCTCCGGAGCCAGCGACTGTAGCCGAAGCCTCTCCTCCAGCCGAATCACGCGATCCTGCACTTTCATAGGGTACTGGCGAAGCTTGCCAAGAACCAGGAACGCCATGATCGACAGCACCAGGAACCATGCGGAGGAAATGCGGCTATTCGCCCAATGGTGGACAAGGTGGAAGATGGCGAAGACCAGGTTGGCAACCAGAAGAAGGAGGAGCCCGAAGTGATACGGCGGATCGAACCGGGCATGATTCTTGAAGTTCTGCGGTTTATTGCTCATGCGTAGTCATCAATTCTTTCAGGCCGGAGTCGGCTGTTGCGGCGGATGGAATTTCCAGCAAGTCGGCGTCAGCGGCGCTTGGGGCCTGGGCACTTGCGCTGTCGGGATTTTGCCCGTGGGCGGCGGGGTATGTCAATGCCGTAAGCGTATCCGGCCCCAGAATCTGGGGATGCTTCGGCATTGGATGGAAGCGGCCACGGACCAGGTAGTCCACGAAGATTCCGCCGGCAAGATAGGGATTCGCGACCGCAATGGGGACTGCATAGCCGGTTGTGATCAGAGATTCGGCAACGCTCTTATTGGAGCGGCTCAGGCGGCGATACCCAGGAATCTGCGGGATCTCAAAGACTGTCAATTGCGTCCCAGGGTGTTGGTGGGCGTAGCGGACCAGTTTGTACGTGATCTGTTTGGGCGTGGTCATGCCGGCATCGGGAAAGATGCTGCGACGGAAGGTCCCCGGAAAATAGAAGTCAAGGGAAGCGCGCGCAAAGTCGGCGCAGTTGCTGTAGAGCAGGTTGAAGTGGGAGCGATTTGCCCTCTTGTTCAGCCGGGCGACAAGCGCGTCGTCCTGTTCTTCGCTGGTTTCAAAACGAAAGGCATAAATGCGCCGCTCGTAGGCCACGCCAATCAACTGCTCCCATCCGCCGCGGACTGCGTTTCCTTTGGGCAGGTTTGCGCCCAAGCTCAACAAATGCGCCTCGTGGTAGCGCAGGCGCAGGCGCTTCACGGTTTCACGGTCAACCTGTGTTGGAACCTGAGTGGCGTTTTCTACTGAGTAGAGATATGGAATGAGCGGAATCGCCCCCCAGTCGTACCCGGAGATTCCCTGGTAGCGGGAAATTACAGCACCCAACTCCCCCGGCTCGCAGCGGCGCAATTTCACCGGGGTCTCGGCGCAGATGCGCTCAAAATAGACAGCGGTGTGCCCGGTAGGATTCACGGTGCCGAAGAAGCCGTAGGGCTCCTCCATCAACAAGGCGGCTTGTGCGTGGCAGCGCGTGGAGCCAAGAGGCAGAAGCGCAAGGGCCACGAGAGCGAATGCAACCATGCGTTGTGCGCGCATCAAAGGCATTTGGCCCCCTTGGTCGAGTTGATGTACTTCCTCTCTGAGCGACGACTGTGGAACAGTGAAGAAAATAGAGGTTCACGCCGGAGACGATTTTCTGAGGCGGGCTGTTGACGCCTCGCTACCCCTTCGCCAGGAACGTTGTCCCAAGGGGCAGCCGACGAAAACGAACGAATGCACTTCACTTCGACCCCGAATGCAGGCGAAAGTCGCGCTTTTGAGTGCAAATCGTAGGGTCATGGAGTAATCCTTGACCCGTGGCGCCCGCCAGCCCATTCTGATAACCTGCTCAGTCCGGAGGATTTGCGTCAGCCACGCTCTAAAACCTACCTCCCATTCAAAAATTTATCGAGGCTCCAACATGTTCATGCGCTTTCTTGTCCTTTTATCCCTACTACCCAGCACTGCCCTCTCCGCGCAACTGACTCTACCGGCCGTTTTGTCCAACCATATGGTCATTCAACGTGATCTACCTGTTCACGTCTGGGGAACGGCCACGCCCGGCGAGCAAATCAGTGTGACCTTCCGGGGCGAGACCCGCTCCACAACGGCTGGACCGCTTGGCCGCTGGAGCATTTACTTGAAGCCAGGAGCCGCTGGCGGCCCATTTCAACTGACGGTGCAGGGCAACCCGGCCGATGCAGCCGAGAGCGCCCCGGCAGCGCGGAGTATCACTTTGGACGATGTGCTCGTGGGCGACATCTGGGTTGCGTCGGGGCAGTCGAACATGGAATTCGAGATGCGCAACGCCGCCACGGCCACGCAAGATCTGCCTCATGCGGCCAATCCCCGTATCCGCCTGCTCATTGTGAAACAACGCGCTTCAGAGTTTCCCCAAGACGACACCGACACGGACGGCTGGGTCATGTCTACGCCTGAATCTGCGCAGGATTTTTCTGCCGTGGCCTGGTACTTTGCCCGCGAGATTGAGCAGCGAGAGCATGTGCCGGTAGGAGTCATCGATACGTCCTGGGGTGGTACTCCGGTGGAGGCATGGACGCGGATGGAGGCTCTGGGCGAGGATGCTTCGCTGGCGCCGCTGTTCGTCTCCTGGGGCAAGATGACGGGGCGCGAATCTGATGCGCTGCTCAGCCAGAAAGCGGAGCAAAGGCAGCGCGACGAAGCCAAGGCGCAGGGCAAACCGGAGCCCCAATTTGGATGGCATCCGCAACTGATCAGCTGGGGCCCGGGCCAACTGTACAACGGCATGATCGCTCCCCTCACCCCGCTTCCCATCCGCGGAGCCATCTGGTACCAGGGCGAGAGCAACTCGGACCTGGAGAGGGCACCGCTTTACAGCAGAATCTTTCGGGCTATGATCGAGGATTGGCGGCGGCAATGGGAAGTGGGCGATTTTCCATTTCTTTATGTGCAGATTTCCAACTTTAGAGCTGACTCTGTCCAGGACTGGGCACTTCTGCGGGAACAGCAACTGAAGACTCTCGCGCTTCGCAACACGGCCATGGCGGTCACCATCGATATTGGCAACCCTGACAACATACATCCCACCGACAAGGTCGACGTTGGGCTGCGTTTGGCCCGCGCCGCACGCGCCCTAAGCTATGGCGAGCAGGTCGAATACTCCGGCCCGCTGTTTCGCCAGGCCACACCGGAGGGTCCGGCTATTCGTGTCTGGTTTGACCATGCGAAAGTGCTGACGGCAAAGGGTGGGGATGTAACGGGTTTCGAAGTCGCGGGTGTGGATGGTAAATTCTCCCCGGCTACTGCGAAGATCGAGGGTTCAACCGTGGTGGCTGCAAGCTCCACAGTTCCAGAGCCCGTATCAGTGCGGTACGGTTGGGCCAATAGCCCGCAGTGCAATCTCTTCGACGGCGAGGGGTTGCCCGCTTCACCGTTCACCTCTGTGCAGTAGTTCCGTGGCAACGGAGACGGAACTTAACGTATAACCTCAAATCTTTCCCACAGGAAGTTGCAGGCAGGACAGTTCTCTGCTTCGCGATGCTTTGCCGTGTAGCCACACAGCGTGCACACGTAAAACGCAAGCTGGGCGTGGGTCCAGGCGTCTGCTTTGCCGCTCTCAACGAGCGCGACCGCATCGCTATAGAGCCGCGCATGGGTCTTTTCTGCTTCTATTGCCCAGATGAAAGTGCGAATGGCGCTGGTGTCGAGGTGCGATGTGGCCGATTTCAAAAAGCCGGGGTAAAGCGACTCGATCTCATTTTGTTCGCCGCTCAGGGCTGACTTCAGGTTTTCAAGGGTGGTCTTTACCTGCAGAGGGTGGATCTCGGCCTTGGCTTCGCCGCCCATCTGCCGGATTACGCGGCCATGATTGGCGGCATGTATCTGTTCCGCGCGCGCTGCTGCCCGAAACAGGCTGGCGGCCCCATACAGTCCCTCTTCATCCGCCTTGGCCGCGAATGCCTTGTAGCTGGCATGCGCGTTCACTTCACTTTCAAACGCGGCTAGAAGATTCTTGACGGCAAGTTCGCTTCCTGTGTTGACCATAGCGCCGGGCGCCCGTCCCTTTCACACTGTGAATAGATACTAGGAATAGTTTGACATAGTGACGGTGATTTAAATCACATATTCATGGACCCGGTTGTATTTCTGCGCGTGTTTTCATCTCGCCGCCACACGCAGTTGCGGTTACTGTTCAGTATCGAGGGCGATGCCGCTACGGGAATAGCGGATGACTTCAACTACAGAAGTTGCTACCAAGCCTTCCTCGACCATGGTATCCAGGAAGGGAAGCACCTTGGTGATCTGCTCCTCGGTGTCGATGATGCTCAACTGGATGGGTGCGTCCTTGGAGCGAGACCAGTGGCCGGAACGGCGAATCCGGCTGGCGGAGCCGTAACCTTCAATACCGCGATAAACGATGGCCTCGGCGATTCCGAGTTCCTTGCACTTGGCCACAATGGCTTCATACAGGGGCTTGCCCTGCCAGCGGTCGTCTTCGCCGAAGTGGATGCGCAGCATGCGTGCTTGAAACTGCTCTTTCATTGCTGGACCTGCCCTTGTCCGGAACCCTGCGGTGCGGAAGCCGCTTCCTGGTCCGCATCGAGCGCACGATACGCGTACTTAATAACGTCAACGTCGGAGAAGACCACTAGTCCTTCCGCGACCATCTTGTCGACTATGGGCAGAAAGGCGCGCAGCTTTTCGGCGGTGTCAATCGCCGACAGCATCACCGAACCATGATGCGGTGAGAGTAGCGGGTTGTCTTTGCGATTGTGGCGGTGCGCTCCATAGCCCAGGATTCCGCGATATACCGTGACGCCGGCAATGTCATTGGCGCGCTTGGCCTCAACCAAAGCTCCGTAGAGGGGTTTGCCACTCCAGCGATCCTGTTCGCTCAGGTAGATGCGCATCATTTGCGCTTTGCCCTGGATCTTCAGGTGCTCAGGGGGCAGGGGCTTCGCGGACTTGGATACCTGCGCCGGCTTGGCAACGGTGGTTTCCTGCATCTCAATGAGACCGGAGCCAGCCAGCTCCTCCAGCTTGCCGAGAAGGGCCTCGACCTTGTCGCGCGTCTCGATGAATTCGATCTTGATGGGCAGGTGGTCGGAGATTTCGACCAGATGGGCAGAGTGCATGTGGTGATCGGCGCCGAACCCGGCGATGCCCTTCATCACCGTGGCTCCGGCAACGCCGCGATAGAAGAGAAAGTCCAGAATGCTGGAGTAGACGGGGACGCCATGGTGGGTGGCTCCCTCGCCCAGGTAGATGGTGACTTTGACGGCTTTTCCAGGCTGCAACATACACCCTCTCTGAAGGCAAGTCAGGATTCTACGGCATTCCGCCAAGGCTGCGGGGACGGGGCGGGGCGGCCAGCACTCACGAGAGAACCTCGGCTAACGCGGCGCCGAGCCAGGTGGCCGCAAGACCGGCAATCAGGCTGCCAACGGCATAGAGCGCCGCCAGGGCGAAAGCGCCGGAGCGCAGGGTAGAGAGCGTCTCCCACTCATAGGTGGAGAAGGTGCTGTAGGCGCCGATGAAGCCCACGGGGATGAGAAACCTCCACGCCGGACTCAACTCGACGCGCCGGCCCAGGTAGGTGAGAGAGAAGCCAATGATAATGCAGGCAGTGAGGTTGATGACGAATGTGCCGTAAGGGAATCTGGTTCCCATGCGGCCGGAGATCGTGGAGCCCACCCAGTACCTGGCGATGGAACCGAGCGCGCCACCAGCGGCGATGAGCAGGTATTTCTGCAAGGACGTCCTCTCTGACTCTAGATTACATGTGAGAAAGCGGATTCCCAGCTAGGGGAAAACGACTGGAAGCAGCGTCAATCGGATTCGCAGAGACAGCGAAATAAGGCAAATTCCGCTCGAAAAGGGCCCTAAAAGGGCCAAAAATGGGCAAAAATCTGTGGGTTCTGGTCGGTGGAAAGTGACTGGAAGATTTCATAAGGTGCGTTGATTTAGACACTTACAGGAAATGGCGGGTTGAAAACTGCTGCTTCGGAGGGGGAGGGGGGGTGGGGGTTCACGATTTGGGCCGGATTCGGTGCTCCGCGTTGACCTGGAAGAGGACTTGCATACAGATATCATGCGCTTCGCTCGCGCTATTTTCGGCAAGAGACGTTGCGGTGGATTTTGCACGTCTTCCGGCACCGTAACGGGCGGTGGCGGAAGACGCGCTTAGGGTTCTTTGACGACTGGTTCTACCTGTCGGTGCAGGAGTAGCAGGGGTCGATGGAGGCCTGGATCAAGGGCGTGTCCGCAAGCCGGGCACCGAGCACCATCCAGCGGATCGCCGGCATGTTGACGAAGGTAGGCGTGCGCACATGGACCCTGGCCGGGTTGCGCGATCCTTCTCTCCAGGAGACGCTATACATGACTTCGCCACGAGGCGCTTCGACGCGGCTGGTGGCGGTTCCGGTGACGAAGTTGAACTTGGCGTCGCCGGTGTGCAGTTCTCCGGGAGGCATCTTTGTGAGCGCCTGGCGAAGAATGCGGCAGCTTTCCATGATCTCAAGGGCACGTACCATGAGGCGCGCGCGGACGTCGCCGTCCGGCTCGACGGGGGAGTTGAATTCCATTTCGTCGTAGGCCGCGTAGGGCGCGTCATGGCGAAGATCCTGGGGCACACCGGAGGCTCGCGCCACTGGGCCAACAACGCCACAGGAGATGGCTTTCTCATGAGTGAGGACGCCGATGCTCGCGCAGCGCGAACGAGCCGTGGTACTGGTGGTGAAGATGGGGATGACGGTGCGGGCCATTTCGGCCTCGAGGGCCTCGACCATTCTCAACACGGCAAGCGGATCCTCGATATCCCGGTTGACTCCGCCGATGCGGTTCATGGAATAGTTGACGCGGTTGCCGGAGATGGCCTGGAGCACGTCCATCACCTTCTCGCGCAGCTCGAAGCAGGTCATGAACATGGTTTTGAAGCCCATCAGCTTGGCCGCGATGCCGGCCCAGAGCACATGGGAGTGAAGACGCTCAAGCTCTGCCACAACGACGCGGATATACCTGGCACGCGGCGGCGGAGTGAGGTTGGTCAACCCTTCCATTGCCTGGCAAAGAGTGAGGGTGTGGATGTTGGAGCAGATGCCGCACACGCGCTCCATGAGTGCGATCACCTGAATGTAGTTGCGGGTTTCGGCCAGATGCTCGATGCCGCGGAAGTTGAACCCGATATGCAGCTTGGCGTCGCTCACCGTTTCGCCTTCGCAGATCAGGTCGAGCTTGTAGGGCTCTTCGAGCGCCGGATGGAACGGGCCCATGGGAATTTTGTAGCTCACTTTTTGACCTCCTCGCGCAGGTTCACGCCCAACTGGTCTCCCTGGCGCAGCAGCAACGGCTCATAGTCGCGGCCCAGAAAGTCGATGGCAAACCCTTCGTGAATCTCGCGTTCAATCCAGTCCACGGCCTCGCAGAGGTCGTAGATGCTATCGATGGAATTGCCGGCAAGCTGAAAGGGAAACCCCAGCAATTGTCCATCGAGATCCCAGTGATACTCCAGGCGAAAGCCTTCTTGTTTGGGAAGCTGATAGGCGGTGATGGTAATGAAGCGTGCCTTCAACGCGTTCATAGTCTGGGCAAGCTCACGGACGGTCATGGCTCCGGGCTCAAGCCAATGTACGCCGCCCTTTTCGACCCAGGATTGATTGCTGCCGAGACCTTCCGAAATGCTCTCGAGGGTTGTCATTGCGCGCCTCCTGATGCGGGGTTGGTTGCGGGCGCGACCGCCGTAGTGTCTACCGCGGCTTTTACTGCAATTGGGGTCGCGGGAGCAGGACGGGGAGCGGGCGGTTTGCGGGCAACCGTGTAGGACTTCTTCAATTCGCCAATGGTTGTGTAGACAGGCGGGGGGGCCGATTCCTGGCTAAGGGCATGGTCTTTGCAGCCTTCGACGCATCGACCGCAGAAGGTGCACTGACCGGGGTCGTAGCTCCAGGTGAATTCGCCCTTGCCGCCTTTGAAATCGATGGCGCGCGAGGTGCAGCGAAACTTGCAAATAGCGCAGCCGCCGCAGAGCTTGGGATCGAACTGCACCAGTCCACGGAAGCGCTCGGTGACTTTGGGGCGCGCGGGGAAAAGCAAGGTGCGGGAACCACCCCAAAGGTTCCTTAACAGCATGATGAGAATGTTCATGACCTCAACCTCATAAAGAGCACAGACGAAATGGCCAGAACCGCGAAGATCAGCGTGCATTGCCAGTAAAAGCGCACTGTAGTATCGATCGCCAGACGCGCCGTAGCGGAAGCCAGGACCGACAGCAACAGAACGATGGCAAACGAGAGCACAACGAAGATGGGCGCGGCGATCCACCACAGGGTGACGTGGGGAGCGGCCAGCGTGGCTACGAGACCGGTTGCCGCGACCCACTCCAGCCCATGCGAAAGCTCCCACATTGCAAGCTCGGGGCCAGCGTACTCGACCATGGGGCCGGAATAGATCTCCTGCTCGGCGTTGGGCAGCGAAAAGGGATTCAGGTGGAGCTTGGCGGGCAGGCAGACGAGAATGGCCAGCACTCCGAGCCAACGGAGCGGCGAAGCCGGCAATTGCGCCAGGGCCTCAAGCCGGAAGGTGTGCTGCGAAGCGGCGATGGAAACAATGGCCAGCAAAAAGACCACGTTGTAGGAGACGCTGAGAACGGCTTCGCGCGCCGAGCCAATTTCGCCAAAGATGGAGCGAGAGGAAAAGCCCGCGGCGATGATGCACATGGACGGAACTTCAAGCAGAGCCAGTAACAGAATGAGGTCGCCCTCAAAACCGCCGGAGGAGGGAAGAACCGGGAGCAACGCCACCGCGCCCGCAGCCGCCGAGACCGCGAGCAGCGGCCAGGCTTTCATCAACAAGCCGCTGATGCCCTCGCGGAGTGGAGTTGTTTTGCCGAGGAGCTTGATGAAGTCGAAGAAGGGCTGCATGAAAGGCGGGCCGACGCGGCCCTGCATCAAGGCAACGGCTTTCCGTTCAACCCAGAGGAAGAACCATGCGGCCGGTACGGCGAACAGAAGTCCGGGAAAGACGAGCAGGCGAGCCAGGGCAGTGATCAGATTCATGGCTGCACCTCTTTGCATTCATTGCAAGCGCATGCGGCTGCGCCCCCGCCCACAACTTCGGGAGCGGCATCGGCAGCGGGGGGATTGTTGCCTCTTTTTGCCAGGATCTCGGCCGCCTTGGCTACACCTTGAATAATCGCGTCGGGGCGCGGCGGGCAGCCGGGCACAAATACATCTACGGGAATGTGCTTGTTGAGCGGCCCGTCCAGAGTGCGGCTGTCAATGAAGACATTGGTCGTGGCCGGGCAGGAGCCGATGGCCACCACAGCCTTGGGTCCGCAGACCTGGCCGTAGACGGTTTGTATGGCGCCCACGGCATTGCGGGTTACGGGGCCGGTGATGCAAAGAATGTCGGCGTGGCGCGGGCTGCCTTCAAGGCGCACACCCAGCTGTTCGGCGTCGTAGCGGGGCGTGAGGCTGGCTACCAACTCAATATCGCAGCCGTTGCAACTGCCAGAGTTCATATGGAAGAGCCATGGGCTGCGTCGGCGGCAGGTGCACATCAATCGATTCCAGAGATTCATGGTCTCCCCCAGTGCAGCATTTGCAACGCGTCAGGCCAGATTCCGGACGCGAGGAGCAATACCACTAGTGCAACGATGGCGGTCTGTAACAGGAAGGGCTCCTTCGCAGTGGGCTGGTCAGGCAGCGTGAGCGCATCGGGGCCGTTCGCCGGTCCCCACCAGATGCGCGTCAAAGCAAGAACATAGGCGATGAGCGCAAAGATCGAGGAGAGGATGAAGACCGCCAGAATAAGAGGATTGATCTGCAACGCGGTCTCATAGAGGCGCCAACGGCCGATGAAACCGAGGGTCGGCGGTATGCCCAACATGGCCAGCATTCCGAACAGGAAGCCAAAGGCGGCGACGGGGTAACGGGTGGCAAGACCAGTCTGATCGCCCTGGAGCGCACCGTTGCGTTCAGGACCGCTGAGGCATATGAAGAGCAGCGACTTGGCCAGGGCATGTGTGCAGGCCGCGATCATCGCACCGTTGAATCCGAGGACGCTTATTGAGGAAACTCCCAGCAGCAGGAAACCAACGTCCTCGACGGTGGAAAGAACCAGCAGGCGCTTGAGGCTGCGCTGCGTAAGCATGAGAAGAGCGGCCAGCAGTGAGGTGAAAGCGGCGAAACCAAGCAGCAGCGGTTGCGGCGTGAGGGCGCTGGGGATTAATTGCATGCTGATGGTGAACTCTGCGAAGGCGGCCATATCGACAACCGCGATGATGAGTCCGAGGACGATAGCGGGCAACTCATCGGCGAGCGACAAGAGCCAGAAGAAGAGCGGCACAGCAGCCAGCTTGACGATGATGCTGGTGAGAAGAAGGGCGCGTGACCAAGCTTGATTCTGCGGATCGTAGAGAAGCTCACTGCCCAGCATCGATCCAGCGGAGATGAGGACCACGGCGAGATAGGTGAGCTTGGCAGACTGAGAACGTGCCGTAAGCCAGACAATTAAGACGGTCAAGAGTGCAGCGAATTCGAGAAGCCCAAGCCGGGCCCATGGATTCGCGATCATCAAGCCCGCGGCGGTGAGACCGCCGACAACCAGCACACACGGCCAAGCCGGGAGCCTGGTGTGAGCGCCACTGACGAGCGATGCAAGCAGCAGCGCGATTGCGGCAATGGCGACGGCGGCAAGGAGAATCACGGGCACTTGAGGCTCCGCGGATAGCATCACCCCGCGGGACAAGTCTGGCTGAACACCAGGAATCACCCAGCGTACGATCGCAAAAAGGGCCGCTGCAAACACAAGGACGAGAGCCAGCGCGTGCTGCTCCATCCAGGAGACCACGGCAGCCAGGGCCTTTGAGGTGGCTTGCAACCCGCTCCAGATACCGAGGTAGACACGATCGACGTTGGTCCAGCGGAAGAAGGAGTGCCAGTTTTGCAGGAAGATGTCAGAGAAATCGCCGGCTGTGAGCCTGTCCTGATCGGACAATGGCTCGCCGCCGGTAAAGATTCCGCCCCCAGCTCCCGCCAGGGCCGCGCCGCCGCCCGCGGTTGCCGGACGCGCGACGTATGCGACTGCGTAGATGGCGCCGCCCACAACAAGCGAGACGAGAGCCAGAACCAGACCACCCGTGGTGGAGAAACTGCCCGCGTCGGCGGACATTCCAAGCCAAGTGACCCGCACACCTGCGCCGAGTCCCAGAGCGCCAAGGATCGGATTGAGGAGATAATTCACGGCCAACTGTGGGGCAACGCCAAGCACGATGCTGCCCACAGCCATGAAGCCCATTCCCCATACCATGGTCGGCGGGGACTCGTGGGCGTCTTTGGTGTTTTCAGTAACAGGCCCCAGGAATACGGCGCTGGTTGCCTTGGCGCCCAGAAAGACTGTGCCGAGGCTGGCGGCCCAGGCCACCATGGCCGGTACAGCCCACCCGGCCTGCAACGCCGCAGCGTAGAGCATCCACTTGCTGGCAAATCCGCTCATCAGCGGGATGCCCATCATGCTGCCCACGCCGATCAGCCAGGAAAGTGTTGTGCGCGGCATCCTCTGGGCGAGGCCACCGAGCTGGTTCATGTCGCGGGTGCCCGAGGCGTGCTGTACTGAGCCGGCGGTCAGGAACAAGCCGCCCTTAAAGAATCCATGATTCAGGCAGTGCAAGAGGCCCGCAGTGATGGCCAGAGGCGTGCCGATTCCGAGGCCCATCATCATGTAGCCGATCTGGCTTACGGTGGAAAAGGCCAGCATTCGCTTCAGATCGGTCTGCACCATGGCGTACATCACACCCACCGCCATGGTGATGGTGCCGATCCACACTACCGATGCACCCCAGGAGGCTGGCCATACGCCGAAGCTGTGCATGCGGGCACAGAGATACACACCGGCCTTGACGTAACAGGCAGCGTGCAGCAGGGCACTGACCGGGGTCGGGGCTGCCATGGCCTCAGGAATCCAAGTATGCAATGGCACCTGCACGGACTTGGCGACCAGGGCCACCAGCATGAGCAGAAATACGCCGCCGGTAAAGCTGTGCGCGACAGCCGGATCGGTCCACAACGCGCTTCCCGTGCGGTAATAAATGACCAGGATGCCGGCCAGCAAGCCGTATCCGGCAATGTGGGTCATCAACAGCACTTTGCGGGCGCCGCGCACCGCTTCGCGGTTGGTGTACCAGAAGCCGACCAAGCTGAAGGAGCAGAGGCCGATCAGTTCCCAGCAGAGATAGAAGAGAAAGAGGTTGGCGCTGTAAACCAGTCCGATAAAGCCGCCGATGAAGATCAGCATCGAGGCGTAAAAGCGGGTCGCGGCCCGGTCGTGGGCCATATATCCAATGGAATAAAGGAGTACGAAGCCGCCCAGAGCAGACCCCATCAAGGCGAACAACACGCTGAGCGCGTCTACGTGCAAGACCAGGGCCAGGGGACCATCCCAGCGGAAAAGATTTACGTCGACTGCCTGACCTGCGCCAACCAGGCGGGTGGTGGCCACCACGGCAAGGACTGCCGGCAAACAGGTGAGAGCGGCGAGAATCCCTTTCGCGCGGGCGGAACACAGCCTCGCCACGAGAATCTGCAGCACAGCGCCCACCAGAAGCGAGCACGGCGCAATCAGGATGAGGGTTGCAGCAGTCATACATGGATGGTAGGCAGCAGTTGTCAGACGTAGATGTGATACATGTCACTCGCCGGGCCATAGTTCCCTCGGAAGCATCGACTTGTCCCGCATCACGGGACCTGCGGGTATTGCATGCGGAGTGCCGGGGCTTGAGGCTTTGAGCCCAGAGTGCTTGGAGCCTGAACCATTGCTCAAAATTCCCAACTTTCGCGTGATGCGCGGAGATTTTGCTGCGAACAAGGGAGTTGCGTACCTCGGCGGTCCAAGGGAACCTGACTGGGCACCGGTGATTGAGGCCTGTGCGGAGCCCTGGGCTCAGTTCCGGGCGGCGAAGGTGGGAATCCACAGATTCGCAAGGGCTTCACAAACAAGTGTGATCTACGGTACAGCACAAATTCGTTATGAGGGTGAGTATTCCGGCCGGGTATTTTTCCGGAAACGAAGCTCTACGGAACGGGTTGAGCCTCGACCGGCCGTGCGCCACACTCTGGGCCAGGGTGGAAAGCGTCGTTGGTAAATGCTCGCTCCTTTCTGCTCCGCCTCCTGAGAACTGTGCCTGAGAAGTGAAGCGCCGTTGAGATGCGCAGGCCGCATGAAAACCATGCGGGGTTGGGATAGGAGGAAGGATGCAGACTGTCGCTGACGATGTTCTGAATGCCCGTGAAAAGGTGCAAATCGACCAGGCAATTGCGACGCACAGGAACCGTCCTGGCGCGCTGCTGGGAATCCTGGAAGAGGTTCAATCGGCCAATGCGCACAAGTACCTTTCCCTGGCGGCATTGCGCTACATCGCAGAGGAAACCGGCGTGCCGGCGTCCCGGGTCTATAGCACGGCCACCTTTTTTGCGTTGTTCAGTCTCGATCCGCAAGGCGACAACGTAATTTGTGTCTGCCGCGGAACAGCCTGCCACACACGAGGTTCCCGCGACTTACTAGGGAAACTGTGCCTGGACCTGGGGTTAGGCAACAGCGAGGCGAGCGAGACCGGCGACGCTGACAAACTGGCGCTTACCACGGCCGACCGCAAGTTCACCATTCGCACGGTGGCCTGCTTTGGTCAGTGCGCGCTGGCTCCCGTGGTGGAGGTAAACCACCATATTCTGAGCCACGTGAACGAGCGCACGCTGCAAAGGGAAGTGAAAGCACTGGAACAGGGGGGTAAGTAATGCCGCGCATTCTGGATATTGGTGGGTTCAACGCGGTTCGGGAATCGGGTCTTGCAAAATTGATGCCATCCATCCCGCGCATCACCGTGGGCATGGGGACCTGCGGCCGAGGCAATGGCGCCGAAGAAGTGTTTCATGCCCTGCAGCACACGATTGATAGCAGCGGCCTGGAAGTCCAACTGACGGGCGTCGGCTGCTTCGGCTCGTGCTTTCAGGAGCCGCTTGTCAGCGTGCACCTTCCGGGTGCACCGCTGGTCATGCTGCGCTGCGTGCGGACCAACGATGCGGCGCGAATTCTTGAGAGCCTGTCGACACGGGTGATGCCGCCCGATCTGATCTACTGCAAGATCGAGGAATGGGATCACATCACGGCGCACTTGAGATACGGCCCTGGGTACCCGGAAATTGCGCCGTGGAACCAGGTTCCGTTCTTCAAGGGGCAGAAGAAGATTGTGCTGCGCAATTGTGGCCTGATCAATCCCAGCGACATCGAGGAGTACATCGCCGTGGGTGGATACCAGGCCCTGTATAAGGTATTGATCGATGGACGCCGGGAAAGCGTGATCGAGCAGATCAAGGCATCGCGGCTGCGCGGCCGCGGCGGCGCCGGCTTCCTGACCGGTAATAAATGGGATTTTCTGGCCAAGGCCAAGGCGGAAACAAAGTACGTGGTGTGCAATGCGGACGAGGGCGATCCTGGCGCCTATATGAACCGCAACGAGATTGAGGGCGATCCGCACTCGCTGCTGGAAGGAATGATCATCGGCGCTTATGTAATGGGCGCTACCGAGGGCATTGTGTATGTGCGCGCCGAGTATCCTCTGGCGGTGCGCCGCCTGACGCGAGCCATCGAACAGGCGCGGGAATACGGTCTGCTGGGCAAGAACATCCTGGACCGCGGATTCGAATTCAACATTGAGCTGGTGCAGGGTGCGGGCGCATTTGTGTGCGGCGAAGAGACGGCCCTGATTGCTTCGCTGGAGGACCGCCCCGGCCGCCCCCATCCACGCCCGCCGTTTCCAGCGCAGCGTGGTGTCTGGGGGTATCCCACCAACATTAATAATGTAGAGACCTGGTGCAACATTGCTCCGATTGTGAGCCGCGGCCCAGCCTGGTTCAGTGAGACAGGTAGCGCCAAAAGTCCTGGAACCAAGGTATTTTCGCTGGTGGGCAAGGTACAGAACACAGGACTCGTAGAGATGCCGCTGGGCACGCCCCTGAAAACCTTTATTTACGACATCGGCGAAGGAGCGGCCCCTGGACGCCACGTGAAGGCAGTGCAGACGGGCGGGCCCTCCGGCGGGTGCATTCCGTTGGACATGCTCGACACTCCCGTGGACTATGAGAGCCTGGCTCAACTCGGCTCAATCATGGGCTCGGGCGGCATGGTCGTGATGGACGACGACAACTGCATGGTCGACGTGGCTCGTTACTTTATCGAGTTCACGCATTCCGAATCGTGTGGCAAGTGCGTGCCCTGCCGGGTGGGCCTGGACAAGGCGCTGCGGATACTGAACGCCATCACCGAAGGGCAGGGAACCGCCCACCATCTGGAACTACTGGACGAACTTGGGCGCATGATCCGCGAATGTTCGCTGTGCGGGTTGGGACAGACAGCGCCAAATCCGGTGCTGACCACTATCCGGCATTTCCGCGAGGAGTACGAAGATCACATCGTGGCTCGTCACTGCCGGGCAGGCGTGTGCCAGGAACTGGCCTTGTCGCCCTGCGAGAACAGCTGCCCGCTGCGGATGAATATTCCGCGCTTCCTTGAGCTTTACCAGGAAGGCCGGCTCGATGACGCGTTCGAGTCGGTGATTCTGGATAACCCGCTACCCGCATCGACGGGCCGGATTTGTCAGCATCCCTGCGACAATCGCTGCCGCCGGCAGTCGTTTGATGAAGTGGTCAATATGCGCGAGGTGCACCGCTTTATCGCGGACTCAATTTATCAGTCCGACCGCTTTGAGCCGATGCTGAAACGGATTCTGGCGCGCAAACTGCCACCGACGGGACGCAAGATTGCCGTGGCAGGCTCAGGTCCCACGGGGCTGACAGCCGCGTTCTACCTGGCCCTGCTGGGCCACGACGTGACCATCTTTGAAGAGCGTAGCGAGGCGGGAGGAATGCTGCGTTTTGCCATTCCCGAGTACCGCCTGCCGAAGTCGGTTCTGCGGCGCGAACTCGACCTGATCGAGGGAATGGGCGTCAAGATGGTGTTCAACACCAGAGTCGGGTTCGATCTTCCTTTGAACGATCTGGCCAGCCAGTTCGATGCCGTCTTTCTTTCTATTGGAACGTGGAAGGAATCGTGGCTATACCTGCCGGGCACCGAGTTGAAGGGAGTGTATCCGGCGCTGCCGTTCCTGGAATCTGTCGCCAAACTCGAGACCACCGCGCTGGGACCGAGGGTTGCGATCATTGGCGGCGGCAACGCGGCCATTGATTCAGCACGAACCATGTTGCGCAAGGGGGCCGCGGTCACCATTCTCTATCGTCGCGAACGCAAAGATATGCCCGCGATCGATGAGGAGATTCAAGCGGCTGAAGACGAAGGTGTCCAATTCGTCTTTCTGGCCGCACCGCACCGCATCCTGGGCGATGCCGACGGCAACGTGAAGGCCATCGAAATCGTCAAGACGCGGCTGGGCGAATATGACAAGTCGGGGCGTAAACGACCGATTCCCACCGACGAGGTGCAGCGCTTCGATTGCGACAGCGTGATCCTGGCTGTGGGCGAAACCTTTGACCTGGACTTTTGCCGTGCGTCTGGCCTGGAACTAAAAGAAGAAGGCACGATCGTGGTGGATCGCTTCACGCTGGAGACGAGCCGGCCCGGATTTTTTGCAGGCGGGGACGTGATTACCGGCGCCTCGAACGTGTCGAACGCCATGGGCGGCGGGAAGCAGGCAGCGCGCCAGATCGACGAGCGCCTGATGAGCGAGCAGCGATGGGAGCGGCTCTTCCCGCAGTTCGAATACAGCCGACAGGCGCCGGGAGAACCGAGTCTGAGCCGTCGCCATACGGCGCAAGTGGTGCCGGCAAAGGAAAGAGTCCGTTCACAGCAGGAAGTTGTCGCCGGTCTCGGTCCCCAAGAGGCGCTGGAAGAATGCCGCCGCTGCCTGCGCTGCGATCTGAGAGCCACCGTACCCAGCAATTGAGAAAGGAGCGTCGCATTGCCGAATAAAACAGTTTCCCTCAGAATCGACGGCGAGTTGGTGACCGCACCGGAAGGTCAGACCATCCTTGAAGCGGCCCGCGCCAATCAGAAGCACATCCCGACGCTCTGCTATCTGAAAGGGTTGAGCGCGGTGGGAGCCTGCCGCGTATGCATGGTCGAACTGGCAGGCACTGAGCGTCTGCTGCCGGCCTGTACCACTCCCGTTCAGGAGGGGATGTCGATCAAGACGAGCTCGGCCAAACTGACTCTCTACCGCAGGATGGCCGTGGAGTTGCTGCTGGTGGAGCGGAATCATATCTGCTCCTCTTGCGTGTCGAACGGGCAATGCGAGCTGCAGGCTCTGGCCAGCAGCCTGGGCATCACCCACGTGCGCTACTCCTACAACAATCCTCGGTTGCCTGTGGACATGACGCATAGCCGTTTCGTCCTCGATCACAACCGCTGCATCCTGTGCACGCGGTGCGTGAGGGTGTGTGCCGAGGTGGAAGGTGCGAATGTGTGGGAGATCGCGTCGCGCGGCATTCATGCGCGGGTGGTGAGCGACCTGAAGGATGACTGGGGCCATGCACACAATTGCACGGGCTGCGGGAAATGCGTTCAGGCATGCCCCACGGGCGCGCTGGCGGAAAAGGGCTTTGCCGTGCACGAGATGGTGAAGCAGAGCGACGCCGTGACACGGCTGGCCGTGCAACGAAACGGTACTACGCACAGCGTGGCGTAACAATCCCGCGTGAAAAAACACAGGCGGCGCGGAGGAGCGACGCCTGTGTGTGCTGAGGGCTATCGGATGTTGTGGTGCGTGGTTTCCCACCCATGCGACGAGAAGCAAAAACGTCGCATGGATGGGAAACCCAGAGTTCCGTTCACACTTGGGCCGACACTTCTCTAGCTGTGCTTGCCTTTCCACTCCTCATACGGGCCGTGGAAGTCCTCGATGCCGTCGTCGTTGAAGTGCCATAGACGCGTGGCTACCTCGTCGATCAGGTCGTGGTCGTGGGTGACCAGCAGGACTGTGCCTTCATAGCGCTGCAGCGCAATGTTGAGCGCGTTGATGGCTTCCAAATCAAGGTGATTCGTGGGCTCGTCGAGGATGAGGATGTTGGGCTTGGTGAGAATCAACTTGCAGAAGGCCAGGCGCGCCTGCTCTCCACCAGACAGGGCCCTGGTCTGCTTGTCGCCCTCTTCGCCGGAGAAAAGCATCTGGCCCAGGATGCCGCGAATCTCTTCGACGTGGGCTGCGGGGTTCCAGCGATGGAGCCACTCGGCCACGGTGGTGCCGTGCTCGATGGTTGCTCCCACATCCTGTGGAAAGTAGCCGACCTGCGCCTCGTGACCCCAGAAGACCGTGCCCGAATCGAGCGTGAATCCCTTGTCGGCGAGGCCAGGGTAATTGGCAAGTAGGCTTTTGAGCAGTGTGGTCTTGCCCGCGCCGTTGCGGCCCACAAGGCAGATTCTTTCGCCGCGCAGCACGTTGGCCGTGAAACCGTCGATCACCTTCAGGTCGCCGTAGAGCTTGGTCAGGTGCTTGAACTCCAGCACGTGCTTGCCGCTGGGCCGGACCTGGTCAAAACGTATGTAGGGGCGCTGAATATTGGAACGGGCCAGCTCGTTGGTTTGCAGACGCTCTACTTCCTTGCGGCGGCTGGTGACCTGCGACGAGCGGGTACCCGCAGCGAAACGGGCGATGAATTCATTGAGCTGCGCGATCTTCTTGTCGCGCTGGGCGTTTTGGGATTCCAGCGTTGAGCGCACCTGGGTCTTGGCCATCACCATCTCGTCGTAGCCGCCGGTGTAGGTAATGATCGTCTCGTAGTCGATGTCGGCGGTGTGCGTGGTTACGCTGTTCAAGAAGTGCCGGTCGTGCGAGATGACGATCAGGGTGCCGTCGAAATTGATCAGGAAGTCCTGTAGCCAGTGGATCGAGTCGAGGTCGAGATAATTGGTGGGCTCATCGAGCATCAGGGCTTCAGGTTTGCCAAAGAGCGCCTGGGCGAGGAGCACGCGCATTTTTTGCCCGCCCTGCAACTCGCCCATTTTGCGCTCGTGGACGTCGTCGGGGATGTCGAGCCCCTGCAGGAGCACGGCAGCGTCACTTTCGGCGGTGTAACCATCCTCGTCGCCGATGACGCCCTCGAGTTCGCCTAACCGCATGCCGTCTTCGTTGGTCATCTCAGGCTTCTCGTAGATGCGGTCGCGCTCTTCCAGTGCGGCCCATAGCGGCTTGTTGCCCATGATTACGGTGTCGATGACGCGATAGGCGTCGAAGGCAAACTGGTCCTGGCGGAGGACGCCCAACTTGCGCGGGCGCACCACGGTGCCCTGCTGGGGCTCCAGATCGCCGGTAAGGATCTTCATGAATGTGGACTTGCCGGCTCCGTTGGGCCCGGTAAGCCCGTAGCGGCGACCGGGCACGAAGGAGACACTCACTTCGTCAAAGAGCACCTTGGAGCCATAACGCATGGATAGATTGCTGACGCTGATCATTCTTGTCTTGATTCCTGAGGGTGGACCGCAGCGGGGTCTTGGCTCCGCCGGGCCGCATGAAACTTGGTTTGGATCAATGTATTGGGGCGCGCACGCGTGGGCAGCCCCCTAAGAACTGCTGCACTTCTAGTTTCTCATAGGTCGGGCAGGGGAACGGCGGGAGAGGGGTTGTGTTGGCGGGTCTCAGAAGCGAGATCAAGGGCGCGCGGCTTCACAGTTTCACAACTTGGGGGAAAAGGGTGGCTAGGACGGGAGAGAGGCATAATCTATTGAATCGGGGATATTTATGAAGATGCAATGGGCAGGAATGGCGGCTTTCAGGCAGAGTTTTGCTGACGGAAGGACACATGGGCTTCCTGTTTGCGATGGGTGGGAGGGGCTAGACGCGAGTCTCTCTCCTAGTACGATTAGGCGCCAGCGGAAGGAAATCATTTGCAGCCTGGGAGGGTGGGCGGATTTGGCTGTGGGCACACTGGAACGGCGCGGGCCAAGCGTTCCTTCGGGCTTATGTGGGTTTCGCTGAGGAGTTGGCCATTATGCACAAATCGAGATTACAGACAATTTGCGGTGGACGGCGGCACGCTCGTTGCTTTCCATGTCTCAGAATCCAGACCTGGTCACCCGGCCTTTGGTACCTACCGGACGAGTTCTGATACAACCTCGATTTCTCGTTTGCTCGTGCCGCCAGGAACGTCGAGCGATCCCAAAACAAGCGGCTTGCCTAACGCCAGGGTCGCCGATCCCACCAGCAGGGTTTGGCGGAGCACTGGATCTTGCGAGCCCACACCGGACTTCTCCTCGGCAATACTCGATTGCTCGAAATGTGAGCTCAATTTCAGACCATTTCCGTAGCCAATCACGGTTGCTTCGATACTCAGCCCCACGTCCTGATATTGCAATTGGGTAGCGTGCATTACGGTTTCGGTGTCGTAAGTCCCGGTGACAATTGGCACGCGGTTGCCTTGTTTGAGAACGGTCTTCTCTCCCGAGACCACAATGAGGGCGAAGTGTTGCGTCCCGATGTGCTTGCCGCTGTCCGTCTCAGTGATGGTGTAGGTGAGGCGGTAAGTCTTTCTGACCCGGTCAGCCCTGTCAAAATCCGAAACTATCCTCTGAGCCAGCAGAATTTCCTCGGGAGTACTGTATATGGAGATTGCGTTTTGCGATGGCATGGCGACCAGTTTGGCCTTGGGGAGCATGTTGCGCAGGGCGCTCTGAACGTCGCTAACTTCGTTCTGCTGAAAGAGGTTGGTGAGGTAAAGGGTCTGGTAGGTGTATGAGCTGGCTTTTTGTTCGGCAGTCTGTGTCTGTGCACCTGCGCTTGGTGCAAAGAGCGTCAAGGCTATCACGAGTCCGACAAGCATTTGGACAGAGTTCATCATCAGTTTTCCAGCATGGTCACGATTCATTTTCATTTCTCTCCTCTAAGGGTTGTTCGTCGGAAGAATACCAAGCTGCATCCGTCAATCGGTGCCATGTCCTTCTATCCATACCGACGCTCAGGGGCAGCCTTCGCTCGGAAGCATTCTAAATAGCTGCTCGGCTCAGCTGCGGGTCAGAACTTCGGAGGACGTAGGCGTCGTGGGCGGATGGTCCGCAACCCGGCATTTATCGCTGAATCAACTTACTCGTACGACCGGAAACGTGCGGGATACGCGGGAAGCGTTTGGCTCCGGAATTCGCAGATCGAGACAAAAGCTAGCCGAGGAATGCCATCACCACATGGTTGACCACGAAGGCGGCGGCGTAGGCCATTGCGAGCATGTAGGCGAATTGGATGGCGGGCCACTTCCAGCTATTGGTTTCGCGGCGGACCACGGCCATGGTCGAGGTGCATTGCATGGCGAAGGCGAAGAAGATCATCAACGCCATGGCGCCGCCCAGGGTCATGTCGTGGTGCAGGGCGGTTTGCAGATGCATGGTCTGGGTCTCAGGATCGGCACCGTAGAGGGTGCCCATGGTGCTGACCATGACTTCGCGGGCCAGAACACTGGAGATAAGGCCGATGCCGATCTTCCAGTTGAATCCGAGAGGGGCAATCACGGGCTCGATGAAGTGGCCCAGGCGCCCGATGACGCTGTCAGCCAGTTCGGGTGCGGCGACGGCGCCGCCCGGCGTGTGCATCACCGGCAGGTGCGCCAGCACCCACAATGCCAGCGTGACACAGAGAATGATGGTGCCTGCCTGGCGCAGGAAGACCTTTGCACGGTCCACCAGGCGCATCGCGAGCGAGCGGAGCGTGGGCATTCGATACTGCGGCAATTCAAGAATGAAAGGCGTCTCGCTGGATTTGAGGATGGAACTCTTGAGCAGCCAGGCAGTGGTCATGGCGGCGACAAAGCCAGCCAGGTAGAGTCCCAGCATCACAATGGTGCGCATACTCAACAAGCCGTGGAGAAACATGGTGTTGGGGATGAAGGCCGCGATCAACAGCATGTAAACCGGCAGACGCGCCGAGCAGGTCATGAACGGCGTGACCAGAATGGTGGCGATGCGGTCGCGGCGGTTCTCAATGGTGCGCGTGGCCATGATGGCCGGAACCGCGCAGGCGTAACCCGAGAGCAAGGGGATAAACGCTTTGCCATTGAGCCCGATGGTGCGCATGACGCGGTCGGCGATGAGCGCGGCGCGGGCGAGATAACCGGAGTCTTCAAGAACCCCGATAAACAAGAAAAGCAGCAGTATCTGGGGCAGAAAGACGAGTACCGACGAGATGCCCTTCCACGCGCCATCGAGAAGCAGGGATTGGAGCCAGCCCGCGGGGAGCAGCGGGCGCACCAGTCCGCCCATGCGCGCCAGGATGTCTCCAAAGCCGTCGGAGAGTGGCTGGCCAATGGTGAAGACCACCTCAAAAACGCCGATCACCACGACGAGAAACAAGAGCGGGCCCCAAATGCGATGCAGCAGCACATCGTCGAGCTTGCGGCTGTTCTCGGCCGAAAGCGGTGCGCGGTAGGCGGTGCGGCGGCTGACCTGAGCCGCCCAGGTGTGCGTGCTGGCGGCATTGCCCAGTACAGGCAGCGAAAGAGGCTGCGCACCGTGGCGGCCGGTTTGCTGGTTCAGGAAAAGTCCGACTGCCTCCAATCCGGTTCCGTGAACGGCGCTGATCTGAGCCACGGGCGTTCCCAGTTCGCGGGCCAGCTTGAGAGTGTCGACTTCGCCGCCGCGGGACTCCATGAGATCACTCATGTTCAGCAGGACCAGCGTAGGTAATCCCAGGGCCAGCACGGGCGCGGCCAGCATCAGTTGACGCGTCAGGTGCAGAGAATCCAGGACCAACAAAACGGCGTCGGGCTTGGGCGTGCCGGGCATCTTGCCGCGCAGTACGTCGATGGAAACACGCGCATCTTCAGAATAGGGAGTGAGCGAGTAAACGCCGGGAAGATCGATCAGTGTGAGATCGTCACGGCCTACGCCGGCCATGAGGCCCATGCGCTGCTCAACGGTGACACCCGGATAGTTGGCGACTTTCTGGCGTAAGCCAGTGAGGCGATTGAAAAGAGTAGATTTGCCCGAGTTTGGAGGGCCGATGAGAACTACCGTCTGAAGCTCACCCGCCGGCGGCGGAGAGGCAGGCGGCTCATAGGCCGTGGGAGTGCAGCAGGAGCTCATCGCGCGGCCTCAGCCAGCTTGTGCTCGTCGCCCGTCTCGGTGTTGTTTGTATCCGCGGACCAGGCAACCTCGGTGCTTCGCACTCGCATGGCCTCCGCGGTTTCGTGGCGGAGGGCAATCTCCATGCCGTCGACGCCATATACAGTTGGATCGCCAGCAGGAGCGCGGCGCAGCACGGTTACCAGGGCATCGGGAACAAAGCCCATGTGCATCAAGTGATTCTGGACGGATTCAGGCAGAGCCAACGTCACCAGGACACCGCTCTCGCCAACTTTCAGTTCGCTCAGCACGCTCAACCGTCGAACTCCATGGGGCTGCCGGAATGGCAGAACACCTAAACTGCGACCGGAATAGTCGGACTTCAGTATACGACCGATTCGGTCTGAGTTGCAAACATCAGACTGCAGAGAATCTGCATTCTTTTCGAACATCACTCGACCCCCGGCCAGAAGGAGACGATTGGCAACCTGCACCAACCGTCCCTTTCCCCCCTTGAAGACCCCTCAAAATCACCATCGGAACGTTGTCTAATTTTTAGCAGCAAGAGGGCTTGAAGCGATGTGAGTTAAATCACACCATATAACCAATGTTGATGAGTTCCCGAATCAATCCGTCTGAATGCCCGGCAGTGAGTCCGTTTGAATTGATCTGCCCTTTGCGGGGAAACATCAACTTGCTTTGCAAGATATTGGTGGGGCTGAACAGGCTGCGGGGAAGCTGGAGCCTGTAAAGTTCACCTTGGCTTTGCGGCACTCACGGCAGGACTGAAGTCAGGGCCTTTTGCAGAGCGGAGTTTTTCCGCAGGCTGGGTAGCTCGCGAGGGAATGCCGGCGCCACAATCGAACTTCATCAGAGACTCCCTGGGAGCCATTCTTCATTGAGGATCGAAGAGGCTGATTTAGTGGAGGTTTCGCGAGCTTCTGGTGCAATGTGCCATAGCTTGAGATACCTTACCAGCCCCGTGACCGTTGTCACGGATAGAAAAGGACTTGCACTCGTACAACTAGACAAGGAGCAGATGCTGGAGCAGAATCGCTCTGCATCCTGTGGTTGCATCGGGGAGGAACCGTGTCAGCTTTCACACTACCGCCGTTGCCTAGCGACGACAAACGATGGAAGATCGTGAACGGCACCATGCGCAAGAATGGTTATGCCCGCCACGCTCTGATTGAAACGCTGCACACTGTGCAGTCTTCCTTCGGCTATCTGGACGACGACGCCATTCGCTTTGTGGCCCGTTCGTTGCGCGTGCCGCTCAGCCAGGCATATGGAGTGGTGACCTTTTACCACTACTTCAGCCTCAAGCCTCCGGGCAAGCACACCATGACCATCTGTGCCGGGACCGCCTGCTACATCAAGGGCACCGACAAGCTGGTGGCCGCGGCTCAAGAACATCTCGGTATTTGCATGGGTCAAACTACAAGGGACGGCAATATCAGCCTGATGACGGCCCGTTGCGTGGGCGCCTGCAGCCGTGCTCCGGTGGTGCTGTCTGACGGCGAAGTGGCCGGCGAAGTGACCTCCGACCAATTGCTCGCACAACTCGAAAGGTGGGCGGTGGAATGACAATTGAAGAGCTCGAACAAATAGCAACGAGCGTCCGCCAGGAACACGAAAAATACGACTATGAAGTAAATGTCTGTATGGATCTGGCCTGTGCCAGCCAAGGCGCGGACCGGCTGCGGGAAGCACTTGTAAAGGAAGCGGAAGCATCGGGCAAGAAGGTGCTGGTTCGCCGTACGGGGTGCATGGGACCATGCTCCTCAGGCCCGCTGGTGAGGGTAGACCCCTCTGAGACCCTCTATCGCCACGTGCATTCCGACCACGCCGAATCGATTGTGTCCAGTCTGGGCGGCGAGCCGGTGGCGGAGTTGCAATGCGACCTGAGTGATCACTTCGACAAACAGGTGCGCGTAGTGCTGGAGAATGCGGGCTACATCGATCCGGAAAAGATCGACGACTACATTGGCCGCGACGGATACAAGGCTCTGCTGACAGCACTGACTGAAATGACGCCTAACGGCGTGATTCACCGCATCACCGAAAGCGGGTTGAGGGGACGCGGCGGCGGCGGCTATCCCACCGGTCTGAAGTGGGGAACGGTTTCAAAGGCCGGAGGCGACATGAAATATGTCGTCTGCAACGGTGACGAAGGCGATCCTGGAGCTTTCATGGATCGCAGCGTGATGGAAGGCGACCCGCATCGCGTGATCGAAGGCATGGCCATCGCGGCGTATGCGGTGGGCGCGAGCAAGGGATTTATCTATGTAAGGGCCGAGTATCCGGTTGCCGTTTCCCGGCTAACGACCGCGCTGCGCGAGGCACGGCGCCGCGGCCTGCTGGGCAACAATATCTGCGGGACAACGTTCAACTTCGACATGGAGATTCGCCTGGGCGCAGGGGCTTTTGTGTGCGGCGAGGAAACAGCGCTGATCGCCTCAATCGAAGGCCGTCGCGGAACTCCCAAACCGAGGCCTCCTTATCCGGCAGTCAGCGGCCTATGGGGCAAACCCACGCTGATCAACAATGTTGAGACCTACGCCAACATCGCGCCAATTATGCGCAACGGCGGCAAGTGGTTCTTCAACATGGGCTCGGAGAGAAGCAAGGGGACCAAGGTATTCGCACTCACTGGCAAGATCACCAATACCGGTCTTGTGGAAGTGCCCATGGGCATCAAGCTATGGGAGATCATCGACGTCATTGGCGGTGGAGTACCGGACGGCCATAAGTTGAAGGCAGTGCAAACGGGCGGTCCCTCAGGTGGCTGCATTCCCGCGGAGATGCTCGACCTGGGGGTCAGTTACGACGCCCTGATGGCAGCCGGATCGATCATGGGTTCGGGCGGCATGATCGTGATGGATGACACGTCCTGCATGGTCAACGTGGCGCGCTTCTTCGTGGAGTTCTGCATGACCGAGTCCTGCGGCAAGTGCATCCCCTGCCGCGCGGGCACCGCGCAGATGTACACCCTGCTGTCGCGCTTCTGCGACGGATCGGGAACCATGGAAGAGCTGGAACTGCTGGAGGAACTCTGCGACACCATCAAGGAGACCAGCCTTTGCGGCCTGGGCATGACGGCGCCCAATCCGGTCCTGAGCACCCTGAAGTACTTCAGGAACGAATACATCGAGCACATCGTGCATAAACGCTGTCCGGCCGGCGTCTGCAACATTAAAGCCCCTGTGGAGGTGTTGGCATGAGCGACGCCGTGGAAGTCAAAACACTAATCATCGATGAGCAGGAAGTGAGCGCCCGCAGAGGCCAGACCATCCTGGAAGTAGCGCGGGAAAATGATATCTACATTCCCACTCTCTGCCATATGGAAGGCCTGAGCGATGTGGGCGCCTGCCGCATGTGCCTGGTGGAGATCAAAGGAAGCAAGAAGCTGTTGCCTGCCTGTGTGGCCACCGTCTTTGAGGGCATGGAGGTAAGCACCAACACTGAGCGCCTGAAACGGCATCGCCACACGATTCTTGAACTGCTGTTTGCCGAGCGCAACCACATCTGCTCAGTTTGCGTGGCCAATGGTCACTGCGAACTGCAAACACTGGGCCAGGAACAGGGCTTAACCCATATTCGGTTGCCCTATCGCAATCCGGGACTGACCGTAGACGCCTCGAACGAGCGTTTTACCGTCGACCACAACCGGTGCATTCTGTGCACACGCTGTGTGCGAGTTTGCGCGGAGATCGAGGGCGCGCACGTATGGGACGTGATGGGCCGGGGCATCAACTCTATCGTGATCACCGATCTGCATGACGATTGGGGAGCTTCCAGTTGCACCCGCTGCGGCAAATGTGTGCAGGTGTGCCCCACCGGAGCCCTTTTCGACAAGAGCAGGGTCGGCACCGATCATCCCAAGAATCCAGAATTTCTGCCTTACCTGAACCTCATGAGGGAAGCGCAATGAGCAAACTGAAATTGGCAACAGTCTGGCTGGACGGATGTTCCGGCTGCCACATGTCGTTTCTCGACATGGATGAACGGCTCATCGAACTCGCGGAGTTCGTCGATGTGGTCTACAGCCCCATCGTGGACGCCAAGGAGTTCCCCGATGAGGTGGATATCGCGCTGGTCGAGGGCGCAGTAGCCTCGGTTGACGACGAGAAGAAGATCAAGAAGATTCGCGCGCATTCTAAAACGCTGGTCGCGATGGGCGACTGCGCAGTGGCGGGAAACGTGCCGTCGATGCGCAATCCCATCGGCCCGGACGCAATCCTCGACCGGGCGTACATCGAGAATGCCACCGTGCAACAACAGATTCCCTGTGTCGTGGTGCCAAAGCTGCTGAAGGTGGTGCGGCCCATTCACGAGTTCGTGAATGTGGACGTTTTCCTGCCCGGCTGCCCGCCCTCGGCCGATACTTTTTATGCGGCGCTGACCGCGCTGGTAACCGGTGAGCCACTGGATATTCCGGCACTCACTCGTTTTGGAGCCTGATCCATGAGCCAGACCATCACTATCGATCCCGTTACCCGCCTCGAAGGCCACGGCAAGATCACGATTCAACTGAACGGCCAGGGCGAAGTGGAAGATGCGCACTTTCACGTCACGCAGGTGCGCGGCTTTGAGAAGTTCTGCGAAGGACGGCCCTTCTACGAGATGCCCAGTCTTATGGCGCGCATTTGCGGCATCTGCCCGGTGAGCCACCTGGTGGCGTCGGCCAAGGCCTGCGAAGCCATTATGTCGGTGCGAATTCCGCATACCGCCGCGCAGTTGCGACGCATGCTCAACCTCGCCCAGATGGTGCAGTCCCATGCGCTGAGCTTCTTCTATCTCTCCTCCCCAGATCTGTTACTGGGTATGGAGTCGGATCCAGCCAATCGCCACATCTTCGGGGTGGTCGCCGCCAAGCCGGAGCTGGGCCGCGCGGGCGTCGCACTGCGTCGCTTTGGCCAGCACATTATCGAATTGCTGGGGAACAAGCGCATTCATCCCGGGTGGGTAGTTCCGGGCGGAGTCACCGAGCCACTGGCGGAAGCCAAGCGCGATGAGATTCTGGCCATGCTTCCTGAAGCCTATGCCGCGATGGATCTTGCGCTCAGTGCCTACAAGCAAATCGCAGCCACGTTCAAGCCGGAGATTGAAGTTTTTGCAAACTTCCCGTCCAACTACCTGAGCCTGATCAATGAAGACGAGTCGATCGAGTTCACCGACGGCGCTCTGCGCATGATTGACCCGCAGGGAAACATTTTGGAAGACGGTATCACGGCAACGCGGTACACCGAAGTGATTGGTGAGGCCGTGGAGCCGTACAGCTATACCAAGTTCGCCTACTACAAGCCGCTCGGCTATCCTGAGGGCAGCTATCGCGTAGGCCCTCTGGCGCGGCTCAACATCGTCAAGAGCATGGGAACGCCCAAAGCCGAAAAAGAGCTTGCCGAGTTCAAACAGCTCGCTTCAGGTCCGGTGGAGAGCTCGTTCTTCTACCACCACGCCCGACTCGTCGAGATGGTCTATGGCATCGAGAAGATCGAACAGATCCTCAGCGATCCGCGCATCCTGGACAAGCAGGTGCGTGCGACCGCCGGCGTTAACCGGCTGGAGGGAGCAGGACAGGCCGAGGCCCCGCGTGGCACATTGAGCCATCACTACAAGGTGGACGAGAACGGAAAGATGGTCTGGGCCAACCTGATCATCGCCACCGGGCAGAACAACAACGCCATGAACAAGGGCGTGTTGCAGGCTGCCAAGCATTATGTGAAGGACGGCAAGTTCACCGAGGGCATTCTCAATCGCGTTGAAGCTGTTGTCCGGACCTTCGATCCGTGCCTGAGCTGCTCCACACATGCCTTTGGCCAGATGCCGCTTGTCCTGTCGCTGATCTCGGCCGATGGCGAACTGGTCGACCAGGTTATACGCTAGTCGCAGGTGCGACCATGAATGCCGGTTCTCCCCGTTGCCTCATCCTCGCGTGCGGTAACTCGCTACGCGAGGATGATGGCGTTGGGCTGCGATTGGCGGAATGGGCCGAAATCCGCTTTCGTTCTGACGCGGATGTCCGCGTTCTGGCCCGCCAACAGTGGACTCCCGAGCTAGCCGACGATATCTCTGACGCGGAGTCGGTGATCTTTATCGATTGCGCTACGAACTCCACACCGGGCATGGTCCGCCTGGCTCCTGTCGTGCCCTCTGCCGAACTGCCACGCCTGATGACGCACCACCTTGGCGCTGCAGACTTGCTGGCGATATGCAGCTATTACTACGATGAGCTGCCCCGCGCAGCAATGCTTCTGACTGTGGGCGCGGCTTCCCTGGAGTTGCGCGAAGGCTTGAGCGACATTGTCAGTGCTGCGCTTCCGGGCGCAGAGAGTCTACTTGAAGAAACAGTGCTGCGCCTTCTGCCGAATACGACGGAGCGAAACGCGATTCAGCACGCCTAGCGAGTCAGGATGTTGGGTCTCAAATCATCCTTGCATGACATGATCCCAGAGATGCGAATTGTGCTTCGATCGCATCGCCTGCGCTGACCCGCACCAACTCCACCGCAGACCCCGGAATTATGAGTTCACCGGCGCGCAATCTGCTGCCTCGCTGGGAGCAATGCCTGGCCAGCCAACGCACGGATTTGAGCGGTCCTCCCATGATCTCAGAGCACTTTCCTGAAGCCTTCACCACGCCGTTGACCAGGATAGCCACGGCTTCGGGATTCAGATCTCCGTTCTGAGGCCAAGATTGCTCCGGTCCGATCACTAAGCCAGCGTGAAGGCCGTTTGAGGCAATCAGTTCCTGCGATGTCGGCTCCCCATACCAGAATCTATAGTTGTGAAGCTCGATGCCCACGCTTACCCCGGCAATGGCGCGAATGATTTGCTCGTCATCCAACTCTCCGCTCAGGTCCGTGCCAAGCCGGACGACGAGCTCTGGCTCGACGGCGCAATCCAGGTAGTGTGAAGCATGCAGCAGTGCACCATTTGAGAAGATATCCGGCTCCAGCAGCCTGCCGGAGATCGGCTGCGACAACCTAAACTGACTCCGAATCGCCGCGCTGGTGCATCCGACCTTCCATCCGGCAATCTTCGCTCCATCCTTCACCCGCCCAGCCAGAAATCCGGCTTGCACTTCATATGCCTCAGGCAGCGTGAGGCTCGTCATATCCACAACCAGGTTCGAACGTTCGTGCTTCCGGAAAATATGACCCATCTCCAGAACACATTCGCTCACTTTAGATGCTTCTGACAAACTGGGCATCCCTCCACCAGAATCGAATCCAAGCGCTCGCCATAAGGCAATATTCATCGCTTTATCTGCCACTTCGGCGGCTTCTGGGAAATCACACTTCGTTGATCTCGCTAGTCCACTGAACGGTAATTCCGCGGCGAACGCTTGCCGATACCGGGCAGACGGAATCATGATGTTCCAACGCCCTCTCGGCTGCGGATCGTTTTTCCCTGGGCACCGTCAAGCGGTAGTGCACGGTGATGTTGGTTAGCAACAGTTTGCCCTCGACTTCTTCAAGCTGCCCTTCCGCCTCCGCAGTCAGATTCTCTTCGTTGATTGCGATACCGCGCTTTCCCAGGAGGCTGGAGAGTGTGCCCGTCAAACAGGCGCCAACAGCCGCAACAACATAGTCCAGTGTCGACGGGAGCGGTTCCTCCGGGTCGATTCCAAAAAATTCACTGAAGCCGGAATGCACGCCCATTCGCAATGGCGCGGGGAATCCCTCGAATTCGATGCTCTTGATCTTATTCTTTGTGGATTCCATATGAACCTTTGTTGTCAGCAAACGCAGCGATCGACCCATTTTCAATTCTCCTTATGCCCTACCGGCATTCGGACGGCGGCGGGGAACCCAAAGAACCAGTGTCGTCTCCGTCAGAATGCCCACTCTACCATGAAGCCGTATTGAGCGGGTATCTCGGAACAGCCGGTTAAGCACGGTGGCCACAAAAGGATGCGGCGGCTGCATTTGAATGCAGCCGCCGCGGTGTTTGTGGTGCTATTGAAGAATCTATGTCCTAGAACGCAGCCACCGTCTGACGCAGGCTGTAGGAGCTAAGCGTCTTGATGTAGTTGCCGCGGTCGAAGGGCGAAGTATCAGGCACGGAGCGGCGGCTGAGGCAGCCGCGCGTATCCCACAGCGAAGTGTACTCGCGCTTCTCCAGCCAGTAGCGCATGTCAGAGAGCACTCGCCCAATGTGTTCGATGCCGTGGATGTGAAGGGCAGAAGCCATCATGGTCATGCCGGCACCGGCCATGATGCTCTTCAACACGTCCTCAGCGGAATGGACGCCACCAGTGATCGCGAGGTCAATATTGAGATGGCCATAGAGGATTGCGGCCCAGTGCAGGCGGGGCAGCAATTCCGAAGGTGTGGAGAAGTGCAGCGTGGGCCGCACTTCCAGGGTTTCGATATCGAAGTCAGGCTGGTAAAAACGGTTGAAGAGGACGAGGCCTCGCGCGCCCGCATCCTCAAGCCTCGCTGCCAGGTGCGGCAGGCTGGTAAAGGACTGCGAAAGTTTGACGGAGACCGGGATCTTGACCGCCTGGCAGACGCCGCCGACCAGTTCGAGAAGTTGCAGCTCGAGCTCCGCCGAGGTCTGGCTGCGATCAGTCGCCAGCGCATAGGTATTCAGCTCGATCGCATCTGCGCCGGCTTCTTCCATATCCTTCGCAAACCGTATCCAGCCGCCGGGGGTGGCCCCGTTGAGGCTGGCCAGAATGGGAATAGCGACTGCTCCCTTGGCGCGCCGCAGGTACTCGAGGTACACCTCGTGGGTCATGCGGTAGTCGCTCTGCTCGGGCAGGTAATCGAGCGACTCGGCGAAGGACTCGGTGCCGCGGGAAAGGTCCTCGTCGAGGGCCCGCGACTCCAAAGCCAACTGCTCTTCGAAGAGCGAGGTAAGTACGATTGCCGCGGCTCCGGAGTCTTCCATGCGGCGAATATTGTCCAACGACTCGGTCAGAGGCGTTGATGAAACCACGATCGGGCCGTTCAGCTTGAGACCCAGATAGCGTGTTGAAAAGTCGATCATTTTGTTCCTCCGGCAGTCGCAGCTGCCTGTTTCTCTTCAGGCTTTTCGTCCGGGGCGATGTGCGGCGTTTCCCCGCGGCCCGGCATTGCAGCACGCGCGGAGTATACGCGCCATTGGCGTTCGACGTCATCCTGTGCTTCTTTTAGCAACTCAGAAGCAAGTTCAGGGTTTCCACGTGCCAGCATCGTATAGCGAGCTTCGCGGTAGGCGTAGTCCTTGAGTCGAATCGACGGCGCCCTCGAGTCGAGTTGGAAGGGATTCTTGCCTTCCTCTCGCAGCGCGGGGTTATAGCGCATCAGCGGCCAGTAGCCGGACTGCACAGCCAGTTTCTGCTGTTCCAATCCATGCACCAGGTCGTAACCGTGAGCGATGCAGCTCGAATAGGCGATGATGATCGACGGTCCGTTGTGTGCTTCGGCCTCCTGGAACGCCTTGACGACATGGCTGTCGTTGCCGCCCAGCGCAACCTGCGCCACATAAACGTAGCCGTAACTAACGGCTTCCATGGCCAGATCTTTCTTGCTGTTCTTTTTGCCGCTGGCAGCAAACTTGGCCACGGCGCCACGCGGAGTAGCCTTGGACATCTGGCCGCCGGTGTTGGAGTAGACCTCGGTATCGAGTACGAGAACGTTGACATTCTTACCGGAGCCGAGGACATGGTCCAGTCCGCCGAATCCGATGTCGAAGGCCCAGCCGTCGCCACCGAGTATCCAAACACTCTTGCGCACCAGTGAATCGGCGATGGCAAGCAGGTTGCGGGCGTCCGATGTGTCATTGCCGGCCAGCTTCTGGCGCAGCGCTTTCACGCGCTCCCGTTGGGCGTCGATCTCCGGCTCGGTATTCTGAGGCGCGCTCGCGAGCGCGGCGGCCAGATCAGGGCCGATGGTTGCAGCGAGGCGCTGTACCAACAGTTCCGCGAAGGTTTTCTGCTGGTCGAGTGCGGTCCTCATTCCGAAGCCGAACTCAGCATTGTCTTCAAAAAGCGAGTTGGCCCAGGTCGGTCCGCGACCCTGCGCGTTAGAGGCGTAGGGCGTTGTGGGCAAGTTGCCCCCGTAGATTGAGGAACAGCCCGTAGCATTGGCGATATACAACCGGTCGCCAAAGAGCTGGGTGAGCAGCTTTACATAGGGGGTTTCGCCGCAGCCTGAGCATGCGCCGGAGAATTCAAACAGCGGCTGCAGCAGTTGCAGATCCTTCACCTGCGTGTGCGACAGCTTGTTGCGGTCCACCTCAGGTAGATTGAGGAAGAACTCCCAGTTCTCGCGCTCGGCATGCCGCAGCGGCTCCTGGGGCGCCATGTTGATGGCCTTCTTGCTGGCGTCGCTCTTGCTCTTGACCGGGCAAACTTCTACGCAGACACCGCAGCCGGTGCAGTCTTCAGGAGCAACCTGCAGCGTGTAGTGGTCCTGCTCCATACCGCGCCATTTCGGCTTGGCCCACTGGAAGGTGGCAGGAGCCTTGTCCGCAAGTTCAGGACTGTAGACCTTGGCGCGAATCACAGCGTGCGGGCAGACCATAACGCATTTGCCGCACTGGATGCACAGGTCCTTGTCCCACACCGGGATGAACTGCGCGATGTTGCGCTTCTCCCACTGCGCGGTGCCGGTAGGGAATGCGCCGCCGGCGGGAATCGCGCTTACCGGAAGCTGGTCGCCATGACCCGCCGCGATCTGGCCCAGCACGTCGCGCACGAATTTCGGGGCCTGAGCAGAAATGGAGGGAATCAGATCGAAGTCGGATGAAGCACTTGCGGGCAATTCAACCTTTTCGAGATGGGCAAGAGCGTGATCCACAGCCGCGTAGTTCTTCTGCACCACCGACTCGCCACGCTTGCCGTAGGTCTTGTAAATAGCTTTCTTGATCTGCGCAATGGCGTCTTCGCGGGGCAGCACACCGCTGATGGCGAAGAAGCAGGTCTGCATGATGGTGTTGATGCGCGTTCCCATGCCGGCTTCGCGCGCAACCTTGTATCCGTCGATCACGTAGAACTCGATCTTCTTCGCGATCATCTCTTGCTGCGTGCTCTTGGGCAGCTTGTCCCAGACGTCTGCGGCCGAATAAGGCGAGTTGAGAAGAAAGACCGCGCCGGGCATAGCTGCTTCGAGCACGTTCATCTTCTCAAGGAAGCTGAAGTTGTGACACGCCACAAAGCTGGCGCGAGTGATGAGGTAGCTCGAGCGGATGGGATGGGGTCCAAAGCGCAGGTGCGAAGTGGTCATGGAACCCGACTTCTTTGAGTCGTAGACGAAGTAGCCTTGCGCAAAGTTGGGAGTCTCGTTGCCGATAATCTTGATGGAGTTCTTGTTGGCGCCCACGGTGCCGTCCGAACCCAATCCGTAGAAGAGTGCACGCACCGTCACAGGGTCTTCAGTGGAGAATGTCGGATCGTAGGTCAGGCTGCTGTGGGATACGTCGTCATCGATGCCGATGGTGAAGTGGTTCTTTGGTGCGGGCTTGGTCAGTTCGTCGTAGATGCCCTTGACCATGGCCGGTGTGAATTCCTTCGACGAGAGGCCATAGCGGCCACCAACCACCTTGGGCATGGCGGCGAAGGGAAGTTCGGCTGCATTTTCGGCCAGAACGGTCACGATGTCCTGATACAGCGGCTCGCCTGCGCCACCCGGTTCCTTGCAGCGGTCGAGTACGGCGATCGCCTTGACGGTTGCGGGCAGAGCAGCCAGGAAAGCCTTGCTGTCGAACGGCCGATAAAGGCGGACCTTAACCATGCCGATCTTCTCGCCGTTCTTGATCATTGCGTCCACTGCCTCTTCAGCAGCTTCGGCGCCCGATCCCATCAGCACAATCACGCGCTCGGCATCGGCCGCGCCGTAATAATCGAACAGGTGATAGGCGCGTCCAGTCTGGGCGGCAAAACGGTTCATCACCGACTGCACGATTCCCGGAACGGCGGCATGGAACGGCGTGCAGGCCTCACGGGCCTGGAAGAAGACATCGGGATTCTGTGCTGTGCCGCGAATGATAGGCCGATCCGGACTGAGGGCGTTCTGACGGTATTGGATGATGTATTTGTCGTCGACGAGAGCGCGAATGGTCTCATCCGAGATGGGCTCGATCTTGCCGACTTCGTGCGACGTACGGAAGCCATCGAAGAAGTGAATGAAGGGGATGCGGGATTCGAGGGTTGCGATCTGCGTCACGAGGGCCAGGTCGGCAACCTCCTGCACGGAGTTCGAGGCCAGCATGGCCCAACCGGTCGAACGGCAAGCCATCACATCCGAGTGGTCGCCGAAAATTGATAGCGCGTGCGTGGCCAGGGTACGGGCCGTCACATGCATGGTCGCCGGGGTCAACTCACCAGCGATTTTGAACATGTTGGGGATCATCAGCAACAAGCCCTGGGAAGCCGTAAAGGTGGTGCCAAAGGCCCCTGCCTGCAGTGCGCCGTGGAGCGCGCCGGCAGCGCCGCCCTCGCTTTGCAACTCTTCCACCACGGGCAACGCGCCCCAGATATTCTTCTTCCCCTCTGAGCGCCACTGATCGGCCCACTCGGCCATGGGCGACGAGGGGGTAATGGGGTAGATGGCGACGACTTCGGAGAGACGATAGGCAACCGAAGCGGCGGCCTCGTTCCCATCGAGAATTACCATATTCTGTTCACTCATTCACTTTGCCTCATAGCGCGGCCTGCGGAAATCAACCGCTAGGCAGAGTCTCATCTGAGGGAGGATAGAGTGACAGTGATGTAAGACACAGGGTGGCCATCGAATCCCGCATTATGGAACCATATTCGTGGTATGAAACCGGCTTGCGGCCCGGGTTCCAAGACCGTAATTCTCTGATTCGCGGGACGATAAAGCTTCAGATCACAAAGCCGGTCAGGCCAGCAGCGCAGACACCTTGGGCATCCATTCTGCAATAGGGATCTTCTGCGGACAAAGGCCCTCGCAAGTGCCACAGTCAATACACGAACCGGAGCGGGTCTCTTCGGTCAAAAAGACGCTGTATTTGAAGCGGGCGCCCGCCACGTCGTCGAACGCGTGGGCATAATTGAAGAACGCGAAGTTGCCGGGAATGTTGACTCCATTAGGACACGGCATACAGTAGTTGCAGTTGGTGCAGGGGATAGCGGTTCGAGCGCTGTATCTCTTTTGCACATCGGCGATCAACGCCTGCTCCGTGCGGCTGAAGGTGTGAACCCGCGATGCTTCTGCGCAGCGCAGATTTTCCTCCACCTGCGCCATGGCGCTCATGCCGCTCAACACAACCGACACTTCGGGCTGGTCCCAGAGCCATTCCAGCGCCCACTCCGCCGGCGTTCTTTGCACCGGAAAGTGCTCCATTGCCGCGCGGATATCGCGAGGTGGATCGGCCAGCCGGCCTCCCAGCAGCGGTTCCATTACAACCACCGCAAGGCCTTTGCTTGCGGCCAGTTTCAGGCCGCGTGTCCCTGCCTGGTTCTCGGTATCCATGTAGTTATATTGAATCTGGCAAAATTTCCACAGGTCGCTGCCGTTGACGATCTCCTCAAAGCAGGCATAGTCGTCATGCATTGAGAAGCCGAGATTGCCGATGCGTCCGTCCGCAAGGGCCGCGGCAGCCTGAGCCAGCAAATCGTGCTTGAGGACAATATCGCGCCAGCGGCTTTGGTTGAGCGAATGTAAAAGGTAGAAGTCGATGTGATCGGTCTGGAGTTTCTTGAGTTGCTCATTCAGGAACTTGTCGAAGTCCGCCGGCCCCTGAACCATCCATGTAGGCAGCTTGGTGGCTAGCCTGACCTTCTCCCGGTAACCGTCTTCGAGTGCCCGCCCAACCACCACTTCACTCTGTCCGCCGTGATAGGGGTAGGCGGTGTCGAGGTAGTTGACTCCGTTGTCGATAGCGTAGCGAATCATCCGGATCGATTCAGCCTGATCGATGTTGGGACTAAGGCCGTCTCCATCCAGGGTGGGAAAACGCATGCAGCCAAAGCCCAGGGCCGAAGCCTTCCAATCGAGAGTTCCAAAACGGCGATATTGCATGGCGGATCTTACCTTCCTATCCCATTCTTTACGCCGAATCTTACTCTCGGGTCACGACCCACGGATGTGATCGCTGACGCTGTCTTTGCGCAAAGCGAAGCAGTTCAGTCAGGTCCGCTCGCGCTGCACGCCGGAGCATGTCACTTGCCGGTCAGCGACGTTACAAGCGCTTCCCATTCAGCCTCAAGGGTGGACCGGTGGAATGCGCGTCCTGCGCGGCTGTACCAGTAATCGGCATTCGACGCTGCCCCTTCCTTGCGGTGCAGGTAGGCGTGGACCGCCATCCCTTCAGGCGTTTCCAACTCGTCGACCAGGGCGTGTGCGCGCACCCAATCGCCCTTGGCGTCCCACCAGAGGGCCGCGAGCGTAGGCGGGAGTCTGTCCGGCGGTGCGTCGTGGGTGAGAGATTTACGGAATTCATGCTCGTTCATGAACATCTTTTATCACGGTCTTTGGGCTGGTGGGGTTCTTAGGGAGGATGATCGGGCATCGACTGCATCCACTCGACGCGGGCGGTAAGAACGCCTCAATGGTTCTGACTAAAAGCGCAGCAGATAGCTGAATTTGACAAATATTTGCTGGTCAGTGGAGGTGCCCGGCAGGTCGGTGACGGTGTAAGCCGGGGTGCTAGCAGGGTCGTAGTTTGCATTCTGGAATGTATTTGCGTAGCCCATGTAGAAAGCGGTTCCGGGATGCGGCACATAGGCAAAAAGCAGCGTAGCGTCAGCCTGTTTTGAGTTCGCATTGGCCACCAGCGCGTTGTTGGGCAAGAGCGTGTTGTAGTCCAGGATGGCGTTGAAGGCGTAGTCGCGCGTGAACTGGTAGTTGAGCTTGGAACGAATCAGGTGGTTGGTGAATATGTCGCCGGTGGGCAGTGACGAAGATGGCATCTGACCCGGTTCGCAGGCCAGGCGCGTGTAGAAATAGATCTCATCCAGGCGCAGGTGCGTCTGCGCGTGGAGCGTGAGGTCGGCCGACGCATTGCTGGCTTTGCCAAGAAACGGCGGGACATCCGTAGCGGGATGGTAATTCGGCGCGCTGCCCTGCGCATAGGAGCCACTGAAGTCGAGCCATTTGTACCAGGAAGTAGCGAGAGAAACGGAGGTCGATTGTTCGCGGAAACCGATGCCGCTATACAGTTCGAAAGCCTCAGAGTGTCCGACGGAAAGCGAGGTCAGCCCAGGTAAAGTGAGCGAAATGGCGGGTGACGCGGACCAGTTCTGGAGCCTGTGCTCATGATCGTAGATGAGCGTCACATCCATGCTGGGACCGTACGCGAGGATGGTATGGCTGGACGGTTTCCATTGATAGGCCGAGTAAGTTTCCCAGCGGCGAATGTCGTTTCTGCTCATATAACCAAGCGTGGCGTTCAACCCGGGACTGCGATCGGTATAAACGGATTCGAAACTGGTGTGGTTATCCATTTTTTCGACGCTCATGATATAGCCGGGGCCCGCCTGGTAGCCGCTGGGGTTCAGCTCGGTCTGCGTTGTACTCGCCTGCCCGGCAAAGATCCAGTTGCGCGGAGCGATATAGCGCATATCAACAGAACCAACGCGGTTGGAGCGCGACTGAAACGTGGTGTCACTCAGAAACATTCCGACATGCGACTGATGGTCAAACTCGCGCTCGCCGCGAAAGACGGCATCGATGGCGCGATCGCCATGACCGGTTTCGCCCTGGGCCAGCACTTCGCCGGGGGCGCGGTCGTCGGCGGCCAATATGCCCAGTCCCCAGCGACCCACTGACCCGGTCAGCTTGGCTCCGAACTGCGGGTCCACAATGCGGCGGGAGAAAAACAGCTCTTCCGGCATGGTGAAGATGGAAGCATTCTCGAGGAAGAAGGGCCGCCGCTCAGGATAGACAACCTCAAAGCGCTGGTTGACCTGAACCTTCGGATCGTCGGTTCCTATCTCGCTGAAATCCGGATTGAGTGCGACGTCCAGCGTCAGCGAATCATGCAGAACGGCCTTGGCGTCCAGTCCAGGGTGGTGCTCGTTCTGGTGTTGGTAGCCTTTGTCCGGGTCAAGATACTTGTCCTGCGAATAAAGCCCATAGGGAATGAGCTGAATGTTCCGGCCCGGGGAGATGTCCGCGTCGATCTCGATAGGAGCAAACTGGCCCACAAACTGCGGCAGGCGCTGGCGGCTGACGAAGGGCCAAATCGCCAGTTCGCTATTGCGCTGAATGAAGCGGGCCAGGCAGATGTTCCAAATCTGTTTGGGGCCGCGGGGAAAGCGCAGGGTGCGAAAGGGGATGGTCTCCAGTACCACAAACCCGGTTTCTGTAATGCGCCCTTCGGTGTACCATAGCCCCTCCCAGCTTGGATCATCGCCAATGCCGTCGGTGGTGCGGCCATCATATTGAATGCCGTAGGGATTCACGTCAAACCAATAGGCGTGCTTGTTGTCGTGGAAGGTGTCGATATTGATGGTGACGCGGTCATCGGTATCGATGGTCTTGCGCGGCGCAACGCGTGCACGAATCTTCGACGGATCGTCCTTGCAAATCCAACCCACATAGAGGTTCTTGCTGTCGTAGGAGAGATAGGCCGCCGTGGGTTGAGTGACGGGCGCGCCGTCGTGGGGATCGAATTGCTTGAAAACGGTGACTACGGCCTCGGCTTCGCGCGGCGTGTTGGTGATGAAGTCGGAGAGCTTGGGCGGGCGCGTGACACGAGGAATGACAAGAGGCGACTCCGAGGCTAGAGCCGAACCCACAGCCGTCAACAGCACAAGGAATGCAACTACCAGCGCCGTGTGCGTCCTGCGCTTACCGGGTATAAGTGCAAAAAACATGAGACCTCGAATTACCTTGCAATTCAAGTAAGAGAACTGCGAACTCCCTACAGATGAAAACGGATTAGAAACAGTCTAGCAAGTAGCGCGCACAGTTGGACGATGCGGAAAAAGGCGCTCCGGACGAGGCGGAGTTTCAACCCCTACACAAGGGCAGCAGAACAAGCGTGGGCCTTGGCCCTAACGTGACGCTCTACGTCGAATTGGCCCGAGTTACCGGGATTCCCGCGGCCTGCTCAGCCCAGCGAGGGCAGGTGGTCGGAGATGCCGAAGAGGAAGATGAGCCCGATGCCGCAACTGTAGACGGCGCCGGTCCACGCAATGACGGAGTAGAAGCGCGGATGGTGGCCACTGGCCTTGAACGCTCCGCCCATGGAAGCCGTCATCAGGGCGTTCATTGCCACTAGGCCCAGCGCAAACGCTGCCAAGCCCATCATTCCGCGGGAGGTTCCGCCGAGATTGGCGGTGAGGAAAAAGAGCGCCAGTTGGCTAGGCGTCTCGGCTCCTACGCCGTGCAGCACGCCGATCAGGAAAACCGATTTTCCGTTGTACATCCACTGGAAGCGTTCTGGCTGCGGCGCATTTCGATTCCACAGGCGGCGCACCTGCCAGGCCAGCCACAGAACGCCATTGATGGCGATGGCCAGACGGCTCTCGATACGGCTGTGCCGGTGCCCGTGGGCATCTTTGCGCAGGATTCCCGCCACCACCCCGATGCCCAGCACTATCAACGTGAGTCCGATCAGGCGCTCGGTCCAGTGATCCAGCCCCTCAGGCAAACCCATGTGCAACTGGAGAACGGCGACGCCAAGCGCGCACACGGTGAAAGCGTGCCCAAGCGCGTAGGTCATTCCCAGGCGCAGGCCGGCACGCCAATTCCGCTGCACCGCCGTAATGTCGGAGATGGCGGCCAGATGGTCATAATCGAAGCCATGACGCAGCCCCAGCAGCAGGCAGGAGCCTAGCGCGGCGTCGAGTTTCCAGTCGCCTAGAATCGGTGTCACGAAGCTCAGTATAGAGCAGGCACGGCATTGCGGTAGTGCGATTCGTCACCGGGGGGGTGAGCCCTGACCAGAACGCGGGGGCAGGCTTAGCTGCCGGGACGAAGCTCGATCCGATAGTCCAGATAGTCGATGGTGACGATGGTCTTGCCAAACAGAAAGCTGTTGGACTCGGCCCTGGCGCTGGTGGCCATGGCAAAGCCGCTTACGTTGGCATAGCGGCGCATCATATGGGTCTGTCCGGCCCAGACGGATGGGCTTTTGGATGCGGTTCCGTCGATCTTGACGATCCCAAAGTCCTTCGCATCCACCCACAGTGTTCCCTGGATGAGATTCGGAGCCTTGCGCCTGGGGGTTACAGACAGGGCCAGGCAATCTCGCCCATCGAGATGTTGAATTCCGCCCGGCAGCAGCTTCATCTCATAATTTGCCGAGGTGAACCACGACTGCTCCACGTGGCCGGGTTGGTTGATGCTCTTCTCATTGTCGAGGAGCGGCATCAGCCCGAATTTTCGAATCAGCGCCGAGCCGCCCTCGGCAACGATTTCATAACTTTTGCCTATGCCCTTGCGGTAGGTTGTCCTGACTGTCATTTCAGCCGCGGGGACACCCATGTCCTGGCCCCTGTACACGGCATAGTGCTCCCTCACAGTGAATCCCGCGACGCTTTCAAATCTTGCTCGCACAGCGGCGTCAATCTGACGGATTACGGAAGGGGCGTCAGTCTGCTGGGCCTTTATCGGGGCGATTCCAAGCCCGACCAAGAAAATCATGGCTGCGGCTTCCAGTACCGTGTGTAATTGCCTGTGACCGACCACGATGCGGCTCCCCGTTTCGCTACCACTCAAATTATGCTTCTTCGCCCAGCGCAGGGGGTGATTGAGACGAGGGCGGGAAGATGATTGCGGAGATGGACGGGTTCGGGTTCTTCAAGAGCCAGGTCATTTGGCTGGGCGAAGATTGACCTGGTAGTCCTTGTAGTCGATTTTCACAATCGTCTGGCCCAGCAGAGCGCTGTTTGAAACTGCGCTTGCGTGCATGGCCATGGGAAAGCCGCTTATGCCGGCATACTGACGCGAGACTTGTGCAGCGCCGGTGAGGAAGAAGGGGCTTTTGGCAGCCGTTCCCTCAAGCTGGAGGATGGAGTAATCCTTCGCGTCGACCCAAAGCGTTCCCTTGAAGAGGTAGGGGCTGCTCCGTCTCGGGGTGAGCGAAAGAATCAGGCAGTCGCGCCCGTTCAGTTGTTGCGGCTCGTCTGGTTTCAACTCCATCACATAATTGGCGGAGTCGATGAGAGCTGTCTCGACAGTGCCGGGCTGGCTCAAGCGCTTTTCGTTGTCCAGAACCGAATGCAATACCTGGCTGCGAATGAATGCCGAGCCGCTCTCAGAGAGCGTGGTGTAACTCTTGCCCTGACCTTTGCGGTAGACCGTCCTAACCGTCATTTCAGCAACGGGATGGGTCTCATCGTGATTGCGAAAGACCGCATAATGCTCGGTGACGGAGTAATCGGCGACGTTGTCGATGCGAGCTTGGACGGCCGCGTCGACGTGCTGAATGATCGATTTCGGATCAAGCTGCTGGGCGCAAAGGGCGATGGATCCGAGACAAACTGAAAAGCCAGCCAACACTCTTACGGCCATCCGTAGCCGCCAACAACTCGTCATGGATTTCATTCTTTCATGGGAGGCATTGCTTCGGAGCCAGGGTACCCGGCGCTCGGGACAAAGGCCGCATCCCGAGCGCCGGCGAGGTTTGCTGGTTATGTGCGCCGCAGGCAGAAGCCAGAGAGACTGCTTCTCAATGCCAGCGGATTACCTCTGCGATGAATTGCAGAGTCGCGGACGATATTCTTTCTTCCCGCTCCCGATTGGAGGGAGCGATCAGAGGATTGGTTGCCCCAAGCCAGGGAACTGTGCTGCAGCCGCGAGGGAAATGCCTGCTACGAAGAGGGTTGCTCGTGCGCTATGCTTGACTGCGACGTGAGGCGAAATTTAGTGGCTGAGAAGTCCATTCCAAAGCGAGTAGATCGCGAAGCACTACTGCGACGCGGCGTGCTGGTTTGCGGAGTGGTGCAGGGGGTTGGGTTTCGACCATTCGTCTACCGATTGGCCAGCGAAGAAGGGCTGGCGGGGTCGATTGGTAACGATACTGACGGCGTGACCATCGAGATCGAGGGCCCGGCAGCGCACGTGGAGGCCTTTCTGCAGCGGCTGAGTGGCGAGACTCCGCCGTTGGCGCGGATCGACTCGATTGCCGTGCGCGAACTGGAGGCCACCGGCGAGGCGGGGTTCCGCATCGTTTCAAGCCAGGTGAAAGGCCAGGTCAGTACCGGCATTCCGGCCGACGCGGCAACCTGCGCGGACTGCCTGCGCGAGCTGCTCGACCCAGCGGACCGGCGCTTTCGCTATCCTTTCCTGAACTGCACCAACTGCGGGCCGCGCTTTACCATTACGCGGCGAATTCCCTATGACCGCCCGCAGACATCGATGGCGCGTTTCCCGATGTGCGCGGAGTGTCAGGCGGAATACGACGATCCCACCAACCGGCGCTTTCACGCCCAGCCGAACGCTTGTTGGAAATGCGGGCCTCGCGTGTGGCTGGAGACGACAGACGGCACGGCCATTTCAACTGAGGACCCCATCGCGGAGACGATTGAGCGTCTGCTGGCGGGCCAGGTAATGGCTATTAAAGGGATCGGCGGTTTTCACCTGAGCGTGGACGCGACCAGCGAGACGGCGGTGATGCGCCTGAGGGAACGCAAGCGCCGCTACGGAAAACCGCTGGCGGTGATGGTGCGAGATTTAGACGCGGCGCGGGCGCTGTGTGACCTGGATGCAACAGAAGAGGCGCTGCTGCAAACGTCGGCGCGACCGATTGTGCTGGCGCGCGCACGTGCGGGCAACAAGATTGCTCCGTCAGTTGCGCCGGGGATTCCATGGCTGGGTATCTATTTGCCTTACGCGCCGCTGCAGCATTTGCTCTTTGCCGACGCGCGCGTGAGGGCGCTAGTCATGACCTCCGCCAACCTCAGCGAGGAACCAATCGCAATCGACAACAGTGAAGCACGCACGCGACTGAGTGCAATTGCGGATGCGTTTCTGATGCACGACCGCGAAATCCTGCAGCGGTGCGACGACTCGGTGACGGCGGTTGTGGACCAAGCGCCGCAGCTCATTCGGCGGGCACGAGGCTATGTGCCGCTGGGCATGGAATTGACGCTGGATGCGCCTCCGCTGCTGGCCGTTGGCGGACATCTGAAAAACGTTTTTGCGCTGGCACGGGGACGATTTGCGTACCAGAGCCAGCACCTGGGCGACCTGGAGAACTTGACCGGACTGGAGTTTTTCAAAGAGTCTCTTGACCACCTGATGCGCACCTTTGAGATTGAGCCGGAAACGGTGGTGCACGACATGCATCCCGGCTATCTGTCAACGGCCTGGGCTAAAGAGTGGGCTAGCGAGCGCGGCTTGAGACTGCTGGCCGTGCAACATCATCATGCGCATATTGCGGGATGTATGGCCGAGCACGGGCTGAGAGAGCCAGTGATCGGCTTGAGCCTGGATGGAACCGGCTACGGCACGGACGGCCGCATCTGGGGCGGGGAAGTGCTGATTTGCGAGATGGACCGGTTCGAGCGCTTTGCCCACTTGGATTACGTGGCGATGCCCGGAGGGGAAGCGGCGATCAGGGAACCGTGGCGCATGGCGCTGGCGCACCTGCATGCCGCGGGCTGCTCTATTACAGATGCCGCGACGCTACGCCTGGTCGGCGCCACTGAACCAGAGGCCCGGGTGCTTTTGCGGATGATGGAACGGGGCGTGAATGCGCCGCTTACGTCGAGCTGCGGGCGGCTGTTTGATGCAGCGGCGGCGTTAGTCATGGCACGGCGCGAAGTGGATTACGAGGCCCAGGCAGCCATCGAACTGGAGGGCGCGGCGGTTGATGAACCGGACGCGCCAGGCTACCCCATGGAAATTGCGGATGGAGATTGGGCGCGGCATGAGCCCGCGCGGATAACCGCTGCGCCGCTTTGGCGCGAGTTGATGCGGGATTTGAGAGAAGATGTGGGCTCGGCGCGTATCGCAGCGCGGTTTCATGCCGGAGTGGCAGCGGGGTTTGTGCAGGCGGCGGTGAGTGCGCGTACGGCTACCGGCGCGGCGAGGGTGGCGCTCAGCGGCGGGTGTATGCACAACCGGCGGCTGGCGCGACTGCTGCGCGCGGGCCTTGAGGCGGAGGGGTTTGAAGTGTTTCAACTTCGCCGCGTGAGCCCTGGGGACGGCGGGCTCAGCTATGGACAGGTAGCTGTTGCCGCGGCGACATTAGAGCGGGAGCGCGCCGATTGAGCGGAATGGGGATTCAAGGATGAAGACTAGAGAAGTTGCATGGCTTGCCCTGATGACCGTGGGAGGGATCAGCAGTGCCGTCGTCACGCTCTACGGAATGTATTCGGTATACGCTGTGGACTTTCGTCAAGATAGGGTACTGACAATTCTGTTTTGCCTCCTTCCATTCCTCAGCTTCCCGGTGTTCATGCTGGTTCGGCCAGCGGGAAGGTCGATTGCGCTGCAGTCCTTGATAGCCCCTGCGTATCTGGCCGTGTACTCGATGCTGAATTGGAGAACTTGCGCAGAGCTGGGGTATTGCGGCAGCGTGATCTCCACGGTGATGGAAACATTGCGGACACCGCAAGTGCTGGCGTGCTTTGCAGCTGCGCTCTTTAGTCTTGCCGCGCTGCTTGTGGACGGCAAGCAGGCGTCTCGACCAGCGGAACATTAGTGGATTTCTCAGCCCGTGATGTCGTACCAAAGATGGGCGCCCAGGTCTGACTAACCCAAATTAATCGGGTGGCCCATGTCTGGAATCTCAGACATGGGAAAGCTCAACTCTCAACTGCCCCCTTTCAACTTCCCGCCAAGACTGGGTGGCCACACCCGCTCACACCGCTCCAAACCCATTTGCAGAAAATAACCCGCCCAGGCCGCACAATCGAAATGAGGGAATGAGCAGTCAGAGATGTGACCGGTCTGTACCCACCAGGCACCCCCCCCCACCCCCCTCCCCCCTGAAATGGGCGTTTCCCGGGGGAGCTATTGGCTAGGTCGAGGAGATAGGCTAAGTGGAATCAGTAATATAGCCAATGTGCCTACGATCGATACCATTATCTTAATGGTAAACAGAAGTCCCTGAAAAATGCCCCTTTTCGTTGCTTTTGAGGGTAGTTTTGGTCGGTTTTCCGGCGAAACTTATCGCCTATCGCTTGACTCAGCCTGACAGGCGCACTAACTGTTCTGCCTCAATGCGTGGGCCAAGAATGGAGATGCGCGGGATGCGGCCACGAACCATGGCAACTTCATCGCAGCGGTGAAGCCGCGGGCAGATTTGGCAATCCTTGAAGACTTTGTCGGGCAAGTCGGCTTTGTCTTCAACGATGCGGAAGCCATACTTGAAAAAGAAATCGGGGATGCGCGTAAACAGGCATACCGATTGGATGCCGTGCTCTTCAGCCTCGTCGATCAGCGTACCGAGGATTCGTCCGCCGGCACCCTGGCCCTTGGCTTCAGGCTTGACCACGATCGAACGTACCTCAGAGAGGTGGGGACCGTAAAGATGGAGTGCACCGCAGCCCAGAAAGACGCCGCTGTCAGACTCGGCAACGGTGAAGTCGCGAATGTTTTCGCAGATCTCGGCGAAGGCGCGCTTCAGCAGCGTGCCGTCGGTGGAGAGCGAGTTCACCAAGTCATAGACATTGGAGGCGTCCTGCAGCCGCGCTTTACGCACCAGCATGTGCGGTCTCCTGAGTGAGAGCGGCGATACGCTGTGAAGCGGCAGACAGAGCTTCAGCGACGCGTGCGCGTGCGGTTCCCCCCGTCACGTTGTGGCAGTCCAGCGTTGCATTGAGTGTGACGGCGGCAAAAAAGTCATCTTCAAACTCTTCGCCGAATTGGCGCAATTCGTCGAGCTTCAAATCGCCAAGTTCTACGCCCTTCTCGAGGGCATAGCGCACGGCGTTGCCAATCTTCTCATGAGCGGTGCGAAAGGGTACGCCCTTGTGGACAAGATAGGTGGCCGCGGCCATGGCGTTGAGATAGCCGGATTGCGCTGCTTCGCGCATACCTGCGAAGTTGAACTGGAGAGCCGCGGTAAAGCGCGCCACAAGGGCCAGCATCCGGGGCACAAAATCCACTTGAAAAGCCGGCTCCTGCGTCTCCTGCATGTCCTTATTGTAGGCCAGGGGCAGGCCTTTGAGCTGCATCGTCACTGCTTGAGCAGCGCCATTGATACGGCTGACCTTGGCACGAATCAATTCCGTGAGATCGGGGTTCTTCTTCTGCGGCATCGCACTCGACCCGGTGGAAAATGCTTCAGGCAAGGCAACAAAGCCGAACTCCGCAGTGGCAAAGAGCGTGATCTCCTCGGCAAAGCGGCTCAAATGCAGCCCGACAAAAGTGAGAACCTGCAAGTATTCGAGAATGAAATCGCGATCGCTGGTGGCATCAATGGAATTGGCTGTCGGTGCTGTGAATCCCAATTCCCTGGCAGCAATTTTGCGGTCGAGGGCCAGCGTGGCTCCAGCCACTGCGCCCGAGCCCAGTGGACAATAGTTGAGCCGGGCCGCGCAGTCACGCAATCGCGCGGCATCGCGAAGCGCCATTTCAACATAAGCCAGCAACCAATGAGCGACCAGCACCGGCTCGGCACGCTGAAGGTGGGTGTAGCTCGGCATGACGGCATCGGTTGCAGCATGTGCCTGCCCCACCAGGGCATTGGCCCAGGCTGCAAGCGACTCCACCACGAGATCAATCTGGCTGCGCACGTAGAGGCGCAAGTCAGTGGCAATCTGCTCGTTGCGGCTGCGGCCTGTGTGCAGCTTGAGGCCCAGCGAGCCGATGCGCTCGACTAGCGACAGCTCGACAAAGTGATGAATATCTTCAGCCGTCGCATGATCCCGCACGGCGGCCTTGCCCGCGCTGGAGGCGTGCTCCGCGGCAATCCCGTCCAGGGCTGCGCGCAGCTCTGCCAATTCGCGCGTGGTCAGCACCCCTGCCGCAGCGAGGGCAGAAGCATGGGCCTTGCTGGCGGCTACTTCTTCATCAAGAAGCCGCCAGTCAAAGACGATAGATCGCTGCCACTCCTCGAACTCCGCATCGAGCGGCTGCCGGAAGCGGCCGGACCACATCTTGCTAGATTGTTGTTCGTTCGACATTGATTTAGAAGTACCTCACGCTATTCCTTGTCCTTGGCACTGTTCAATCTAGGCATTTCGCCGCCCTTGCTGAGGGTAAGGAGGCCCGCTGCCGCGTAGGTAAAGAGCTTATCGCGGGTGTCGGTGATGTCGAGGTTGCGCATCGTGAGCTGTCCGATGCGGTCGCGCGGGGAGAAGGTGGATTCGGTCTTCTCCATACTAAGGCGCTCGGGATGGAAGGTGAGGTTAGGCGACTCGGTGTTGAGGATGGAGTAGTCGTTGCCGCGGCGCAGCTCAAGGGTGACTTCGCCGGTGATGGGTTTGGCGACCCACCGCTGGGCGGATTCGCGGAGCATGATGGCCTGGGAGTCGAACCAGCGGCCCTGGTAGAGCAGACGGCCGAGCTTGCGGCCATTGTCGCGGTATTGCTCGATGGTGTCTTCGTTGTGAATGCCTGTGATGAGGCGTTCGTAGGCGATGAAGAGAAGGGCGAGGCCGGGGGCCTCGTAGATGCCGCGGGATTTGGCTTCAATAATGCGATTTTCTATCTGGTCGGACATGCCGAGGCCGTGGCGCCCACCGATGCGATTGGCTTCGAGAAGAAGGTCGACGGGGTCGCTAAACTCGCGGCCATTGAGCGCGACGGGAAAGCCGTCTTCAAAGCGAACGGCGACCTGTTCACGCTGGATCTCGACATCGTCGCGCCAGAAGGCCGTGCCCATGATGGGAACGACGATTTTCACGGACGAAGAAAGATGCTCCAGGTCTTTTGCTTCATGGGTTGCGCCAAGGATGTTGGAGTCGGTCGAATAGGCCTTCTCGGCTGACATTTTGTAGTCGAAGCCGGAGCGTTGCATGAACGCGGACATCTCGGCGCGGCCGCCGAGCTCGTCGATGAACGCGGCGTCCAGCCAGGGTTTGTAGACCTTGAGGTCGGGATTGACGAGCAGGCCGTAGCGGTAGAAACGCTCGATATCATTGCCTTTGAAGGTGGAGCCGTCACCCCAGATGTGGACGTCGTCCTCACGCATGGCGGCGACGAGCATGGTGCCGGTGACGGCGCGGCCGAGCGGGGTGGTGTTGAAGTAGGGGATGCCGGCAGTGGTGATGTGGAAAGCGCCGGCCTGGAGCGCGGCGATGCCTTCGCGAACCAGCGGGCCGCGGCAGTCAATGAGGCGGGCTTTTTCGGCGCCATACTCGAGAGCCGCGCGCGGGATGGCGTCGTAGTCGGTTTCGTCGGGCTGGCCCAGGTTGGCAGTATAAGCGTAAGGGATGGCGCCCTTCTGCTTCATCCAGTGAAGGGCGGCGGAAGTGTCGAGCCCGCCGGAGAAGGCTATGCCAACTTTCTGGCCGACGGGCAGGGATTCGAGAATGACCGACATGCTTGTGAACCTCGGAAAAATTGCTTGCTATTGCTTTTCAGCGGTGATCGTGGCAATGACGCCCGTGCGTTAGTTTTCGTTGAGCCAAGAAGCCCTTTCAAAGCATCTTCCAAAACAAGCTAGCAACTAAACGCTCTCACATTTGCAAGGCCGCCCAGCAGCAAGAGCAACAGGGCCTTCTGCGCGTGCATGCGGTTTTCGGCCTGGTCGAAAACAATCGACTGCGGGCTGTCGATCACGGCGTCGGTGACTTCGTCGTTGCGCCGCGCCGGCAGGCAATGCATGAAGACCGCGTGTGCCGCTGCCTTCTGCATCAATGCCTCATTTACCTGGAACGGCCGGAAGATGGGCGCGCGCTTGGTGGACTCGTGTTCAAATCCCATGCTGACGCACACGTCGGTGTATACCGCGTCGGCGCCCTCGACAGCAGCCTGGGGGTCTTGCAGCAGGCGCAGTTCGCAGCCATTGGCCTGGGCAATGTCGCGCGCAATGGTCACGATCTCGATGTCCGGCGAGTAGCCGCGCGGCGTGGCCACGGTGACGTTGGTTCCTAGTTGTGCGCCTGTGAGCATCAGCGAGTGGCACACGTTGTTGCCGTCGCCGACATAGGTAAAATTCAGACCGGCGGCGGTGCCGAAATGCTCTTCGAGAGTCATGAAATCGGCCAGCGCCTGGCAGGGATGCTCGAAATCGGAGAGCGCATTGATGACCGGCACGCGCGAGTTGGCGGCCATCTCGGTGATGGTGTCGTGCGCGTAGGTGCGCAGTACAATCACGTCTACCCAGCGCTCCACGTTGCGCGCGACATCGGCGATCGACTCGCGCTCGCCCAGCGGTGCGTTGGTTTGATCCACGAAAATGGCGTTGCCGCCCATGGTGTTGATGCCGGTCTCAAAGGCCAGGCGCGTACGCAAACTGGCCTTCTCAAACATCAGCACCATCTGTTTGGCGTCGAGGGCATGGCGATACTCGCGCGGGTTGCGCTTGACGTCGTGGCCCAGCTTGAGAATGGCGCGCACTTCAGAACTGGACAGATCGGAGATGGAGCACATGTCCTCGCCGGCAAGCCGCGCTGCGGCAGCGAGTATGTCGGGATCTTGCTGTACGGGAACGGCCGGCGCCCGGCCTTCAAAGGTTGCTCTACTAGCCACGGTGGTGTCCTCCTGCGGAATGGGCTGCTGCCCTTGCAGTGTGTTCAGTGAAGATTTCGTCAAACGCCGCGATGGCGGTGTCTACATCAGTGCGCTTGAGAATGTAAGGCGGCAGGAAGCGCAGAACCGTGTCGCTGGTGCAGTTGATCAGGATGTGTCGCTTGAGCATTTCGGCTACAGTCAGCTTGGCCAAATCGGCGGAGTCGAGTTCAGCCGCAATCATCAGACCCTTGCCGCGCACGTCGACGATGGCCTCGTGGCGCGATGCGAGCGAACGCAGTTGCGCCTGGAAGTAATCGCCGACCTCGGTCGCGTTGGCCAGCAGACCTTCCTTCTCGATTGTGTCAATCACCGCGTTGGCGACGGCGCAGGCGAGCGGGCCTCCTCCAAACGTCGTACCGTGCATGCCCACGTGGATGGCGCGGGAGACTTCCTCAGTACACAGGAGCGCGCCAATGGGAATCCCGCCGGCGAGCGGCTTGGCCAGGGTAGTTACGTCCGGCTGGATGCCGTAATGCTGGTAAGCGCACCATTTTCCGGTGCGGCCCATGCCGGCCTGAATCTCATCGACAATAAGCAGCGCACCAGTGGAGTTGGCCAGCGCACGTGCTTCGGCAAAGAATTCCTGCGTGAGCGGCCGAATGCCGCCTTCGCCCTGGATAGCTTCGACGAGGATGGCACAAACTTCATTGGAGAATTTCGCGCGTAGATCCGCGACATCGTTGAAGCGGACAAACTCTACGCCGGGAACAACCGGGCCAAAGGGCTCGCGGTACTTGGCTTTATAGGTCGTGGCAATGGAGCCATAGGTGCGCCCGTGGAAGCTCTGCTCCAGCGCCAGGAACCTGGTGCCGATGTGCTTGCCCTCGCTGCGCATCACACCGGCGTGCGCACGCGCCAGCTTCAACGCTCCCTCCCATGCTTCAGTGCCGCTATTGGCAAAGAAGACGCGGTCAAGTCCCGTGCGTTCGGTGAGGCGAAGCGCGAGCTCGGCCTGCCCCTGGTGAAAGTAGAGGTTTGAGGTGTGAATGAGAGCGCGGCTCTGGCGTGCGATGGCGTCCTCGATTGCGGGATGGCCGTACCCCAGCGCGTTTACGCCGATGCCGCTGAGCAGGTCGAGATAGCGCTCGCCCGCTTCGTCGATGATGTGCACGCCTTCACCCCGCACAAAGAGGATGGGATTCCGGTCGTATGTGGGAAGCAGCAGCCGGGCTTCGGCGGCGCGAATCTGGTCAAGTTTAGTCAATTCAATCTCTCCTCAGGCCACCATTACTTCGGTGCCTTGGGCTACGCGAGAACTGCACAGGTCGGGCAGGGAAGAGGCAGCTTCTGCAGGCAGAATTCTTACCCGCTTTACACCGTTCAATAGCGCTTCGCGGCAGGCGCTAAGCTTGGGCAACATGCCACCGGAGATGACGGCATTCTTTGCCATCTCGGCGATCTGGTCGATCGAGAGCCATCGAAGCACTTCGCCGTTCGATCCACGGACACCGGGAACGTCGGTGAGAAAGACCAGAGCATCTGCATGGCAGGCGGTGGCGCAGGCAGCGGCCATTTCGTCGGCGTTGATGTTGTAGTACGCGCCGTCAAATCCTAAAGCCATGGATGAAATTACCGGCACACCATTCAGTTGCCAAATGGCTTCGATCCACCGCGTATCACTGGAAACGATCTCGCCGACAAAACCCAGGTCGGGGACGGTGCGCTTTTTGCGCGCACGAAAGAGCAGGCCATCACCTCCGGAGAGGCCAATGGCCGGCTGGCCGAGCGCGCCCAATGCGGCCACCAGCCCCTTGTTCACTTTGCCGGCCAATACCATGAGCGCAACGTCGCGGGTCTCCGCGTCTGTCACGCGCAGGCCGGCGATAAACTCGCTCTGCTTGCCCAGGGCTTTAAGCATGCGGGTCAACTGCACGCCGCCGCCGTGCACCACAGCCACCTGGTGACCGTCACGCACCAACTCTGCAATGGCGCGGGTGCAGCCTTCGAAAAGAGCTTGGACTTCAAGGCCAGCACCGCCCAGTTTGACCACGTACTTCATTGCGGGCCCTCCGCGGCGAATTTCATTCCAGACCTTCCGACTCGGGCCAGCCGAGCATTACATTCAGGTTTTGCACGGCCTGGCCGGACGCACCCTTCAGCAAGTTATCTAGGCAGCTGACAAGCACTGCGCGGCTGCCGGCGGCGTCGAGTTGGAAGCCGATGTCAGCGTAGTTGGTCCTGACCGAGTGCTGAATCTGCGGCAAGGCCTTTTCATAGAGCCGCACCATGGGGCTTGCCGCAAAGAACTCCCGATATATATTCGCGATGCTTGCTCGCGTCTGCGGCTCCCTAAAGTGAATGTAGACCGTGGACAAGATTCCGCGCGGAATGGGCAGCAGGTGCGGGGTAAAAATGATCTCTTCCGCGCTGAGACCGATCTGCTCAAGCAACTCACCGGTGTGCCGATGGCTGAAGACGCTGTACGCCGAGAAGTTGTCAGCCGCATACATGAAATGGGTTTTCGCGGTGGGCGCTTTGCCCGCACCGCTCACGCCGCTCTTTGCGTCGGCCACAATGCCGTGGTTAAGATTCACAAGTCCTGCGGCTACCAACGGCTTGACGGCCAGGATGACGGACGTGGCGTAACAGCCGGGATTCGCGACCAGCCTTGCTTTCGCAATCTCTGCACGATGCAACTCGGGCATTCCATAAACCGCCTGTGCCTGGGTGGCCCCCGCCTGCTGCGAGTCATGGTCATCAAACGCATAGACGGCGCGGTTCGCGGCCTCGTTCAGCCGCCATGCGCCGCTCAAGTCGATGACGCGCATTCCACGCAAGAGGGCTTCCGGCACCCATTGGCGCGATTGCTCGTGCGGCGTAGCCAGAAACAGAACGTCAACGGCACGCTCAGCAAGCAACTCCCACGAAAACGGTTCCAGCCGGAGCAAGCCGTTACCGTGGCTATCGGCCAATTGCGGGTGAATTTCAGCCAAAGGCACTCCGCCACGGGCCACATCTTTGTCGTCGAGTCGTCCGGCAAAAACCGGCGGCGTTCCCTTAAGGCGTGGATGGTGCAGCAAAAGCCGCGCCAACTCCGCGCCGGCGTACCCTGTGACTCCCACAACCGCTGTCTGCACTTTGTCTTTCATGATTCCAGCATCGTCCTCAACCGGGATTCCACTTCGCTTGCCCGGCGAATGTCGGGACAGATTATCAGAACCGTATCGTCGCCTGCGACGGTGCCCACCACCTCCGGCCATCCCTCGTGATCCAGCGCCGCGGCCACGGGCTGGGCGCCGCCCATGACCGTGCCCACCACCACTTGATTCATGGCTTGGCGCACACGGAGGCCAAAACTTTCAATCATTTCCGCCAACGACGGCGGGCCATCGTCTTCCACGACCGAGGCCGATCCATTTCCACTGACGTGGGGCAGGGAATAACCACTGGGGCCTTTAGACAGCCGCAGTTCGTGGATGTCGCGGGAGAGCGTTGCCTGGGTGACTTCAAACCCCTTGCGACGCAGTCGACGGCGCAACTCGTCCTGATTGGACACCAGGGATTGAGCCACCAGCTCCCGTATCGCATTGTGTCTCTGATACTTCATCGCAGGGTACGGCAAATCGAAGCGCGGCTCGCAGTGTGCGGCCGCGTATGCATAAATATACAACAAGACTGTATAAGTATGCAAGACTGCCCCGCCAGCTTGCACGCAAAAGGTCTGTAGTGCCTCATGACGCCGCTCGCCAGTCAATCTGGGAGTTGGTGAAATTGCACGCCGGAAAGACCGCCAGCACCCGCGCATGCTGGCTGCTCGCAAATTGGGATTACGAAGCGGTGAAATTTGTGCGGTTAACTCCACGACCGCAGGCTTAAACAAATAGAGTGGGCCGGAAGGCAGCGGAAACCTGCCGCTCAGTTAGGCCGGCCAGTCTTCTGACGCTTCTCTCTCACCATGGCCTGGTCCGCTTTGCTTAGCAGTTCCTGCAGGGATTCTTGCGTGTCAACTTCCGAGGTGATGTAGCCCATACTCAGGCGCAAAGGGAACTGCCGGCGGGCTTCGGCGTTGAGAGCTGCGGAGGCCGCCTCCAGGCGCATAGCCGCCACTGAGATTCCGGCACGGTTGAACTGTCCGGCAACGGCGAATTCGTCTCCTCCGAGCCGTCCCTTGACGTCTGTATCGCGAAAGGTCGCTTTGAGCAGTTCTCCCGTTTCGGCCAGGTATGCCGAACCCACACCTTGCCCCAGTTCGTCATTAATCAGTTTCAGGTTGACAAGGTCGATGAACAAAACTGAGAACGGCAATTGCGAGCGGCGCGCCACACGCAGCGCGTGTTCGGCCAGCAGATTGAAACCCCTGAGATTGTAAAGTCCGGTCAATTCGTCGGTGAGCGAGAGGTTGTGGATCTCGTTCTCCATGCTGTTGATGCGCCACGCAAGATAGAGCAAAAGGGCAAATGAAATCGCGCTAGCAAAAGCGGTAAGGATGGCAGTGGCGTATGGTGCGGCAAGCAAACCGGAGTTGCTGATGCGGGCTTTGCCGGCTTCGAGAGCAATTGGCAACACAAGAAGCAAGGGCGCAAGAATCCGGGCCGTTCTGCTGCCGATGCCGCATCCCAGGAAGACCGAGAAGACGCCAAATTCGGCCTGACGAAGGGCTGCGGCCAAGGTGAGTAGCGCCAGACAGCCCAGGATTGCGGGCGAGGCGGGGCCACTGGTGGGCGATCCGAACAGACGCAGCACGCCAAAAATGTACTCGGAGACCAGCAGGAGTGCCACGAGACAGAGCGCGGAAGTCAGCACGTTGGCAATGCGGCCGATGAGCGGACTGGCGCTCTGGATCAGGATGAGAACCAGCGCGACCAGGGCAAAAGCAGCGGTGGGACGGCCAGGAGTTGAAGCCGCCTGGAATACGCTGAGAAAGCGTCTCTCTCCGGCATGGATCTGGAAGACATGAGCCACAAGAACAAACGTGGCGATCAGCCCTGCAAGGATTGCGAAGAGTTTGCTAAGGCCGGCCATTCGGCCCTGACGCGCAGGTTCAGAAAGCAGCAGACTTAGCGCGCAAAAGAGCGCGGTGCAAGCGAGAGGAACACCCATCCACCACCAACCGGAGGGCAGGACTTGGCCCAGCGCAGGGAAGAGCGAAAAGCATAAGGCGGCGACAGCGATTAGTGAGGCGAGGACAAGGCACACCCGTTCGACCTGGAACAGCATGCGCAGTAGCCCCGGGTCGGGGAGGCTCGGGAGCGTCACTGGGCGGGGCTTGGGCATGGTTCAGAACTGGCCGAAGTGGATGAACATCTTGCGACAGATTGCCTGGGTGCGTCCACAGTTTACAGTAGATGTCGGATGCCATCGATGCGAGGCCCGGAGTAGAAGCGGAAAAGCGAGGTCGCCGATCCCGGGAGCCAGGCAGGCGTTGGTCCGCAACGAATTGGGCACCGCAAGGCATCGAAGATATCGTCCGGATCGAAAGTTAAGGGAAGACGGGAATTCACCTCACCGCTTCGCGCTGATACACTCACCAGTGGCCTCGCGTTTAGCCTGGCCGGGTCCCAATACAATTCAAAATGACACAGCATGCCCCTCTCACCACCATCAATGACCTGTTTCATCGCATAGCCGATGCGGCTAATCCGCGCGCCATTTTGTGGCAGGACGAGTTCGCCCAGTGGCAGCCGATTTCCTCTGACCAGTTCTACCAGCGCGTCCGCGCGCTCGCCAAAGCCCTTCTCGGCTGGGGCGCGCAAAAGGGCGACCGAATTGCGCTGATAAGCGAGAACCGCTGGGAGTGGGCGGTAACGGATTTCGCCACCTTGGCCATCGGCGCTATAGATGTGCCCATTTATCCCACTCTTACCGGCGATCAGATAGCCGTGCTGGTCGAGGATGCCGGTTGCCGCATTGCCGTTGTTTCCACACGCCAGCAATTCGACAAGCTGAGCGCGGTGCGTGAGAAGACCTCGCTGGAGCGGATTCTCATTATGGATTCCGGCGCACCACCCGAGGGCGCAATTGCTTTTAGCGAGGTCCTGCAAGGGGCCGATGCCCTGGGCACCGAGCGCGATCCGGTCTTCGACGCCCTAGTGCGCTCTGTGGAGCCAGGAAACCTGGCCACGCTGATCTACACTTCCGGAACTACGGGTGAGCCCAAGGGCGTGATGCTCACCCACGGCAACATCGCAGCCAATCAAGACGTGGCCTCAGCGGACTTTTCTTTCAGCCCTGCCGATGCCTGTATTTCATTTCTACCCCTCTCCCACATCACCGCGCGCGCTCTGGATTATGTGATGTACACCAACGGCGCGCAGGTCGCCTACTGCTCGCAGTTCGACAAGCTGCCGCAGGCCATGCACGAGATCCGGCCCACGGTCTTTGTGGGTGTGCCACGCGTCTACGAGAAGATTCGCCAGGAGGTGGAACGCCGTGCCGGGCTCTCTCCGGTGAAGAAACGCCTCCTGTCCTGGGCTCTGGGCGTTGGCTCACGCCATATGGACGAAGTGTACGCGGGTCGTCAACCTGCCTCGATCACATGGAAGCTGGCCGCGAAGCTGATTTTCGGAAAGGTCCGCGAGGCCTTTGGCGGCCGAGTCAGAATCTTCGTATGTGGCGGAGCGCCGCTGGGTATCGACACCGCAAAATGGTTTGCCTCGGTCGGGATTGCGCTCTGGGAGGGATACGGCCTTACGGAGACATCGCCGGTGATCGCTCTCAACACGCCACTCAGGCAGCGCATGGGCGCAGTAGGCTTCCCGCTGCCGAATGTGGAGTTGAAGATTGCCGAAGATGGCGAGTTGCTGGTGCGCGGACCCTCGGTCTTTTCAGGCTATTGGCACAAACCATCGGCCAATGCCGAATGCTTTGATGCCGAGGGGTGGTTCCGGACCGGCGACATCGGCCACCTGGACGTGGATAGATTTCTTTACATCACGGACCGCAAGAAGGAACTGCTTAAGACCTCGGGCGGCAAACTGGTAGCACCCCAGCCCATTGAAAATAAGATGAAGAACAGCATCTTCGTGGCCCAGGCCGCGCTGGTCGGCGACAAGCACAAGTTCGTCTGCGCGCTCATTTCGCCAAACTTCGTTGCATTGGAAGATTGGGCACGGCATCATGGCATCGAAACCGAAGACCGCGCCGCGCTGGTGTCAGATAGCCGCGTGGTTGCCCTTTACGGAGAAATCGTCCGCGAGACCAACGGCAGCCTGGCCAACTTCGAGACCATCAAGCGCTTCCGCGTGGTGGCCGACGAGTGGTCGCAGGATTCCGGCGAACTGACGCCGTCAATGAAGCTAAAGAGGCGCGTGATTACGGCACAATACGCGGCGGTAATCGACGCGCTCTACGTGGACGAAGCAACCTCACGCGGCGCATAGGTGAGAGCCGGCCCAACTCGTTGCGAAACAAGCCGCGCTTGCTCCACATCAGTTGCAATCCGCGGAAAAAGGGTGCACCCCATGCACCTACGCACAGAATTGCGCCGAAAAGAATGATGGCATCGATGCTGACGCGTCCAGACCTCGACCAGTAGGCATCCGGCTCCAGGTTGAGCCACAGGGAGAATTCGTCGAGCGTGAGCGCCGCACCCGCCCCATAACTCACTGACATGAGGCGGCTGAAAAAGATGGAGAGCGGCGAGTGCGATCTGCCCAGGTCAAGCAGCCAGCCATAACCCACCAGCAGGAGGATAAGAATGCCCCATACCAGGTGGTGAATATGCAAGCCGCGCACCATTACCCACTCAAATGGGCCATGATTGTGAATCACGAGGCTGACCAGCAGCCGCACCCCCAGAAATGTAATCAAGAAAGATACCGAGGCGATAAACATGCGCCGGCGCGGCCTGTCCGGGATGGTGGAACGCACCAAGAATCCCAGGCGGGTGAGCTGAAGCAGTACCAGCAGCACCACCACGACCATGCTGGCGAAGGCCAGCAACAAAAGCGCTCCAGTTCCGGGCATACCTTATTGAATCATTGCCGAGCGCGATTCCTAAAACGGAAATGCACCGGGACATAGATGCACACCTCCGTGAGCCCGGTCACGATTTCACTTTACAGCCCCGGAGTACACTAGTTAAGGCGTTGAGACCGGCGATTCTTCAGGCCTCATTTCTCAGTTCAGGGAGTTGTTCCCTGGCCCGGCCCGAGCGGCCGCGCGACTTCGATCAGGAGAATTTTGCGATGCGAGTTGCTTTGTTGACCGGAGGCGGCGACTGCCCCGGTTTGAACGCGGTGATCTATGCCGCCGTAAGGAAGGGAATCCAAACCTACGGCGATGAATTCATCGGATTTCTTAACGGATGGCGCGGCGTGCTGGACAACAACTGGATCCCGCTCACCCTGGAAAACACCGACGGCATCCAACTGAAGGGTGGCACGATCCTCCACTCGTCGCGCACCAATGTGAAGAAGATTCCCGGCGGCATCGAGAAGGTGCAAGAGGTGCTGAAGACCAACAAGATCGATGCCCTCATTGCCCTGGGCGGCGATGACACCCAGTCGGTCACTCTCTTTCTCAGCGAGCACGGCGTACCCAGCGTGGGCGTCCCCAAAACTATCGACAACGACATCAGCGGCACCGACGCCACCTTTGGCTTCGACACCGCCGTCATGATCGCCACCGAGGCCATCGACCGCATCCACACCACCGCCGACTCGCACAATCGCGTGATCGTGGTCGAAGTGATGGGCCGCGACGCAGGCTGGATTGCCTATGCCTCCGGCGTGGCAGGCGGCGCTCATGTCGTCCTGGTTCCCGAAAAAGAAATTGACATCGACCATGTCTGCGCCCTGCTCAAATACAACTACGACCATGGCAAGCACTACGGTGTGGTGGTGGTTGCCGAGGGCTGCCATCTGCCCGAGGTAGGCCAGGTCATTGGTTCCTCGCAGGTGGATTCATTCGGCCATGCGCGACTCTCAGGCATCGGCGAAGCTCTGGCCGACCTGATCGAGAAGAAGACCGGTTTTGAGACGCGTTCAGTCAACCTGGGCCACACCCAGCGAGGCGGCGTGCCCACGGCCTACGACCGGCTGCTCGGCCAGCGCTATGGCTTACATGCTATTGACATGGTGCATGAGAAGAAGTGGGGCCGCATCGCCGTGCTGAAAGGCCTCGACATCACCGACATCACCATCAAGGAAGCCATCGCCACCAATCGCCGTCTCGATGAGCGCTTCTTTGCCGTCATCAGGGACCTTGAAGCCAAGGTCTAACCCTACCCAATCAACACTCCGCAAAAAGCCATCCTCCCAGCGAGGGTGGCTTTTTGCTGCATGCCTGCGTAGATTTGGGATGTGCTTTATCGCCCCTACACTGCGAGTGACTTTGCGGCGCTCTACGCTGTCGAGGAGAATTGCTTCCAACCGCCATTCCGCTTTGGACGTGAATACATGCGCCGCCTGGTGAACGCTGCGAATTCCGCCACGTGGATTGCTGAAGAAGATGGCGGACTGGCCGGCTTTGCCATTGTCGAGTGGAGCCGGAGGCGGGGCGGAACCAGTGCCTACATCCAGACCATCGAGGTCGCCCCGGAACAGCGCGGCCATGGCGTGGGCGGCGAACTGCTACGCCGCGTCGAGGACTCGGCGCGCAAGGCAGAGGCAGTGGCGATCTGGCTTCATGTGGACGCACAGAACTCGCAAGCGATCCGGTTGTACGAGGCGCACGGTTATGACTGCGCCGGCAAGGAAGAGAACTACTATGCCCTAGGCCGGGCTGGGCTGCTGTACGCAAAGCGATTGAATGTAGAGGCACCGGCGAGTTGAACTCACCACGACAACGGCGCGATCTCGCCGCATTGAGTGACTGCAGGCCGGCGTGCTCGAGCTATTTATTGAAGGGCTGCTTATCCGTAATTCGTGGCCGGTTTTCTACCTGCAACTCTTTGCTCACCTGCTCCACCTCACGAAAAACACGCAGGAGGTTACCGCCCAGAATCTTGCGGCAGTCCTCCGCGGAGTAGCCACGGGCCATCAGCGCCGCGGTAATCTTGGGCAGGTCCGCGGGCGAGTCGAGGCCTTCGGGAAGCTGTCCGCTCACGCCGTCAAAGTCCGAACCCAGCCCGACGTGATCCACTCCGGCTACCTTGGCAATATGGTCGATGTGGTCGATCAGCACTGAGAGCGGTGGCCGCGGAATGCGGTCGGCATACGCGCGCTGTACCTTCGAAATCTCGTCGTAGGTCAGCTCTTTTCCCTCCGCCTTGGCCTTGTCCTTCAGTGCCTGCACAGCTTTATCCGCCTCGGGTTCCATGGCCATCTGCGCGTTGCGATAGGACTGCGACAAAAAGCCCGAGTAGAAGTTCACCTGCACCACACCCCCCTTGGAGTTCGGCCCACCGGAGTTGGCCACCGCGCGCAGCATGTCGTCAGTCATGTTGCGAGGCGCATCGCACAAGGCACGCGCCGCGGAGTGCGACGCAATCACTGGCGCCCGGGTGATGACGAGCGTACGGAAGAAGGTGCGGTCCGAGACGTGCGAAATGTCCACCATCATTCCCAGGCGATTCATCTCATACACCACGTCCTTGCCAAACTCGTTCAGGCCCTCCTTGGTGTGCGGCACCGTCTTGTCGTTGATGTCTCCAGAGCTGTCAGCCCATCCATTCGAGTTGGACCAGGTGAGGGTCATGTAGCGCACACCCAGGGCGTAGTACTGACGCAGTAGAGCCAGCGAATCTTCGATAGAGTGACCACCCTCGATTCCCATTAGCACTGCCAGCTTGTGCTCGCGGTGAGCCAGCTCAATCCCCTCGGGCGAGGTTACAAACATCACCTGGTCCGGGTGCCTGGCAACTTGCTGTTTTACGGAGTCAATCAGCACCAGCGTGCGGCGGGCGTACTGTCCCTTGTAAAGGGTTGGCTCTACCCAGATGGAAAAGAACTCCGCGCCCAGGTTGCCCTTGCGGGCGGATTCCAGGTTGAAGTTGCCCGCGCCGAGCGGTTCGCCAAGGTCGAAGTTCTCATCCACAAAGCGCTGTGGGGTGTCGGCGTGGGTGTCGATGACGATCGCGGAGCGCTGCACTGCTTCAGGAGTTATTTTGCTGATCATTTTCTGGGATGGCTGGGAGGAGGTTTGAGCGCACAGAGCGGCTGGAAGGGCAAAGAGAAGGGAGGCGAGCAAAACGCGTGTCCGCATAGGCTTGGCGTCAGTATAGACCGGTGGACTTGACCCTTCCGCGAAAAGGATTCACGGTGGCGCACCTGTACCGCGGACTGCCTCGGCAGAAGGCGCCGCGGAGCTACCGCGCTGAGGAAACAACTCCGCGCGGTCCCTCAGCTTCCTGGCGGCGGTTGAAGACCGCGCACCAGGAAACGGGGTGCTCTTGCAATCTATTGTTCCCGAGGTCTAGTGGTGGTGACGGTCCGCTGCCTCGGCGGCTGCCCTGATCTCCCCGCGTGCCTGTCCCAGCAGGTCCTTGGCGCGCTCCGCGTGACCTTCCATATCGTCGTGATTGACTTTTTGCGCTTCGTCGAGCTTGCCGATCGCCTGATCGATCATGCGTTGGGCTTCGGCCAGGTTCGGGTTGCGGTGAGGGTCCTGGGCAACGATGACGCCGCCGGCGACAAGTCCGAGACCCAGGGCCGCGCCCAAGGCCAACTTGCGAATGTTCATAGGGAAACCTCCGCTGAAACCTTACCAGAGTCCTATGCCACCCTTGCAATAGGAAAATGCCTGGCCATGAATGGCCACATCTGCGTATTTCGGGGCTGAAATCAGCCTAAAAACGCGCGATTTATGGGGAAAAATGAGGGTTTCCAGTTACTGATGAGTATCTATGTAGAATTTACAAATGATTGACTCTACATGTCGTATGCTCTCGATGGGGCTGGATTTGTGGCCCAGGGAGCACCGGGGGGGTGGGTACCGGCCGCGGGGGTACGGACCGGTCACATCCCTGACCGCTCATTCCCTCATTTCGATTGTGCGACCTCGGCGGGTTATTTTCTGCAAAAGGTTCGAGGCGGCCGGTGGGCGGACGTGGCCACCCACCCATTCCACGATGAGACTGTGGAATGGATGGGGCACTCCTTCTGTGGAGGAGGCAACATTTAGAGGCTCAAAGGTGGGCGGCCGCCGGGTTAGCGCTTGTCGAGCACAGCGACTACTTTGTAGGTTTCGGATTCGATTTTGGCGGCGGGACCGACGGGCCACTTGAGCTTCGCGGTGTTGCCTTTGAATTCGGCCTGCACGTGCTCGACGAGAGGCATGCCGCAACTGCGCCGGCTCAGGGAGTTGCCGTAGGCAGAATGCTTGTTCACGCAGTTAACCACGGCAACTTTTCCATCAGGGAGCAAGAGGGAAACCGTGGTGCCGACGACGGTGTAAGAGACTTCGCCTGGGTTGGAGGGGGCTGTGGCGAAACACTCCGGATTCGTCGTATCGCCGGCGCAATCCACATAACCCTCTGGAGACGCCTTGGAATATCCGGGGACCACGGCCCTGTAATCGTTGTCGCTGTTTTGGCGATAGAGAACGGTTGCTTCGAGCTTTTGCGCGGAAATCGTGCTGACGCAAGACAACGAAGCCACAAATGCAACTACCAGTCCCAGCCAATGGGCCTTGCTCATGCAGCCTCCAATGTAGGTGATTCTTAGAGTCTACGCGTGGTTTCGGAAATCGCGGGGCCAAGAATTTTGGGCGGCCTCTCGAAGGTAACGTGCGGAAAAGGGCGGTGCGGGCGCGGGATGAAGGGATGTCTTTCGCTTTGTTGAGGATGACAAAGGCGTGAGGATCGTGCTATCCCACCCGGCTTGCTGGACAGGATATGCCTAAATGGGCATAATTAGGGTGTGAAGCAAGAACTTAGGCCCATAAGGTGGATTGGATCGGTGAAGAAGGATTTGCAAGCAATGCCCGATCCAGTCCAGCAGGTTTTTGGATTCGCGCTTTACAACGCGCAGATTGGCTTGCTGCATCCTGCGGCGAAGCCGCTGAAAGGTTTCGGATCGGCTGGAATTCTCGAGGTCGTCGAGGATTGGCGTGGAAATGCCTACCGCGCAGTGTACACGGTGCGATTTGCGCATGCGGTTTACGTGTTGCATTGCTTCCAGAAGAAGTCGAAGCGGGGAATTCAGACCCCTAAGCATGAGATCGAAGTAATTCGCGACCGATTGAAGGAAGCTGAAATGCGGGTGAGAGGAGAAAAGCCATGAGCAAGCGCGTTGAAGGCAAGAGCGTGTACTCGGAACTCGGTTTCAAGGATGCCGGCGAGATGCTGGTGAAGGCGAAGCTCGTGGTGAAGATTGCAGAGATTCTGCGCGAGCGCGGATGGAGCCAGCAGGAAGCGGCGAGGGTGTTGGGGCTGACTCAACCCAAGCTTTCGAAGATGTTGCGCGGGCAGTTTCGCGGCATCAGCGAGATCAAGATGATGGATTGCCTTGTGCGGCTTGGGCGTGAGGTGAAGATTGTGGTGGGGCCAGAGAGCAAGCGGGCGGGTGGACGGTTGGATGTGGTGGCCGCGTAGGGAGTAGTCGGTGGTTTCGGGCGGCGCCAGATTGGGTTCGTGCTTTCCCAGGTCCCAGAATCGGCACCCGGGCACCCGGCGTTCCCGCCCTTGCCGCAAAAGTGCGTCAAGGATGCGGCACCCCCAAATGAACGGCGCGGAAAGGGTGTGCCACCCGCCCCGTGCATTTCCCGGGTCTCAAAGGCGAGACCTGGGGCACCAATCATTTTGGCTTAGTCAGACCTGGGCCACCGGGCCGTCACGACTCATATGGAGCCTTGATCCCTGTCGAATGCTTTTTCCACGCTCGGATCGGCAAGGTAAATGAGAACCCATAGGTTGATCATAAAGTTAATCAAAAAATCAGGGTTTGACAGAAATCGTGTTAAGGTTGCTCGATCTGACAGTGCGCCGAACATTACGAGATCGCCCATGCGAAACACCAAGTCAATGATGACGAGCATCCTTACCCAACGCCACGTGCACCAAATCCCTATCCCTTTCAGTACACCCCATAGCCCAAGAAGAAAGTCGACGAAGGCGGTCCAAGGATCAAAATCCAAGGGTAGATTTCTGAAGTAGGCTAGGCTTCTAAAGAACTCTTGGACTCGTCTCGCTTCTTGTTCAGGCAAGGAAAAACAGGCCACGGAATATGAAATCAATATCGCAGAGTTGGCAAACAATACCGCTGCGATGATCTTCAATCCGGGGTGCGGTCTCTTTTTCAATTTGTTCATACCTTCGCTTAGATCATGGGTCGTCCGGTGGCCAACATCTTAACCTGCCAACAATGGTGGGTGCCCTGGGTCTCGCTTTTGAGACCCGAGATCGATCAACCCGTCCCGACGCGCCGCGGTCCAGAACGACTCTATGTCCACGGTCGCCTCGATTCCGGTCGCGTAGTGACGAAAGCTGGACCATGCCCAGTCTTCGGGCTTCTCAACCAGTCCACGCTTGACTGGATTGCGATGCATGTAGCGCAGCTTTTCAATTCGCTTCTCTTCGTTATGCACGTTGAAATCGTAGTAGCGGGCCTGCCAGAATGGGCGCTGACGGCTCTGCACCGAGACCGATAGCTTGAGGGCCTGAATGGCCTTGGAAAGGAGAGCCTCCTTCGGTTCGCTCACAAGTAAATGGACGTGTTCGGGCATGACCACATAACCACAAACGACAAAGTCATAACGGGCGCGCATCGCTTGCAGAGACCTCTCGAATAACTCACGCGCCCCCGGAGTCCCTAGGTGCGCAAGCCGGTGATGACAACTGAAGGTAATGAAATGAAAGGAACCGGACTGCTGATACCGAATCAGACCCCTTGTCATAGGAACATCCTACAATCCCATGTCTCAGAAGCGAGACATGGGGCACCCAGGTTCATGGTTAGTCAGATGTGAACCCGCCAAGATAGTACATCCGAGAAGGATGTCGGGAATAGGAAAGACGGCCCACCCGGGGAGGTGGTTTCCCATGTCTCAAAATCGAGACATGGGGCACCCAGTTATTTGTGGACGGTCAGACCTGGGCCACACGGTAATTCTGCACTCGTTTTCCTCAGATCGGCGGGATGTCAGGCGCGGATTGCGTGAATCGACTGTCCAGCTAAACAGCTAGAATCAAGACAAGCCATGGCTGAATTCACTCATCTGCATTTGCACACGGAATACTCCCTGCTGGACGGGGCTTGCGACGTTTATAAGCTCGTTGACCGGGTGGCGGCACTGGGGCAGAAGTCGGTCGCGATGACCGACCACGGAAACATCTACGGCGCGGTGCACTTTTTCAACGCCGCCAAGGCGAAGGGAATCAAGCCGATCCTGGGTTGCGAACTTTACGTGTGCAAGGCCGAGGACCATCGCGCCGACACTCCGAACGACCACTACAACCACCTGCTGGTGCTGGCGGAGAACGAAGAAGGCTACCGCAACCTGATCCGCCTCACTTCAGAGGCGTCGCTGCATGGGTTCTATCGCAAGCCGCGCATCAGCAAGCGCTTCCTCTCGGAGAATGCGACGGGGCTGATCGGTTTTTCAGGGTGCCTGAGCGGCGAGTTGTGCGAGGCGCTGGACCAGGGCGAGTACACGCACGCGGTGGCCGTGGCGCAGCAGTATCAGGACATTTTCGGCAAGGGAAACTTCTACCTGGAGATTCAGGACCAGGGGCTGGAGGCGGAAAAGAAGATTCAGTCCGACCTGTTCCGGCTGGAACGGGAATTGGGGATTCCGCTGGTAGCCACCAACGACTCCCACTACCTGTGCGGCGAGGATTCGCACGCGCACGACGTGATGCTTTGTGTGCAGACCGGCTCGAAGGTGCACGACGCGCAGCGCTTCCGCTTCGACAGTGATCAGTTTTTTGTGAAGAGTGCGGACGAAATGGCGCGTCTTTTTCCGGATTCGCCCGACGTGCTGCAACGCACCATGGAGATTGCCGAGCGCTGCCAGTTCAAACTGCACCCGGTGGACAATCCGTTCCCCGAGTTCGAAGTCCCCGAAGGCCACACCATCGATAGCTACTTCGAGCAGGTGTGCCGCGCAGGATACAAGAAGCGGCTGGAGACGGGCATTCAACACCTGAAGTCGGCCGGCCGGCTGCGCATGCCGATTCACGAGTATGACGCGCGGCTGGAACGCGAAATCGGGATCATCAAGCAGATGAAGTATGCGGGCTACTTCCTGATCGTGTGGGACTTCATCAAATATGCGCGCGACCACGGGATTCCGGTGGGGCCGGGACGCGGGTCGGCGACGGGTTCGCTGGTGGCGTATGCGATGGAGATCACGAATATCGATCCCATGCAGAACGTGCTGCTGTTTGAGCGGTTCCTGAATCCGGAGCGCGTGACGATGCCGGATATCGACGTGGACTTCTGCCAGAACCGGCGCGGTGAGGTGATCGAGTATGTGACGCGGAAGTACGGGCGTGAGCAGGTGGCGCAGATTATCACGTTCAATACGATGGCGGCGAAGGCGTCAATCAAGGACTGCGGTCGCGCGATGGACATGCCGTACGGGGACGTGGACCGGATTGCGAAGCTGATTCCGGGGACGGTTGGAATCACGATTGAGAAGGCACTGGAAGAGTCGCCGGATTTGCGGAAGGCGTACGACGGCGACAAGCAGGTGCGGGAGCTGATTGACACGGCGCGGAAACTGGAGGGGCTGGTGCGCGGGGCGGGGGTTCACGCGTCGGCGGTGGTGATTGCACCGAGGCCCCTGACGGAACTGGTGCCGCTGAACAAGACGAAGAATGACGAAATTGTGACCGCCTATGACATGAAGGCGGTGGAGAAGATGGGCCTGCTGAAGATGGACTTCCTGGGCCTGGCGACGCTGACGGTGATTGACGATTGCCTGAAGCTGATTGAACAGACGCGGGGAGAAAAGATCGACATCGACATGGTTCCGGGGGACGACCCGGAGACATTCAGCCGGGTGTTTCATACGGCGCTGACGTCGGGAGTTTTTCAGTTTGAGTCGAGCGGGATGCGAGACATTCTGCGGCGGTACAAGCCGGACACGGTCGAGGAGCTGACGGCGTTGAATGCGCTGTACAGGCCGGGTCCGATGGCGATGATCGACGACTTCATCGAGCGGAAGTGGGGCCGGCGCAAGGTGGAGTACATGCTGCCGGAGCTTGAGGGGATACTGAAGGACTCGCTGGGGGTGATTGTCTACCAGGAGCAGGTAATGCAGATTTCGCAACTGCTGGCGAGCTTCAGCCTGGGCGAGGCGGATCTGCTGCGGCGCGCGATGGGGAAGAAGAATGCCGAGGCGATGGCGGAGCAGCGCGACCGCTTTATGAACGGCGCGGCGGCGTTGGGGCACAACAAGAACGTGGTGGACGAGATCTTCGAGCAGATGAGGAAGTTCTCGGAGTATGGGTTCAACAAATCGCACTCCGCCGCGTACGCGCTGGTGGCGTATCAGACCGCGTACCTGAAGACGCATTATCCGGTGGAGTTCATGGCTGCGCTGCTGACTTCAGAAACCTCGAAGCCGGATAACGTGGTGAAGTATATCGGCGAGTGCAAGGAGATGGGCATCGGCGTAGAGCCGCCGGACGTGCAGGTTTCGGGCGCGCAATTCACGCCTCACGGCGATGCCATCCGATTTGGCCTGGCGGCAGTGAAGAATGTCGGCGGCAATGCCATCGAATCCATTCTGAAAGCGCGCGCGGAGGTTGGTGGACGCTTCACGAGTTTTTGGGAGTTCTGCGAAAAAGTCGATCTGCGAGTGATGAATTCGCGAGTGATCCAGTCGCTGATTAAGGCCGGCGCATTGGACTCGATGGGTACACGCGCACAGCTATTCAATGCTGTAGACAAGGCTATGGAACGGGCACAGAAAGCGCAGCGCGATGCACTGCAGGGGCAGGCGGGCCTGTTCGGGCTGTTTAATGAAGCGCCCGCGCCGGGCCGCAGCAACGACGACCTGCCGCGCGTGCCAGACTGGGAAGAGAGCGAGAGGCTGAACAACGAAAAAGAGGTGCTCGGCTTCTTTGTCTCCGGTCATCCGCTGGATAAGTACGCAGAAAAGCTAAAGAACCTGACCGGGGTGATTCCGATTTCCGAGGCATTGGAACGCAAACCGCCCGAGAGGCGATGGGGTTCGCAGTCGGATCCATCGGACGATATTCTTGTGGCCGGAATCATCCAGGGACTTCGGGTGCAGAAGAGCAGGCGCGATCAAAAGCTCTATGCGCAGGCCACGCTGGAAGATGCTACGGGCAAAATCGAACTGATCAGTTTTTCGCGCGACTACGAACGTTTATCGGGCCAGTTGAAGATCGAGGCGCCTGTGCTGATACGCGGCGTGCTGATGGGAGATGAAGACGCAGCACCAAAGATCGCTGTCAATTCCATCCAACCGCTGGAAGAGGTGCAGATCAAGCTGCCGACTGGCGTGCGCATCCGAATCAACCTTGACCGTGCTTCCGATGAGTTGTTTGCTGCTCTCAAGAATGCAGCCGATGCCGCGCCGGGACCAGGCAAAGTGATGCTGCACCTTGAAAAGAAGGGCGAATACGCGGTAGTGCTCGAGCCAGAGAATCTGAGTGTCGCCGCCGACCGGGGCTGGGTGGAGCGTGTGGAAGAACTATTGGGGAAGGGAACAGTACAGGCACTGAGCTAGGGTTGGATACAGGCATTGCTGCCGATTAACTACGTATCTAGGTCAGGAAGTGTCATTTACTTTGAGGTGCAGTTCTTCAGTGCATATAAATTTCTGTTCGTTCCATCCCAGAATGGGATGAGCGACTTATAAAGATCTAAGTAGGACCATAACGAGATAAATAATTCGAAGACGTACCATATATATAACTTCCGTCCTAAGCCCAATCTAAAAGAGATGCCACTCTAGCTCTCAATTCAACGTGGGCAGATGTGATAGACGGGAAATTTGCATCACAAATCTTACCCCGGTCTGAAACCACGGCAACAGCCCATCGAAGCGCTGAAAAGCATGGATAGAGTAACTCGACTTCCTGCTAATGTGTCAAGTGACCTAGGTCACACATAGTCAACAAATACAACTTTTGTGGGACGAGGAAACAACACTATGACCTAAGAGTAATAGACTCCAGATATATTCATTTGCATGTGTTAGCGGTCACACCTACTATGAGAACGCATTGCTTTGGAGGCTTGTGTGAATTGGAAAAGGTCCTTGGTCCCTTGTATTGCTCTTCTTGCTTCTTTTTACATGGTCGGCTGCGGAGGCAGTTCTTCTTCGACATCGCCGAGTGTGTCGGTAACGGCTTCGGGGACCACGGTCGATGCCACGGATAGTGTGACCTTGTCGGCGACGGTGACGAATGATACGAACGCCGCCGGAGTCTCATGGTCGGTGACAGGCGGTGGGACCCTATCGGGCCAGACGACCAGTGCGGCTACTTACACAGCCCCTGCGGCTTCCAACTCTGCGTTGTCGGTTACTGTGACCGCAACTTCGGTAGCGGACACGAGCAAGAGCGCGAGCGCCACCATCAGCGTGCCCGCGGCGCCGGCGATTACGACCGCGGCGCTGGCGACAGCCACCGTCGGGGCCACATACGCGCAACCGTTGACGGCCACAGGGGGGATTGCGCCCTATGCGTGGACTCTTGTCAGCGGCACATTGCCGAGCTGCCTGACCATCACGCAATCTGCTTCCGGCGCTTCGCTGGGAGGGACGCTCACGGCAGCCTGCGCCGGGACGTTCAATGACCTGGTGTTCAAAGTGACCGATTCGGGCACGCCCAATGCGTTGACCGCGACTACGGCGGCGATAGGCCTGACCATCAATGCGGCCCCGGTGATTGTCTTCAGCGGAGTTGTACCGGGTACGGCCACTGCGCACGTCGCTTATGCAGGCGGTAGTGCAGCAGCCAGCGGCGGCGTAGGAACGCTAACGTACTCAATATTCAGCGGGACCTTGCCCAACGGGCTGAGCCTGAACGCCGGCACCGGTGCGATCACCGGAACGCCGACAACCGCAAACACATTCAATTTTGTGATTAAAGCTGCCGACACTTTCGGCGACTCGAATACGCAGGCCTACCAGATCGTAGTCAGCGCGCCGACGATCACATTTACCGGCGTAGTGCCCGCTACGGCGAGCGCGCACGTTGCTTATGCGGGCGGTAGTGCAGCGGCCACGGGCGGTGTGGGGACGTTGACGTACTCAGTATTTAGCGGAGCGTTGCCGGACGGGCTGAGCCTGAACGCCAGCACTGCGGCGATCACCGGAACGCCGGGAACCGCAAACACATTTAATTTTGTGATTAAAGCTGCAGACACTTATGGGGACTCGAATACACAGGCGTACCAGATCGTAGTGAGCGCGCCTCCGGCGATCACATTCAGCGGTGTAGTGCCCGCTACGGCCAGCGCGCACGTTGCTTATGCGGGCGGTAGTGCAGCGGCCACGGGCGGTGTGGGGACGTTGACGTACTCAGTATTTAGCGGAGCGTTGCCGGACGGGCTGAGTCTTAACTCCAGCACTGCGGCGATCACCGGAACGCCGGGAACCGCAAACACATTTAATTTTGTGATCAAAGCTGTAGACGCTTTTGGGGACTCGAATACACAGGCGTACCAGATCGTAGTGAGCGCACCGCCGGCGATCACATTCAGCGGTGTGGTACCGGCCACGGCGAGCGCGCATGTGGCTTATGCGGGCGGTAGTGCGGCAGCCACGGGTGGCGTAGGGACGTTGACGTACTCAGTATTTAGTGGAGCGTTGCCGGACGGGCTGAGTCTTAACTCCAGTACTGCGGCGATCACCGGAACGCCGGGAACCGCAAACACATTTAATTTTGTGATCAAAGCTGCAGACGCTTTTGGGGACTCAAATACACAGGCGTACCAGATTGTAGTCAGCGCGCCTCCGGCAATCGTATTCAGCGGTGTGGTGCCGGCCACCGCGACTTACAACGTTGCCTACCCAGGCGGCAGCGCGTCAGCCACCGGCGGGGCAGGAACCCTGACTTATACCGTGTTCAGCGGGGCCTTGCCTAACGGATTGGGCATAAATGCTACTACTGGGGCGATCACTGGAACGCCGACGGCGGGAGGCACATTCAACTTCGTCATCAAGGCCGCGGATGCTTTCGGTGACTCGAATACCCAGGCCTACTCAATCGTTGTGAGTTATCCAACGCTAACCGTCACGCCCGCCTCACTTCCGACGGGCTATGTCGGTTCGACCTATACGCAAACATCTCTGTCGGCTACGGGTGGCACAGGGGTGGCCGGGAACTACACCTTTGCGCTGGCAAATGGCTCAACGCTCCCGGCGGGACTGGGCCTTTCCCCAGGGGGTGTGATTACCGGCCAACCTTCAGGCTCGCCGGGATACACCAACTTCTCAATTACGGTGACTGACACCGTTGCGAGTCTAACTTCTGCCGTGCAGGCGTTCTCGATCACCGTGGATGCCGGCGTGAGCATCACGACGGCCACCACACTTCCGTCAGCTTATGGCGGGTCACTGTATTCGCAGACGCTGGCGGCTACGGGCGGATCGGGTACGGGATATTCCTGGACTGTGACCGCAGGCGCGAGCGGCCTTTCAGCACTCGGCCTCAGCCTGTCCAGCACCGGCGTACTCTCAGGTACTACGCCCCTTGCCGGTGGCACTGCAAACTTCACAGCGAAGGTGACGGATTCGGTTTCGAACACGACCAGCGTGCCGTTCACGCTGACCATCAACGCCGGTTTGACCATCACTACTACATCTCCGCTTCCGTCAGGGTATGGCGGTTCACAGTATTCGCAGCAACTCGCGACCTCGGGTGGCGCAGGCGGCCCGTATATCTGGACGGTGACGGCGGGCGAAAGCGACCTTACGACCCTCGGCCTGACGCTTTCCGCTGGCGGGCTGCTCACGAGCGGCGGACCGAACCAGGGCTTGGCATCCTTTACGGTTCAGGTGACCGACTCAGCATTGGCCACAGCAAGGGCCCAGTTCACGGTCAGCATTCTGCAAGCACTGACGATTAATAGCGCAACCACATTTACAGGCTATGCAGGGGTGCCGTTTTCGCAGGCGCTCACTACGGCGGGTGGCACGGGAACAGGACTGGTGTGGTCGATTTGGGCCGGCAGTGCCAAGCTAACAGCGATCGGTCTCAGCCTGGGAAGCGACGGCACCATCACCGGCGCATCACCGATTCTGGGCTCTGCGACCTTCGAAGCGAAGGTGGTGGACACTGCAGGGAATCAAGCTTACCAGTACATCACAATCACCATCAATGCCGCCTCCCAGGTGAGCGGCAATATATCGCTCAACAACGCCTGCGGGCCAATCGCGCCCCTGCCATCCTACTCGGTTACGATCACCGGCGGCGGCTATACGCATACGGCTCCGACCGACACCAATGGAAACTACTCGTTCACTGGCATTCCAGACGGGACCTACACGATCACCCCGACGATCACCGGACCAAGTTCAGTGTTCTCTCCGGCGAATTACAGCAATGTCGTCCTGAGTGCAAGCACCGTGACTGGAGAGAACTTTGGCGCCTCGCTGGGCTACACGGTTTCCGGCTCGGTGACTTACAGCGGCACGCAGACAGGCGGCGGTCAGATTTATTTGAACCTGGTAAACAACAACTGCGGCGGGAGTGGCGGCGAGGGCACAAGCATCACCACTCCGGGCTCGTTCATCATTAACGGCGTGCCCCCCGGCTCGTACACTCTGCAGTCATGGATGGATCCCTTTACGCTCAACGAGGGTGTAGCAAACGTAGTCGACCCGACGGGCAGCGCTGCGGTATCGGTTCCGAGTGCAAATGCGAGCGGTATTTCGGTCACTTTGAATGATCCGACATTGTCTGCCCCGACCGAGACGCCCAAGCTGAAAGCCATCGAACCCACCGATTCCGGGGTGGCGATCACCTTTGGAGGCGGCTCGGTATCGAATGGCAACGGTGTGGAGGTGTTTACCTCCTACTTGATAGAGGCGAGCGACAACGACCCCTCATTCGCTAGCCCGATAACTGCCACCTACAAGGGAATCGGCGCGAACGCGAACATCTGGATCATGAACAATGGGACTGCAGGCCTCACAGGCGGTACCTTCAGCGACACACAACAGTACTACTTCAGAGTGATGGGCTTAAGCGCGGCGGGGAATAGCGGTTGGGTTTACTGGGGTGGCCCCGGAGTCACTTGCGCCCTCTCAACTTGCGCCGTGACAGTGACCGTTGGTGGACAGCCGTCGGGGCCTTGGAGCCCGGTGACCCTCACGGTGGTTATCCCATCAACCATCACACCGACCGGGCCGCTGTATATGGGCCTGTTCGATGAGGCCAATAACGTTGCGTACGCGACGTATACCGCAAACCCAACCAACGATCCGGCGGGCAATTCACTCACGGTGGATGTTCCAAACGGCAGCAACTACTTCGCGTTTGGAATTCTCGACCAGAACAAGGACGGCCTGATCGACGTGGGAGACGTGAGCAACACGAATAGCAACGGCGGCCCCATGGTCAGCGTGTCAGGCGCTACGTCCGTTCCATCCTTTACACTGCCGAGCGCCAACAGCACGGCTCTTGTGCAAACGCAATTCAATCAGGACTTGTTCTGGAATGGCACTTCGTCCCAAACCAATACCAGCTACAATCTCAACTTCCAGGTGCGGGAAGGAAACAAACTGCCCGTCTCCGTCCAGTTGAAATCAGCCTCCAACCCCAACGTGATTACTCCGGTGGATGTCAGCAATTACTGCCAGGGTTGCGGCAACGTGCAATTCCTGTTGAGCACGGCAATCGGCAGCACTGCGCCGGCCGTGAACGACTCTTACAGCTTCCTGGTGAACTACAGCGACCTAAGCAGTGAGACTGTAGTCGCCAAGGTGACGGGAGTTCTGGGCACCAGCGCTCTGGCAACCAATCTTGAGCCCGAGCAGACCGATAGCACAAGCACAACGCCGACGTTTACCTGGACTTACCCAGCCTCGCCGAGCAGTTATGTCTATCAGTTCTACGTGTGCTGCGGAGGTTCTGGGAACATCTGGCAGATACCGGGCAACAACTCCAACTCGAATGGGTTTACCAACACCCAGATTCCGGCTCCTGTTTCCCTCGTTTGGGGTACCGATCCTACGAACGGTAGCAACGTGCCAAATGCCACTCTGAACAGCACCGGGACGACATACAACTGGTCGATTCAGTCGCAGGACAGCAACGGCAACTCCGCACAGAACACGGTGTGGTACGAGCCGCTGCCGTAAGGCCTGACGCTTGAATCAATACCTTCGGCGGCCAACCATCCGGTTGGCCGCCGACGTTTTGTAAGATGAGGTTCGAGGGAATTCGAGTGCAACAGCGCCGTCTGGGCAAGGGCCCGCTGGAAGTAAGCGCATTGAGCTTTGGCACCTGGCTTACTGTGGCCGGAGGAATCGGGCGCGCGCAGGCGATTCGCTGTATTCATGCGGCCCTGGACTGCGGGATTACGCTGTTTGACACCGCCAACCAATACGGTGCGGGCGAGGCGGAACAGGTTCTGGGTGAGGCGCTCAAGGCCTACCCACGCGACAGATTTTTGATTGCCACCAAGCTCTTCTTTCCCGTTGGAGATGAGCCGGACCGGGGACTCTCCGCGACCCAAATCGAAAAGCAGCTTGATCGCTCGCTCGAGCGCCTGGGCGTTGAGTGCATCGACCTATATCAGTGTCATCGATACGACCGCGAAACTCCGCTTGAGGAGACTATGGGCGCTCTGGACCGCGCAGTGAAGGCGGGTAAAGTACGCGCCATCGGATTCAGCGAATGGACCGCAGAGCAAATCGAGGCCGCGGGCAGGATTGCGGAGGAATGCGGTTATTGCGCGTTCACTTCAAGTCAGCCGCAGTACTCCATGCTGTGGCGCAAGCCGGAGGCGACGGTGTTTCCGGCCTGCTCGCGTCTCGGCATCGGGAACCTGGCTTTCTCTCCCCTGGCCCATGGGGTACTGACGGGGAAGTATGCACCGGGTCAGCCGCCTCCGCCGGGCAGCCGCGCGGCCAGCGAAGAGATGAATCTATTTATGGAAACAGCCGGGCGGCATTACCGGTCAGACTACCTGCTTGCAGCGGTCGCGCAGCTTAAGCCCATTGCCAACGACCTGGGCCTGACCATGGCGCAGATGGCGCTGGCTTGGGTGCTACGGCGTCCTGAGGTGGCTTCGGCCATCATCGGCGCTTCCCGGCCGGAACAGATCGCCGACAATGTGCGCGCAGTGGGCGTTGCGCTAACCGCCGAAGTGCTTGAGCGTATCGACAAGGTCGTTGGTGGAGTTGTGGTTTTAGCGTGACGATAGAGCCCATTCGGCTTGACTGCTTACAGCCCGAGATTCTGTGGTCTCCCACCCATTCCACGATGAGACTTTGGAATGGATGTGGCACCCAGAGTTCCGTTCACACTCGAATCGAAAAATGCCCTAGTGGTTTCAGGTGTTGTATTCGAGCGCACCGCGAGTTAAGCAACGGCATGAGGGAGACACCCTACGGCTGGAAGAGATCCTTCAGAACAAACTGATTCTCGCGCGCGGCGGGGTTGATCAAGGGCACTGGATCACTCACTAACGATTCCGCGAGAGGATCCACGTCGGCTGCAATTTGATTCCTCCAGACGAGATCATATTGGAATTCCATCACTCCATTGCTGTTCGCCACATAATTTGTGAACCAGGTGTTGTTGAACACCATGGAGAAGAGGCGGTTTGTTTGCCCGGGTGCGGCTGTGAGCCGGGCCCAGACATTTGGGGCGCCCAGAGAGAGGACTGGAGCGTCGCGGCTGACCCACAGCCAATGACCTTGCGGCGTCGCGTAATGGGCCCAACCGTCGATGGCAAAGTAGTCGCGGCAGGTGCCCGGCAACTGTTCTTTATAAGGCACGAAGGGCATTCCGCCTTCGCTGAGTTGTGGCAGGAGGCTCTTGGCGACAGGCAACTGAAATGAGAGATAGAAGATCTCAGGATCGTCGGAAGACAACCTGTCGAAGCGAACATCGAGGCGCACGCGCGGCTCCTGTTTCCAGACCTCAAGACGGCGGACGAGCCATTTCAGGCTGGGATGAGCGAGTTCCTGCGTATAGACGACGGTATGCTCGGTCTCCTCAACCTTGACCGGACCGGCGACAACTGCGGGAATCTGCTCGAGCAAGCGCTGTTGCAATTCGCTTCGCTTAGTCGCGTCCGTTGTAGTGCCCAGCGTATAGAAATCCTGGTAGGTTCTCGGGCCTTTCACGCGGACAGAAAGGAAATCGCCCATGGCTCCTTGAAACAGAGGCTGGGCCATTCCTGGCCAAAGCAGGGAAGACGGCCAACCATGCTCGTCGAGCTTCGCCGTGAATGCGGCAGGGTTTGCCACTGGGACGGTCTGCGCAGTCGGATCCGGCTCGAAGGCGCGCACGGAGTTGGGCTCTAAATGATCTACCCAGAATCGAGCCATGGCGCGGGGAAAGTCGTCGATGTAGGGAAGGGGATCGACGCCGGGCGGTGCTCCGACGTGCTCCGAGCGGCCGGCAGCGTCGGTGGGGCCGACGAACTGCAACGGGATGCGCTCTCCTGAAGTCTGGTCGCGGACGGATTGGAACTGGCCGCGCAGGGTCATGGCAGGCACCGTCACCCAGCCGCTCATGGGAGCGTTGGTGGCGTTGATGACATACAGTCCGGCTGGCTGGGGGTAGAGCTTCGTTCGGGCGCGCTGCGAAAACAGCCAGGCAGCCCTGGAGTTTGAACGAAACGCCAAGAGGGCCTTCTCGTCGAATTGACCGGCTGAGTCCAGGCTGTCGGGCAAGGCTTCGCCGTAGGCTCCTCCCCAGGTATGCTCCTCGAAAAGCGCCAAATCGCCGAGTATGTCGTTCGCTGTTGCATTGGCGCTGGCGTCCATAGGAGCAAACACCGACGAGGCGGAGGCGTGAAGGAATCGCTTGGCAAAGCGGCTGGCCGCGACCTCGCGAGGCGCGGATGGGACACCGTTCGACCACCAGTCGGGCCACACGCCTTGATATTCCGGGACGCGGTCGCCAATCTCCTTTTCGAGAGTTTCCATCGCATCCGGCACAGTTACCAGGCGCAACTCCGGCTGTAATCTGAGACGGTTCCACGTGGCGACGAAGTCGACGATGGGCACAAACGGAACCTCGTTGTCTCCACGCCACATATTCTGAAAGACAGCAATGAGACGGTCACCCACGTAGCCTCGCTTCTGCAACTGGGCGAGGCTCTTCAGGCAGCGTTCGTGAGCTGCCTGTACGGAAGCGTCGTCGGCGCTGAGCATCTCACCGGATCGGGGAGGGCGGAATGCCAGATCGGAGGCTGACGGAGAGTCGCCGACCCGCCACTCTCCCGGCAGGAACAGCCCGTCAGCCTGCCAATAGCCGTCGGCGAGATACACAAATGTGCGACGGCCATCGGGGAGCTTCCACCAGAACGCTTTGGGAGCAGGGAACGGAGGACCCCCGTTGGCGCCGTTCATGCCCATAAAAAGACGGTGAACCCCACGGTCGGCAAGAGCGCTCACGCCGGCGCGCGACATCCCGTTCACGTCGTCTTGAATGGCAACAGTGGGGTGCAGGCCCTTCCAAAGCTCTGGGGGTAGCCAGTCGGTGACTCGCTTCCATTCGTCGGCATTCTCAAACGGCAAGGAGTTGAACGGCATGGCGCCGGCCGCCATTTGCCCATTCTGAACCGCCTGCAGCAACTGTTGGCGGCGCTCGGGAGAGGCTTTGCGCCACCAGGCGAGAACCGGTATGAGCGACTCCGCGGTCCAGTGGAAGCGTTGTGAGGGCGGCTGGTTGGCCGTAGCGATTGTGGCGTCGAGAGCGACATCAAGGAATCGACGCTGCAGTTCATTCACCACCAGGTATGGTTGATCGGTAAAACCGACATCCAGATGGCTCAACATCACCACATCGATATGTTTGATCTGGGTAGGTTGCTCCTGCGGAACAACCAGCATTGGGCTTAGCAACGCTCCGAACGCGATCCAAACAGCCGCTTTCATTGGTGTCGACTTTCTTCAGTGCATTTTCGACTGGACTGTTTACAGTCGAGATGGACATCTGTGGTCTCCCACCCTTTCCGCCAAAGACGCGGAAAGGATGGGGCACCCAACAGTTTCAGATCAGAGGGCGGATCTAATTTTGGCTCAGCAATCCCGCCCATTTGCGGATGGACTCGATGCTGAGCTGCTTGCCATCGCCTTCTCCAGCGGCCAATTGCACGGCAAAGTTGCCCAGGAGAGAGCTTTCCGCTTCGCCCGCTTCGACGGGCAGGCCAGTTCGTTGCGCGGTCAGGTCAAGCAGCAGCTTGTTGCGGCTTCCCCCGCCAAGAACATAGATGCCGTCGAGCTTACGCTCAAGCATCTGCTCCAGGTTGGCGAGCGCCGTGGAATACCGGTGGGCCAGGCTCTCAAAGATCACCCGTGCAAAAACCGGTTCATTCCCTGCCACATCCGGGATGGCGGCAAGGCCTTTTCGCGCCAGTTCGTGGTTGATGCGCTCCGGCATGTTGTCGTCGAGCAGGAGCGGTTCGGCATCGACATCGATGAGGCCCGGAGAGCTGGTGCACGCAGCGGCTTTTGCGACCAGGTCTTCGATTCCCCAGGTTCGTCCCTGACTGGCCCAGGCGTCCATGCACTGTTTCACGATCCACATGCCGTTGACATTGGTATGGAAGCAGAACCCGCCTGCTGCGGCGCCCTGGTTGGTGTAGCGCGCCAGCCTGGCTTCCGGCTTGGTTACCGGAGCCTGCACCAGCGTGCCTACGAGCGACCATGTGCCCGAACAAATGTAGGCGGTGGAGTCAAGGCTGCTGGAAATGCCTGCGATTGCGGAGGCCGTGTCGTGGCAGGCCGGCACAATGAGATCCGTCTCGCGGAAAGCGTCCAATTCAGCCAGCGGACCACGCACGCGTCCCACTACACTTCCTGCGGGCACAATGGGAGGCGCGGCATCCAGCGGGATTCCCATCAGTTCGAAAACATCCTTCGCCCAGTCGCCGGTTTCAATGTCTACGAGGCCGGTGTGGGTGGCGGTGGTGTACTCCGCTACGCGGCGGCCGCCCAGCCAGTAGAGAACATGCTCAGGAAAACCGATCCATGGAGCATGCGGGTCGATACCAGCAGCGGGGTCGGCCATCAATTGATAGATCGTGTTGAGGCGCAGAGGCTGCGCACCGGTACGCTGGAAGAGGAAATCGGCCGACGCGAGCGCGTCCGCAGCCTCTTTGGACGCGACTGTGCGCTCGTCGCGGTAGCAGAACGGATCACGGAGCGGCTTGCCGTTCGCGCCCAGGCGGACGTAGTCCACCGCCCAGCCGTCCACGGCGATCGAGGCGATGCCTTCCGGCGCGGCCTGAGCCGCCTTGCGCAGTCCTTCTTCCAGGCCGCCAAGGATAGAGTCCAGAGGCCAGAACAAGGATGCGCCACGGTGAACAGGGCCGTTGGGAAAGCGATGGACAAGATCAATTTCAGGACGGCCGTCACGCCAGCGAAGTAAAGAAACCCGGCAGCTTTCCGCACCTAAATCTATGGCGACCCGGGCGTGCGTTTGATTGAGCCGATCCCGGTCTTCTTTCGCGTTCATCTTAGGAAACCCTCCGTGAGGCCACCGTCAACAGGAATCAGGTGGCCGGTTGTGCAGTGTGATTTAGGGCCGGCCAGAAAGAGAATCGCCTCCGCGCAATCGGCGGGATCGACAGACTGGCCGGTAAGGGTGCGAGTGGCATGGAAATCGGCGAGAAGGCTGCGCAACTGTTCGTCACTCAGCGACTCGTCAAAAGGAATTTTGTGCCTGGCGAGCAATGCGCGCACGCGATCGCGAGGATACATGGAGTAGCCGTTTACCACAGCGGCGGGGCTGATGCCATTGACGCGCACAATAGGCGCCAAGCTCACGGCAAGCTCGCAAATCAGGTGTGAGAGCGCGGCCTTGCTCACGTCGTAGGCCTCGCTGCCGCGCCTGGGCACAACCGCGTTGGCTGAATTTGTGAAGACGATGGAGGCGTCCAACCCTTGCTCTTCAAAAATTCTGGATACTTCGTCCGCGAGCAGATAGTTCGCGGTGACGTTGAAGTCGAGCGTGGCGGCCCACATGGCGTCGGATAAGGCGCCATCGGGCGAGGATGGCAACAGCGCTGCGGTGTTGACGAGAATATCGATGCCACCAAAAGTTGCCACCGCCGCACTGAAGGCCGTTCGGATGTTCTCGCGATTGCGTATATCCACTCCCGAAGATGCGATGAACTCCGGTGAGGTAAGGTCACTCAGCTCGCGGGCGACCCGCGTTGCGGCAGCGTTGTCACGATCGGCAACCAACACATGCGCGCCGCGCTGCGCGGCCTCGCGAGCTACATGAGGGCCGATGCCGGTGGCGCCGCCGACCACCACCACGATGCGCCTGCTGAGCTCCTTTTCGGGCGGCTGGCGACGGATCTTTGCCTCTTCCATTGCCCAGTACTCGATGCGGAAGGCTTCGATCGCGGGCAGGGCCACGTAGTTGGTGAAGACTTTGAAGCTGGCCGGGTCAAATCCTTCGCCGCACTGCGGCAGCGTCCCGGTTACTTCGCCCTCCGCCAGCAAGCTGGCGCCTTCCATTACGTGGATAGCGTTGGTGTAGAACTCGCCGGTTATGCGAGCCTCGGTCTTGGTCTTGCCGAAGCTGAACAGGCCCAGGCCCTGGATCAGCACCACGGTGGGACTGGCGTCACGCAGCGCAGGCGACTCAGACGTAGCGAAGGCGCGGTAGTAGGCGCGGTATTGCTCACGATACTCTGCCAGCGAAGTTTCAATCTGCACCTTCAGCGCATCAAGTCCGGCGTCGGCAGCCCAGGATACAAAGAGCGGACGGATCTTGGTGCGGATGAAGTGATCGGGGCAACTGGTGCCGAGGAAGGCAAGGTCTTTGGCGTGCGCGGAGTTCGCGAACTGCAGCACGTCAAAAGTATCCCTAAAGCTGGCGATCCAGCGGTTCTGCGCACTCACACGACCACGAAGGAACGGAGCGATCTCGATTGCCAGAGCCTTGCGGTCGGGGCGGGCGGGGACGATCTCACCGCCGAAACGGACGGGGCCTTTGGTTTTGCCGTGGCGCTCGATGAACTGACCTAGCTGGTCGATCACGGTGAGGGTGTTCATGTAACACTCGCGCTGCGTGTCGCCCCAGGTGAAGAGTCCATGGCCGCCCAGTACGATGCCGTCGCAGCCGGGGTTCTTTGCGATGGCGTGCTTCATCATCATGGCCAGCTCAAAGCCGGGACGCTGCCAAGGCAGCCAGAGCAGCGTGTGGCCGAACTCGCGATTGAACTGCTCCATCTTCGCCTTGCCGTTGGCCGAGGCGGCAAGTGCGATCGCCCAGTCGGGATGGAGGTGATCGACGTGGGCAAAAGGAAGAAAGCCGTGCAGGGTCGTATCGATAGAGGCGGCGACAGGATTGTTGCGGAAGGTGCAGAGGGGATACATCTGCGCCATGTCGTCTTCGCTGTCAACGCCTTTGTAGAGATGTTCGAGAGCCAATAGCTTGTGCTGGTAGAGAGTGGCGAAACCAGTGCGCTTGATACTGCCCAGGTCGCCGCCTGAACCTTTTACCCAGAGCACTTCGACGGACTCTCCGGTAAGTGGATCGATCTCAGCAATTTTCGAACTGGTGTTTCCACCGGCAAAATTTGTGATACGAAGGTCGGAGCCGAGCAGATTGGATCGATAGCGCAACAGCCCCGCCGGGTCGAGAGCGGCAGCCGCGCTGGGGTCCCATCGATCTTCAAGGAACTGGAGCGACAGGGAAGCGAGAGTTGCCTGTGTCATGTGCACCGCCGGGCTGGGGGATTCATCGAACCTCAAGAAAGATACCACAGGCTATTCAATAGAAAATGCGCCCCAGGGTCTGAAATTTCAGCTCAACTCTCAACATCCATTCTCCGGTTGATCCCTCTACTCTTCTTCAGTTCCGTTGGCGATTCCGGCCAGAGTTTCCGGGGTCACCACGCGGTAGCGCACATAGTTATATGGAGGCACCGAGTAGCCACGGAGCAGAGCAATTCCCAACTGGATGAGGCGGGGGCCGTAGCTATTGGCTTCGTGCGAGACCGAGCCGATGATGGCGCTCTTGCCTGTCTCCATCTCCTCCAGGACTTCGGGAATGCAATCCTGGCCGGCGATGGCAAAGTCCGCTTCCCGCCCTGTTTCGCGTACCACATCCAGCACACCCAGAGCGCTGGAATCCGTGGCAGTCGCCACCAGAATATGCTGACCTTTGCGTTGGTCGCTCAGAAATTCAGCCACAGCCGCGCGGCTGGGCTCGCGCATACCTCGGCCCTCCAGGCGGACGAAGCGGTCAACCGGCAAATCTTTCAGCCGCTCGCGAATTCCTCCGAATGCGCCACTGATACGGCTCTGAACGAAGCTTCCCGCCTCAGAGAAGCCCACACCGAGTACCCAATCCACCTTACCCTTCCATTTACGCAGGGCGTGCTGGGCGAGCAGGGAGCCGGCTTCAAAGCCCACCTCAAAGTTGTCCACTCCGAAGTAGGTGGCATTGGGGTGAGGCACATCGATGGCTACCAGCGGAACATCCGCCTTCTTGAAGATGCTGGCCACGTGTGGAGCGACGACTTCCTCCACCTGGAACTCGAGGACGAGATCCACATGCTTGCTGACCAACTCCATAGCATTCTGAATTGCGATGTCGGGATCCTGGCGATTATCGAGCGTGATCAGCTCTACACCCGCCGCCGCCGCCGCAGCAGCAACGCTTTGGGCTACGGCCACTGAAAAGGGCATTTCGCCGCTTTGCACGGCAAACCCGAACCGCAGGCGCCGCGGTCGCGAGACCAGACGGTATTGTCCGCTCTGCGACTGGGCCACATATCCCCGGTGGACCAGCGTCTTCAGGATTCGATAGACGCTGGTCTTGGAGATTTGTGTTTTCTGGAAGACGTCTTCCAGTGTGACAGGAGCGTTATTCTGCTCCAACAGCTCTAACACGTCTAGCGCTTTTGACAGAATAGGAATCAGGTACAGCCGCTTGATCTTAGCTTTGGGCAACTGTTCATCCCTTTCGCTGTCGTTTCATTACCGAAAAATCGTCAACGAGCATAGCCCTTTTTAGGCGTAGCTGCTTACGGCCGAGCTACGGCTGCCGCGTTCCTGGCCGACGCGCTCTACGTATCCGCTTTCGCGCAAAGCCGCCAGCGGATCGGTGGGCAGTCCACGTGCTTCGCGCCAGGCGCGAGTCATGGGGCGAACATCGGTCCAGAAGGCGCCACGGAATAGCTCCTCTGCTTCGATCAGGTCGCAGGATTGTTGCAGCCGGGCCAGTTCTTGGCGGTCCACCAGCGCAGCCTTCACATACAACTCCTGCGCCGTGAGCACGGTCTGCACTGTTTCCTCGATCTTGCCCTTGAGGTTATGGCTTTGGTCGACCATGTAGGCGATGTCCATTTTCAGGCCATCGTCGGCCGCGGAGTGAATCTCATGGAAGATGCGGAAGACCTGGTAAGGATCGATGGAGCCGAGGGTCAGGTCGTCGTCTGCGTAGCGGCGATCGTTGAGGTGGAATCCGCCGAGCATCCCTGTATGCAGCAGCCATGCCACAATCTGCTCGATGTTCTGCGCCGAATAGTGGTGCCCGGTATCGACGAGGACACGCCCTTGGGGACCGGCAGCGCGGGCAAAATGCGATGACATGCCCCAGTCGGCGATATCAGTGTGATAAAACGCCGGCTCGAATGGCTTGTATTCGACCAGCAACCGCTGGTTTGGACTTAGGTGGTTATGGCACTCTTTCAGCGCCTCTTCCAGCCAGCCGACGCGCTTGCGGATACTCTGCGTGCCCGGGTAATTCGATCCGTCGGCCATCCACAGAGAGATGTCGCGCGAACCCAAACCCTTGGCAATCTCGATGGAGTCAAGCATGTGCTGCATGGCCTGCTTGCGGATCTCTGCGGAGGGATTGCAGAGCGAGCCGAACTTGTACTCCTGGTCCTGAAACAGGTTGGGGTTGATGGCACCGGAGCGTACACCGTATTTCCGTTCCAGATTGTGTACCGCCGGGATGTCAGCCACGCCGTTGGGGAGATCCCAGAGGACGTGCAGGGCCATCGTGGGCGTAGAGCCGGTGAGATGGTGCACCTCAGACGCATCGCTGAATTTCTCTTCGATGGTAGATGCTGCGGCAGCCTGCACGAACTTGCCAAAGCGGGTGCCGGTGTTGGCGAATCCCCAGGAGGGAATCTCGATCTGGAACGTATCCAGAGCCTTTGCTGCCTTTTCGAATGCTGCGGATTCGGAATGTGCCATGTTTACCTACCTACCCTTTTCCGAGCCGACTCGCGCCGGTCTCAAATCAACTGTCATCACGCACCACGATCACGTTAAGAAATCGCGGCCCGTGTACGCCTTTAATGCGTGTCATCTCAATGTCCGCTGTAGCGCTGGGCCCTGAGATATACGTAGCCAGCCCGGGCGCCTGCTTGCATAGATCGAAATACTCCGGGAGCGTCTCTACCACCTGGCTGGCGCGCAGAATGCAAAGATGCCAGTCCGGCAGAAGCGAAATCACCCGCCTGCCTTCGCTGCTGGAATGGTGCAGGACGATGGTCCCCGAGTCCGCCACACCCGCAAATGCCGCGGTTACAACGCCCTCGGTCAGCTCCACTTCAGCGTTTTCCATTCCGTGATCGATCTTCCAGTCATAGCCAGCCGCCATCCACTCGGCGGGCAGCCCTTCTGGAACTACAAAAACATGTCTGCCACTCGAAGCCAGTTGGGCAGCGATCGTGGCGGGCAGATCTTGCGGCTTACATTCAAACACATCGGCATCATACTCGCGCAACCGCTCGATCATCAGCTCCACTTGAGCCAAGTGGGTCTGTGCGCCTTTTCGGACGTAATTCCGAGTGAGATCAGCGTAAGCGCAAGCGCTCTCCGGAAGAATCTTAGTCGCGGACCGAATGCGGTCCAATATCTGTGTACGGGATGTGCTGGCTGCGGTCATTTTGCCCCCTTCGCGCGCGCTGCCCACCATTGACGGAACGTCTGGTCAGGTAAGCCTCGCAAGTCACGGCTCACGGTCCACCGCCCGCCCCAACTGGGCATCCAGTGAATCCAGCCATCTTTGCCTGTAAAGAAGCGCAGCCCAATGCGTCCCCCCCACTGCGCTGTGCGGAACAGCCAGGCGCGGGCAAAAATCAGGTTGGCAATTCTCAAGCCCCAGTACAGCAGGTCCTTGAACTTGTCCATTCCCTTGCGTTCCTGGTCTACCACTTGTGCGCGCAGTTCGAGCAGCACTTCAGGAATGTTGATCTTGACCGGGCATACCTCGTAGCAGGCCGCGCAGAGAGAAGATGCAAAGGGCAGCGTTTGTGCGTGCTCCAGGTGCATCAACTGCGGGGTAAGAATGGCGCCGATTGGTCCCGCATAGACTGATCCGTATGCGTGGCCGCCGGTCTGACGGTACACCGGGCAGGTATTCAGACATGCTGCGCAGCGGATGCACCGCAATGTCTGCCGCTCTTTGGGCTTGGCCAGAATCGAGGTCCGGCCATTGTCGAGCAGAACCACGTGGAAGCGCTGCGGTCCATCGCCGGGGGTGACGCCCGTCCACAGCGACGTGTAGGGGTTCATGCGCTCGCCGGTGGCGGAACGCGCCAACACCTGCAACATCACCTCAAGATCCTTGAAGCGCGGAATCACTTTATCGATCCCGGCCAGGGTAATCATGGTGCGGGGCAGGGTGAGGCACATGCGGCCGTTACCCTCCGACTCGACCACTGCCACTGCGCCGGTTTCAGCCACCAGGAAGTTGGCTCCGCTAATGGCCGTAGGCACCTTGAGGAACTTTTGCCGCAGGTAGTTGCGGGCGGCGCCGGTCAGGACCTGCGGGTCGTCTGAAAGATCCTTAATCCCCATCCGCCGGGCAAAGATCTCGCGCACCTGGCTGCGATTCACGTGCAGCGCAGGCACCACGATATGCGAGGGCTCGTCATCCCCGAGTTGCAGAATGATTTCGGCGAGGTCAGTCTCGTAGGCATGAATTCCAGCCGCTTCGATGGCCGGATTCAACTGAATCTCGGCTGAAGTCATGGTCTTGATCTTGATGACTTCGCTGGCCTTTTCTTCGCGCAACAGATCGACGATGATTTGCCGCGCTTCAGCGGCGTCAGAAGCCCAATGAACCGTGCCCCCGGCGGCTGTGCAGCGCGCTTCAAACTGCTCAAGATATTCGCCCAGATTCTCCAGCGCATGGGCGCGAATTTCTGCCGCAGCCGACCGCAAATCCTGCCAGTCAGTCTTTTCTGCCACCAGCTTCGCGCGCTTGGCCTGGATTACGTCCGTGGCGTGGGTTACGTTTTTGCGCAATTGTGCATTGCGCAGGATGGGCAGCGCTGCCTTGGGAAAGGTAGGCGCCAGGACTGGGTCGAGAATCGGATGTCCCGCGACGGCCTGACTCATGCCGCCTCCTCTGCTGCGCCTTCTGTGGCGGCAAGAATCTGTGCAATGTGAATGGTACGCATCCCGGCGTATTGCCGGTGGAGGGCTCCGCCGATGTGCATCAGGCAGCTATTGTCGACCGCCGTACAATAATCGGCCTTCGTACTGAGCAGGTCGTGAACCTTGGCCCCGAGCATCGCCGAAGAGACTTCGAAATTCTTAACCGAGAATGTGCCGCCAAATCCGCAGCAGCGGTCCACATTCTCAATGGGCGCCAGCTCCAGGCCACGTACCTTATTGAGCAACCGCACAGGCCGGTCGCCGATATGCAGACCCCGCAAGGCGTGGCAACTGGGGTGATAGGCGACGCGGTGCGGGAAGTAAGCGCCCACGTCCTCAACCTTGAGCTGGTCGACGAGAAACTCGGTCAGCTCGTAAACTCTGGGTAAAAGGGCGGCGAAGTCCCGGCGTAGCGACTCGTTGCCCAGCTCTTCGAACAGTCCGGGATACTGGTCGCGCATCATGCATACACAGGAGGATGAGGGGATAACTACTGCCTCTGCATCACTGTACAGCCTGACCAGTCTCTTGGCCTGGGAAAAGGCTTCGGCGCGGAAACCTGTGTTGGCATGCATCTGCCCACAGCAGGTTTGAGCGGCGCGAAATTCCAATTCCACGCCCAGCCGCTCAAGTAATGTGACGACCGCCCGGCCCGTTTCCGGATAGAGCGTGTCGTTATAACAGGTAATAAAAAGTGAAGCACGCATGACTGGCTACCAATGCCGCAAAGTACATTGCGGAAGGGGAATGATATTCGATAGAAACACGATTTGTCTATTGCAATCGAGTTATTCTGTGACAATCCGGATTGAGAGCTAGGAAATCCAGGCTACGGCACCCACAAACCACCCTTCCATGCAATAGAATTGCTGGTTCCAGTTCTGGAGGCATCATGCATCATGCAAGCAAAGGGAGAGGTCTGCGCATGTTCTGCGCCGCTTCATCCCTCCTACTGTCTTTTGTTGTTCTTAGCGGCGGAATGGCTGCCCGCGCCCAAAGTGCGGACGACGAAAAGAAAATAGACAACCTCATCTCAAAGATGACGCTGCAGGAAAAGATCCAGATGCTCTCTGGATCCAACATCATGGCCTCCACGGGGCTGCCTCGGCTGGGCATTCCGGCCTTCAGAATGAGCGATGGGCCGGTGGGTGCACACATTCCGCCGCCATCGACTGCCTACGCCGCCGGTATCGGGCTGGCCGCCAGTTGGGATCGCGACCTGGCAGTACAGGTGGGTACCCAGATCGGGCGCGATGCGCGCTCGCGCGGCGCCAGTTTCCTGCTCGGTCCCGGCGTCAATATTTATCGGGCTCCGCTCAACGGCCGCAACTTCGAGTATTTCGGCGAGGACCCGTTTCTGGCCGGCGAGACGGCGGTGGGCTACATCAACGGCGTTCAGTCGCAGGGTGTCAGCGCGACCATCAAGCACTATGCCGGAAACAATTCAGAGTATTTCCGCAACACTTCAGACAGTGTGATCAGCGAGCGGGCACTGCGTGAGATTTACCTGCCCGTTTTTGAGGCGGCCGTCCGCAAAGCACACGTGGGCGCCATCATGGACTCCTACAACCTGCTGAACGGCGAACACGCCACGCAGAACTACCACCTGAATGTCGAGATCCCCAAGCAGCAATGGGGCTTCGACGGTGTGATCATGTCGGATTGGGGAGCCACGCATGACGGCATTGCCGCAGCCAACGCCGGACTCGACCTGGAAATGCCGTTCGGTATCTACATGAACGAGAAGACTCTGCTTCCGGCGGTAAAGGATGGCAAGGTCAAGGAATCGGTGATTGACGACAAGGTGCGGCGCATTCTGCGCGTCGGTTACCGCTTCGGCTGGATGGACCACGATCCGCTGGACACGTCGATCTCGCGCTATAACCAGCAAGGGCGCCAGGCGGCGCTCCAGGGCGCGCGCGAGGGTATCGTGCTGCTCAAGAACCAGGGCAAGCTGCTGCCCCTCGATCCTGCCAAAGTCAAGACCATCGCGGTCATCGGACCGGACGCGTTCCCCGGCATTCCCACAGCCGGTGGCAGCGGCCAGGTTCCTACGTTCTATGAAGTAAGCGCTCTCAAAGGCATCAGCGACCGCTTGGCCGGGAACGTCAACGTACTGTACGATCGGGGCGTTCCCAGAACCTCGATACTGGCCATGCGTTCCGGCTTCAGCCAGACCGCGGACAAATTTAAAGCCGGCCTCACCGTGGAAACCTTCGACAACCCCAAGTTCACCGGAAAGCCACTTGCCACAAGGACCGAGACGACCGCCAACACGGGACAGAACTTTCTTGACAGCCCGGATATGTCCGAGATGATGCTGTCAGTCACTCCTGAGCAGATGGAAGAGTTCACGAATGGGGGTGGTGGCCCCCAGAGTTACCCCCGCTGGACGGGCTATTACTTCGCCCGCGCCTCGGCTGACTTCCTCGTGTTTGTCGAGAATGGCAGCCAGTACCGCCTGACCATCGACGACAAGGCCGTGATCGATCACGCCGAGGTTCCGAAGTTCGACCTGGCCCAGACGACGGTGCCGCTCACTCCCGGCCCGCATAAGATCGTGCTTGAAATCCTGAGCCCGGCGCAGCTCGGTCAGGAATCACTTAAGATTGGCATCGCCCAGGTAGGCACGCTGGTCAACCAGTCGGCGATCGACTTGGCGAAGAAGGCTGATGTGGTGATCCTGGCTGTCGGCTTCAACCAGGACATCGAGTCTGAGGGATCGGACCGCGAATTCACGCTGCCTCCGGGCCAGGACGAGCTGATCGAAAAGATCGCAGCCGTCAACCCCAACACCATTGTCGCGGTCACGGCGGGCGGCAGCGTGGATGCCTCGCGCTGGATCGACCATGTGGCTGCACTGCTGCAGAACTGGTATCCCGGTCAGGAAGGCGGTACGGCGCTGGCCGAGGTTCTCGTAGGAGACGTCAATCCCTCCGGACGCCTGCCCATCAGCTGGGAGCGCAGCCTGAAGGACAACCCGTCTATTGCCTGGTACTATCCCACGCCTGGCACACTCAAGATTCCTTACAAGGACGACATCTTTGTGGGCTATCGCGGGTATGAACACAACGGCGTCAAGCCGCTTTTCCCGTTCGGATTCGGGCTCTCCTACACCAGCTTCAAGTATGCCAATCTCACGATCGAACCCGCCGGCACCGCTGGGGCGTACCAGGTCAGCTTCGATGTGACTAACACTGGAGCGCGCGCGGGGGCCGATGTGGCCGAGGTCTACGTCAGTGAAGATCATCCGCGGGTAGCGCGGCCTCCGCAGGAGCTGAAGGGCTTTGCCCGCGTGGCGCTCGATCCCGGGCAGACACGCCACGTTTCCGTGCCGCTCGATGCGCGTTCCTTCACGTGGTACGACGAGAAGGCTGCTGCATGGCATGCTGACGCAGGGTCCTTCACGATCTACGTGAGCCGCTCCTCGAGTGACCGCCAGCTTGATGGCAAGATCATGCTCGATAAGGCAATCGTGCTTCCGGTGAAATAGCTGTCGCGACAAGAGCAAAAAAGAAGGGGAGGGCAATGTAGCCCTCCCCTTTTTCCAGGGGAAGCCGTTCGCAAATCTATTTCCCGACTTTATCCAGAGCCAGATTCAGGTCGAGTACATTGACACGAGGCTCGCCCAGGAGGCCCAGTTGCCGCCCGGCGATGTGCTGTGCGATGAGCTGCCGCACGACATCCTCGGTGAGGCCACGTGCCTTGGCGATTCGTGGAGCCTGAAAGAATGCAGCGTCCGGCGTGATGTCCGGATCCAGCCCGGAACCGGACGTAGTGACGAGGTCGATGGGCACCGGCTTGCCGGGATTCTCTGCGCTGAGCTTGTCGATGTCGCCTTGAATTCGCTGCACCAGTTTGGCGCTGGATTGGGCCAGATTCGAGCCGCCGGAAGATGTGGCGTCATAGCCGTTGCCTGCCGCCGAAGGCCGGGGATGAAAATAACGCTCCGAAACAAAGCTCTGGGCCAACAACTCCGAGCCGATCACCTGGCCGTCTTTCAGGATCAGGCTGCCCGCGGCCTGGTGGGGAAACACCACCCCCGCGATACCTGTCACCAGAAGCGGATAACCCAGTCCCACCAGGACGGTGGCGATCAGCGTGAAGCGGATCGCTGTGCCCCAGATAGAATGCGTGGTTGGTGCCGCTTGCACCTTTGAAACAGAGGCCAATGTAGTTGTGGCGTGCACGGTGAATCTCCTTTTCTATGACAAGTGCAGGGCTACGAGACACATGTCGATGGCCTTGATGCCTATGAACGGCACCAGCACTCCGCCTACGCCATAGATCAGCAGGTTTTGCCTGAGCAAGGCTTCGGCCGCTTTAGGCTCGTACTTCACACCCTTCAGCGCCAGCGGAATCAGCGCCACGATGATCAGCGCGTTGAAAATGACCGCGGAGAGGATGGCCGACTCTGGCGTTGCAAGGTGCATGACGTTCAGAGCGTTGAGCACCGGGAAGGCGACAGAGAACATGGCCGGAATGATGGCGAAGTACTTGGCCACATCGTTGGCAATCGAGAACGTGGTCAAAGCGCCGCGTGTCATCAGCAACTGTTTGCCGATCTCCACAATCTCAATCAGCTTGGTGGGGTTGGAATCGAGATCCACCATGTTGCCGGCTTCCTTGGCCGCCTGCGTGCCGGAGTTCATGGCCACGCCCACGTCTGCCTGGGCCAGTGCAGGGGCGTCGTTGGTGCCATCTCCGGTCATGGCCACCAGCTTGCCTTTACCCTGCTCCCGCTTGATCAGGTCCATCTTGTCCTTCGGCTTGGCCTCGGCAAGGAAATCGTCCACCCCGGCCTCGCGCGCGATCACGGCTGCGGTAAGCGGGTTGTCGCCAGTGATCATGATGGTGCGAATACCCATGGCGCGCAATCTGGCGAGGCGGTCTTTCAATCCGCCTTTCACAATGTCCTTGAGATAAATCACGCCCAGCGCGGAGGAATTCTCCGCCACCACCAGCGGCGTACCGCCATCGCGCGCAATTTCTTCCACATGGTCGCGAACCCGCTTGGGGAGGGACGATCCCTGGTCCTCAAGGAAACGCGCAATGGCATCCACCGACCCCTTTCGGATGCGCGTGCCGGGAAGATTTACGCCGCTCATGCGGGTTTGCGCGGTAAAGGGAACGAACTCCGCGTGAATGCCACCGAGGTCCCGCCCGCGCAGGTTGTACTTCTCCTTGGCGAGCACCACGATCGACCGGCCCTCGGGTGTTTCATCGGAGAGTGAAGCGAGTTGGGCCGCATCGGCGAGCCGCTCCGGGGTTACATCGGGCGCGGGGCGAAACTCCGTGGCTTGGCGGTTGCCCAGGGTGATGGTGCCAGTCTTGTCGAGCAGCAGGGTATTTACGTCGCCCGCGGCCTCCACCGCGCGCCCGCTCATGGCCAGCACGTTGTATTGCACCAACCGGTCCATCCCCGCAATACCGATGGCTGAAAGAAGACCGCCGATGGTGGTGGGAATCAGGCATACCAGCAGCGAAACCAGCACAAACACTGTCTGCGGCGCCTTGGAGTACATGGCGAAGGGTTGCAGCGTAACCACCGCCAGCAGAAATACGATGGTGAGTCCAGACAACAGAATGCTCAGGGCAATCTCGTTGGGCGTCTTCTGCCGTGTCGCTCCTTCCACCAATGCAATCATGCGGTCAAGAAACGTTTCGCCGGGATTGGAGGTGATGCGGACCTTGATCCAATCCGACAACACTTTAGTGCCGCCGGTCACGGCAGAACGGTCGCCGCCTGCCTCGCGGATGACCGGAGCTGACTCGCCCGTGATCGCCGACTCGTCCACCGAAGCCACACCTTCGATTACTTCTCCGTCGCCCGCGATGTATGCGCCTGCGACGACGTAGATGATGTCGTCGGCGCGCAACAATCCGCTGGCCACGTCCTCCAAGCCGCCATCGGCCGTATATCGCCTGGCGATGGTTTCACCCTTGGCCTTGCGGAGTGTGTCGGCCTGTGCCTTGCCGCGCCCCTCGGCCATGGCCTCAGCAAAGTTGGCAAACAGTACTGTAAACCACAGCCACAGCGTGATCTGCAGATTGAAGCCGAATCCGTCGCGGTGGTGCACGGTGTTGTCGACCAGCAGCGCCGTGGTCAAGACGCTGCCCACCTCGACGACAAACATCACCGGATTCTTGACCATCCAGCGCGGGTCCAGCTTGCGGAACGCGTCAAGCAGCGCCTGGCCTATGATCTGCGTGTTCCAAAGACTCTTCTTTTCAACCATGGCAGTATGTCTTTTCCTTCGGTGATTGGGTTAGAAAAGCTGGCCAGCCTTTAACACAAGGTGTTCCAGGATGGGTCCCAGGCTCAGCACTGGGAAAAAGGTAAGCGCGCCCATGATCAGCACCACGCCTATCAGCAATGTGGTGAACAGGGGCGTGTTTACCGGAAACGTTCCCGGCGACGGGGGAATGCTTTTCTTCTGCGCAAGGTTTCCGGCCAGAGCCAGCACGGGAAGCATCATGAAGAAGCGCCCGACCAGCATGTCCCAACCCAGCACCACGTTGTACCACCAGGTGTTCGCGTTCAACCCGGCGAAGGCCGAGCCGTTGTTGCCCGCCCCTGACGTGAACGCGTAGAGGATCTCGGTGAGTCCGTGCGGGCCCGAATTGTTGAGGCTCGAGAGCCCGATATTCGGGGACAACACGAAGACGGCGGTGAGAGAGAGAATGATGAGCGGGAAGATGAGCACGTAAAGCATGGACATCTTCACGTCGTAAGCTTCGATCTTCTTGCCCAGGTACTCCGGTGTGCGGCCCACCATCAGCCCGGCGATGAACACAGCGAGGACCACAAAGATCAGCATCCCGTAGAGTCCCGATCCAACTCCGCCGAAGATCACCTCGCCCAGCATGATGTTGGTGAGCGGGATCAGGCCGCCGAGAGGCGTAAAGCTGTCATGCATTCCATTGACCGCGCCGCAACTGGCGTCGGTGGTGACGACGCCGAAGAGCGCGCTCTCTGCGATGCCGTTGCGCACCTCTTTGCCTTCCATGTTGCCTGCCGGAGAAGTCAGGCTGCCGGTCTGCGCTACACCATGCAACATGGGATGCGGCTGCGACTCAGCCCAATAGAGGGCGGTGAATCCAGCGGCAAACAACACAAACATCGCCGCCAGCACCGCCCAACCATGGCCCGGCGAGCCCGTGATGCGTCCCAGCGTGTACGTGAGCCCCGCCGGGATAATGAAGATGGAGAGGATTTGCAGGAAGTTCGAGAAGGGTGTGGGGTTTTCGTAGGGGTGGGCGCTGTTGGCGTTAAAGAACCCTCCGCCATTGGTGCCCAGCATCTTGATCGCTTCCTGTGAGGCTACCGGGCCCTGCCCGATGGTTTGAGTCTGGTTCTCGAGGGTGTGCGCCACAGTGTAGGCGTGCAGATTCTGCGGGACGCCCTGTGCGACGAGAAGAAGCGCGTAGATCAGCGACGCGGGAAGCAGGATGTAGAGCAGAGTGCGGGTTGTATCTACCCAGAAGTTGCCGATGGTGGCGGAGCTTGTCCGCTTGATGCCGCGGACCAGCGCCACGGCCACCACGATGCCCACTGCCGCCGAGAAGAAGTTGTGTGTGGCCAGAGCCGCCATCTCCGTGAGGTAACTCATCGTCGATTCGGGCGTATAGGACTGCCAATTGGTGTTGGTGGTAAAACTTGCAGCCGTGTTCCAGGCCAGATCGGGACCGACCGCGGCCAAGCCCTGTGGATTCCAAACCGGCAGGAGCGCCTGCAAGCGCTCAATGGCGTACGTCAGCACCATGCTTGCGGCTGAGAAACCAAGCATAGCAAAGGCATACTCACGCCAGTTCATCTCCCGGTCTGCGTTTACGCCGCAAAGTTTGTAAATGACTCGCTCACAGGGCCGCAGCAACGGATCGAGCCAGGTACGTCCTCCTTCGAGCACGCGAGCCAGGTAAAGGCCCACCGGCCGGACTGTCAAAAGAAGTACCAGGGAATAAATTGCAAACTGCAACCAGCCATTAGCAGTCATGTCAGAATTTCTCCGGGAAGAGCAGGGAAATGGCCAGATAACCCAGCAGCAGAATCGACAGAATCAGTGCAACTACCGTGATCAGATCCATGGCCTACCTCAACTTCTGGCATGCCTTGACGTAGAGAAACGCCAGGCCGAAGAAAACCGCTGTGAAGAACAGCATCGTTACATCCTGCATGCAAATACCCCAGTTCCGGGGAACACCGTGGCCCGATCGGGACGCAGGCGCGACACCCCCCTTTGCTCCAGAATGATTCTGGCGCGCCCTGTGTTTTGTTGCCGGAAGGGATTTCTAAAGAAAAGATAAAGATAGAGGGGGTGCGGCATTGTTTGTCGCACGCAATTTCTACGGCCGGAGAGTTTTGCAAGGTGAACTTTTCAGGCGATTTGCTACTCTTCGCTGCCGCTCCAGCCCTCGGGGATGAAGCGATAGCCCACCCACGGCTCGGTCTGAATGTACTGCCTGCCGGTTTCGCCTTCCAGCTTCTTGCGCAATTGGCCGACAAAGACGCGCAGGTACTCTGGCTGATGGGCCGATTGCGCTCCCCACACCGCGGTCAGCAGGGCACGGTGGGTCATCACTTTTCCCGCATGGCGGGCGAGATGAGCCAGCAGGTCGAACTCTTTGGGCGTAAGGTGGATCGGCTTTCCTTGCACGGTGATTGTGTGGGCAGTTACATCCACCACAAAATCTCCGGCTTCCATAGCCGACGCGGTCCGCTCCGGTGCGCGGCGCAGGTGGGCACGCACGCGAGCCAGCAGTTCCTGAATGCTGAAGGGCTTGGTCACGTAGTCGTCCGCCCCGGCGTCCAGCGCCTCCACTTTTGACCGCTCGTGATCGCGCACTGACAGCACCAGTACCGGCGTTGAAGAAGTGGAACGTATGGCCCGGCACACTTCAACGCCGCTGATCCCGGGCATCATCAGGTCGGTCACCACGAGATCTGGAAGCCACTCTCGAAACAGCCGCAGCCCTTCTTCCGGATCGTTGGCGGTTCGCACATCAAAGCTTTGTGCGGTCAGTGCGGCGCGTAGCACGCGTGTGATTTGTGGCTCATCGTCGATAACCAGGATTCTGCCTGACATCTTGCCCTTCTTCCACGGGAAGATTACATCATCGGGGCGGGCCGGTATGATTCGGGAGGGCGAGAAAAATGAACGTGCTCTCGGATTCACGGCAGCTTTTTCATTGGTTCATGGCCACTGGTAGCGCGGTGGGCACCACGATTTTGCTGGTATGGTCGGGAGCCAACGCAACCACTGCGGGGATGGTGTTTCTGGTCCTGGTGGTGTGGTCGGCGTCCCAAGCCGGGATATGGCACTCGCTGTATGTCGCCATTTTGTGCGCGGTCTCATTCGACTACTTCTTCCTGGTTCCGCTGCATACTTTTAGAATTTCCGGGATTCAGCAGTGGGTGGCAATGATCTTGTTCGTGGCCAGCTGCGTGGTGGCGGGCCGACTGGCGGAGCGCGCCCGCCGCCAGGCCCTTAGTGCGGAGCGTCGCCGGGAAGATGTGGAACGCCTCTACACGCTGAGCCAGGAGATGATGACCTACGAGGACGCGGCGGGCCTGGTCCGCGAATTACCCCTGATGATCCACCGCATCTTCGCGCTGGACGGCGTGGTGCTCTATGTTCGCGACCAGGAGCAGTTCTACTCTTCCGGCTCTGATCTGCCGATGGGCATTCAAGCCAGTCTGAGCGCCCTGACCGAGGCGCAGAGCCCCACGCTCACGGTGCCTGGTCAAATCACTGCCATGACCCTGATGCTGGGACTGCGGCCGGTTGGTGCATTGGGTTGGCGTCCCGCAATTCTTTCCCATGAAGTGGCGACGGCCGTCAGCGCCCAGGTGGCCATCGCGCTAACCCGCGCCCTGGCCATTGAGGCGACGACCCGTCTCGAGGCTTCCCGCGAAGGCGAGCGCCTGCGAAGCGCGCTCATCGACTCGCTGACCCATGAGCTGCGCACTCCGCTTACTTCGATCCGCGCCGCCGCCACCACTCTGATGCAAGGCGAAGGACTAGACGATGCTGTCCGGCTGGACCTGGCCTCAATTGTCGATGAGGAAGCCTCGCGGCTCGACGCGCTGATTGGCGAGGCAGTCGAGATGGCTGAGATCGACGCAAACGTCGTACAGGTGCGCGCGGAGCCACACCATATCCGCACGCTTTTGGACCAAGCAGTGGAGAAATCGCAGGCTGCCCTGGCCAATCATCGCGTTCTCATTGCTATCGAGGAGCCGGACGATCCGGCATGGTTCGATCCTCACCTGCTGGGCCGGGTCTTCCGCCACCTGCTGGAGAATGCGGCCCGCTATTCTCCGCCCGGCAGCCGTATCGCGCTCCGCAGCCGACGTGTTGGAGAACGGTTGGAGTTCAGCGTGGAAGACGACGGGCCCGGCATCGACGCCGTCGATCTGCCCTTGATCTTTGAGAAGTTCTATCGCGGCAAAAAGGGAACTGCCAGCCGCAAGGGAACCGGCATGGGCCTGGCCATAGCCCGCGCAATTCTCCACGCCCACGGCGGTGGCATCGACGTCTCGAGCACTCCGGGGCAAGGAGCCGCATTTCGCTTCTGGGTGCCGCTGGTAGAAAAGGAACCTGCGGGCAAGGTGTAAGTGAGAATCAGCTCGGCTCGCTGCCCCAGTCACAGTCAATATCGCGGTGCTGTGCGGCGCTCTCCACAGCCCACTCCAGTAGCCGCGCCGTGCGCCAGGCTGCAACAGCCTCCACCGGCGCAGGACCGGTGCCCAGCATGGCGTCTCGAACACCCGCATAGTAGAGCCGGTAGTCGCCGGGGATCGGCGTAACAGGCTGTGAGACCATCCCTCCGTTCACGTCGACGCACAGGGTACCCCATTTGGCGGCTGGCTCCTCACCCCAATGCGGGTCGTCAATGCGGGTGATCTTGCCCAGCGCTTCCTCCTGCGAATCCAGTCCCCACTTCCAGTAGTTTCCTTTTGTTCCGCGCAAGTGGCAGCGGGGCCGCGCCAGGGACGACAGGCAATTGGCACCCAGGGTGACCGTTAGACCTGTGAAATAGTGCATGCGCACGGTAAAGGAATCGTTGGCGCCCTCGATACCGCGCTCTCGCAGCACCTCGGCACCTACTGATTCGGGCGGGCCGAACAAGGCCAGCGCTTCATCGACAAGGTGAGTGCCCAGATCGAGCAATATGCCGCCCTGATCCGGCTCATCCTTCCAGGCGCGCGTGGAGACTCCGGGCCGCCAGCGGTCAAAGTAGGATTCGAAGTCGACGAGCTGACCGAGAGAATGTTCATCTATTAGCTTGCGAATCGTCCTGAAATCGCTGTCCCAGCGACGGTTATGAAATGGAACACACTGCAGGCCGAGGCCACCGGCCAGCTCCATCAGCCCGGCAATTTCAGCCGAGGTCAAAGCCACCGGCTTATCAACCACCACGTTTTTGGCTGCCTCCAGGGCCTTCAGCGCCACCTCGTAGTGAGTGGCGTTCGGGGTTGCTACCACTACCAACTTGATGGACGAATCGGCCAGCAACTCCTCAACGGAACGATAGGTGGTGATGCCCGGATAGCGCTCCGCTGCCTTGTTGGCGGTGCGTTCGACTACGGCAGCCAGTTCAAGCCCGTCGACGGAGGAAATCAACGGGGCATGAAAGACCCGTCCCGCCAACCCAAAACCCACCAAGCCCACTCGAATCATCGAATGCCTCCGAAAGCCAACACATATGACCGGTTAGCCCCGAGTGTATACCGGGTTTCGGCCCGCCGGAAGAGTCTTTACAACACAAATCGGCCCACGGGTACCGACCTCAGCAAAATAAGGTTGGTGGCCAGAGCGGAAGCCGGGATTCGCGGCTGAGGCGAATCGACATACAAGGCTTTGAGGCCCCCAGGGCAAGCCGCGGGCCCTTCGACTGCGCTATTTTCTGACATTCCGAGGCGATTTGGGGCCGAAAACAAGGGAAAATCAGGGGGTTCTGTTTACCGATGAGTACATAGGGTGAATTCTTAAGACGTTCATTAGGAAGAGGTTATATGAAAAATGGCCCCTCCAAAGGTGGGTTTTCGAGGGGGAGGGGGTGGGTACCCTTCATGGCATAAACCGGTCACATCTCCGTCCGCTCATTCCCTCATTTCGATTGTGCAGCATGGGCGGCTAATTTTCTGCAAAAGCGTGGCTTTCCGTGTCTGAGAGTCCAGAGTGGATCGCCCTGAGTCATAGTTAGCCGGATGTGGGGACCCCACCAAACTGTACATTACCCCTCCATTTTCGAGTTCTGTCCGGATGGACGGTCATTCAACCAGAATCTTCGACAAGGGTCTTTGATTGCTATCAACAGTTCACTTTGAGCGCAGGGAAATGGTGAATTCCTCTAATGCAGTTTCGCGTACTCGGCTTTGGCTTGCTTCAAGATGGGAATTTCCGGGTCGGCGTCTTTCCAGAGCGTGAGGAAATCCTGATAGGCACTCCTTGCTTTGGCCGTGTCACCCAGCATGGCGTAAGCACGTGCCAGCCCGAGACGAGCCAGCGCACCCCACGGGAAGTTCATCACCACTCCCCGGTGGTCAATAAACTTCTGAAATTCCGCCGCCGCCCGGTTGCCGTCGTGGAGCATGAGATAGGCTTCCCCACGCATATAAACGGGACACAGGAATATCGTGAATTGCGTTATTTCGCCAAGTTCGATCGAGCTCGGCACCTTCAACAGTTCGATTGCCCGGTTCGGGTCTTTGCGATCCATGGCGACCGACGCCCGGATCGTGGGCAGCCAATACCTCTGCACCAGCGTGTCGAGCGGGAAGGTCTTGTCGAGTTCCGTGGCCAGCTTCTCCGCCTTCGCCGTATCACCTGCCCGCGCCAGAGCTAGAGCCGCTGTCGCCCGCACATCGCGGTTAGGGGCCAGTTTCACGGCCGCTGTGGCCTCTGCATGCGCCTGCTCCCGGTTCCCCGATTCCACATCGCGCAGCGCTGCCGCTGCCTGATACGCCGCCGCAGCCTCTTTGGCGTCGTTGTTCTCCGCTGAATCCATCGCCCGACGGGTGAGGTCGTGCGCGTTCTTCAGCTTGCCGTACCAACCCTCCGTATCCGCTTGCGTGGCCAGCAACAGGTCTTCCGTGCCCGGCTTTCCCACGGCGGCTGAGGCCAACTGCTTCATCTGCGCCGTGTCGCCCTTCAGAAACGCCAACCAGTAGCGGCTCTGGAGCAGGAACTCGTTCTCCAGCTTGCGCTCCCCCGCCTGCTTGTATACCGCCTCTGCTTCATCCAACCGATTGAAAGTTGTGTAGGCGATGCCGAGATTGAGATAGTTGGCCGAACCATTCGGGTCTAGGCGCAGCGCTCCTCGAAAAATCTCCAATGCTCTTTCCCAGTTTCCCAAGTCGGCATAAATGAATCCCAAGTCTGTATAAGGCACATGGTCTCTCGGGTAGGTCTGCTGCCACCGCTCGAAGGTTTGCGCCGCTTTCTCAAGTTCGCCCGTCGCCCACAGGTAATAGGTCGCCTCGATTTCGAGCCGCTCCCGCTCACTTACCTTCTCGCGCAGTTCGTACGCCTTGCGGGCATTTTCAGCCCCCCGCTCTCCTTGATTGAGGACGCTATAGAAGGTTAAGCCCGAGTAGGGCATGGCGAAATTCGGGTCCAGCTCTGCTGCCCGTTCAAAAAAAGGCAGCGCAGCGGTTCCCCCTTTTGCATTCGCCATCTTCACTCCTAGACTGTAGGCTTTCAGCGCATCCAGCGATGGCGTGGTCGCTTCCTCCAGCGGCGTGGCGTATTCCTCCACCGAGCTGAGCGACTCACCCAGCTTGCTCCGCATACTGATTGCGGCGGCGTCCAAAGCTTTGAGCACCGCTTCCTTGCTTGCCGCCTGCTCTTGGGCTTCCGCCAGCACATCGCCCGTGTTGCAGTTCACCGCTTTCAGGCCAATCACGTACTGGCTGCCCAACCCCGCAATCGAGCCCGTCAGCATGGCCTTGCTGCCCGTGCGCTGGCATACCTCGCGCGTGACCTCTGTCGTCAAGCGGTCACCGGCGGGACGGCCCATCAGCTTTAATATTTCATTCACCCTGTTCTCGGATACCAGAGCGAGAAAGGGCGATTGCTCAAGCTGCACCGAGAGCCCCTGCTTTAATGTGTCGTCGAATACCACATCGCCTGTCTTGTTGTCGAAATCAGAAAGAACAATAGTGTCCTTGTCGGTCAGTGGCTTTGTTTGATGCCGCGACCAAAGCCAGACCACCGAAACCACTCCGACGGCCAGAACAGCACCGGCAACCAGCCGACTCCGCCAGCGAGACGAAGCCGGTGTTTCGGCCACGGCGGGAGCAAGCTGCTCTCCCCCGCTCGTTTCGTTGGCCGGGCGCGTAACGGAATTGCCGTAGTCTTTCATCCGCCCGTTCTGCGCTTCTGGTTCCGCAACAACGGGAGCGATGAATCGATAACCTCGCTTGGGAATGGTCTCGATAAACAGCGGTGCATCGGTCGAATCGCCCAGGGCGTCGCGCAGATTCATTACCGCCATTCGCAGACTGTGGTCGAAGTCCACGAACGTATCTGAAGGCCACAGGACCTGGCACAACTCTTCCCGGGTGACTATCTCGCCGGCGTGTTCGAGCAGATAAACCAGGATGAGGAAGGATTGCTCGCGCATCCTGACTGGCTTGCCATCGCGGCACAACTCCACCCTTCGCGTGTCCACTTCATAGACACCGAAACGCCAAGTCTTGTCCGGGCTCACTGGCGTCGCCACACTCTCACCTGCTGTGGGGGCTCCGGTTGAGAAGTTTAGCACGGCCTATGCGCCTGCAGCACCTTTTGACAACACAAGTCCTTGCGCATTTAAGACATTCGGGGTCAATTACATAGGCGATGACAAGCATTTGACGCCGAAATGACGACCAGTTGATTGCCAAGACTACGGTTAAGGAGCAGATTGCGGAGCATCGCAAGCGGAGTTCAAACCTCCGCGAACCACACTGGTTGCGAACAAAGAAGGGGGACACAATGTACACCAATTCAAAGCTACGCAGGGAACCTGGAAACATACTGCTGTTGATCGTAATGACCGTGTTCGCCGTGCTGGCGTTTACGGTTCAAGCTTCTGCACAGGACAATCAGATCAGCAACCAAGTAACAGAGCCTACCTACAAGGTGCTGCACACCTTCACGGGCTTCCCCGGCGACGGGGCAATGCCCTTATTCAACCCATTGCTTGACGTGAATGGAACTCTGTACGGCACAACCTTCTATGGAGGCCCTTACGGTGGTTATAGCGGCTCCGGGGGCTCCGGAACAGTGTTCAAGCTAGGCACGAACGGCAAGGAAACTATCCTGTACAGCTTCACCGGGGACGCGGATGGGGCGGAGCCCGATTCGATGTTGGTGCCGGACGAGGAGGGCAACCTCTACGGAACTACCCAAGATGGCGGGTTGTCCTGCGACGCAGCAGCCCTTTACGGTTTGCAGGGCTGCGGAGTGGTGTTCAAGCTGGACAGGAGAGGGAACGAAACCGTGCTTCACAATTTCAGCGGTGGAACAGACGGGGGAATGCCGGTAAGTGTGACCATGGGTCCTGATGGCAATCTCTACGGTGTAACGGATGTCGGTGGAGATCTGAATTGCTCGGGGGGATGGTGGGAAGGGTACGGCTGTGGCGTCCTGTTCAAACTGGACAGGAGCGGAAACGAGACCGTGCTTCACAGCTTCGGCGGTGTGCCAGATGGAGCGGTCCCCTTTCCATTCTTGACCATAGACCAGTCAGGCAATATCTACGGCGCGGCACAATACGGCGGAAGTCTCCCGAATCCAGCGCCTTGCTTCGGAAACGGCTGCGGAACTTTGTTTAGGCTCGATCCGAAGGGAAATATGAGAACTCTGTACACCTTTACAGGTCAGGCGGATGGATTCTTACCCAACGGACCGTTGCTGCTGGACAACCAAGGCAACCTCTATGGCAACACGGAATTCGGCGGCAATCTCACTTGCACTGCCCCCTATGGCTGCGGCGTAGTGTTCAAGTTGAATAGGGCGGGGAAGGAAACCGTGCTGCACACCTTCACGGGTGGGGCGGATGGGGCAATTCCCTATTCGGGTATGACATGGGGCATGGATGGCAACTTGTATGGCACCACTTACTACGGAGGCACTGCCAACTTCGGTACAGTGTTCGAGGTAAGTGTCCAAGGCAGGGAAAAGGTGCTCTACAACTTTACAGATATGGCGGACGGAGGGAATCCCGGCGCAGTCTTGATCATGGATCCGCAGGGCAACCTCTACGGCACCACTCAGACCGGCGGGGACCTACTGTGTTCATCGCCCGCTGGCACAGGCTGCGGGGTAGTGTTCAAGCTCAAGCCGTAATGTGAAGAACAAGAGTGGGCGAGATCAACCTGACTCAAGGCTACGTGTGAATGCCGAAGTAGTTATCCATGTGTGAGACACGCCCATAGCGCAGTAGGCAGAGCCGTCCGGCTGTTCCCACGAATAACAGAGATGCGCGTGCAGGATGCAGGGGTGGCTGAGATCCGAATAGGATTTACGCCACCCGCATCGTGCCCCCCGGAAGGCGGGTCTGGTATAGGCCAGGCCCGCTTTCTTGTTCCTTGCTGCGATTGACCACAACTGAAATAAGCAGGGCATAGCGCTGATTGGGAGATGTATTGGTCTCTTCAGTCGTGTTCCGGGTGGAATGTTCCGCCTGGATCGTGGCCAACCCGGACATACTCACAGTCAGAACTACTCGGGTATTTAGCACCGGTGGTTTCCCGGGTCTGAGAATCCGGACACGGGGTACCCATTTTGTTGCTGAATTTTGTGGGGGGCGGAAGGAACACTGAATTCGTGGTATCCCACCCATTCCACGATGGAACTGTGGAATGGATGGGCACCCCAGAGTTGTGTTTACACCGAAATCAAAAATGCTCTAGTACTACAGTTGTGCTTGCCTCGAGCGGATTCACAAGCCGGGCCTAAAGGCCCTGTAATCTGGGCCAGTTTTCAGGGGTAAAAGGCCCCTGCTCCCTCCGCAGAGTTTAACTGCAACTGTAATACCAGGGACAGTGGGGTGAATGGGCAGTCTGAATGTTGACTTGCTGCGTCAGCAGTCACTTCACTTCGATCAAGCAAAGAGAACGGGGCTGCATGTCGATATCGATGACACAGGGGAGCTGCACGGTCCGCTGGCTTTTTTTGTCGTCGATGTCGAGAGCGAGCGTCCTGGTTCCTTTTCCTCGCAGTTCCACCTGCGGAGACTCGCCCTGGTCGGCGCAGTTGGCGAGCACAATACCTATGCGCCCGTCAGCTGCTTGCCAGGTCGCTGACTGCACCAGCGGCTCTTTTCCCAGGCCGAAGTCGCGTGTGGCCACATTGCTCACCTTCCATGGGCGCTGCATGCGTCCATAGACCAGAAAGTCCTTTGCGACTCCATTGCGAAAACTGTTTGTTCTCTTTGCCCAGTCGATGATTGCACCCTGATCCGGGACGGCCCTTGTCCATGCCTCGTCCCAGTCGTACTCGATCAATCCCTTATCGCGCAGAGTGAAATTCAGCATGTATCCGAAGACGATGGCACGGCCCACGGAAAGCCGCAGAGCCTCATCATTGACCCGGTTTCCAAAAAACCCATAGTGGCCGTTGCAGTACTCGTGGTAGAGGAACGAGTACAGAGGACAGGTCCTGACCCGGCCGTCCCAAATCTGAAAGTCCTGAAGATAGGTCTCCGGCGGAGCTCCCTCGCAGGACATTGCAACGCCGGGATTCACCGAGCGCGCGATCTCCGTATCCGCTTTCAGCAGGCTCTTGAAGCCCTCAGCCATCCATGGCCCCGGTACGGGAGGATGGCCATGATCGGTGGCATAGCAGGCTATCGGCCCCGGACCCTGGTCAAACTGCTGCACCACACTGGGACCAAGTTCGGCCATCTTGCGGGTCATCTCGAGAATCATCTGGCGGCCTTTTTCGGTTCCTACGCACACCCAATAATTCTTTCTCCACGGCCAGACATCTTCAACAAGTGTTCCGTCCCACCTGTGAGCCACAGCGGACTCGCCCCCGTGGGCTCGGAAGTAAGGCATCCCGTCGTAGCCCGTATTGCCTTGCCAGGTGACCCAGCAAAGACTGTCTCCATAAAGGAACGGAGACCAGCCTTTCTCTTTTGACTTGGTCATGAACTCGCGCATGTCTGCTTCTCCACCAAGCGGCGGGAAGGCATCGGGCTGCACCCACGGACCGGGACGTTCCCAGTTGTAGACGAACGGCATCAGCGGACTTTCGAGCGCAGCAGCGAGCTTTTCCAAAATCGGCAGGGCGTTGGTCACGGGGGTAAATTCGGGGTTCACCACGGAAGGGCCGTCCCAGTCTCCCTGACCACGCATGGGAAACGCGAACCCCACCGCCGAATCGGTAATCCACTTTGGGCAGTCCGTTCGATCCACCAGCTTGCGGCCGCAGAATGCCTGCTTCGTTGCCCAGTCCCGGTAGATCTCTGCGGCGCGATACCAATCGCCGTGGAAAGTGCCAAGCACTACGTTGTAAGGCAGCTTGGTCACGCCCGGTCCACAGGTGCCGGGATAGTGGGCCAGCCCCAGCGTGACACCGTCTTGTTCCATCACCTGATCGATAAACTTCGGCAGCCCCGTGGCGTCGTCACAGGCCAGGTAGAGGCCGCCCACGGAGTTGTAATAGGCCATCAACTGTGTCGTCACCATCTGGCCGGGATAGTTGGGGGTGCGCCAGATTTCGGGAACGTTGTGCTGTCTTCCCGACCAAACGTCCTCCAGCCACAAATCGGGAGTGGCAGCCCCGTTATCTCCCCATCCGAGCTCCATCGAAGTGTGACGCGTCCAAGCGGGCCGCGCGTAGGCGGCAGGCTGAATCGGCCCCGCCAACGATCCATCCAAAGCGGACGAGAGGATAAAGCTATGGTCACCGTCCGCGGGGTCGTCGAACGGCACTTCGATCACGGGGAATTGCACGTGCCCAATCCATGACTTGGTTCCGTTCTTCAACTCCAGGTTCCAGTAGGTTAGCGTTTCGTTCGCCGGACACTTGATGGTCACCAGGGCATCGATGGGCAGCTCGCCAATGTCTTTGTACTCGATCTTGACGGTTTGGCCATTGTCGTTCTCGTCTTTGGATACAGTGACCTTCTTCGCATCAGAAGAGGTGATCTGCTTGAATTCGGCGTGCTCATTCATGAGTTCAAGGATGAAGAGCGGCAGACGCACGTGGTCACGAATCAGCAGTTCGCGGTCGACGCCATAGGTGGACTGAAACGACGCGATGGTCCCCTTTGCCTCATCAATCAGCAATCGATATCCAGAGTTGAGGATGATTACGGGCGCGGCGAAGACAGATTCCTGGGATATCTTGACGTGGGTGTTCTGGGCAGCCAACGCGGATCGCGGGTCAGCGGCGAGAAGCGCTGCTCCTCCCAGAGGCAAGCAAGAGGTGGCTGCGGTGGTGGCGACACCTGAAAGGAACTTCCGACGTGAGAGTGCTTTAGGGCGAGGTGAGGTGCGTCTCTTTCGTGTAAACATGACTGCCATCCTCGGAGCCGATGCACCACTGTGTCAAGAGCAGAGCGGGAGTAGAGCAGAGGATGGCTGGAGTAGTGATCAGCCTTCGAGTTTGTAGCGTGTCTCGGCCAGCCGGTAAAGCCGGCGCCACACCAGGCGGTTCATGGTGACCACCATGAGCGAGATGAAGATGGTGGCAAGCAGGAGGATAGGAAATCGCCCGCTATCGGTGGCGGCGTCGATTTGTGCGCCCAGGCCGATGGTTTCAAGGGTTCGGTCGGCGACGTGGGAATACTCTGCAAACACCGACGCGTTCCATGCACCGCCGCTGGCCGTGACCATTCCGGTGATCAGGTAGGGAAAGATTCCGGGTAGAATGAGCCGGGTCCAACGCTGCCAACGTGTGAAGTGATAAAGCTCGGAGACCTCACGCAGGTCAGAGGGGATGGACATGGCGCCGGCGATGACGTTGAAAAGGATGTACCACTGCGTGCCGAGCAGCATGAGGGCGATGGCGCCGATGCCCAGTCCTCCGCCGATTCGCACCAGGCCGATGAGCAGGATGGGAAAGAACGCGGTCGCTGGAACCGAGGCCAGCACTTGAGCCACCGGCTGCACGATCCGGGCGAGGCGGGGACTGAAGCCGATGGCTACGCCAACGGGAACAGTCCATGCGGCGGAGATGAGCAGCGCGCAGTTGACGCGGAGAAAAGTGGCCCCTGCCCCTTCAAGCAGCAGGCGCAGGTCAGGCCATGTGACGCTGCGCAGCATCAAGATGGCTTGCATCGCGCCATAGGTGATGACCAGAATCACTGCGCCGGCAAGCGCCCACAGTTTTGCCGAGGGCTTGCGACGGATTGCGTCTTCGTCGATGGGATGAACGATGCGGCACTCCTGGGTGTGCGCCATGCGGCGGTAGATGGGTTCTTCGATGCGGGCAAAGATGCGATTGGGAAGGGAACTGAAGAGGTTGGATTTGCGCAGCAATTCGAGAATGGGAGAAGTGACGCGGTCCGCGGACTCGACCTGCTCGAATTTGAATTTGTCGCTCCATGCAATCAACGGACGCCAGACCAGCTGATCGGTGGCTACGACAATCAGGATGACCGTCGCAAAGCCGGCGAGCAGGGCGCGCACATCGCCTGAGGCAGTGGCAGTCTGGAGGTAACTGCCGAGGCCGGGCAACTGGAAGTTGCGATCGCCCATGGTGAACATCTCGCAGGCGATGAGGGCAAACCACCCGCCGGCGACCGAGACGATGGAGTTCCACACCAGGCCGATGGCGGCGTAGGGCATTTCCAGTTGCCAAAAGCGCTGCCAGGCGGAGTAGCGATAGATGCGGGAAGCCTCGATCATCTCGCGGGGAATGCTTTTAAGCGAGGAGTAGAAACTAAAGGCGAGGTTCCATACCTGTCCAGTGAAGATGAGCAGAATGATGCCCATCTCAATGCCCATCTGATGGCCGGGCACGAGGGCTACCATGGCCAGCACCACGGGCGGCAAAAAGCTGAGTACGGGAATGGACTGCAGAATGTCGAGCACCGCGATCATCCAGGCCTCGACCCGCGGATTGTAGGCCGCGATGTAGCCGTAGGAGACGGCGAAACACAGGCTGAGCAGATAGGCGATGAAAATACGGACGATGGAGTAAAACGCGTATACCGGGAGAGCGCTGATGGAGTGCGAAATAGGCACCACCGGAACGGGCTTGCCGAGCCAGTAGGCGCCGGTGCTCACGATTGAAAAGAAGATGGCCAGACCACACGCGGCTACCCCTGCATCGATGACAATGGGCCAGGTTCGGGCGGTGACCAGCGTTCGTGCCAGGGGGTGCAGCTTCACTGGACCTCCTCGTTGGCAGGGATCTCCTCTTCCTGGGCGTCGGGCAGAATAAAGCGCCGCCGGCCGGCGTCAAAGTCGAACAGTTCGGCGTAGCGGCCCCAGGTTACCGCAGTCTCCATCTGGCGCAGGCATTCCTCCTCACTGAATTGCTCGTCGAGCATGTCCAGAAAGAAATCTTCCGGAACGGTGTGGTCGCTCTTAGCCTCGAGGGCGCGACGAATCTGGCGCAGCAGCAGTACATTCTGAAGGGCGGCGCCGCGAAACAGCTCCTTCTGGCGAAGAATCTCGGAGTTGGCAAATTCCGTGCCGCTCTCGGTGATGGCCGCATCGCCTTCTTCGATCTTCAGAAAGCCCAGCAACTGAGCGGCATCGACGATGGGCAGCAGGTCGTCGATTTCAAATGCTAGATCGTCAGCCAGGCGGTAGATGTCGTCGCGGCCCCCCTTGTCGAGCAGCAATTCCAGCAGCCCGGCCATGCCCCCGGGGCGCGCATGGGGCAGCATCTGATAGCGCATCTGCCTCTGGTCTCGCACCTTCGGTCCGGTTTGCTGCTCCGGCGCCTCGGCCGGCGCCACATCGGGTTTAGTCAGCACCTTGTAGATGTAATCGACTAGCTGGGTGAAAGACTCGGACTTGCGATCGCGCGGATGCGCAAGCTGCACCTTGAAGTCGGTCCGGATGTGCCCCGGATTGCGACCCAGCACGATGATGCGGTCGGCCAGCAACACTGCCTCTTCGATGTTGTGCGTTACCAGGAACACGGCCTTGGTCGGCATGGTTTTGTTGGCCCACAACTCCAATAGCTCGCTGCGCAGGTTCTCCGCCGTCAGCACATCCAGCGCGGAGAAGGGCTCATCCATGAAGAGTACTTCCGGCTCCACCACCAGCGCGCGGGCAAACCCCACCCGCTGCTTCATGCCCCCGGAAAGCTCCTTGGGGTAGGCCGCTTCAAAGCCGTCAAGCCCTACTGTGTCGAGCATCTTCATGCTGCGGTCGCGGCGCTCACCCGGCTCTATGCCCCGGGCCTGCAGCGGAGCCTCAACATTTTCAAGCACAGTGAGCCAGGGAAAGAGAGCAAAGCTCTGGAAGACGATGGAAACGTTGATTTCAGCCCCTGCAATCGGCTGCTCGTGCCAGTAAACCTCCCCAGCGGAGGGCCGCGAGAGGCCGGTCAACATACGCAGCATCGTCGATTTGCCCGAACCGGACGGACCCAGCAGAGCCACAATCTCCCCCGGCACAATACTCAGGTCGGTGGCGGAAATCACCTGGATACGATTCGCACTGGGCTGAGCATAGTACTTCTCGATCTTTTCGGCGCGGATGATCGCCTCGGCGTTGGCGGTCACTTTACCGTTCTCGATTCGCGCTTCCTGCATGGCATGGTTCTCCGGTTGGGGTCCGCCTGCTCGCGCTGCGGCCGGTTATCATTGCAAGTTTATGATTGCCGGGTTGCTCCCGGATGAATCTACTGCTTTGGTGAACAAACCCAGCCTATCCCCCGTGCCTGCTGGAGGCTCTGAGTTCCGTCTTTCGCCGCATTTTCCGACAGATATGCTGAAATTCCATGCCGGACGACCGAATATACTTGATCGGCGGCGTTAGTTCCAGCTATAAGAATTGACGGAATTTGCCCTAGCAGAGCGTATCATTCTAAAAAAGGCATTGGTGAGACAAGGTTCCCCAAAAGAGAAGCAACCTGAATCTCACATTGCGAACCAGCGCTGAAGGATTTCCCGAGGTCGTGCCCGTTTCAACCTTTAGGAGAGTATGCCCGAAACACAGCTCAAACCCAAAGTGCTTGTCGTGGACGATGAACGGGTCATTGCCGATACGCTGGCCGTGATTCTCAACCAGAGCGGCTTTCAAGCCAGGGCTGCCTATTCCGGTGAAGGGGCCCTCGATTTGGCTTCCACCTTTGAGCCGGATATGCTCATCACCGACGTCATCATGGCCGACCTGAACGGCATTGACGCGGCCATTCGCATTCGCGCGTTGCTGCCACGTATCAAGATTCTGCTCTTTTCCGGGCAGGCTGCCACGGCCGACCTGCTTGAGAAAGCGCGCGCCAGAGGCTATGAATTCGAGATTCTGGCCAAGCCGGTTCATCCCCAGGATTTGCTGAACAAACTGCGAGGCTGAGCACTTCAACCCCAGGCAATCGAGACATCAGGACTTCAGTTCACGGCGCCCTTCCAGCGCTCGCGCCATCGTGACCTCGTCGGCGTACTCTATGTCGCTGCCGGCAGGCACCCCTGTGGCGATGCGCGTGATCCGTACCGGAAAGCCGTGCAGCGCCCCGGCCAGCCAACTGGCGGTCGCCTCGCCTTCCAGAGTAGGACTGGTGGCCATGATCACCTCATCGATTTCACCGCGCTCCACGCGCCCGACGAGCGAAGTGGCCCGCAACTGGTCAGGTCCCACTCCATGCAGGGGCGAAAGCGTTCCGTGCAACACGTGATAGACGCCGTTATAACCCCGGCTCCGTTCCACAGCGTCGATATTGGTAGGTTCCTCGACTACGCAGACCTGGCGTCGATTGCGCGTGGGGCTGGCACAATAGGCGCAGGGGTCCACGTCCGTCACGTTGTTGCAGATGGAACACAGCCGCAGACTCGCCTTGAGCCCGCGCACGGCCTCCGCCAGCGCCGCTGCGTCTTCTTCACTGGAGCGCAAAATGTGGAAGGCGTACCGCTGGGCCGTCTTTGCCCCTACCCCCGGCAGTTTCTTCATCTCCTCGATGAGCCGCGCCATCGGCTCGGCATAACGTGCCACCGCGCGTGCCTCCCTTTGCAGTTCTTTCAGCAGGCGTAAGGCAAGACCAATGCGCCCAGGTCTCTAACCGTTTGACTTCGTGCGTTCCCACCCTTGCGGCAAAAACAAATACGCGGCAAGGATGGGGCACCCACATAGGTACAACATCTGTAGTCCAGAGAACCGGCGAGGAAATCAGCCTAGCCCCGGCAGCTTCAGGCCCCCAAGCATTCCCTGCACGCTCGATTGAATCGCCTCATCCGCCTTGCGTTCCGCTTCGTTCACCGCCGCCACCACCAGATCTTCCAGCATTTCCACATCCGGCTGTCCACCGCTCAAACCGATCACCGCTGCGGGTTCGATTCGAATCTTCAGCAACTGCTTCTTACCGTTCATCGTTGCCGTCACCGCGCCCCCGCCGCTGGTCCCTTCCACCACCGTCTGACCGAGCTTGCGCTGAACCTCCTCCTGCATCTGGTTCGCTTGCGAAAGCATCTCGGAAATTTTTAGCGGGTTGATCATGGTGTCTCTCCTTGCGGTCACCGGCTATTTTTCGCGAAGGTCGACGACGCTGCGGACCTCCGCATGGAAGATATCCCTGGCCCGTTGAACCATTGGATGCCCCAGCGCGGCTTCTTGCACGCTGCCCGCTAAAGGCGCTGCCATCGCCGTGCCCGCTGCGCCACTCGCTTGCCCAGGAACCAGCACAAAGCGCGGATTCACTCCATGCTTTTGCAGCTCCTGGCGAATGATCTTCTCTGCTGCAGCATTCACCGTCAAGGCCAGCATCTTCTTGCCGATGCCCGGCACTTCAATGCGCAACATCCCGCCGTCCAGTGTCCATGCGCCCGTGCCCAGCAGTTGAGACGCGGACTGGTGTCCGGCCTGCGCCAAGGCCGCGCTTGCCGCATGACGCAGGGTATCCACGCTAGGTGATGCGGTTTCAGCGTGCGGCGCTTTTGCCAATGCGCCCTCGGTCAGTTGCTCGGCAAACCCGGCCTTGGGGCTGGCCGCCGCAGGGAAGGGTGTCGCCGTCGCGAGCGGTTGTACTTCGGCTGCTGACTGAGGCGCTGTCTGCGCTGGATGGCGCATCTGGGCCACAGCGTTTACGGCCGTGCGTTGCCTGGGGTGCGATTCTGTTTTTGACTCCGCGTTCCAACTACTGCTCGCAGGCGCAAATGGCGAATGCGCCGCGTTTGCTTGCGCCGGCGCAGGAGGCAGGGGCGATGCGGACGCCGAGGACCTGGGTCGAGCCGGGGCGGCCGTTGCGCGTGCTCCAGGAGCAGCACCACGCGCTCCCCCGCTGCTCGCTACTCCGCTGAGCAACTCCTCAAGCGGCAAGAGCCGCTGCGCATGGATCAGCTTGAGCAGGCCCAACTCCAGGTGAAAGCGCTGCTCCTGCCGGTAGTTCAGATCGTCAAAGGTACGGAGCACAATTTGCAGATTGCGGGTCAACTCCTCTTCAGTAAACAGCATCGCCGAGCGCATGGCACGGGCCCGCTCGTCGCCGGAGACCTGCAGCAATTCAGTCTGTTCGCCGCCCAGTTTGGCCATCAGCGTATTGCGCAGGTACCGCACCATTTGGCGTGCCAGCGAGGAAGGGCTGTGCCCGGCGTTCACCAGCACATTCAACTGCTCCATCAGCTCCGCGCTCTGGCCCGCGGCCACCGCCTCCAGAAGCCGCTCAAAGACGGCGTTGGGCACTGCACCCATCAGCTCGCGAATCTGCGCCGCAGACAGCACGGAATGGCCGTTCTGCTCAGGCGCTGAAGCCATGGCCTGGTCCATGATGGAGAGAGCGTCGCGCATGGAGCCGTCGCCGGCCTCGGCCAGCAGCGCCAGCGCGCCTTCTTCAGCCTCCACCTGCTCCTGGCCCGCAATCATCGTCAACTGCGCGAGGATGTCGTCGAACTTGACGGCGTGAAAGCTGAAATGCTGGCAGCGGGAGCGAATGGTCTGCGGAATGTCTTCAGGCTGCGTGGTCGCCATCATGAAGATGACGTGTGACGGCGGTTCTTCCAGCGTCTTCAGCAGCGCGTTGAAGGCCGCCTCGGTAATCTGGTGCGCCTCGTCGAGGATGTAGATTTTATAGCGGTCGCGTGCCGGGGAATAGCGCGCCGCGTCACGCAGTTCGCGAATCTCATCAATGCCGCGATTGGTTGCCGCATCGATCTCGATTACATCGACCGCGTTACCCTGGCGCACCTCGGTGCAGGAGTCGCACACCCCGCAAGGCTCAGGCGTTGGCCGCTCCGCGCTACCGATTTCCCTGCGGCAGTTCAGCGCCATGGCTACGATGCGCGCAATTGTCGTCTTGCCGATGCCTCGGTGCCCGGAAAAAATATATCCGTGGGCCACGCGGTTTTGGCTCAGCGCATTCAACAGGGTACGAGTCACGTGATCCTGGCCGGCCACGTCGGCAAAGCGCTGCGGACGGTACTTCCTGGCCAGAACCTGATAACCCATGCGTGCACCACTCTCCTGGCCGCCCGATCACAAGCGGCCTAGGTGGGATTGTATCGTTCCAGGGTGCCGCGGGAATTGGTGGAAAACCGCCTCGGCCTGGCCGCGGCATCGGCGAGGGTTGCGTTACGAGGCGTCAAGATTCAAGCTTATGTCGTTCAACCAATCTGCGATGAGATCTTCATCGGCAGGATCCCACACATAGGCATCGTTGAGCAGCAGCACGGTTGCCCACACCACCAGGTCCCGCTCAGAGATCAACCCGAACCGCTTTCGCTCCAGCGCGTTTGCAATGTGTTCGCGGGTAATCACAATGCCCGGCTCAGGTATTCGAAAGTGAGAAGTTACAGCTCTCCGCTCAGACAGGCCTGTCGCAGCCTGCTGCTCGGGCTCAAAATTGATCTCAAAGGTTCCCGCCAGCGAGCTGCGAACTTCTTCAATCCCCGCTTCGAACAATGCAAACCGCCGCAGCACTTCCATTTGCTGTGGTGTGAGGGCCGGAAGCTCGCCTTCGACAGTCAATTTGATCTCGCACCTGCGGTCTTTGCGTTCTTTCCTGCTTTACGCTTGCCGCGCTTCTTCTCGGCTGACTTCTTCAGTGCTTTCTTCGCAGCCGCCTTGCGCCGTTTGACCTCTTCCTTCGAATACATGGTTCCGCGGCATTTCCTGGCGCCGCAGTTGCATACTGCCTCATCGTCGCCGCCATCGTAAAGGCAATAATCGTAGGTAATTTCTTCGTCCGCGACAATGTTTTTGATGGCAGTGATCCAAACCCGTCCTCCCACTTCGCTTGTCTCGCAATTAGGGTTGCAACTGTGGTTGATAAACATCGCCATGCAGTGTCCGTCGATGACCATCGAGCCGTCGCCGAGTCCAAAAAGATAAGTGATGGGCAACTGGTCGTAGCAGGAGTCTGCCTCCTGCTTGCTGAGGCGCGGGCCGGTGTATTCAGCCACGCGTGTGCCCTTGCGAATTGCGGTGGTGGTGTAGCAGCCGGCTGCATGAATGGCGGATGAGCGGATAATGAGTCCCATGAGTATGTGCGATGCTTTCCTAGGAAGACTTGAGTGCGGTATGCATCGCATCCTACCATTGAAGGGGTCGAAGGGGCAGGACGAGAAGCAATGAAGCAAAGCGTTTCCATCGTGTTGGCGTTGGCGTGCTGCCTGGTTGCGGTTCCGCGGCTCTTCGCGCAAGCCGTGCCGCCAACCGACTCCCAGAAGCAACCGGCCGGGCAGGCCCCCACTCCGGCCACCGCTCCGTCCTCTGCCAATCCTTTTCCTGAGAACACGGATTCGATTCCGGTCATCCCCACTTCATTGTCGCCCGCCGTGGCCGATCCAGCCGCCTATGACACCAGCGCCGCCCATTTGCCCGGTAATGACAGCGACCCCGTCCGTAGCCCCGACGACCCTGCCGCTGACGATGCCAGCGGCGCCGACAGCGGCTCCAGTTCCAGCCTTGAGGGTATGGATAAGTTCACGCCTCCGCCAGACACGGGCAAGCCGGACAAGCACGCCAAAGAAGTAGCCCCGCCCCAAGAGGGACCGAAGGAAGACATCAACGTGGGCGGCTACTATTTGCAAATCAAGAACTGGAAGGCGGCCCTCTCGCGGTTTGATTCCGCCCTCGTTCTCGATCCCGAAAACCCTGAAGTCTACTGGGGACTGGCCGAGGCAGAGCGCCACCTGGGCGACTTTGCCAGCGCCAAAGCGCACTATCTGAAACTGTTGGACTACGATCCCGACGGCAAACACGGCAAGGAAGCACGCAGAATCCTCAAGGAGCCGGAACTGGCCAATGCGCACGCAGTTTCCTCCGCTGCAACGCCGAATCCTTCCGCGACCCAACCCAGGCAGTAGCGCTCTTCAGGGTCCAGCGGGCGTGCTTGGCTAGAGCGTTTTCGGCTTGACTGCTTACAGCCGAGATGGGCATCTGTGGTCTCCCACCCATGCGACGAGAAGCAAAGACGTCGCATGGGGCACCCAGAGTCCTGTTCACACTCAAATCGAAGACGATTTAGAGTCCAAGATGGATCGCACCATGCGGGTTCAGTTCCAACCGGCCAATCTTAGATAGGCCGTCAAGATTCGCTCGCCCCACAGGCCGCTGACCACTCCACCAATGGAGAAGAATGTGCCCAGCGGCAGCTTGATCATCGCCCAACTGCCATCGTCGGACCGTCCCCTCATCCGAGGCAGTGCCAAGAGCGCCAGAGCCGCTACGGATCCCAGCATCACCCCGACGAACAGGGCCAGCATCGCTCCGGGCAGCCCCAGCCAGGCGCCGAGCATCGCCATGAGCTTGGCGTCTCCCAGCCCAATGCCTTCCTGCTTGCGCACCAGCCAGAAGATCCAGCGAATCAGCAGAATCAATCCCCCGCATGCAGCCATGCCGATCAGAGAGCCAATTGCAGCCCTGGCGATTGCCGCTCGCATGGGTTCCACGGTGTCATTCACAGGCGAACGGCTGCCAAAAACTGCGACCAGAACGGCGAAAGAAAATCCCAATCCGGCCCCCGGCAAGGTAAGCCGATTAGGCAGCCACAGATTCTCAGCGTCCAAGAACGCCAGGGCCGCCAATAGCCAATAGAAAATCATCTGGCCAATGCAGGCCGCCAAACTTCTGTAGAGCGTCGCCGACGACGCATCGGACATGAAAGCATCACTCAGGGAGCGCCACGCCACAACTGCCCAGAGCACCCCCACGGTGAGTTCCACCAGCGGATACCGCCAACCGATCCATGCCTTACAACTGTGGCACCGCCCGCGCAGCGCCAGCCAACTCAGCAGCGGCACACTTTCCCACCAAGGCAAGGTTCTCCCGCAACTCCGGCAGTGCGATCTCGGAGTTGCTACGCTCTCGTCCTGTGGCCAGCGGCTCAGGCACACGTTGAGAAAGCTGCCGAAGGCCAGTCCCAGCAGCGCTGCAAACACCGTTCCCAGTACACGAATCATGAGAGAAATTGAGTATACGGTCCTGCCGATAGTGATTGCATCACCCCCGTTCGTTCACTGGGCGCGCAGTCCTCGTTCCGGTGCAGGAGTTACACTAGACTTAATGGACGTTGCAGGAAGAGCAGACAGTCCACAATCCTCTCCAGCCACACCGCGGATCGCCACCGCATCCGATCCGGCACGGGCCGCGGCTCTCTTTGAGCAGTCGGTGGCCATCATGGCGAGGCTGCGCGCTCCCGATGGCTGCCCCTGGGATCGTGAGCAATCGTTCGACACTGTCCGCAAATACACACTCGAAGAGACATACGAAGTCTTCGACGCGATTGAGCGGCGAGACTTTCCTCACCTGGCCGAAGAGCTTGGCGATCTGCTGCTGCAGGTGCTCTTCTACGCCGAGATGGCGGCCAACGAAGGCCACTTCACCATCAGCGAAGTGCTCGATCACCTGAACCGCAAGCTCGTTCGCCGCCATCCGCACGTCTTTGGCGACGAGGCTTCACGCGCCGCCGGCAACGAGGCCGATGTCGACGCGGCTGTCGAGGGCTCCTCTGCCGCTGTCCTGCGCAACTGGGAAGAGATCAAGTTAGCCGAAAGGAAGACGCGAGATGCCGTGTCGACAGTGTCGGCGCCCGCCGCTATTCATCCTTCGCGTCTCGACTCGGTGCAGCGCGCCATGCCCGCCCTGGCGGAGGCTGCCAAACTCGGCTCAAAAGCGGCAAAGTCAGGATTCGATTGGCCCCATTGGCGCTATCTGTTGCCCAAGCTGGCCGAAGAGACGGAAGAGCTGGAGGTCGAAGCCTCGTCCTCTGACCCCGCCCACAACCCCGGCGTCGAAGCTGAACTTGGCGATCTGCTCTTTACTGTCGTAAACCTTGGCCGCCACCTGGGTGTCGATGCCGAAATGGCTCTCCGTGGCTGTAATCTGCGCTTTCGAAAGCGTTTTCACTTCATGGAGACGACCTCAGCGCGGCCACTGGAAGAGCTTGCCCCGGATGAGTTGGAGGCGCTGTGGGCGCAGGCCAAGCGCAGCTTGGCTGCCGACAGCGATGCGCCAACCCCGAGCCCGGAGCCGCAGCTATGATCGTCATCCGCGCCTGCAAGGGCTTTGACGAGTTGGAGGCGTGCGTGAAGCTTCAGGTGGAGACCTGGGGCTACGATGCGAGCGACGTCATTCCGCGCAAGGCGTTCCTAGTCATGCAAAAGGTAGGCGGCCAGGTCATAGGCGCCTTCGATACGGAACTTCCCGGCGCATCTCCCCAGGGCGGTCCGGAATCCCTGGTCGGTTTCGCCATGTCTTTGCCGGGAGTCAAGACTGGCAACGGGGAACCGCGACCGTATCTGCATTCCCATATGCTGGCGGTGCGCGACGCCTATCGCAACCGCGGTCTTGGTGCGCAACTCAAGCTGGAGCAACGCCGTGAGGCGCTATCGCGTGGCATCCGGCTGATCGAGTGGACTTTTGACCCGCTCGAAATCAAGAACGCTTTTCTCAATATCCACAAGCTGAGCGCTATCGCATGCCGGTATTTTGTGAATTTCTATGGTGTATCCTCATCTCGTCTGCAAGGTGGGCTCCCCACGGACCGCCTACTGGCTGAGTGGCACCTGCGCTCGTCCAGAGTGACCGCAACTCTCGACGGTCGTCCGGGAGCCGCAAAAAATATTGAGGATCGCATTCTGGTTCCGGCTTCCATCTATGAATGGAAGGCCTCAGAAACGGGCCGGAAGCGAGCCCTCGCCGTTCAGATGGAGAACCGCCGCAGGTTTCAACAGGCATTTTCTCAGGGACTGGCCGTACTTGGCTTTGTCCTCGATGCGGAAGGGAACGGAGTCTTCGAACTGGGGTCCCCCTCTCCAGATGAAGGCAACTCAGTTTGTATTTATCCGGCTACCGGCGCTGCACATGAATGAAGCACGATTTCATCACATGCTGATCATCCAAGGAACGCACAACCTATGAAAATCGACGGAATCATCCTGCGCGAACTTCAAATCCCCCTGATACGCCCTTTTGAGACAAGCTTTGGCGTGACGCGCGACCGCAGAATCCTGCTCGCCGAAGTACGCTCTGAGGGGTTGACCGGATGGGGTGAATGCACCGCCGGGGAACACCCCTTCTTCTCTGGAGAATCCACGGATACGGCCTGGCAGGTGATCCTGAACGATCTCGGCCCCATGCTGGCCGCTGAGTCGCCTGAGCATGGCGGCCAGTGTCCTCGCATCTTTCATAAGGTGCGTGGAAACAGCATGGCCAAGGCTGCGCTTGAGAACGCCATCTGGGACCTCGAGGCGCAACGCGAAGGCATTCCGCTGGCCCAGCTTCTCGGCGGCGTCCGCGAAACTATTGCCTGCGGCGTGTCCCTCGGTATTCAGTCCTCCATTCCTGAGCTGATGTCCATCGTCGAAAGGGAACTAGCTGCGGGCTATCAGCGCATCAAGCTCAAGTGCAAGCCGGGCTGGGACGTGGAGGTCTTTGAGCAGGTTCGCAGCCGCTATCCCGAGATCATGCTGAGTTGCGACGCCAACTCCGCCTACCGCCTGCGCGATTCAGACCACATCACTACCTTCGATGAATTCGACTTGCTCATGATCGAGCAGCCCCTCTGGCACGACGATTTCTACTACCACTCCATGCTGCAGAAGCGGCTCAATACCCCCATCTGTCTCGACGAATCCATTCATAACCGCCGCGACGCCCTGGCCGCCATTGAGATGGAGTCGTGCAAGATCATCAACATCAAGCTAGGCCGCGTGGGCGGATTTTCCGAGGCAATTGCCGTTCATAACGCGGCGCAGGAGCGCGGCATCCCGGTCTGGTGCGGCGGCATGCTCGAGTCGGGAATCGGCCGTGCCCACAATATCGCTCTCTCCTCGCTGGAGAACTTTACTCTTCCCGGAGATGTGTCCGCGTCCGCGCGCTATTGGGCCGAAGACATTGTCGAGCCCGAAATCACGGTGACTTCAGCAGGTGAGATTGAGATTCCCGACAGCCCCGGCCGCGGCTATGAAGTTCGTGCCGACCTCATCGAACGGTTGACGGTGCGCAAGGAAGACATCCGCGCCTTCGAACTGGTGGGATAGGGAAAATCTGAAATCGCCAGTCGGTTGAATTGCAGCTTGAACTCTAATGTAGGGACGACCGGTTGGCGGTCGGATATATGAGCTTCGCCACTTTCAGGCCTCGATAGGACACAGAAACACTCTCGTCGGTCCCTTGCGCAAGGGGATATTTCATCCACGAACGTTTTTCCGGTTTTGATAGAGTTTCCGCAACAACTATGACCTTGTCATCAGGCTTGAGCCCTTCGAGTTCGTCGTAGTTGCAAGCAAGATGCTGCACGAACAGATGGTCTCCTCTCTGAATGCGCCCGCTATAAACAGCATCCACTCTGTACTCAGCCAGCCTATAAACTATGGCGACTCCACAGCTGATCTTTATAGGGCCCCATGGTTCGACTCGCATGACTGTTGCTTCAAAGACCACGTCTCGCTGTTTCGCACTGACGGTGGGGCACACGCCCAGAAGGAGAAGGAATGCCAGTCCGGTCAATTGCCGCTTCATTTCAACAACTCTACTCCTGCCATAACGGGATGCGTCTGGGACCCTCTGTCCCAGGTTTTCGCAATGCACTCCGGCGGCAGAGTCTTGCTGGCTGAAGAAGTCGTCGCAAGGGTCTTTACTTCTTCCGCGGCCCCCAATCGAAACGTCGCCCAATAATGCCTTTCACAATCCAGTGATCTGTTGCCGCCGTCGGCCCTATGCCGACGCCGAAGTTGATCTCCCATTTCGGCGAGACATTCAGGTCCACCGCAGGGAAGAATTGCTGTTGCTGATCGTGGGGACTGGCGAAGTTCGTGATGCTCCCATAATCGGCGTAGTACTCCACTCCCCCGGTAATCACCTTCGTAAAGTCGTAGCTGATTTTCACCGCTGGAGCGAAATCCAGACCCAGGTTCACATCCGGCCCGTGCCACGTGCGCTCGAGCGCCGGGTTCACGGCCCAGTACCATCGCCCTGCCTGCTTGTCCACGATGGGGCGTATCTCCCATGTCCATGTGTCCCGCGAAAAGAAGGCACGCTGGTAGCCTACCTCCGTTGACAGGCTCACCCCCACCGGCCAGTGCCAGCTGACCGGTACGCGCACCCTGGGGCGGATGTGATCGCCAACCCACTGCACGCCCGTTCCGCTCTGTTCGCTGGTGAAGATGTAGAAGCCAACCTCAGACCAGGCATTCACGCCCTGGGTGATCTCGATGGTTTCGTGTTCGGCACGATAGGTGGGATCGACGCCATCGATGAACCTTCGCTGCCCGTCGGCGGTAAAGTTCGAATGCAGTTCAACCATCGTGGTCCGAGGAGCCACGGTGTCTGCGCCATAGACCTGAATCTCGTAGTTTCCCTGGGCATGAGCTGCGCCAAGCGCAACGCCCATGAGCACGGAGATTCCAAGAAAAAACCTCAAGCAGGCTCCTCGCCGGTACAGGATTTATGAAAAAATGCTACAGCGCAGGTCACTGTAGATGCTACGCTTGTACCCTTCATCATTCGATGCATCCCCAACTTGACCGGAAATGGAGTCCAAAGCAAGCATGGTAAATATGCCGTAATCACTCTTTTTCGCATCAAAGTGGTGCCATGGAACTGCCTCCCCAGGCACGAAAATCCCGTGTTCGAAAGGCCAAGGCTCAGCCCGCGCCCGATGGCGGGGAGAAATTTCGCCTTGCCTTTGAGATGGCCGGCGTCGGCATGGGTTTGGTCGATCAGCAGCGCAGATTCTTTGAGGTCAACAAGAAGCTCTCTGAAATCTTCGCCATTGCCAAGGAAGAACTGCTGAGAATGACGATCGATGCCCTGCCAGTTCCGGCGGGAGATACGCCGGCTCTGCATCCGGCTGAGATTGTGCTTAAGAGTGACCGTCCCTTGATTCCCTTTGAAAAGCGCTTTGTTACCCGGCAGGGAGAAATTGTGTGGGTCGAGGTGTCCTATTCGCCGCTTGCCGGTCAGAGGGGCAGGCCGGATGTCTACATCGTCAGTTTCCATGACATCACCGCACGCAAGACTCTGGAGCTTGCGCTCGCCAGACAGGCCTCTGTCGATCCCATGACTCAAGCCTTGAATCGGCCCAGCTTTGCGGAGAGGGCCAGCATCGAACTGCTTCGTTCGGGACGTCATCGCTACAAGCTGTCGCTGGTGATGGTCGATCTTGACCACTTCAAGGCTATCAATGACACCTACGGCCACGCTGCCGGCGACCAGGTGCTAAGCATTTTCGGTGACATGACGCGCAGTTGCCTCCGCATGATGGACCTTTTTGGCCGCTGGGGAGGCGAGGAGTTCCTGCTCCTGCTGCCTGACGCCGGGCCTGCCGGAGCCAAGCGCGTTTCTGAAAGGATTCGCGCTTCGCTTGAGAGTTACAGGTTCCCTTGCGGGGCGCAAGTGACCGCAAGCTTCGGTGTAGCCGCACGCCGTGCCGGTGAGAATCTCGGCGCCCTGGTGGATCGCGCCGACGCGGCCATGTACGAGGCCAAGCAGAGTGGCCGTAACCGTGTGGTCGTCGATGCCGAGGATGTACGTCGAGAATCCACGCGCAAACGGGATTCCGTTGGCGTATTCGAGCTGCATTGGAGGAAACTCTACTCTTGCGGCATTGACAAGATCGACACCGAACACGAACAGCTTTTTGCGATGGCCAATCGCATTCTGGCTGCCTTGAGCTCGGCCGGGGACACGGCTGACATGAAACCGCTGGTCGACGACTTGCTGACCCACATCGCCACCCATTTCGAGCACGAAGAACAGTTGCTTGAAGTTGCCGGATTCCCGGAACTGGAGGCGCACCGGCTGAACCACCGCAAACTTCTTGCCCACGCCCGCGACCTCGCGGAACAGTTCCGGCAACAGCAAGCTGCAGCGGGTGCACTTCTGGGCTTTGTGATTCACGATGTCGTGGCCACGCACATGATTCGCGATGACCGAAAATACTACTCCTGGATGCGAAAGACCAAGTCAGCAGGCAAGGGGAAGCAGCGCCTCCCCCAAGCCAGCCGGTCCGCTTGATCAGTATCCGGCAAGGACTCACCGGGACAGCCGGACCCTCCGCTTGGCTGAGTTGCTTGAAACCCAGCGAGAGCGTACCCGCCCGGTGATATACTCACTTGGTCAGGTGCGACTCCGCGCCGGCATTCTTCACTACCGCTGAGGTTTTCTCATGTCCGGCCACTCGAAATGGGCCACGATCAAGCACAAGAAGGGCGCGCTCGATGCCAAGCGCGGCAAGACGTTTACCCGCCTCATCAGGGAAATCACCATCGCCGCCAGGGCTGGTGGTGGAGATCCTGATGGCAACCCCCGCCTGCGCACCGCGGTTCTGGCCGCCAAGGCGGAGAATATGCCGGCCGAAAACATTAAACGCGCCATCCAGCGTGGTACCGGGGAACTGGAGGGCGTGAACTACGAGGAGATCACCTTCGAAGGTTACGGCCCCGGGGGCGTCGCCATCATTGTCGAAGTCCTCACTGACAACCGCAACCGTACCGTGAGTGAGATTCGGCATACTTTCTCAAAGAATGGCGGCAACCTGGGTGAATCCGGCTCAGTCCGCTTCATGTTCTCAAAGAAGGGCATCATCGCGATCGAAAAGTCCGCAGCCAGTGAAGAGCAGCTAATGGATATCGTGCTTGAACACGGCGGCGAGGACCTGAGCGACGAAGGCGACACCTGGGAGATCATCACCGACCCGGCTTCATTTGAGGGTGTTCTGGCAGTAGTGAAAGCTGCGGGTATCCCCACTGTCATGAGCGCGATCACCATGCTCGCCTCCACCTACACGAAGCTTGAGGGCCAGCCAGCCAACCAGATGATCCGGCTGCTTGAAGCTCTGGAAGACTTCGACGATACCCAAAACGTTTATTCGAATTTCGACATGGACGCCGAGCAAATGGAGAACGTTGCCGGATGATCTTATTCCGGGCACACACCCAAAAGGCCGCCCGGATGTGGCGGCCTTTTTGTGGAAGTCTGAATTTTTGTTGCTAGAAAGGTATGAGAGTTGACCTCAGCGGCAAAGCTAGTCTTATTAATTCTTGGCGCGAGCGCAGTGGCCACCGGGCAAAGACCTGCATCCCCCTCGACTGACTACGTGGCCCAGGTGAGAGAGGCACGGAGTTGGGAATATGGCCCCTTCGCGAGCTTCGGGTTCGGGGTGGGCGACCGTTCGTCTTTTAAATTCCTTTCCCTTGGCTTTCAGGCGGCCAAGCCCCTCAGTCCGGTGGTTCATGCCGGCATCCTCAGCGGCCAGTTTGAATTGGGCGCCAACATCATGCCGTTTTGGCAGGCCTATACCCCCGCGCCGCACTATCAGGTCTACACCTGCTTCGACCCCACCACACAACAGCCATACGCTTGCAGCTTGCCGGTAGGCGGGGGAACATACACCGGCGCCAGCCTCACGCCGATCATCCTGCGTTGGAACTTTCTCACTCAATCGAGGCGCTTTCAGCCTTGGTTCCAGGGCGCAGGCGGGCTCATTTACACTACTCACAAGTTCCCTCCCGATGTGCTCCTGCCACACGGCCTCCCCGGCGGCACATCGGTCTTCAACTTTTCGCCCCAGGGCGGCATCGGGTTTCACTACTTCGTTCGCCCCAGGCGGTCCATTGATCTGGCTGTGAATGCCGTGCACATCTCTTCGGCCTCGCTGGGAGACCGCAACCCCGGTGTCAACGCCAGCATCCAGATACAGGGTGGGTACACCTTCTGGAAATAGCCATGGCGAGCTGCGAACAAACCCGGGATGTGCGAGAGTGCGCCTCAAACCGCCGTGCGATCGAGTGCCCGGGGTGGACTGTAGATTGTTGCCGCGAACAGGAACCCCGGGTGATCCGTTAGTGGAATGGAAATGAAAGCTTCAGTCGTCGAGTGCGTTCCTAACTTTTCCGAAGGTAAAGATGTCCGGCGGGTCGAGGCCATTGTGGCTGCGATGCGCGTGGAGGGAGTGTTTCTCCTCGACTTGTCGATGGATGCCGACCACAACCGTTCGGTCGTCACCATCGCCGGTGCACCGGCCGCTGTGGTGGAGTCGGCGGTACGCGGAGCAGGCAAGGCGGCTGAGTTGATCGATCTGACTCGCCAGCAGGGTGTCCATCCCCGCATCGGCGCGGCCGACGTGATCCCGTTTGTGCCCATCTCCGGTGTCAAACTGGAGCAGTGTGTGCTGCTGGCTCGCCAGGCCGGTCTTGAAATCTGGCGTAGATTCGGAATACCCGTCTATTTTTACGAGGCGGCTGCGGCGCGCCCTGACCGCGCCAACCTTGAAGACTTGCGCAGCGGCCAGTTCGAAGGCCTCCGCGACGCAGTGCGCAAGGAAGCTGCCCGACGCCCCGATCTGGGCGGTCCAGGCCTGCATCCCACGGCCGGGGCCTGTGCCGTGGGCGCCCGCAAGTTCCTAGTGGCCTATAACATTTACTTCGATTCTGCGGATGTCTCCATTGTTCGTGCAATTGCGCGCGAGGTTCGCGCAGCCTCCGGTGGTCTCAAAGGCGTCAAAGCCTTAGGTGTTCTGGCCCATGGGCGCGCACAACTCTCAATGAACATCACCGACTTTGAGGTCACCCCGATCTCTCAGGTCTACGACGCCGTTTCCAAGCTCGCCTTCCGTCATAAGACGGCCCCGGTCGAGGGAGAGATCATCGGCTTGGTTCCGGAGGCTGCCTGTGAGCGCGAAAGCGAGTGGATGCGTCAATTAACCGGGTTCGATTCCGAAACCAAGATCCTGGAGCGGCGGCTTGCTGCGCCACTGTCCTGGCCGGAACCGTCGTAACCGGCGCAGCCGCGATTGGACGCGTCGGCAAGATCGCCCGGGGTACAATAAATGCAGGACTGTGCGAGTATCTTCACCAGCCCAGGCGGTGGAAGCTTCTGAATCCGGGACCTTTGCGCAGCGTCGTACGGTTCCCCGCGATTCTGTGCTGAGAAACCGCCGGCTTGGCTTTTGGAACGCCTGCAGGCAGCCGCGGCGGTCCTGGGATCGGGCTCTCGCAGCGCCCGGATAAGGCGCCGCAATCTGGAGGAAGAATCGGTTGAAGAACTTAGTAAGAATTTCGTTTCCCGCCTTATTTCTGGCGTTGTCCCTTTCTGCACCGGCCGCGCAACTGACGAGTGATGCACGGGGGGCAATTCCCCATGACGTGCAGCAACTGGTGGTCATCGACTACAGGGCCATGCAGAACTCCAGCGCGGCCATGGAACTTCGCGATCGCGTCATGCCGCCCGAACTGAAACAGTTCGACGAGGCACTGCGCAAGTCTGGGTTGAATGAAAATCACGACGTCGATCAGTTGGCCTTTGCACTCTTTCGGACCGCGGGTTCCAGCGATCAGCTTGAGACGGTCGGCATCGCCCAGGGCCAGTTCGCCGTGCAGGACATTCTGGCCAACTTCCGCAAACTGAAGGTGAAGGTCACCGTTGTCCGCGCCAACCGGATCTATCCCATGGGAAAGACCGGCATGGTGCTCTGCTTTGTCGATCCTTCCACCATGGTGTTTGGAACCGCCGGTGCGGTTAAGCAGACCCTTGACGTGCGCGATGGCAATGCTCCCAGCATGCTGACCAACGGGCCCATCATGGACGCCATGAAAGCGGTAGACTACGAGTCTCTGTGGAGCATTCTCGACCAGAAGGGCACACAGACCATGATGCGGCAAATACTGGGCGAGGCCGGGTCGGTCACTGACTTCGAATCGGTACGCAAACGGCTGCTCACCTCCTGGTACGGCATGGACTTTCAGCACGGCGTGAAGTTTGACCTCACCATCTCTACCGGCGACACATTTGCCGCAGCCACTGTTTCCTCCTTGCTGAGCGCGGCAATCGTCTATCGCAAAATGACCGGTTCGGACACGGAGAAGGCTGCTCTTTCCTCCACCGACATCAGCTCCAATTCAGGCCTCCTCACCATTCACTTCTCGGCCTCAGATTCCGACTTCGACAACCTCCTCAAGTCTTCGCTCTTCCAGAGCATGGTCCGCTGAGGACGTCCCTGCGACA
>Ga0181517_10000044_pt1 | contig 160561 bp, 141 predicted proteins | sample PEATcosm2014_Bin_31_FD_119748 | JGI IMG/M metagenome (GOLD analysis project Ga0181517, IMG submission 119748) | Peatland microbial communities from MTU Mesocosm Facility, Houghton, MI, USA - PEATcosm2014_Bin01_30_metaG | ecosystem: Environmental > Terrestrial > Soil > Wetlands > Peat | place...
TCGGCGAAGCCGCTGTTCCCCTCGTACCGCAGTTTGATCGTTCGCGTCATGCCCGGTGCCGGCTGGCCCTTTCTTGTGCCACCGATACCGTTCATATGAACGGCGTTCGTATGAACCGTATCAAGCAAAAATACGATCCTCTTCGCAGAATCTTGCTGCTGACTTATGACGCCATGTATAGCTGCTTAACGATTTTCCCGTATGCCGACCGCACCCCGACTCGCACGCGCATGGCTCGACTCCCTGTCCTCAGGGATCGTCGAATTCGATCGGAACTGGGAGTCGCCGGCGCCGCCCGCGCTCGCCCTCTCGGGCACCGTCGAGGTGACGGAATTCAAGAGGGCCCCGGACCTGGCCGCGGCCAAGTCCCTGAGGTACTTCCTCAAGGACCCGGCGACCTTTGCCTTTGCGCTTCCCATTCGGAGAAACGGCGGCGTGGGCCGCGCCGATGAGAAGGTCTACGTGGCGGGCCCCTTCAACGGCTGGCAGGCGGCCGTGGGCAACGAGGACTGGCGCCTCAGGCTTGAGGAGCTCGGGGGCGAGAAGGTCCTCCTGTGGACCGGACCGGCGGCCAAGGTGCTGCGGGGTGGGGACGTCCTCTTCAAGTTCGTGACCGGCGAGAACCAGTGGCTCCATCCGAGCGACGACGCGCCGAACTGCGTCAGGGACGAGGCGGGCTTCGTCAACCGGGTTATCGATCCGGCGAGGACTGGCGCCCACCTTTGGCGCTTCGAGCTGGCGGCGCCGCTCGACCTTGCCGGGGCCTGGACGGTGGCCGCGGGCGCCGACGTGTCGAGTGGGGCGATACCGCTCGAACCGGGGGAGTTCTTCTTTGACCTCGGGACCAGCCTCCCGCTTGGCGCGATCGCGAGCCCGAAGGCGACCGTGTTCCGGATCTTCGCCCCACGGGCCGAGACGGTCGTGCTGCACGCCTGCCACGACCTGGCCGCGCGCAAGACGGCCGACGCGTTCCCGCTCGCGAGGCGGGGCGACGCCGACGGCGCCGCGGGCGTCTGGGAGGTGGAGCTCGACCGCAACCTGCACGGATGGTTTTACTGGTACACGATCGAAGGGGCGGGCTCCCACGGAAAGTTCGCATCCAAGACGGGGATCCTCGACCCCTACGCCCTCGCATGCGTAAGCCGCGAGGGCCCGGGCATCGTGCTGGACCCGACCTGGGTGGGGAAGGGGGACACGGAGTTCCGGACGCCTGCGTGGCAGGACCTCGTGATCGTCGAGGCCCATGTCCGCGATCTGGCCGCGAAGGCGCCCGTGCCGATGACGCCGGGCGAACGCATGGGATTCACGGGCCTGCGGGCCTGGGTGGAGAATCCGGATTTCTACCTCCACCACCTGGGCGTCAACTGCGTGGAGCTCCAGCCCGTGCAGGAGTTCGACGTCAAGACGGCCGACGAATACCATTGGGGCTACATGACGAACGCGTACTTCGCCCCGGCGAGCAGCTACTCGCTCTCGCCGGCGGAGGCCTCCGGGGTCCGCGAGCTCCAGCAGCTGGTCAGGGCGTTCCACAGCCGGGGCATCGCCGTCATCCTCGACGTCGTCTACAACCATGTGGGCGAGCCGCCCCACCTCATGTTCATTGACCGCCTTTATTACTTCGAGCAGGACCCGGCGGGGAACCTGGCCAACTGGAGCGGCTGCGGCAACGACCTGCGCGCCAGTGCCGCCATGGCGAAGAGGTTGATCGTGGACAGCTGCACGCACCTGATCGAGGCCTTCGGCGTCGACGGGTTCCGGTTCGACCTGGCCGAGCTGATCGGCATCGACATCCTCAAGCAGATCGAGGCCGCGCTGAAGCTGGCGAAGCCGGGCGTCATCCTGATCGCCGAGCCCTGGAGCTTCCGCGGGCACATCGCCGGCGCGCTCCGGGACACGGGATGGGCGTCGTGGAACGACGGATACCGGAATTTCGTGAAGGAATACGTGCGTGGCCGGGCGCCCGCGGGCCGTCTCGAGTACTTCCTGCGCGGCTCGCCCTGGTACTTTGCAAAGTGGCCGGCCCAGACGGTCAACTACACCGAGTCCCACGATGACTGGACGTGGATCGACTCCATCACCGAGAACCCGAGGTCGAACGGGGGCAGGCCGACCCTCGACGACGTGAGGCGGACGCACCTCATGGCCTCCATCCTTTTCATGTCGGTCGGGATCCCCATGCTCGCGCAGGGCCAGGACTTCCTGCGCTCGAAGGGCGGGATGGGCAACACGTACCAGCGCGGCGACATCAACGCCCTCGATTACAAGCGGATGTACCGCTTCCTAGGCACCCACGCGTATTTCGCGGACTGGATCTTCTTCCGCAAAAGCGCCCGCGGGCGCCTCCTCCGGCATTTCACGCGCCCCTCGGAGGAGTACTTCCGGTTCTTTGCCGGCGACGGTTCGTCGCTCGCCGTCCTCGTGAACGCGGACCTTTCGAAGGGTCCCGAGCGCCTGCTCTACGCCGTCAATCCCTCGGAGTCCGATGTCGTGATCCCCATCGGGGCCGTGGCGTCGGGCACGTGGCGGCAGATCGCCGACCACGAGCGGTTCATGAGCGCGGGAAGCCGCGCCGCAACCATGCCGGTGGAGCCCGACCTCTGCGTGCCCTCCCTCGGATGCGGCCTCTGGCTGTCGGGATCCTGAGGGCCTACTTGGCCGTAAACCGGTAGAGGGTCGTGCTCCGGAACACCTCTCCCGGGTGCAGGAGGGTCGTCGGGAAGCTCGGCTGGTTGACCGAGTCGGGATAATGCTGGGTTTCCAGGCAGAAGGCCGCATGCGCCGGGTACTTCTGGCCGTATTTCCCGATGATCGAGCCGTTCAGGCCGTTGGCCGTGTAGAGCTGCACGCCCGGCTGGTCCGTGGAAACCTCCATCGACCGGCCCGACACCGGGTCGTAGGCGCGCGCCGCGAGGACGACGTTCCGGCCGCCCCCGTCGATGACGTAGTTGTGGTCGTAGCCGTGGGTGTTGCCTGGGACCATCCTGATGTCGCGCCCGATGGGCTTGGCCTGGGTGAAGTCGAGCGGGCCGCCGGCCACCTCGGCGATGACCCCGGTCGGGATCAGGCCGTCGTCGCCGGGCGTGTACCTCGACGCCTTGATCTGGAGCACCTGGTCGAGGACGTTGCCCTTGCAGGCCAGGTTGAAGTAGCTGTGGTTCGTGAGGTTCACAGGCGTCGTCTTGTCCGTCGTGGCTTCGTAGTCGAACCTGACCTCGTTTCCGTTGGTGAGCGTGTAGGTCATGCGGACCCTGAGCGTCCCGGGGAACCCCTCGTCGCAGTCCGGGCTCACGTGGGTGAAGACGACGGACGGCCCGTTGGGGCCGTCAACGGCCTCGGCCTTCCAGACGACCTTGTCGAAGCCCCTCAGCCCGCCGTGGAGGGTGTTCGGAGGGTTGTTGATCGCGAGCGTGTACGTCCTTCCGTCTATCGTGAACCGCCCCTTGGCGATCCGGTTCGCGACGCGTCCGACGACGGCCCCGAAGCACGGGCTCTCGGTGAGGTACTGCCGAAGGTTGTCGAATCCGAGCACGACGTCTCCCATCCGGCCGACCCTGTCCGGCACGCGGAGCTCGGTGATCGCGGCTCCGTAGGTGATGACCTTGCAGACGAGGCCGTCCGAATTAGTCAGGGTGAATTGTTCGACGGCCGTGCCGTCGGGCATGGTGCCGAATGGGGCTTGGGTGATGGCTGCGGGCATGGGGATGGTGGAGATAAGGAGGGCGGCCAGGGCGCACGGCAGGCTCAGGCCTCGCCGCGACCGGGGTTGGGTTGCCGGGGAATTCACCCCGCGATCATCGACGCAATAGGGTCCGCGATCGATCAAAAACGGCGGCCCGCGGAACGCCTCAACGATGCCCGAACAGCTCCTCGATCTCCTCCAGGGTCTTTCCCTTCGTCTCCGGAAGGAAGAACGCAGCCGTGACAAAGTAGATGACGGTGCACCCCGCGAAGGCGAAGAACAACGTCGAGTAGCCGTACCTGCCGACCGTCGGCAGGAAGGTGGCTGCGATCGATGTGGAGACCGCCTGGTTCACCAGGAGCGCGATGCTCATGCCGTTCGAGCGGATGCGCGTCGGCATCAGCTCCGAGAGGGCGAGCCACACGCAGACGCCCGGACCCGCGGCAAAGAACGCCATGAAGCTGAAGGTGAAGGCCGCCGTGAGCCACCCGTTGCGCTCGCTCGGCACCGGCGTGACGAGCGCATTCTCGATCCGAAGGGGGGCGGTGCGCGCCATGCCCAGGTCGGCGAACGGGTTCGAGAAGAAGGCGACGACCCGGTTTGGCGGGACGCAGGAGTCCCTTGAGATCGCCACCGGAGGGGCGGACGCATCGTCCGAGCGCACGACGCTCGTGGCCGCCCGGAAATCCCCGTAGGAGTAGATCACGATCAGGGTGGCGGGCCTGCCCGCAATGGCCCCGCCCGCTTCGCCGGACGCCCCCAACAGGCGCGAGGCCGCGGCCCGGTCGAAGGCGAGGTTCAGCCGCTCACCGGGCAGGACGCAGGCTTGGACCGCCTCCCGGCAGTCGACCCGCATCCTTTCCGTGGAGCGGAAGATGAGGCCCACGCCGACCAGCGAAACGATGATTCCCGCGCTGCCGGCCGACAGCAGGAACTTCCTGCCCCGCCTGTCGACCAGAAGGACGCCAACGATCGTGAGGAGGAAGTTGACGAGGGTCAGGATCACGTAGCCCCAATGGGCCTGCACGTCGGAGAGGCCGGCCTGGAGGAGTATGTTCGTGTTGTAGCCGATGATCGAGTTGACGCCGGTCGCCTGGTTGCAGGCGAGGATGACGCAGGCCAGGACGAACGGGATCACGTATCTCCTGCTCAAGAGGGACTCCCGCGGTCTTCCGCCCGCGCCGTGGGCCCTTTCGGCGTCGGCGGCCCGTCCCATCTCCGCCATCTCGAGCTCGGCCCCCTCGGCGGAGCGCGAGCGCAGGAGCGCAGCGCGGGCCGCCTCGATTCGCCCCTTCCGGTGCAGCCAGCGGGGCGATTCGGAGACGACGAGGCTTCCCGCGACGAATAGGACACCCGGCGGCAGAGACACCCAGAAGATGCTCCGCCACGCCGTGTCCTTGAACGCCATGAGGCGGGCCGCGTCGCCCAGACGGGCGACCTCGGCGACCCGGATGCTGAAGTACATGCCGATGACGGCCGCGACGACGATCCCGAGGGTCAGGAGCCACTGGAAGATTCCGGTGCCCTTTCCCCGGCTGGACGCGCCAAGGCACTCGGCGAGGTAGAGGGGCACCACGACCCCGATCAGCCCCGCGCTCACGCCCTGGAGGAGCCGCCCCAGCACCAGGTATCCGTAGCCGTGGGAGAGCGCGATGACCGGGATGCTGGCGACGAAGAGGATCCCGCTTGCGATCATGAGCCGCTTGCGGCCCATCCAGTCGGCGAGGACCCCGGCGAAGAGCGTGGAGATCACGCTTCCGAGGAGCACGGCGGCGACGATGAACGACAGCTGCCCCGCGTTTAGGCCCGAGGTGGCCTCGAGGTAGGGGAGGGCCCCGGCTATGATCCCCACGTCGACGCCGTAGAGAAGGCCCCCGAGGCCGGCCACGAGGAGCAGGAAGACATTGTAGCGGGAATTTCCTGTCGCATTGAGGATCGGATCGGCGGGCATCTTTGAAATGGCGGTACGGCTTATCTCCCCGGGGCGGCCGCTGCGGCCTCCGTCGGGAAGGCGGTTGAAAGCACGAGCGAGCGCCACGCCGAGTCGGAGAGCCGCGCCCGGTCGCCCAGCCTCGAGGCCGCGGCCAGGAGGAGCCTGACGGGCCTAAGGATGGGCAGCAACGTGGCGGAGCCGTTCGGCTCCGAGTCGTGGCCAAGGCGCGCCAGGCCTGCCGAGAGCCTTCCCGCGTCGAGGGGGACTCCCGAGGCGAGCGCCTGGACCGCCTCGGCGCCCAGGGTGCCGGCATCGGCGAGCCCCTGGGCGGCGGGCACCGCCTCCCGGACCGCGGGATAGGAGAGGGCAAGCGTGTCGGCGACCTCCCTGCCGGCGCCGCCCCACGCGCGGAGCTGGTTTTCGAGGGACGCTGCGTTTCCCCGGTCGATCGCGCCCGGGGCGAAGAGCATCTCGTCCACGGCGGCCGCAAACTCGCGCGAGGGCTCGCTCTCCGGCATGGCCGCGTCGGCCAGACCGATCAGGGGCATCAGCTGGTTCCCCCATTCCTGGAGGCCCCCGCGGTCATAGTGCTTCACGGGCTCGACGAGGCTGATGAGGGTCCGCAGCGATGAGATCCCGGGCGCCTCGAGGTTCGCGCCGACGAGGTGCCGGAGCATGGCGTCGCCGTTGCGCCGGTGGAGCGAGCCCGCCTGCTCGAGCTGGGGGCCCACGATCGCGAGCCTGCGGTACATTTCCGGCACATCGCGCACGCCCTCCGGCGACCAGAGCCGCTCGGCAATCGCCGCCGTGCGCGGCCATATGCGGGAGTCGATGGTCTCGGGCGTGACCCACTCCGACCACATCGTCGCTTCGCCCCCTAGGATGTGGGCGCGCTCCGCCTGCGTCAGCGGGGATCCCGGCGGGATCGGGTCGGCAAGGTAGTGGTCGGAGGCCGGGTAGCAGAGGTCGATGTAGTAGCCGTTTGACAGGATTCCGTCGAATCCGAGGGCGGCCGACGCCGCGAGGGCCTCCGTTCCCCTCCAGGAGTCGATGACGCAGGTGCGCGGAATCTCGGGGCTCATGATCTCGTCCCAGCCCACGAGCCGCTTGCCGTCCCTTGCGAGGATCGCGGCAATCCTCCGGTTGAAGTACGCGTGGAGGCCCTCGTTCCCCCTGAGGCCGTGCTCCTTGATGAAGGCCTGGATCCGGGGGTTCGCATTCCACTGGACGCCATTGTTCTCGTCGCCGCCGATGTGAAGGAAATGGTCGGGAAAGAGGGCCGCCATTTCGCCCAGGAATTCGCCGAGGAGCGCGTAGGTCGCCTCGTTGGTCGGGTCGAGCACGGGATTGAAGACGCCCCACTGCCGCTCGATCGCGTAGGGCCCGGGAAGGCTCGCGAGCTCGGGATGCGAGACGACCCAGCTGGTGGCGTGGCCCGGGACGTCAAACTCGGGCACGACCCGGATCCCCCTCTCGGCCGCGTACGCGATGAGGACGCGCATCTGAGCCTGCGTGAAGAAGTGGCCGTCCGATCCCAGCTTCTGGAGTTCGGGATGCGTCAGGCTCTCGATCCTGAAGCCTTGGTCGTCGGTGAGGTGTAGGTGCAGGACGTTCAGCTTGACGACCGCCATGACGTCGAGATTGCGCTCGATCACCTCCATGGGCTGCCAGTGCCGGGCGACGTCGATCATGAGGCCGCGCCAGGGGAAGCGCGGTCGGTCGGTGATCACGACCGCGGGCAGGTACCAGCCCGTGCGGTCCCGGCCCGGGAGCTGCAGCAGGGTTTCGAGGCCGTGGAGGACGCCGAGCGTCGTCGGGGCGCTCAAGGTCGCCTGGCCCCCGTCCACCTCGAGCCTGTACGACTCGTCCTCGGATTCCGAGGGGATCAGGGGGCCCGGGCGCTCCCGGCTGATGACGAGCCTTAAGGGGGCCAGATTTCCGCCGGCGGCGACCCGCGACTGCCACCGCTCCTCTGCCCGTGAAATGGCGGCGTCGAGACGGTCGTCGGAGGCGCCCGACGCGGTGACCAGGAGTCTTCCGGGCGCCGGCATCCGGCCCCCGGACAGGCTGACCGAGGACGGAGCAGGCATGACGTCGAGCGGAAGGGCCCCCCCCCAGGCGCCCGCGGCCCACGGCAACGCCGCGCTAAAGAGGCAGATCGCGAAGGAATTCTTCCGGGGCATATCGTTTGAACGCCTCAATCGCCTCGTACTCGGCGAGCCCTAGTGCGTTGTAGGTCTCCGCGAGGCGCCTGCTGCGGTCCTCCGAGCGTTGCCAGAATTCGCGCCGGTCGTCACCCAGGAAGAGCGCGATGTCCTTCTGGGTTTCGTGGCAGAAGATCGCCCGGCGCCTGCGCAGCACCTCCTGCGGGCTCAGCGGCACGGCGAGGTCGATCTCGTCGGCGGACCACTCCGACCACGCCCCGCGGTAGAGGAAGAGTTCGCATTCATGGGCCCAGGGCTCCGCCGAGAGGCTTGCGAGCGCGTCGCGCAGCGCGTGGAGGCACAGGCGGTGGGTGCCGTGGGGGTCGTCGAGGTCGCCCGCCGCGAATATGAGGTGGGGCCTCAGGGCCGCCATGAGCTCCCGCATGATCGACCGGTCGGCGCCCCCCAGCTGCCTCCGGGTCCCGGGGCTCGCGTGGTAGAAGGGCAGATCCAGAAAATGAAGGCGGCCGGAAGCGACGCCGCAGACCCGGGCGGCCCCGAGGGCCTCCTGGCGCCTGACGACGCCCTTCCAGTGGGAGATCTCGGGCGTCTCGGGAAGCGAACCCCGGGTCTCGAGCAGCGAGCACAGGGACTGCAGGCGCTCGGAGTCGGGCTTGGTTGCGAGGCCCGAGTCCTGGACGAAGCGCAGCGCGCGCGCGAGCGCCTCGTCCGAGACGGCGTTGGCGCCGGAGACCTGGTAGGCCACGTGCACCTCGTGGCCGTGTTCGACAAGGCGGCAAAGGGTGCCGCCCATCCCGATCACATCGTCATCGGGGTGCGGCGAAAGCACCAGGATGCGCTTCGGAAAGACGCCCGCGGACGGCGAGCGCAGCGGCCGCACGGGGGCGTCTCCCGGCTTTGTGCGCCGGGGGTCGCGCCCGCCGGGCCATCCGGTGATCGTGTGCTGAAGCTGGTAGAACCCGGCCAGGTTGACCTCGTAGGCCGATCCTTGGATTCGGAGCAGGTCCTGGAGCCCGGCCTCGTTGTAATCGTCATCGGTGAGCTTGAGGACGGCCTTCCTCCTCAGCTTCGAGAGCCAGATGATCGCCCGGCGCATCATCGCCGGGTCCCATTCGAGCCCCTGGTCGCTCAGCGCCCCGAGGAGCCACGGCGTTCGGAAGCGCGCGAGCGCGCCCGCTGCCGCGCGATCGACCACGAACTGCACCTGGTCGTGCTCCTGGAGGAAGGATGCGGTCACCTGGGGCGTGACGGGCCCCTCGATCGCCGCGCGGACGATCTCGGACTTGTGCTGGCCCCAGGCCATGAGGACGATGCGGCGCGCCTCGAGGATCGTTCGGACCCCCATGGTGATCGCGTACCTCGGCGTGTTCTCCTCGCCCCCGAAATCACCCGCCGCGTCGCGCCGCGTGAGGGCGTCGAGCGTGACGATCCGCGTCCGTGAACGCCTCTGGCTGCCGGGCTCGTTGAAGCCGATGTGCCCGGTGCGGCCGATTCCCAGCACCTGGAAATCGATGCCGCCGGCGGCGCGGATTCGGTCCTCATAGTCGCGGCAGTGCGCGTCGACCGAAGAGAGCGCCACCGATCCGTCCGGCACGTTCGTGTTCGGCGCCGGGATATCGACGTGGTCGAACAGGTGAGCCTGCATGAAGCTCCGGTAGCTCCGGGGGTTCGAGGCGGGCAGGGGGAAGTACTCGTCGAGGTTGAAGGTGACGACGTTCGCGAAGCTGAGCCCCTCCTCGCGGCGCATCCGGACGAGCTCGGCGTAGAGGCCCAGGGGCGTCGATCCCGTCGCCAACCCGAGCACCGCGGTCCTGTTTGCGGCCTGGCGAGACCGGATGAGGGCCGCGATTTCGCGCGCGACGGACGTCGACGCCTCCGCGCTTGTCGGAAACACGGCGAGCGGGGCGTGTTCAAACCGGCTGAGTGCGGCGGATGTTGGGCCAGTCATCGGGGTCTATCGCTCCAGCGTTACAGGTTTTCGTGTCACTGCGGGATGATATTCGCGCCGAACCCGTTAAAAAATGGCAGAAATGACTATGTTTTTAACATCGTTGCCACGGGCCGGCCCATTCCCAGAGCGGACGGGCTCCGGGTGAAGGGGCGGTCGGGAGCGAGCACTTGACGCTTTTTCGGGCATGATCCGGAATGGGCCGCGTGGCGCTTCCCTCCGCTTTACGGCCGTCGAAGCCCGTCTGGGCGGGCCCCGGCGCCCTCGCAGCCCTGATCCTCCTCGCGGTGGCGTTTGCCTATTCTCCGGCGCTGCGGGGAGGGATGCTCTGGGACGATGATGCGCATGTCACCCGGCCGGAGCTCCAGGCGCTCCATGGCCTCTGGAGGATCTGGTTCGATGTCGGGGCGACGCAGCAGTACTATCCGGTCCTCCATTCCGCCTTCTGGATCGAGCACCGCGTCTGGGGCGGCTCGGTCCTCGGCTACCACGCGGCAAACATCGCGTTCCATGCGGCCGCGGCATGGCTCCTGGTCCTGATCCTGCGCCGCCTGTCGTTCCCGGCCCCGGGCCTCGCGGGCCTCGTCTTCGCGCTCCACCCGGTCTGCGTGGAATCGGTCGCGTGGATTTCGGAGCAGAAGAACACGCTTTCGGCGGTGTTCTACCTCGGGTCGGCGCTGCTTTACCTGCGGTTCGACGCGTCCCGGCGCCGCGCATGGTACGCCGGCGCCTTCCTTCTCTTTGCCGCCGCCCTTCTCACCAAGAGCGTCACGGCGACTCTGCCGGCGGCCCTCCTCGTGGTCATCTGGTGGAGAAGGGGCCTCGAGTGGCGGCGGGACGCGGTCCCGCTCCTGCCCTGGATTGCCGTGGGTGCGGCGAGCGGCCTCTTCACGGCCTGGGCGGAGGCCCGGCTGATCGGGGCCGAGGGGGCCGATTTCTCGCTCACCGTCCTGCAGCGCCTCCTCCTCGCCGCGAGGGCGGTTTGGTTCTATCTCGGGAAGCTGGTCTGGCCCGCCAACCTGATGTTCATCTACCCGCGCTGGAGGATCGATCCGGGCCAGGTGCGCCTGTGGCTCGGGCTGCTCGGCCTTCTCGTCCTAGGATGGGCCCTTGCCTACGTGGCCCGGAGCCGGCGCGGGCCGCTCGCCGGATTCCTCGTCTTTGTCGGGACGCTCTTCCCGGTCCTAGGCTTCGTCAACGTCTACCCCTTCCTGTTCTCCTTCGTTGCCGACCATTTCCAGTATCTGGCGAGCCTCGGGGTCCTCGTTCCGGCTGCGTGGGCCCTCCGGTGGGTCTCGGTCAGGCTGCCCGTCGGGGCGAAGGCTCGGGCCTGCCTACCGCTGGCTGTTCTCGGGGTGCTGGGAACCCTGACGTGGCGCCAGTGCGGGAATTACAGGGATTCGGAGGGCCTCTACCGGGCGACGCTCGCGCGCAATCGCTCGGCCTGGCTGATGCACTACAACCTTGCCGTCGTCCTCGGCGCCAGCCCCGGGCGTCTTCCGGAGGCGATCGCCGAGTACGAGGAAACCCTCAAGCTGAAGCCTGACCACTGGGCGGCCCGCAGCAACCTGGCGAGCGCGCTCCTAAAGGAGCCGGGACGGACGGCGGAGGCCGTCGCCCAATACGAGGCCGCGATCCGGATCAATCCGGGGTTTCCCGAGGCCCACAACGACCTGGCGGTGGCCCTTGGCCGGATGCCCGGGCGCTACCGCGAGGCGCTGGCCGAGGTGAGGATTGCCCTCCGTCTCCGGCCGGATTATGACGGCGCGCACGACAATCTGGGCGTCCTCCTGATGCGCGAGCCCGGCACGCTTGGCGAGGCGATCGGTGAGTTCGAGGCGGCCATCCGCATCGACCCGGGCGTCGCCGAATACCATTACAACCTGGCGAACGCGCTTTCGATGCGCCCGGACAGGCTGGAAGGCGCGGTCTCGGAGTACCGGGCGGCGCTCAGCCTGAAGCCCGACTCCGCCGAGGCCCACAGCAACCTGGGGGCGGCGCTCTCCCTTATGCCCGGCCGCCTGCCCGAGGCCGTCGCGCAGTTCGAAGCGGCGCTCCGGCTCGCGCCGGACAATGCGAAGATCCATTCGAACCTGGCCAACGCCCTGGCGAGGATTCCGGGCAGGGGAGCCGAGGCGGTCGCCGAATACGAGGCCTCCCTGCGGATGGATCCCTCGGACCCGGCGGTCCACAACGCCCTGGGGGTCCTTCTCTCCGACATGCCCGGGCGCCTCCCCGACGCGGTGGCGCAGTTCGAGTCGGCCGTGAAGCTCGACCCGCAGTCGGCTGCCGCGCAGTTCTGCCTGGGTATCGGCCTGGCCCGGAGCGGCAGGCGAGGCGAGGCGGAGGAGCACCTGCAGCGCTCCCTCGAGATCCGCCCTGACTTCGAGCCGGCGCGCCGGGCGCTTGAGCGCCTGAGATCGGAGGGCCGGTGAGCGACGGGCCTCCCGTCGGCGCCGGCGCGGATTCCGGCTGGCGCGTGTGGGCGGCCCGCGGCGCCCTTGCCCTCGCGGTTCCGGTCCTTTTCCTCCTAGCGCTCGAGGGCGGCCTCCGCGTCGCGGGCTATGGCAAGCCGGCGACCTTCCTGATCCCGGACGACCGGCCGGGCTGGTACCGCACCAACCCCGACTTCGCGGGGCTTTTCCTTCCCGGAAATTTTGACCTGAGGCCCCTCAACCTGCGCCTCGCGCGCCACAAGCCCGCGAACACGGTCCGCATCGTGGTTCTCGGCGAATCCGCGGCCCAGGGCGTGCCGGTGCCGAGCTTTGGGTTTGCGCCCCAGCTGCGCGCCCAGCTGCGTCAACGGTATCCCGGGAGGGAGTTCGAGGTCATCGACACGGGCATTGTCGCGGTCAATTCCCATGTCGTCTACCAGGTCGCGCGCGAGCTCGCGGGGTTCGAACCCGACCTCTTCATCGTGTACGCGGGCAACAACGAGGTCGTCGGGCCGTACGGACCGGGCTGCGCCTACCTGTCGCGGATGCCGCCCCTATGGGTGATCCGCGCAAGCGTGTTCGTTCGATCGACCCGGACGGGCCAGTGGCTCGCGTCGCTGATCGGCCGGATTTCGTCGTCCGGCGGCCGCGCCGCCGAATGGGGGGGCATGTCGATGTTCGTGGACAAAGCCGTGGCCGCGGACGACCCCCGGCTGGGCGCCGTCTACGGGGCCTTCGCCGAAAACCTGCGGGGCATCGTCCGCGCCGCCTCAGGGGCGGGAGCGAAGACCCTCCTCTGCACGGTCGTCGCCAACCTGAGGGACTGCCCCCCTTTCCTCTCGCGGCACGGCTCCCGGTTTGAGGCGTCCGACCTCGCCGCTTGGAGGTCGGCCCACGAGCGGGGCCGCCTCGCGTGGATTCTTGGCGACTCGGCCGAGGCCCGCGCCCAGCTGGACAAGGCGCTCAGGATCGACCCGGAGTTCGCGGACACGTCCTTCATGATGGGCACGCTCGACCTCCAGTCGGGCGATATCGCCCCGGCCCGCCGGCATTTTGTGGACGCGCTTCACTTTGACGCGCTCCGCTTCCGGCCCGACCCGCAGATCAACCGGGTGATCCGAGGCGTCGCCGCCGAGGGCCTCGCGGGCGCAAGCCTCCTCGATGCGGCGGTCGAAATGGGGTCGGACCCCGCTTCCAAAGGCCCGATCTGCGGGCGCGACCTCCTCTTCGAACACGTGCACCTTGACTGGCGGGGGAACTTCGAACTCGCCAGGATGATGGCGCGGAGCTCGGCGGCGGCGCTTTCCGGGAGGGACCCCGGGGAATCGGGGTGGCTTGAAAGCGCCGCCTGCGCCGGGGCGCTGGGCTACACGCCGCACGAACGCCTTCCGATGCTTCTCGGGATCGACGTGCTCGTCCGAAAGCCGCCCTTCACAAACCAGCTCACCTATGTGGATGACCAGGCGAGGATGGCCCGGGAGATCGAGGTGGCCACGCGCGACCGGACGGCGCCCGGGACGCTGCTCGACGCCGCGCGGACGGCTGAGGACGCCCTGGCCGAGGATCCCGGCAATCCGGCGCTGGCCGGGATCCTTGAAGGCATAGACCTCGACAAGGGGGACACCGGCGGGGCGCTGGCCATGGCGCGCAGGGTTGCGGAGCTCGTCCCGAGCGATTTTGCGCTGGCAGCCGACCAAGCCTCGATCCTGATGCGGATGGGCAGACTGGACGAGGCCGGGAGGATCCTCACGGGGGCCTCCTCCTCGGGCGCGGACCTGGACCTTCTCTGTCCCGTGCTCCGCGATTTCTGGATCCGGTCCGCTCGCCTGGGCGAAGGCGTGGCCTTTCTCGGAAAGGCCCTCTCCCTGCGGCCGCGGGACACCCGCTTAAGGATCGTCAGGGGCGAGCTGTTTCGGGCCTCCGGCGACACGGCTGCGGCCGAGCGCGAATTCAGGGGAGTGCTCGCCATGGACCCATCGAGCGAGGACGCGCTTGAGGCGCTTGTCGGGATCCTTAACGACGCCGGAAAAGGCGAGGATGCGGCCCGGCAAAGCGCCGACTCGGCTCCAAGCCAGCCGCGCAACCAGCAGAACCATCTCCGCGCGGCGAAATACTTTGAATCGCGCGGCGACAGGGACGGGCTGGTCGGGTGCCTTCTCGCCGCCGAACGGAGCGGGCCCGTGAATGCGACCTTCGAACTCACGCTCGCGCTCAAGCTTTACCAGCTGAAGCGCATGGACGCGATGATGGAGCATCTTGGCGAGGCGAGGAGGCTGTCCGCTTTCGAAGGAAATCCCGCGGTGACCGATTCGATCACCGGCCTCATTGCCAGGATGCGGGCCGAATGGGAGCGGGCCCAGGAGCCCCAATAGGACGCCCCTGGTTGGCGCCTAGAAAAGCGAATAGATGAACGGCGCGACCCCGGAGCCGCCCAGCACGGCAAGGATGCCGACCAGGACGAGCACAATGATGATGGGCGTCAGCCACCACTTCTTGTTGTGGGCGACGAAGGAGAGGAACTCCGCCAGGGGCCCCCGGCGCTTGCCTTCAGCCTGGCGGATGAAGGCGTCTTTGTCGGAGTCGGGCATCTTTCAGTGTTGGTTAAAGTAGCTTTCCACGTTCCCCTTCTTTTCCCTCGGGGTCCAATAGCTTTGGGCGTGAGCGTCAAATCTTCGGGCTAGGGGATCATATCCGAACAGACGCATGGTCAGCCCTAATGGGCTGATTACAAGATAGTAAACGAAAACCAGGAAGGCGTTTGAGACGAGGTATCCGACCGGATAGGTCGCATAGCTAAGGCCCAGGAATGCATACCGGAGGAACGCGGGCCACACGGCGCCGGCCAGCGGAACAATGCCTGCAAGGAGCCAAAGGATCTCGGCGGCGGGGTGGCGGCCGCGCATCCAGCTGAGGACACCGCCCGCGCCGAGAAAACCGAGCCAAGCCAGTCCGAACACGAGAAGCTGGCGGCCCGAGGGGTTCCTGTTGATCCGGATCAGCGACATCGGGGGGCGGGTTTTCTCAGTCATTTCCGTATTTCCCGAGATACGCCCCGAGATCCGGGCGGTTTTCCTCGGGCTGCTCCTCCTTCAGGAGCAGGAAGTCGTCGATCACCAGCACGTCGATGTGGGTCGTCATGAAACAGCGGTAGGCGTCTTCGGCCGTGCAGACGATGGGCTCCCCCCTTATGTTGAAGCTCGTGTTGATCATCACCGGGCATCCCGTGAGCCCGTCGAAGGCCTCGAGGAGCTCGGTGAGCCTCGCGCTGCGCTCGCGGTCCACCGTCTGGATCCGGGCGGATCCATCCACGTGGGTGACCGCGGGGACGACGGACCGGGCCTCGTTGATCCGCCCGAGGCCTGAGGGCCGCAGGGAGCCCGGATCGCCTGCCAGCCTCTTGTCCTCCCTGACCGAGGCGACCAGGAGCATGTAGGGGCTCTCCACCCCCGGCTTCAGCTCGAAATACTCGTGCGCCCGGTCGCGCAGGACGATGGGAGCAAACGGGCGGAAGGATTCGCGGAACTTGATCTTGAGGTTCATCAGGCGCTGCATCTCGCGGTTGCGAGCGTCGCCGAGAATGCTCCTGGCCCCGAGCGCCCGGGGTCCGAATTCCATCCGCCCCTGGACCCACCCGATCACCCTGCCGTCGGCAACCAGCCGGGCCACTTCGGCGCAAAGCCCCCGGCCCCCCTCGAAATGCCGGTACACGGCGCGTTTGCCCTTCAGCATCGCCTCCGTCTCGCCGGCCGCGCAGGCGGGCCCGAGCAGCGAGCCCTTCTGGCTGTCGTGCGTCTCGGGCCTGCGCTCGTTCTCGAGGAGCTGGTACCAGACGAAAAGCGCGGCGCCGAGCGCCCCGCCCGCATCGCCGGAGGCAGGCTGAATCCAGAGGTTCTCAAAGGGCGATTCCCTCAGGATCCTGCCGTTTCCGACGCAGTTGAGGGCGACGCCGCCTGCCAGGCACAGGTTCCTTGATCCGGTCAGCCGGTGGGCTTGGGCCACCGTGCGCAGCATCACCGTCTCGGTGACCTTCTGGATCGAGGCCGCAAGGTCGCACTCCCGCTGGGTTATGGGGGAATCGGGGCCCCGCGGGGGTCCCCCGAAGAGCCGGTCAAATTTCCGGGAGGTCATGGTGAGCCCGGCGCAGTAGTCGAAGTACGAAAGGTCGAGGCGGAACGAGCCGTCCTCCCGGAGGTCCATCAGCCTGTCGACGATGAGCTCGGCGTGCCGCGGCTCCCCGAACGGGGCCAGGCCCATGAGCTTGTACTCCCCGCTGTTCACCCTGAATCCGCAGAAATACGTGAACGCCGAATAGAGAAGGCCGAGCGAATGGGGGAAGCGCATCTCGTGGCTGAGCGCGATCCGGTTGCCGCGTCCGTGGCCAAGCGTGGCGGTGGCCCATTCTCCAACCCCGTCCAGAGTGACGATGGCGGCCTCCTCGAAGGGCGACGGAAAGAAGGCGCTGGCCGCGTGCGACTCGTGGTGCTCGGGGAAGACGAAGGGCTTCGCGTACCGGCCCCCGAGGCTCTGGCCCATCTGCCCCGGGAGCCGGAGCTTCTCGTGGATCCAAAGGGGCATCGCCATCCGGAACGACCGGAAGCCGGAGGGCGCGACCGAGAGGTAGGTCTCGAGAAGGCGCTCAAACTTAAGGTAGGGCTTCTCGTAAAATACGACGTGGTCAAGGTCCTCGGGCCTTAGGCCCGCCTCCCGGAGGCAATAATCGACGGCGTTCTGGGGGAAGCGGCTGTCGTGCTTGACCCGGGTGAAGCGCTCCTCCTGGGCGGCCGCAATGATGTGCCCGTCGACGACGAGCGCGGCCGCGGAGTCATGGTAGTAGGCGGAAATGCCCAGGATCGCTTTCATCCGGCGATCAGGAGGGCTCGACGGGCGCAAACCCGCCGGCGGCGGTCTCTGGCTTCCTGGGTGCAGGGCCTTCCATGGCCCCAACATGCTGGCTTTCCCCTCCGCACGCCATCCTCTTTCGGGGCGCGAAGCAAAAAGGCCCGGATGCCGAAGCATCCGGGCCCAATGTCGCTATCGTCCCTAGCCGCGGGGGCCATACCCGCCCCCGGGGCAAACTCAGAAGTTCCAGTGCACCGCCGCGGAATATCCGCGACCGTCCTTGTACTCATCCGCGAGCACCGACGCCGCATTCTGGTTGAGGAAGTACTGGTGATAGGTTTCGTCCAGGAGGTTTGTGGCGCTCAGGACGACCGAGATGTTCTTCGTCACGTTGATCGAGGCCGTGGCGTTCACCCGGGCATAGGGCGCCGTCCAGACGGCGCTTTGGCCGTTGAACGAGCTCGACTCGTAGTCGTCGCGCCAGGCGTAAGTCAGGCGGATCGAGCCCCAGCGGTTCTCATAGAACGGGCTGATGTTGATCTGGTTCTTGGAGGAGAACGGCAGGGGCCCGTTCACGCTCGAGGTGTGCAGGAGCGTGTAATTGGCCGAAATGCCGAGACCGTTCGCGAGCGCCTGCTGATAGGAGAACGTCGCACCCTCCGAGGTGGCGGCCCCGCCGTTCGTCGGGCGCGTGATCTCGTAGGTCTCGGTCGGGTGTCCGGTCAGGGAGTAATCGGTCCATTGCTCCGGATTTGCGGCGTTCAGGATGTAATTGGAGATGTCCTTGTAGAACAGGCTGACCGCGAAGTATGAGTTCCGCGCGAAGTAGTACTCGTAGGCGAGGTCGAGGTTTGTCGACTCGTCGGGCTTAAGGGCGGCGTTGCCGCCCACCCCGCTCAGGGTCGAGTCGTACAGCTCCACCCAGTTGGCCTCCGCGGCCGTGTTCGGGCGCGCGATGACCTCCGACACTCCGAACCGCACGACCTGGTCCTGGGCCAGGTCGTAGTTCAGGTTAACGGCCGGCAGGAAGTTCTGGTAGGTGTTCTGTGAGGACTGAAGGGTCGGCGGGGAGGAGCTCAGGTCGTAGCTCGCGCTGGTCGTGGTCGTCGAGACGGCGCGCGCGCCGAAGTTTCCGGTGAGGGGGCCGTCGCCGAATGTCCCCTCGAGGTAGGCCGCCGTGATGCGCTCGTCGATGGTGAACGACGGGGTCGCCGTGAACACCGCCCCGTCCTGGGGGGGCGTCGAGTTGAAATACTGGAGGAGCGTCTGGCCGTTGCCCTCGGGCAGGTTTCCGATGAAGCTCGCGACCGAGCCGTAGGAATTGAGAAGCACGTGCTGCGACATCGAGGAGGTGATGTCCGGCAGGCCCGACAGGTAGTTGGACGGCGGGGCGGAAACGCCGAGCGCCGAGAGGGGGGTCACCACCTCGTCCGCACCGGGAACGCTCACCACGGAGCCCGTCTGCCCCGACTTCTCGTCGCTGAAGCGCAGGCCGGCCTGAACGCTCTTTATGGCGCCCTTCAGCGGCACCGTGAGGTCCATCTGGATCCACTTCTGGTCGTCAACTTCCGGATTGCTCGCGATGTTGCCGTAGTCGAAGCTCGGCTCGCCCGCGGCGCTGAAGTCCGCGCCGCTGTTCAGGTTTGATGCCGTCGGATCGGGTCCGGGAACGCCGGTCACCGCAAAGGAGGAGAAGTTCTTTCCCTCGCTGATGTTCGCGTTGGCGAAGACGAAGAACTCGCCGAAGTACTGGTGCTGGGTGCCGCCGGTCGCGCGCGTCGTGCCTGCGTCGGCGACCAGGTCGAAGTTGTCGCCCTTGTACTTGGCCTTCAGGTCATACTGCTGGGTCACGATCTCTGCGGCGCGGTTGAATGCGTCGATCACGAGCGGCGCGGAATTGATCGTGTAGCTGCTCAGGACGCCGTTCGACACCGTGGGGTTTGTGATGTTGGGCAGTCCGGACCAGTTGTCGCCCGGGTAGATGTAGTACGAGAAGTTCACGTTGTTCATCGTCTGCTTCACGTAGAGTCCCGTGAAATCGAAGGTCAGCCTTTCGGTCGGCTTGAAGGAGACCGCGAAGTTGCCGCCCTGGTGATGGCGCAGCTGCAGGAACTCGGCCGTGTTGACGACCTCGGCGGTCACCCAGGGACCGGCCGGCTGGCCGGGCAGGGGCCCTCCGACCCCGAGGTCGGCGTTGGTCTGCTCGGATAGGGATTCGACACCGTCGCGACGCAGGTAGTCACGGTTGTCCTCGCCCCCGACCATGATGCCGAACGTGTCCGAGGGGTTGTGCCAGCTGAACATCGCGCTGACGCTTCCCTGGTTGTTCTTCGAGCGGTCGTTGTAGTCGTCGGTGACGGTGCCCGTGAACACCAGCGGATCCATCTGAAGCGGATTGCGGGTCTCGACCATCACCGTGGCGCCAAGGCTGCCCTCGAGCAGCTTCGGCTCCCAGGTCTTGTAAACCTCGGCCTGGCTGACGAGGTCGGGGCTCAGGAGGAGGTAGTTGAACTGCCTGCTCTGGTTGTCGAGGACGTACCAGTCCGCGGTGGAGACGGGTTCGCCGTTGAGAAGAACGCGGTTCAGGTTCGGGTCGGTGCCCTCGATGCTGACGCGCTCGCCCTCCCCGAACAGGTAGTCGACGGAGACGCCGGGCAGGTGGGAGAGGGACTCGGCGAGGTTGGTATCGGGGAACTTGCCCACGTCCTCGGCCGAAATGACCTCGACGTTGTCGACAGACTCCCTCTTTGCCTGAAGCGAAGTCGCAAGGCTGTTTGCGTACCCGTTGACGACGAAGGCGCCGAGCTGGACGGGTTCGTCGGCGGCGCTTGAGGTGGCGGACGCCGTGGTGGTGGTCGAAGCGGGCGCGGCGGGTGCCGGCGCAGTCTGGGCGTAGGCCGAGCCCGCGATTGCCAGGGCTAGGATCGAACACGCCGCGAGTCGTTGGAGCGTGGTGAGGGGACCGGGATGACCAAGGGTGGTCTGCAGGTCGCGAGGGTCAGAAGTACTCATAATTGATGTTGGTTCTGGCGGTTTGGATGCAAAGCAAAGCACAGGCAGGCTGCTTGGGTGCGGCCTGAATTTTGAAACTTACGTTCGGCTCAGCGTGCGGCAGATTTGCCGGGGATTGCTCTACCCGTTGCCCACGCGCAATCTATGGCAGATGAGGGTCAGTTGGATGTTCCGCCACACGGGCGGCAGGTTTCCCCGGCAGCACCGCAGGCCGGGCGGGCCCGTACCGGGGCCGTGTCCGTGACCTGCGCGCGCACTGAACATTTTTGCTTCAAGTTTCGGAAGCCAATCATTGCCGGGGTAAACGAATGAGGCGGTTTATTTTTTACGCGCTCATGATAACGCTGGCGTCGCCGTTAAAAAATGGCATAAATGACGATGTTTTTAACAAAAATGTCAGAATCGCGCGACGCACGGATACTTTCCCTCGAGAAACTCGCCAATCTGCTGCCTTCGCCGCTCAGGCCGCTCCACGGCAGGCGCGTCGCTCCGCTTGCCCTTCCCGACAACATCGTCTGCTTCTGCCGCCGCTCGGCCACCGACCTGAATCGGCCCCAGCGCGGCCGTGCTCTCCACCACCGATTCGTGCTTATCCTTGCGCTCGAGACCTCGGTGACGGTCGCTGTCGACGACCGTGCGATTCGGCTGAACCCGAACGAAGGCCTTCTGGTGCTCCCGTTCCAGTTCCATGACTACATAGAGCCGGAGCGCGAGGAGCTTCGGTGGCTCTTCATCACGTTCGACATGATCGACGTCGCGCCGCTCCAACCCCTTCGGTTCCGGCCATTTGTCGTCACCCCGGTCGTGCGCCAGACCTGCGGCGAGCTGGTGGAGGCCTACCTCACGCGGGGAGAGGGGGACCTGACGAGCCTGCTGCTCGCTGTGCTTCTGCAGAGGATACGGCAGGCGGAGCCGATTTTGAGACGGCACATCAAGCCGCCGGCGGCGCCCGGGCTCATCATGCAGGTGAACCAGCTGGCCCAGAGCAAGGACGAGCCGTTGAGCGTCAAGGAGATCGCACGTTCGCTCGGCATCAGCTCGAGCCACCTGCGGGCCCGTTTCCGGGCGTCCTGCGGCGTGAGCCTCGGACGCCACCTGAGGCGCCTGCGCCTCGAGAAGGCGTGCGGCCTGCTGCGGCTGAGCCAAAGGCGCGTGACCGAGATCGCGGAGCTGTGCAGCTTCACCTCGATCTACAGCTTCAGCAGGGCCTTCCACACGGCGTACGGGGTTTCGCCGATGGCCTACCGTCACGGCGACCGCGCGCGCAAACAAGACCCCTAAGGCGCACTCAGGCCCAGGCGTCGATGCGCTTGGAGACGTCCGCCTCAAAGCGCGCGATCAGCGACCCGACATGATCCTGGACCGAGGGGCCGCCGTCGCGGATCACGGGCGTCAGGTCCATCGCCCAGGTGATTCCGGCAAGCTTGTCCGTTGCGTGGGACGTGTAGAAGGTCGCGTGAGCGGTCCTCCGGCCGATTGCCGCCAGGTCGTAGCGCTTTCCTCCGCTCACCTGCGAGTCGAACACGGCGAGCAGCCTGAGGGCGAGGTCGGGGTGGCGGCCGGAATCGAGCGCGACCTTGTCGGCGTCGGGCAGCCAGTCGAGGTCCCTCCACACTTCGCAGCCGAAGACGCGTCCCGGCCTGCGGGCGGCCGGCAGTGAAAGGATGGCCTCGATGCTCCGCAGGAGCACGGCGACATGCGTGTCGTGCTTGTCCGCGGGGTTATGCAGGAAGACAACCTCGGGCTGGCATCCCGCGAAGACGGCGGCCAAATCGGCCGCGACCCCGGCGTGCCCGCGCCGCTTGACGTCGGCGCTGGAGTGTCCGAGCTGGATTTGAATCGCGTAGCGCCCGATCCTCGCCGCCTCGCGCTGCTCCTCGCGGCGCACAGCCAGCATCTGCTCGTCCGTGTATGAGGCGTAGCGACCCGCCCTGGGCGACCCGGCGCCATTCGTGACCACGACGCCGCCGAAGGCCTTCCCCGCCTGCCCCAGGCAGTCGCTTATCCCCGACTGGGACATGATCTCGATGTCGTCCTGGTGCGCCGCCACGCTCAGGTGGGTGACGCTCCTGAGGGCCTCGGTGGCGGGGAGGGCGCCGCCCGGAACGAACACATCTGCGCTCGGGTTTGAGAATTTCATGGGGATCTACTATTTGGATCCGGCGCGGGACGTGTGCGAGCCCGCAGTTTCGCGCAGGGAGGGCAGGCTGGCTGCCGCGATGGCCTGGCCGTGGCGCTTGTCCTTCTCGTCCGGCATCCTGAGCTGGGTATGCGAAGACACCGCGGGGAATTCCGCGGCCAGGACCTCCCTCGCGCGCAGCAGGATTCGCTCCCCGCCCGTACCCGATGTGACCCGGCCCATCACGAGCGCATGCCTGACGTTGTAGAATTCGGCGTAATGGCCGATCGAATACCCGAGGTAGGATCCGAGAGAGTCGTACACGAGCTCCGCCCTCGGGTCTCCCGCCGCCATCGCCTGCTGGACGGCGATGAGCCGCTCGGTCGCGGGCAGGTCCGCGCGCAGGGCAAATCCGGCCTGGTCGGCCAGCCGAGAGACGGCCTGTTGCGAAAGATACTGGACGCCGCATCCTCTGTCCCCGGACCATTCGTCAAGGGGGGCATCCTCGCGGTAGTCGACGGGCGCAAAGGCGAGTTCGTTGAGCCAGGGCGTGATGTCGCCGCTCGGGCGCACATAGCCTCCCGCCTGGCTCGTGCCCATCGAAATCCCCAGGACCGCGTTGTCGCCGAGCGACATCGACCCGGCGAGCGCCGCCACCTCGCCGTCGTTGGCAACGACAAAGGGCACGTTGCCCCACCGCTTTTGGAGCGTGAAGAAGAGCCCGCGAATCTCGCTCTCGAACAGATCGGGGGGGATTCCCCTGAAGAGGGAGGCCACGCGCACCTCGTTGTCCACGTAGATGCCGGCCGCGCTTCCCCCAATGGCGTCGACCCTCGGAAGGTGCGCGGCAGCCCGGCTCAGGGATTCGTGAATCCCCTCGATGTGGTAGGCCGGATCCTTTTGGAAATAGGGATCCCAGCGGGTCTCCTCGGAGTACACCACCTTTCCGTCGATTACGGCCGCGGCCTTCCTGTCGCTGCCCCCGATATCAAAGCCGATCCGGCATCCCTCAAGGTGGCGTCCGACGGTCACGCCCCTGTCGCCCTCCTCCGGCAGGTCCTCCTCTTTGGCGGCCATGAGGCTGAACGGGCGACGGTATACCTTCTCCCCCAAGAACGCATGGTCGAACGCCCGTTCGCCCCGCGGACTGTAGACCGCGCCCAGATGGGCGGCGATTTCCGGTGCGCCGGCAACCCGGACGACGCATCCGCCTTTCTGCCAAAGCAGGAACTTGAGGAGCCTTTCGGCGTAGCGGAGGTTGAGCGCCGAGTCGGGGTGGCCCGCCGACAGAATGCGGCTTTGATGGCGGGTGGCGCCGCCGTCGGGGCGCTCGAGGGAGAGAATCAGGGGGCGCGCACCCGGGTCTGCCGCAACCGTTGTCCCGAACGCCCGGTTCCACAGGGCGGCCGGGATAAATTCGGGATCGAGCGGCGGTCGTAGGAAAGGGGTTATCTTTAGCATGGACGGTCGAGGCTTGGGCGAGGAATGGGACTCAAGCCAGTCGACGCCGGGGATCTGCTCCCGCGCATCATCCTACAGGCTCAAACATGGATAAAAAATGGCACAATTGACGATGTTTTTAACGAAAATGACAGTTGGAAACGTTTTTGGATTTGCTCGCCTCGTTTCCGCGGAGGTTGAATCCGGAGATCCGGCCGGGGAGCCGTCCCCATTGTCCTCGTCGGCAAATCAGGAGCTTTTCAATGCCCAACCAAATTGTATGGGTTGATATTCCGGTCCTGAATCTGGACCGCGCGATCCGGTTCTACTCCGCCGTGCTCGGCGCTGATATTGAGAAGGTGGAGTACCCCGGAATGGCCCTGGGCTCATTCCCGCACAAGGACGGGGAGGCCGCCGGGTGCCTCTATATGAGCCAGACGGTGAGGCCATCCGCGGAAGGTCCCCTGATCTATCTGAATGTCCACGGACGCCTCGACGAGGCCGTTGATTCGGCCGAGCAGACGGGAGGAAAGGTCCTGCAAAAGAAGGAGAGCATCGGGCCCTTCGGCTTCCGCGCCATCCTTTTGGACACCGAGGGCAATCGAATCGCCCTCCATTCGATGTGATCCTTCGCGATGCGCACGGGTCAGGCGGGGTTTGGTAGTTTCGTAAGGTAATGATGATAGAAAGATTATATCATCATTCAGGACTGTAAAAATTTATGACGCGGGAGGGATAAAAGGCCTTGCTTTAATCTATATGGAATCAATATAGATTAAATTAGTGACCTATGAGACCCTCTAATTCCTACCCGCCCACGCGGGAGAACCCAGAAAGCTCCAGCCCCATTTCAAGGTCCGCCCTTTCCGCCGACCGGCCACGACCGGAGGCATTTAACTCAAGACATTCTGGAACGGCCCATACCTGAAAACAGGACGCTGTTTCCCCTCAGAACCAACACCTAAACACCGTGAAAGGCATCTCACCTCTTGAAAGCGCTCCGAATACAATCCGGGCAAAGGCGTCACCGCGGCGCGCCCAGTCAATCCTTGGCGCGGCCCTGCTCAGCCTAGCGGCCGTGGCCGCCGTCCATGCACAGAACGCGCCGATCACGGCCCCCGCACCGAGGCCTTCTGCGGCGGCGCCGGCAGCGGATGCCTTCGGCGTCGCGCTGCCAAACTGGCTTTCGGTTGCCTCGGTGTCGGTCAAGGAAGGCTACGATTCGAATATCTATGGCGTGTCCGACAACTTGGCCGGGCATCCCCCGATCGCCAACATCTCCTCCTGGTTCACGACCCTTGGCGCAAACCTCACCTTCGACCTTCTCGCAGATGCCGGCCCGCAGAACGCCAGGTTCCTCAAGACCCTTACGTTCGCGTATTCCGCTGAATACACCCAGTATGAAGCGGCGGCGCGCGAGGACAATTTGAGGAACACGTTCACGCTGGACACCACGGGCAAGGAGGGCCCCTGGTCGTTTTCGATTGATAACCCCCTGCTCTATGTCGACGGAAGCAGGGAGGACGAATTCTTCAACCTATACAACAACCTCGGCTACGGGGTCGTTCGCGAGCGCCGCAACCAGATCCAGGAGCGGAACACCTCGTTTCTCAGGTACGATGCGACCGATTGGTTCGTGCGGGCGGTCGACAGCGCAACCTATTTCAACCTCCTGATCGACGAGCACAATCCGGTCGGCGCCTACAAGGGTTACGCCAACTGGGTCAACAGGGACGATATCAACGTCGGCCTGGACCTGGGTTACGACCTCTTGCCCGGATTCGCCCTTGTCGGGGGCTGGCGAATCGGCCAGCAGACCCAGGCGCACACCTACTACAGCCTTTCCGACAGCGACAGCACCTACAACCGCGCGCTGCTGGGCTTCGAGGGAAAGCCGCTGTCGTGGCTCCAGGCGCAGCTCCTCGCGGGGCCGGACTTCCGCCGGTACAGCAATGCCGCGCATGAGGGGCTCAATGGAGACACCCACACCTGGCTCTATCTGCAGGGCCAGCTGACGGCCACGTTCACGCCCTCGGACACGCTCACCGCCTCCGAGAAGGTCTGGCACTTCGTCTCCAGCGCGGGTGTGTACTCGATTCAGGAGACCTCTGAAAACCTGGCCTACAAGCACACGTTCTCCAAGAGCCTGTCGGCCTCCGTCGGGCTGCGGGTCCTTGGCCACCGATATGACACGCCGACGGTCCGGAACGATTGGACCGATTCGGTGCCGGTCGACGTGACGTACGCGATCACATCGAACCTCTCGGTGAGCGCGGACTATTCGGCGACCACCGGCCATCCCCATCTCCCGGTGGCGTCCACTCCCGGGCAGAGCTTCGAGGACAACGTCGCTTCGCTCTCGCTCAAGGCTTCGTTCTAGCGCTCCGCGAGCCGACCTTCCCCCGGTGGCCCGGTGGCGGGCCCGGGGGAATGGCGGCTATTTATAGCACGGCGGCGACCGGGCCAATGCGCCATTGACCCTTCAATCAACGGCGCGTTGAATCCCGTGTTCGTATATATATATGATCCCCACAAAGGCTGCGCTAGACGCCCTTCGGATCGAGCGAGGCACGGACCCGGGCCCGCCCAAGCGGTCGCTACCCCTTTTTCTTGTCGTTGCGGTCGGAGCCCTGCTGGGGGCCGCCGCATGGTGGGGGTCTCGGACGGCGGCCGTGAAGGTGCGGACGGAGGCCGCGCGCGAGGTGGAAACTGCAGGCGGAGAGCACACGGTGCTGAATTCATCGGGGTACGTCACCGCAAGGCGCCAGGCCACGATCTCGTCCAAGATCACCGGCAAGGTGACGGAAGTCCTTGTCGAGGAGGGCCTGAAGGTGAAGGAGGGCCAGGTATTGGCACGCCTTGACGACACGAACGTCGTGGCGAGCCTCCAGCTGGCTCGCGCGCAGCTTGAGTCGGCGCGCACGGCGCAGGCGGAGACGCAGGTGCGCCTGACGGAGGCGGAGCAGGACTTGCGCCGCCAGTCGGAGCTGATCGAGAAGAACGTTGTGGCCCAGGTGGACTACGACCATGCGAAGGCGGATGCCCTTGCCTACGGCGCCCGGCTTAGGCAGCAGGCCAGAGACGTGACGGTCGCGGAGCGCACGGTTGCCATCTGGCAGCAACAGCTCGATGACACGGTCCTGCGGGCGCCGTTCGACGGCATCGTGACGACCAAGGACGCCCAGCCGGGCGAGATGATTTCGCCGGTGTCGGCGGGCGGCGGATTCACACGCACCGGGATATGCACGGTCGTCGACATGGAGTCGCTCGAGATCGAGATCGACGTCAATGAGGCCTATATCAACCGGGTCGAGGCCGGGCAGCCTGTCGTGGCGACGCTCGATGCCTATCCCGACTGGAGGATTCCCTGCAAGGTCATCGCGATCATCCCCACGGCCGACCGCCAGAAATCCACCGTCAAGGTGAGGGTTGGGTTCGACAAGCTCGACCCGAGGATCCTTCCCGAAATGGGGGTGAAGGTGGCATTCCGTGAGCCAGGGGAGGCCAAGGCGTCGCCCGTGCGCTCGGTCGTCGTGCCGAAGGCCGCGGTGCGCCAGGACACTGGGCGCGACGTCGTCATCGTGGTTCGGAGCGGGAGGGCCGAACGCCGCGCGGTGACTGTGAGCAATTCGACGGATGAACAGGTGGAACTGAGCGCGGGAGTGGCCGCCGGCGAGCGCGTCGTCGTCGACGGGCCGAAGGATTTGGCTGACGGGGCAAACGTAAGGGAGGAGCAACCATGAGCGAAAAAAGTGCGGACGGGGCGTTGGTGGACGTGAGCGGAGTCGAAAAGGTGTATCACCGGGGATCCGAAGACATCCAGGTTCTTAAGGACCTGCATCTGCAGGTTCCGGCCGGGGAATTCCTCGCGCTGATGGGCCCCTCGGGCTCGGGCAAGAGCACGCTCCTAAACCTGATCGGAGGCCTGGACCATCCGACCCGGGGCACGGTGACAATCGCCGGCGAGCGCGTCGACCAGCTGTCGGATCGCCGGCTGGCGGCCTGGCGGGCCCGGCACATCGGCTTCGTGTTCCAGCTCTACAACCTGATGCCGGTGCTTACCGCCGAGCGAAATGTCGAACTGCCCCTCCTGCTCACGCACCTTTCGAGGTCCGAGCGCAAGCAGCACGTCGCTGCGGCGCTTGAGGCCGTCGGGCTGTTGAACCGGGCGCAGCACTATCCAAGGCAGCTTTCGGGAGGGGAGCAGCAGAGGGTCGGAATCGCCCGGGGCATTGTGACGGACCCCACGCTCCTCCTATGCGACGAGCCCACGGGCGACCTCGACCGCAAGGCGGGCGACGAGATCCTGAACCTCCTCCAGGCCCTCAACCGGGAGCACGGCAAGACCATCATCATGGTGACCCACGACCCGCACGCCTCGGCCAGGGCGTCGAGGACCGTCTACCTGAACAAAGGCCAGCTCTCCCGGGAGCAGCTGAACTGACGCTGCGCGGACCGACGGCGACACGACGAAGCATTCTCCCATGAGGTTCATGCACCTAGTCTGGGGCAACATGCGCAGGAAGAAAACGCGCACGGTGCTCACGCTGCTTTCGATCGTTGTCGCCTTTGTGCTCTTCGGCTTTCTCTCGGCGATCCGGCAGGCGCTGACGGGCGGCGTGAGCTTGGAGGGGGCCAACCGCCTGATCGTGCGCCACAAGGTGTCCATCATCCAGATGCTGCCGATCGACTACCAAAGGCGCATGGAGCAGATCCCCGGGGTCGCCGCCGCCACCCATCAGACATGGTTTGGCGGCATCTACCAGGATCCGAAGAATTTTTTCATGCAGAACCCGGTGGTTCCGGAGGAGTTCCTGGACATGCATCCCGAATTCGTCCTGTCGGCTCAGGAGAGGAAGGCCTGGCTCAGCACCCGGACCGGGGCGATCGTCGGGCGCAAGACCGCTGAGCGGTTCAATTGGAAGATTGGGGACAAGGTCCCGATCCAGTCGACCATCTGGTCCCAGAAGAACGGCAGCTACCTCTGGGAGTTCGATATCGTCGGCATCTTCGACGGACGGGACAAGAACACGGACACGACGCCCCTCTTCTTCCGCTACGACTATTTTGACGAGGCGAGGCGCATGTGGACCGGGATGGTCGGCTGGTACACGATCCGCGTGAAGGACACGGCAAAGGCGGCGGAGGTCGCGAACCTGGTCGATGCGGAGTTCGAGAACTCGTCAGCTGAGACCAAGACCGAGGCCGAGGGCGCCTTCGTCCAGGCGTGGGCCAAGCAGATTGGCGACATTGCGCTCATCACCGCATCCATCCTGGGGGCCGTGTTCTTCACCATCCTCCTGGTGACCGGCAACACGATCTCCCAGTCGGTACGCGAGCGGACGGGGGAACTCGGCGTGCTCAAGGCGATCGGATTCACGAACACGCAGATCCTCGCCCTCGTGCTCGCGGAATCGTGCACGCTGGCGGTCATCGGCGGCGTCCTGGGACTCGGCATCGCGCTCCTACTGACCGCGAAGGGCGATCCGACCGGAGGGATGCTCCCCCTATTCTTCTTTCCAGCCCGCGACGTTGCCATGGGCCTCGGCATCAGCGTCGCACTGGGCCTGGTCACGGGATTCTTCCCTGCGCTGCAGGCCATGCGCCTGCGGGTCGCGGATTCCCTGAGGAGGATCTGACATGGCCGGCCCGCTCAATTGGATCTCTCAAGTCGGGGCCGTGACCGAGTTTGGACTCCTGAGCATGCCCCGGCGGCGCGGTTCGGTCGCCGCGGCGACCTTCGGTATCGCCGGGGTCGTTGCGGTTCTGGTGGGGGTTCTCTCGATTGCGACCGGATTTCGCCGGGCGATGGCCGCCTCCGGCTCGCCGGATGCGGCCCTCGTTCTCAGGAGCGGCGCCGACAGCGAGATGGTGAGCGGCTTTTCGCGCGACAGCACCCGGATCATCGCCGACGCGCCCGGAGTCGCCCGCACCCAGGCGGGGCCCCTCGCCTCAGCCGAGCTGTTTGTCATCATTAACCTTCCCAAGATTTCGACGGGCTCCGATGTGAACGTACCGTTGCGCGGCGTCGAGCGGCCGGCGGTCCTGGTTCGCGACGGATTGAAGATCGTGGCGGGCCGCATGTTCGAGTGGGGCAAGGATGAGGTCATCGTGGGCCTTGGCGCAGCCCGCGAGTTCTCGGGCCTGCAGGTCGGCGACAGGCTGAAGGTCGGCAGCTCCTATTGGCCGGTCGTCGGGATATTCTCGGCCGGCGGCGGTGCCGCCGATTCGGAGATATGGTCGGACGCGGCGGTCCTGCAGGCGGCGTATCGCCGCGGCGACAGCTTTCAGTCCGTCTTCGTCAAGCTGACGTCCCCGGATGCGTTCAATAAGTTCAAGGACGCCCTGACCACCGATCCGCGGCTGAATGCCGAGGTTTTCCGGCAGACCGACTACTACGCCGAACAGTCGACCTCGGTGACGAAGCTCATCACGACGCTCGGCTATCTGATCGCCTCCTTGATGGCGGTGGGTGCGGTGTTTGGCGCCCTGAACACCATGTATAGTTCGGTCTCCGCGCGAACACGCGAGATCGCTACCCTTCGCGCGCTTGGATTCGGAAGCAGCGCCGTCATTGTTTCCGTCATGCTGGAATCGACGGCTCTGGCGCTCTTCGGGGGGGCGCTCGGGGCGGGCCTGTCCTACCTCGCGTTCAACGGCTTTCACACGGCGACGATGAACTGGCAGAGTTTCAGCCAGATCACGTTCTCGCTGGCCGTGACGCCGCAGCTCCTCATCCAGGGGGTCGTTCTGGCCACGATTATCGGCATTATCGGCGGCTTGCTGCCGGCCATCCGTGCTGCGCGCCAGCCGATCGCGGTCGCGCTTAGGGAGCTATAGGCCGCCGGCATAGAGCGGGCGGCGCATGAGGGTGAACTCCCGTTCGCTCTTGGCGCCGCAGCCTGGCATCGCGGCGCTGGGGGTGGATTCAGGGGTTCGATCCAGCCGTCGGTCTCGCCGAGATAAACGCCGGGCCGGAGGTGCCCAATGGTCGCAACCCCCGCCGCGCCCGAATTCCGGGCGAGGATCAGTGCGTTCGGTGGTAAACCAGGAATGTCTGGTCATACGCGAGCAAGGAGCGTCCCGGCATGTCCTCAAGGGCCGACACTCTTGCCGCCTGGTCGTATACCCGGGTCAGTCGGTAGCCGCCGCTGTTTCCGTCGGACAGAAGCCCCGGCGAACGCGAGAGGACGCGCGACACCTCGTTGGGCCTGAGCACGATCCAGACAGGGTTCGGCTCTTTGATGAGGAGGTCATAATCGTCCACCCCGAGCTTCTTCCGAGCTGCGATCATCTCCCGAGGGGAGAGCCCCGGAAAATCACACCTCTTTAGATTGGGAAAATAGCCAATATATCCAAGGGGCTCGAGAAACACCGAGTCATTCGGCGCGGCGTTCTTTCGAAGCCAGAGACCGATGGATCTGCGGTTCCCATTTTCTATTATGGTCTGCTGAAGCCGCATAGCGTTCGCCATCAGTAGGCTGACGCCCAGCTGAAATGCGACGACCGCCAATACCGCGAACGGCAACAGGCGGCCGAAAGAGGCCGCCCTGGGCATGCGCGCAACACCCCCATCCGACTTGATCCAACCGACGATGTCTTGGATCAGAAACCCCCAAGCGATCATAGCCACCAACGCGTACGGAGGGTCGTACCAGGGTGCGCCTGGGACGCAAATCGCATAGATCGAGTCGAGGAACAGCCAGAGTGAAACGGTGCGCGCCCAGCGACTTCCCCATGGGTTTATCCAGTGATACCAGACGGGTATCGCCATTAGGAGCCAGATGCTGTTCGCGGCAAATCCCCATTCCTGCCACGGCGCCAATTCGATGTTGCTCGGCGCGAATAGGACCCTGTGGAACGCCCCGTAGGCGATGATTTTCCCCGGTGCTATTGCGATCGAATGGAGCATGCCGAACAGCCCCGTTGTAAGCCCGAGCCCTTTCGCGACGATCGTGTGGGGAACCGGCGTGCCGTAGTACCACGTGGCCCAGATGAGCCAAGGCAGGTAAAGGACCGCGGCCACCGCCGAGGCGCGAACAGCCCGCCATGCGAGTTCACGACGCCTCGATGCACCGTCCGCGAAGAGCAGGACCGCCGCGTAAAATGCCCCAATTTGGATAAAGGCGTCGGGACGGCTCATCATCATCGCAGCCCACGACAGGCCAAGCCAGCGCGCGGCGAGATCCGAAATTTGGATTTCAGGGATGGAAACAGGATCAAACGAGCCGACGTTACGAAAACAGCCGAAGCGCAGCCACGAGAGTCCGGTGAAGGTGCCGCTTGCGTTCCGTGGACACGTGGCCGACGACCGCAGAAATCGCCGCCTTTTTCACAACTGGAAATAGGAGGCAGTCGAATACCGTGAGATGATCCAAGCCGTCTGCTTCGTCCAGAAGGATTTCGCCGGGCCTTAATTCCTGCGCGGGCCGGTGCGTCGAGCCATAGATCACGTTTATCCGGTCGATCCGCGGTGAAATTGCGACTTCAGCCGGGGAGAGGACGATGGCGGGATGTTCGTCGCGGTCATTAGCGTTGACCCGCACTTGGACGATATCCCATTGGCGAATTGGAGTCATCGGTCGAGCGGCTCTGGATCCATGGGCAGGGAATTCAGGTACGCAGCGCGCTCTTCTCCGACCGCGAAATGCCCTTCGGGGTAATGTGGAATCGGTTCCGGAAGGGTTGCCTCGACCAGCTGGAGTATCCGCTGACCCCGCCGAATAAAGACCGGACGATTCTTTAGCGCCAAATCGGCAAGCGGACCAAGCTTGGCTTTGGCTTCGGTCACGGAGTAGGTCTTCATTTCGAACTCAAAAGAGTCCGAAAAACGGACTTATACAAACAAAATCGGAATTCGCGCGCAATTTCAAATCGTATTATATTTTTAAGGATAGAAGCTTATGGAATCACATGCCTGAGGGTCCACCCTCGCCCCTTATCGCTTCCATCTGGCGCATGAGCTTCTTCTGGTTCCCGCCCCTCATCATCTTCATCATCTTCTGCATCTGCTAGGGTTGCTACAGGATAAAGAGTTACGAGATTCTGCTATTGAGACTCTCTCCTGGCATTCGGAGTTATAATGGCAACGTGTGGCAAAGGCGCCTAGAGACCTTTTTTGGCTCAAATGGCGGCTCAAAGCGCTTGACTCATTACTTGACTCATACTTGACCCAACAGCACGATTCGCGCTGTGAGTTTTCTGCCACGATTCCAGATAAATCCGGTTCTACTCAATCGTGTAGAAGCAATTGCTGTCCTCCGAGAGCGCATCCGAAGCGCTACCGTACAGGTTTCATGGATTCCAGCTTTGCAGAAGGATTCACGGGTTCGTAATGCCCATTCATCTACCGCAATTGAAGGCAATCCACTTACTTTGGAGCAGGTGCGGGCTGTAGAACAGGGTGAAACCTTACCTGTGCCGGGTCGTGTTCGCCGAGAAGTGGTGAACTATTTTGCTGCGCTAAGGCACATTGAGAAACAGGCGTCCACGAAGCGACTAACCCACGATGATGTCTTTCGCCTCCATAAGATTGTGGCTGGGGAGGTGATGGATCAGGGCGAGGCGGGGCGATATCGAACTATTCGTGTTCGAGTTGGCGAGTTTGTCCCGCCGGTTCCTGAGGATGTATCGGGTCTAATGTTCGAACTATTGGAATGGTGGAACACCGAGTCTCCACTTCTTTCGCCTGTGCTCAGTTCGGCCATCGTGCATCATCGATTCGAGACGATTCACCCGTTTGCCGACGGCAATGGCCGCACCGGTCGGGCTATGGCACTGTGGGATCTCTATCGGCGAGGCTTCGACTCGCATCATATCTTTTCTGTGGACGAATTTTATTGGGAAGATAGGCCACGCTATTATGCCGCGCTTGATGCGGTCCGGCGGAACGGTGACGATCTCACATCATGGTTGGAATACTCTGCGGAGGGACTGCAACAAACCCTGGATAGGGTCTGGCAGCGGATCCAGCATTTGGCTGCTGCCTCAGGAAGCAAAAAGGTGGTTTTGCGCCCGCGCCAAGAGCAGCTCCTGCAGCTGTTGCGGGTCCGCGGCAACCTAAGCCCAAGAGAATTGTGGGACGGGCTTGGTATTTCCAAGCAAGGGGCGATGGATTTGCTTCGGCCGTTGATTAAATCTGGATTGGTGCGGCGAGTTGGGACGCAGAAGAATGGGCGCTACGTTCTGAAGTAACCCTGCAGAACAGTTTTCGGCCAGAGCGCCGTAGAGGCGACTCACATCCTCGGAAACCCGCCCTTGCCCTTCATCGCCTCCATCTGGCGCATGAGCTTCTTCTGGTTGCCGCCCTTCATCATGCGCATGACCTTCTGCATCTGCTGGAACTGTTTCAGCAGCTGGTTTACGTCGGAAATCCTGACCCCGGCCCCATTTGCGATCCTCTGGCGCCGGCTTCCGTTCAGGATATCCGGCTTGCGGCGCTCCTGGATCGTCATGGATTTGATGATCGATTCCGTCCGCTTCATCTGGCGCTCCGCGTCGTCGCCCAGCTGCACGCCGCTCATCCCGGGAATCATGCCGACAATGCTCTGCATGGACCCCATCTTCTTCACGGCCTGAAGCTGGGATAGGAAGTCTTCCAGGTTGAAGTCGGCCTTCCGCATCTTCTCAGCCATCCGCTCGGCCTCGCCCTGGTCGATGGACTCCTGCGCCTTCTCCACGAGGGAGACGACGTCGCCCATCCCGAGGATACGGGAGGCAAGCCTGTCAGGATGGAACGGCTCGAAGTCATCGGTCTTTTCGCCGGTGCCCACGAACTTGATCGGGATTCCGGTGATGGACTTTATTGAGAGCGCGGCGCCGCCCCTCGCGTCGCCGTCGAGCTTTGTCATCACGAGACCCGTGAGCTGAAGGGCGTCGTGGAACGTCTTCGCGACATTGACGGCCTCCTGGCCGAGCGCTCCGTCCGCCACGAGAAACACCTCGTCCGGCGAAACGACGGCGCCAAGGCGCTTCACTTCGTCAATGAGCCCCTCGTCAATCTGGAGGCGGCCCGCCGTGTCGAAGATGATCGCGTCGGCGCCCGCGGCAAGACCCGCCGCAAGCCCCGCCTTCCCGATTGCGGGGACGTCCTTCGACTCCCGGTCCGAGAAGAACCCGACTTCCTCCTGTCTTGCGAGAATCTCGATCTGGTCGATGGCGGCGGGACGGTAGACATCGCAGGCCACGACAAACGGTCGGTAGCCGCGCTTCTTGAGCAGGCGGCTCAGCTTGGCGGTTGAGGTCGTCTTTCCGGAGCCGTGAAGGCCGACCATCATGATCTTGATCGGCTTTGCCGTGCTGAGCGCAGTCGTACCTTCGCCAAGAAGGCGGACCAGCTCGTCGTGGATGATCTTGATGACCTGCTGGCCCGGCGTCACGCCCTTCAGAACCTCCTGGCCGGCGCACTGCGCCTGGACGCGCTCGGTGAATTCCCGGGCCACCTTGAAATGGACGTCGGCCGTGAGGAGCGCCGTGCGGACCTCGGCCAGGGCGGCGGCCATGTTCTCCTCGGAAAGCTTGCCGACTCCGCGGAGGTTCCGGAGGGCGGACGAGAGTTTGTCGGTCAGGGATTCAAACATGGGAACTCACCGGATGCATCAATGGTGGCCTGGATGCAATCCCGGGTATTGTTTTTGGGATGGCTAATCGGACCCCGTTCATGCGACGCTCGCACCCCTTATGAACCCTGTACTGAAGCTCCTCATCGAAGGCGGTAACCTCTCCACGGCGCAAATCGCGCAGGTTGCAGGCATGCCGGAGGCCGAGGTGGTCAGTAACCTGGAGCAGCTCAAGAGGGATAGGATCTTCCTTGGGTGGCGCCCGGTGCTCGACCTCTCCCGCGAGACGGCCGCCGCCGTCCGGGCCGTCATTGAGGTCAAAATGACCCCGGAGCGGGGCGGGGGGTTCAACCGCCTTGCGGAGCGCCTGAGCCGATTTGACGAGGTGGAGTCCTGCTACCTTATGTCGGGAGCCTACGACCTGCTCATCTTCGTAAACGGTCCGAGCCTCCAGAAGGTCGCCGGGTTCGTCTCCGAGAAGCTTTCGACGCTCGAGGGCGTTCTTTCGACCAGCACCCATTTCATGCTGCGCTCCTACAAGGAGGGATCTTTCCTGATCGAGGCGCCGTCCCAGGAGACCGAAAGGCTGAAGGTGTCGCCATGAAACGCTTCGTCGCACGCCATGTCGTCAGCCTGCCCAAATCGGGCATCCGCGACTTCTTTGACATTGTCTCGAAGATGAAGGACGTGATCTCGCTCGGAATCGGCGAGCCCGATTTCGACACGCCCTGGCACATCCGGGAGGCCGCGATTTATGCGCTGGAGAAGGGGAAGACCCATTACACTTCCAACCTCGGTCTCGTTGAACTCAGGCGGGCGATATCGGCCTATGTGGAGGCGCACTACACCGTGGCCTACCGGCCTGACGACGAGATCATCGTGACGGTCGGCGTCTCCGAGGCGATCGACCTTGCGCTTCGCGCCCTCGTCAACCCCGGCGACAAGGTGCTCTACCACCAGCCCTGCTACGTTTCCTACAATCCGAGCGTGGCCCTAGCCCACGGGATTGCCATCCCCGTGCCCACCCGGTCGGAAGACGGGTTTGCGCTCAACGTGGCGGACCTGGAGCACGCGTGGCAGCCGGGGTGCAAAGTCCTCATCATCAACATGCCGTGCAACCCCACGGGGGGCACCTGCGACCGCGCGCGCCTCGAGAAAATCGCCCGCTTTGCGGTCGAGAAGGACCTGATTGTGCTCAGCGACGAGATCTATTCGGAGCTGGTCTATGATTCGGCGCACACAAGCATTGCCGTATTCCCCGGCATGAAGGAGCGCACCATCTTCCTGCACGGTTTCTCGAAGGCGTTTGCGATGACCGGATTCAGGATCGGCTACGCCTGCGGTCCGGCGGAGCTGATCGATGCGATGATGAAGATCCATCAATACTCGATGCTGTGCGCGCCGATCCTTGCGCAGGAGGCCGCAGTCGAGGCGCTCACACGCGGGGAGGACGGCGTCAAGTCCATGAGGGAGCAGTACCACCGGCGCCGCGACCTCGTTGTCCGCAGGCTTAACGAGGGCGGCCTTCCGTGCCGGGCGCCGGGCGGCGCGTTTTACGTGTTCCCGAGCGTCGCCTCCACGGGCCTGAGCGACCGCGATTTTGCCTACGGGCTTTTGAGTTCGCAGAGTGTCGCCGTCGTGCCGGGTGCGGCCTTCGGCGAGAACGGGCGGAGTTTTGTCCGCGCGAGCTTCGCAACCAGTTACGACCATCTTGTGGAGGCTTGCGATCGGATTGAACGGTTCGTGAACACCACGACCCCATGTTCCGCTCCGTCGTCATCGTAGGCCGGCCCAACGTCGGCAAGAGCCGGCTGTTCAACCGGCTGGCCCGCAAGCGGATTTCCATCGTCCACGACCAGCCGGGCGTGACGCGGGACGTCATCTCGACGGATGTCGACGACGGCTACACGCTCATGGACACGGGCGGGCTCGGCCTCAAGGAGGGCGAGACGTCCTCCGCAGCGATCATCGCGGCCTCGGAGAGGCAGGTCGGCTTCGCGATCGATACCGCGGCGCTCATCCTCTTCATCATCGACGGCCTCGACGGAGTGACGGCCCTGGACGACAGGATCGCGAGGCGCCTGAGACAGGGCGGCAAGCCGGTGATCGTCGTCGTGAACAAGGCCGATTTCGGCGACGAAAAGGTGGACCACGAGGGGGTCATGAGCCTCGGCCTCGGTCAGCCGATCTTTGTATCCGCGGAGCATGGACGCGGCGAATCCGAGCTGCGCGAGGCGGTCCTTCAGAAGGTCGGCCTCCCGCCGAAGGCCCCCGGCTCCGAGGTTGCCCGGGTCCGGCCGGAGAACGGCAGAATCCCGGGTCCCATCTGCATCTGCTTCATCGGCCGGCCCAATGTGGGCAAGTCCTCCCTGGCCAACCGGCTCCTCAGGAGCGACCGCCTGATCGTCAACGATCTCGCGGGCACCACGCGGGATTCGGTCGAGCTTCCGTTCGAGTTCCGGGGCCGCGACAAGAAGATGTACCCCTTCCGCCTGATTGACACGGCCGGGATTAAGTCGGCCACCAAGCTGTCTTCATCGGTCGAGTACTTCTCGAGGCTTCGATCGCTCGACGCGATGCAGAGGTCCGACGTGGTGTTCCTGGTCCTCGACGCCATCGACGGCGTCACCCAGCAGGACAAGGCCATCGCGGGCGAGGCGGTCAAGGACCGAAAGCCGATCGCGGTCATCGTCAACAAGTGGGACCTGGTGCACGAGGCCTTCAAGAGGCATGGCGGGATCGCCGGGGCGAAGAGCGAGCGCGACTACCGTGAGAAATACGAGAAGGCGCTCTTTGACAGGCTCTTCTTCACGCCGGGCGCTCCCCTGATATTTGTTTCTGCGGTGAGCGGCTTCGAGGTCGACCGCATGCTCAATGCCGCGGTCAAGCTGCACCGCACGCTCGACAAGAAGCTCCCCACGGCGCGCCTGAACGAGACGCTTGCGCGCCTGGCCGAACGCACCCCGCCCCCGTCCATCGGAGCCCGGCGATTCAAGATCTATTATGCGACCCAGACGGGCAACCGGCCCTTCCGGATCAAGGTCTTCTGCAATCGCGAGGAACGCCTGTCCGAGAGCTATCGGCGCTACCTTGAGGCGGGACTCGTGAAGGAGTTCGACCTTTCCGGGTGCCCGATTGAGTTCGACCTGGTCGGGAAGCCCCGCGGGGATGCGGTCGACAGGAGCGGCTGGAAGTAGACGCCATGGCTCACCCGATGAGGCTTGTGTTCATGGGCTCGGACCCCTTGGCGCTTCCCTTGCTCGACTGGCTGATGGGGGAGGGGAGCGCGGTGGCCAAGCTGGTCGGCATTGTCACCGGCGTCGACCGCCCCTCGGGCCGCGGGCAGGCCGTCAGGCCGAACGCGGTCAAGGCGTGGGCCTCGGGGCGGGACCTCGCGGTGCTCCAGCCCGAGAAGCTCGACCAGGCGGCGCTCGAGGCCGTTTCCTCCCTGCGTCCGGACGTAAGCCTCGTCATCGCCTACGGGCGCATCCTCAGGGACGATCTGATCGGCGTGCCGCGCCTCGGCACCCTGAACCTCCACGCCTCGCTCCTTCCGGCGTACCGGGGAGCCTCGCCGATCCAGACGGCGATCGCTGCGGGCGACTCCGAGACGGGGCTCACGCTCATGCGCATCGTCCGCGAGCTCGATGCCGGGCCGGTGGCCGACGTCGAGCGGTCGGCGATCGGCCCGCTCGACACCGCCGCCGAGGTCGAGGCGAAGCTCTCGCATTCGGCGATTCCGCTCGTCGCCCGGACCTTTCCCCGGCTTGCCCGGGGCGAGCTCGCCTTTCGGGAGCAGGAGCATGCAAGCGCGAGCTTCTGCAGGAGGCTCGAAAAATCCGATGGCGTCCTCGATTTTTCGGCGCCGGCCCCCGTGCTCGCCGCGCGGGTGAACGGCCTTCATCCCTGGCCCTCGGTCTTCGTCGATATTGCCGGCTCGCCGGTGAAGCTCGGCCTTGCCGACAGCGTGGCGGTCGAATCCGCCGGCGTCCCGGGCACGGTCATGGGTTCCGACGAGCACGGGCTCCTCGTCGCCGCGGGCTCGGGCTGCCTGCGGGTCCGCAGGCTTCAGCGACCGGGCGGGCGGATGTTGGGCGCCCCGGAATTCCTCCGGGGCCATCCCGTCCCGGCCGGCACCCTGATCCCCTCCCATCCGATGGCGCCGCTCCGGGCCGTTTCGCCCTTCAGGCGCTGAGGGCCGCCGACACATGCCGCTTGTTTTCACGGGGCCTTGTGGCAAGATCGCACCCCGATGCCTGGCTGGTCCCATTCTCGCCGACTGACGCTGGTTTGCGCCGCTCTTTTTTCGTCGGTCGTGGCGCCGCGCGCCTTTGCGCAAGCGGAGATTGCGGACCTCAGGGAGGATGTCCGCGGGCTGTCCCAGCGCGTGAACGACCTGTCCCTGCGTGTCGAGCAGCTCGAGCATGAGAATTCGGAGCTCAAGGCGAAGGCGGCGAGACTCGAGGGGAACAAGGATGCCGTCTCCGCCTCCCAGCTGAACGGCGCCGTGGCGGACCTGAACGCCGCCATCACCACGGCCGTCTCCGCGTCCCGTGCGGAGATCCTGCAGCAGGTGGCCACCCAGATGGAGAAGCTGGCGAAGCAGACCAATGCCGCGCTCGACTCGATCGCAAGGACGGGGCCGGCGGCGGAGCCGCGGTCCGTTGCCGCGGAGAAGAGCGCGAAACCCGCATTTGGGGAATCCTATTCCAAGGAGGGTATCAGCTATACGGTCGCCAAGGGCGACACGGTGGGCCTGATCGCGAAGAAGACCGGGGCGAAGGCGCAGGACATCATCGACGCCAACAAGCTCCTCGATCCCTCCCGAATCCAGGCGGGCCAGGTCCTCTTCATCCCGGGAGGCAAGTAGCCCCGGCCGACCCCTTACACCATGGCATCCCCACAAAAATCCAGGCTGGGCCGCGGACTCGGCGGCCTCATTTCCGCCTCCAAGCCTGCCGCCCCCCTTGCAGCGGCTCCCGCCGCGCACGTGCCCCATGCGCCGGGTTACCTCGAGATCCAGGTGCATCTTGTCGAGCCGAGCCCCTATCAGCCGCGCCGGGAGATCGCCCCGGAGCAGCTCTCCGAGCTCGCCGAGAGCATCCGCAGCGAGGGCCTCCTTCAGCCAATCGTGGTTCGGAGGCACGGCGAGAAATTCCAGTTGATCGCGGGCGAGCGGCGCTGGCGCGCCTTTCAGCAGCTGAAGCTGAAGGCGATTCCCGCGAGAATCGTGGAGGCGAGCGACGCATCGGCGGCCTCGATCGGGCTCATCGAGAATCTGCAGCGCGAGGGGCTCAATCCGATCGAGGAGGCGCTTGGCTTCGCAAGCCTCGTCAGGGATTTCGATCTGACCCAGGAGACCGCCGCCGAGCGGGTGGGCAAGAGCCGCGCATCGGTGGCCAACGCCCTGCGCCTGCTGACGCTGGACGCGGAGATCCAGGGATTCATCGCCAAGAACCTCTTGAGTGTCGGCCATGCGAAGGCGCTCCTGGGGGTCGAGGATCCCGCCGCGCGGACCATCCTGGCCCGCCGCGTGATCGAGGAGGGCCTGAGCGTTCGCATCACGGAGAAGCTGGGCAAGACGGCCAAGGTGACGGCGCCCGGAAAGGCGTCCGCCCGAAACCGCGCGCTTTCCGCCAGGGACGCCGCCGCCGTCGAGGGCATCCAGAAGAAGCTAACGTCCCACCTGGGGGCCCGGGTAGCCGTCATCCACACCCCGAAGAAGGGGCGGATCGTGATCGAGTACCGGGGGAACGAAGACCTTCAGCGCCTGCTGGAGAAAATGGGGGTCGAGCGGGCAGATCCGCTCTGAGATTGGGGCGGCCCCTCTTGCCGCCCCGACTCAGGGAAGCTCGATTCGCCGGCCGGCCGGCTCCGGGTTCCGTCTGTAGAAGAGGGCGGTGTGCCCTACGGCCCCTACGCAGGTGCAGCGCCCCTCGCCGGCGATCCTGGCGCACCACAGGGCCCGCTCGTCCCGGTCGGCGCCGAGAAACCGCAGCTTTACGAGTTCGCGCAGGCGCAGCGCCTTGTCGAACTCGGCGAAGAATGCCTGGGTGAGCCCGACCTTGCCGACTTTCAGGGTGGGAGCAAGGAGCTGGCCCTGGCCGCGAAGGAATGTCTTTTGGGAACCGGTGAGGGGAGACTCTTGCATCGGGGCTCGGGACTACAGCGGAGGGACCGCCAGGGGAACACCAATATGGGGGCCGGCCGGTCCCGCCGTCCCCCCCGGGGTTGCCTTCCGCCACGGCGTTGACAAGATGAGCCCGAGTCTGCTTGGCTGACCCTTCATCGACATGAGCATCCTTCTCGGCATCTGCGCGTTCGTATTGATCCTGACGTCCATCGTCCTTATCTTGTTGGTGCTCGCCCAGAAGGCGAAGTCCGACGGCGGTATGGGCGCAGCCATGGGCGGCGGGGTGGCCGAGGCCACATTCGGCGCCGACACCGGCAATGTGCTGAGCAAGGCCACGATCAACGCCTCGATCCTTTTTTTCGTCCTGAGTTTTCTGCTCTACCTCGGCAGGATCTACGAGGGAAAGCATTCGGCCTCGTCGGGCGGCTCGCTCCCCACGTTCTCGGCTCCCGCCTCGGCAACCGCACCGAAAACCCAGACGGGCGCGCCGGCGCCAGCCAAGGCCGGCCCGACCCCGGCTCCGTCTACAAAGCCCTGATCGGCTTTTGAAGAGCCCGCCCGAACTGTCTTTGCGGTCGGATTGGGTGCTCGCCCTGCGCGCGGTTCTCGTCGCGTTCGTCGGTTTCGCGAGCCTTGCCGCGCGGCTTCCGGGCGCGCCGTCCGCGCTTCCGGACAGGTCCGCCTCTTCGGCCATCCTCGAGCAGTTCAGGCGGGCGATCTGGGCCGAGCCCGTTTACGCCGAATTCGAACTTCGCCAGATGCCGAGGCGGGGACCCGAGCACGTGTTTCACGGCCGGTTCTGGGGTTCAAGGAACGAGCGCGGCCCGGTGACCCGGATTGAATTTGAGACGGTGGGGGGCTCCTTCCTGCACCGCTTCCTTGTCCAAGGCGGCCCCGAAGGCTCGATCTGGACCTCGGACGGCCCGGGGCCGGGCAAGCCGAGCGGGGCCTCGGCCGTGATTCCGCTCGCGCCGGGTGTCGAAATGACGCCCTTCGACGTGCTGCCAATGCCATTTTTATATTGGATTGACTACGATCTTGTGGGTGTCAGCCGGATCCGCGGGCGCCAGTCCTACGAGTTCGTTTTCACGCCTCCGGCCGACTTTTCGGCGCTCAATCCGGGCATCAAATCGGTCAGGGCGTACTTGGACGCCCAGTACGACGCGCTTGTCCAGTCGGAGGCCGTAGGCCCGGGCGGCCAAGTTGCTAAGACCCTCTCCCTATTGGAGCTAAGAAAGGTAGGCGACCGGTGGATACCCAAGGATGTGGACGTCCGGAACGAGGTAACCCGCGACAAGACGCGCCTAACGCTGACCGGCGTTGCGATGGGGGCCACTCCGGCCCCGGGGGCGTTTGATCCTTCCAACCTGGGTTCGCCGGTGGCCCCGCCTCCGTCCAACAGCGTCATACGGCTTGAACCGTAGCGTTGGGGCGAAGAATTTCATTGCGGCTGGGGCATCTCGCGTGCCTGCTCATGGCCCGTCCAGGTCCCATCAATGTCATGGCTACACGCTCTGCATCGGCTCCCTTAACGTTTGATTTGCCGATATCCCTAATCGCTAAGATCGAGAGCAGCAGACGCAAGTTTGGGCTCAAGACCGCGAGTGAGGTCGTCCGTTTGGCGATCGAGAAATTTGACTTCGAGGGCTGCAAGCCGACCCGCGATCCCCACCGCCAGGTGTCCGTGCGCCTCGGCTCCATCCAGAGGGCGATGCTCAAGCGCTACGCGAAGAAGAAGAATGCCAGCGTCGGCGAGCTTCTCCGGTTCGCGCTCGAAGGCCTTCCGGCCAAGAAATCCAAATCCCGTTGACCGGCCCGCCGGGCTGGACGGGTCCCGCAAGATTCAAGAGGTCCCCTCTTGCGTTCGGCCCCCCCGCATCCTTTTAGTGGACTCCTTTCTCACGATGCCATCCGAACCCCTCAGACCGCTCTCAGACTGGGCACGAAATATCTCACCCTCGCCGACCCTCGCGGTCGACGCGAAGGCCAAGGCCCTCATGGCTGCGGGCGAGGACGTGTGCAGCTTCGCCGCAGGCGAACCCGATTTCGACACGCCGCAGCACATCAAGGACGCCTGCGCGGCCGCGCTCCAGGCGGGCAAGACGAAGTACGTCGCGACGGCGGGCATCGAAGAGCTTCGCAAGGCCATTGCCGAGTTATATGCAACAAACTACGGATTAAAGGTTTCCGCAGGACAGGTTGTGGTGTCCCCTGGGGGGAAGTTCTCGTGCTACCTGGCGATCGTGGCCACGTGCTCGCCGGGCGACGAGGTGATCATTCCCGCGCCCTATTGGGTGAGCTACCCCGAAATGGTGAAGCTGGCCGGCGCCGTTCCGAAGCCGGTTCTGGCGACAGACAGGACCAGCTTCAAGCTGACGCCCGAGCAGATAGAGGCGGCCGTGACAGCCCGCACCAAGCTCCTCATCCTCAATTCCCCCTCGAACCCGACCGGGGTCGTCTATTCGCGCGCGGAACTCGCGTCGGTCATGGCCGTGGCGGCGAAGCACAATCTCTACGTCCTCTCGGACGAGATTTATGAGAACCTTATCTACGGGGGGCTTTCCCCGACATGCCTCGCGACGCTTGGCCCCGACGCGGCGGCGCGCACGATCGTGGCGTCCGGCTTCTCAAAGACCTATTCGATGACCGGATGGCGGCTCGGGACCTTGGTCGCGCCGCCGCCGATAGCGAAGGCCGCGGCGGAGCTCCAGAGCCAGATGTCCTCGAATGCCACGTCGTTCGCGCAGTTCGGCGCCCTCGCCGCCCTCAGGGAGAAGGAGAAGACGAAGGCCTCCCTGGAGAAGATGCTCTCGGCGTTCGACCGCCGGCGCCGGCTGCTCCACAGCGGGCTCGTGGCAATTCCCGGGGTGACGTGCGTCGACGCCCAGGGTGCGTTTTACCTTTTCCCGAATATCTCGAGCTTCGGAATCAGCTCCATGGACTTTTGCGATAGGCTGCTCGACAGGGAGAAGGTCGCGGCCGTCCCGGGCTCGGCCTTCGGCGCCGAGGGATACCTCCGGTTGAGCTACGCCACGAGCGACGAAATCATCACCAAAGGCCTGGCCCGGCTCGCGAATTTCTGCAAAGGCCTCTAGACTTCGGAACAAGTCCCGTTAATAACCCCGACCACTCCCATGGCATATAAAGACGTCACGCCGCCCCAGGGCGGGAAAATTTCAATCGCGGCAGGCCGGCTGAACGTTCCGGACAATCCGGTGATCCCGTTCATCCGCGGCGACGGCACGGGCCCGGACATCTGGGCGGCGTCCGTGCGCGTCCTTGACGCGTCCGTGGCCAAGGCCTACGGCGGCAAGCGACGCATCTCCTGGTTCGAGGTCTTTGCGGGTGAGGAGAGTTTCAAGCGGTTCAACAACTGGCTGCCGGACGACACCGTCGAGGCCTTCAGGGAGTTCATCGTCGGCATCAAAGGCCCGCTCACGACCCCGGTCGGGGGCGGCATCCGGTCCCTGAACGTGGCGCTGCGCCAGATGCTCGACCTCTATGTCTGTCTGAGGCCCGTCCAGTGGTTCACGGGGGTTCCCTCGCCGGTGAAGCGGCCCGAACTGGTGAACATGGTGATTTTCCGCGAGAACACCGAGGACATCTATGCCGGCATTGAGTTTGCCGCCGGGACGCCCGAGTCGCAGAAGGTGCTCGACTTCATCGCCAAGGAATTCCCCAAGAGTTTCGAAAAGATCCGCTTTGGCACCAAGCCGAAGGCCGAGGCGTTCTGGAGCGCGGTTGGCGCCAAGGACTTCCCGTCCGATGTTCAGGTCGGAATCGGGATCAAGCCGGTCAGCTATTCCGGCAGCGTTCGCCTGATCCACAGTGCCATTTCCTACGCGATACGCAGCAAGCGCAAGAGCGTGACGATTGTCCACAAGGGGAACATCATGAAGTTCACCGAGGGCGCGTTCCGCGATTGGGGCTACAAGGTCGCAAAGGAATTCTTCGGCGCCGTCGAAATCGACGGGGGGCCGTGGTGCAAGATTCCCGAGGGAAAGCCGGGTGCCGGAATCGTCATCAAGGATTCGATCGCCGACATCACCCTCCAGCAGATCCTCACCCGTCCGACGGACTTCGACGTGATCGCCACGCTCAACCTGAACGGGGACTACCTCTCCGACGCCCTTGCCGCGCAGGTGGGCGGCATCGGGATCGCCCCGGGCGGCAACATCAACTATATCTCGGGTCACGCGATCTTCGAGGCGACGCACGGGACCGCGCCGAAGTACGCGAACAAGGACGTCGTGAACCCGGGCTCGGTCGTGCTCTCCGGCGAGATGATGCTGCGCTACATGGGCTGGAACGAGGCGGCGGATCTGGTGCTGAAGGGCCTGAACGGCGCGATCGGCGCAAAGCGGGTGACCTATGATTTCGCTCGCCAGATGGAGGGGGCGACCGAAATCAAGTGCTCCGCATTCGGCGACGCGATCATCGCCCACATGTGAGCACCGGCCGGGCGTCCCCGCCGGCTCGCGCCCCCGGGGTGCGCCCTATTTTTTGATGTAGCCAAGGAGCCAGGTGAACACGAGCGCCCCCACGAGGGCGAAAAGCAGCCTTCCGACGAAACTGAAGGCGGCGATTCCAAGCAGGCCGAAGCAGAAGCCGCCGAGGAACGCCCCCACGATCCCGACAATGATGTTTCCAAGGAGGCCGAAGCCGCTGCCCTTGGTGATGACCCCGGCCAGCCAGCCTGCAACGGCGCCGATGACGAGGAAGACCAGGAGTTGGGTTGGGCTCATGGGCGTGCGCGGGTCTTGACCGGAGGGGTCATTTTGGGGCGGCGGGCGCCGGGAAATGCATCTTCTTGATGACCCCGAGCAAGCGGGCGTGGAGGATCTGGTCCTCCTCGGCCGGCGTCTTGTTGTAATGGGTTCCTTCGGTGATGCGCTCAGACAGCTCGGTGCTGATCACAAAGGTGAATCCGTTCTTTACGAAGATCACGTTGCCGCGTTTCGCGACGGGGGGGCTCGCGGGCTGGCCGAAGACAATGCGGTCGGTGAACATGGATCCACCCGGCATCAGGATGTAGGCGAACACCGCCCCGTCCAAAAGGTCGGGGGAAAACGTGGCGCTCTCGATCCGGGTGTCGGGGCAGAAACGCTTGAAGTCGGGCACGACATAGCTCCCCAGAAAATAGATCAGGTAGTCCTTGGTGCCCCGGGTGGAGAGCTCCCACTTGAGCGTCGCGTCCTGCGCGAAGGCCCCGACGCTCAACTGGAGGCCGAAGCTGTCGTGGAAGGTCACGACATGGTTGGTGTCGTGGATCACCCCCCCGAGCGCGGGAAGCACCGGGACCTCGATGCTAAAGGCTCCCGTCGGCGACGTGTAGACGTCGCCGTCAAGCGTTCCAGCGAGGGGCTTTGCGGCCTCGTCCTGGGCTTTGGCCGCGACAGCGGCCGCGGCCAGGCAGATGAGGGATGCAACTCGGAACATTTTCTGGATCAACAGAATGGTGGACTAACGTGAAGCTTTCAAGCCGCGCCTGAGGCGGGCGACACGAGCTTGATCCACGTGGGCACCGGGATGGCCTCAGCCCTGACGGAGGATGAGAATCCTTGCGAGCCGAGAAGTTCCCTCATTCGGGCGGACTCGCCCGGCAGGACGTCCCTAAGGACGGCGCCGACCTGCTTGCGCCGCTGCTGGAAGCAGCGGCGGATGAGGGCCTTTTGATCCGGCGTGAACACGAAGGCCCCGGGCTTCCTCACCAGGTGCAGGAGGAAGGAATCCACGTCCGGCCTCGGGTAGAAGCAGGCGGCGCTCACACGGTGTCCCGGCGCCGGGTCATAGGCCGCCTGCAGGAAGATGGAGATGGCGCCGAAGTTGCGGGTGCCGGCGGCCCCCACATAACGGTCCGCGGCCTCGCGCTGGAGCATGAGGACCATCCGCTCCGGGAGCGGCCCCGACAGGACCGCGTCCATCCAGGGCGTCGATATGGCGTAGGGCAGGTTGGCCACGACCTTGGCGCCCCGGGCGCGCTCCGGGGGGATGTCGGCGAGCGGCCGCTCGACCGCGTCCCCCTCGAGAAGGTGCAGGGTCGCCGGAAACCGGGCGGCCAGGCCGGATTCGAGGTGGGCGTGGAGCGTGCGGTCCGTCTCGATGGCCCAGACCTCGGCTCCCTTCTCGAGCAGCGCCCCCGTCAGGGTGCCGAGGCCCGGCCCGACCTCAACGACGGCATCGCCGGCCCGGATCTGCGCCAGCTCGAGCGATTTGCGGACGATGTTTCCGTCCACCAGGAAATTCTGACCGAGAAACCGCTTGGGCGTGTGCCCGAGGCGCGCGAGAAGCTCGCGTGTTTCCGTGGGTGTGAGGGCCATCGGTTGCCTGGCTCAGGAAGCGCGGAACGAGGCGAGGAGCGAGGCCGGGTCGGGGGAGCGCATGAGCGCCTCCCCGACGAGGACGGCGCGTGCGCCTGCGCGCCGCGCGCGGGATGCGTCGGCCGCGGTGCCTATCCCGCTTTCGCTGACCGCGATCGCGCCCCTCGGGAATCCGGGTATCAGGCGTTCGCTCAGGCCGAGGTCGGTCTTGAATACCGCCAGGTCGCGGTTGTTGACGCCTATCAGGACCGCCCCGTGGGCCGCTGCCCGCGAGACCTCGTCCTCCGCGTGGACCTCGAAGAGGGCGTCCAGCCCGGCCGCCCGCGCCGCATCGTGGAGGGCCCGGATCTCGGCGTCGTCAAGAGCCCGCACGATGATCAGGATCGCGCTCGCGCCCGACTGGCGCGCCTCCAGCACCTGGAGGGGGTGGACCATGAAGTCCTTGCGCAGGCAGGGAACCTGCGGCGGGGACGCCCGCATGCGCTCCGTGACGGCGCGCAGGTCCTCAAGCGAGCCTCCGAAGTACTTCGCGTCGGTCAGGATCGAAAGCGCATCGGCGCCCGCGGCCTGGTAGACCCGGGCCTGCTCCACGGCGGACGCGTCCGCGGCGATCTCCCCGGCGGAAGGCGACCTGCGCTTGATCTCGGCGATGACGGCGAGCCTGCCGTCGGTCCTCCTGAGCGCGCCGGCGAAGGAGGGGGGCCTCGGCAGGGATGCGTCGAGCCGGGAGAGTTCCTCCAGGGGGACCTCGCGCAAACGGGGGCCGATCTCCCGGCGCTTCCAATCCATGATCTCTCGGAGCTTGTCGTGCACGCCCACAACGAAACATCACCCGGCGCGCGAAAACCAGACCAGAATCCTTGTCAGGGTCCGCCAAAGGGGCCCATCCTCATGGCCCATGAGCGCCATCGAAGAGCTGCGTCAAACCATTGCGCGCCTTAGGGGCCCCGGGGGCTGCCCCTGGGATCAGGAGCAGACCCACCAGAGCCTGACCCGGTGCCTGATTGACGAATGCGCGGAGCTCCTCGACACGATCGACCGGATGGACATGCCGCACATGCGCGAGGAATTGGGCGACGTCCTGATCCAGGTGATCTTCCACGCGCAGCTCGCCGAGGAGGCGGGCCATTTTGACCTTGAGGACGTCGCGCAGGAGGTGAACGAGAAGCTCGTCCGCCGGCACCCGCACGTCTTTGGCTCGGGCAAGCTCGAGACCTCGGAGCAGGTCCTCAGGCAGTGGGACCAGATCAAGGCCGGAGAGAAGAAGGCCAAGGGGGCGGCCCCGGCGCCGTCGCTCTTCAAGGAGATGCCGCCCCGGCTGCCATCGACCATGTACGCGGAGTCGGTCTGGAAGCAGATCGTGAAGAAGGGGCTTGTGCCCGATTCCGGGGTTGACGCGCCTCGCGTCGCACGGCTCGCCGCCGAGCTCGACGACGCGTCGCTCGGAAGGATGCTCTTTGAGATCGTGTCCGCCGCGCAGTCAAGGAGCCTGGATCCCGAGGGCTCCCTTCGCAGGCACGCGGACGCGCTCATGCGCCATGTCGAAGGACGCGTCCAAGATTCCCCCCCCGCTGCCTGACGAGGTCGTCGCGGCCTGGTGGACGCCTTTCGGCGAGCACCTTGCGCAGGAGCAGCGGTGTTCGGCGTACACCGTGCGCAATTACCGGACGGCGTTCGAGGACTTCTACCGCTGGCTGGCCTCGTCGTCCCTTTGGGAAAGGGGGATCGACGGCCTCGGGCCGAGGGAGGTCCGCGATTTCGTGATCGAGGCGCAGCGCCGCTATGGGCGGCGCACGCTCCACAACCATGTCTCGGGCCTGAGAACCCTGTGCCGGTACTGGATGAGGAAGGGCCGCCTGAGCCGGAATCCCTTCGTGGGCGCCCCGCTTCCGAAGCTCGAGAAGCGCCTGCCGCAGTTCCTGACGGAGGACCAGGCGAGGACGCTGCTCGACGGGCCCAGGCGGCTCCTCGAGAACGGCTCGTGCGACGCGTTCACGGCCTGCAGGGACCTCCTTGCTATGGAGCTCCTATACGGGGCGGGCCTCAGGGTGAGCGAGCTGGTCGGGCTCAACCACGGCGATGTAGAGCCGGACGAGGGGACGGCGCGCGTCATGGGCAAGGGCCGCAAGCAGCGGGTCTGCCCGCTGGGACGGGTGGCGTGCGCCGTCCTCGCCAGGTTCAAGGGCGAGTTTTCCCCGGCAAACGGGGCGCGGGACCCGGTGGTGTGCAACAAGGACGGGGGTCGGATGACCGTGCGCTCGGTCCAGCTCATGCTCAAGCGCCACCTTGCCCTCGCAGGCCTGCCGCTCGACCTCACGCCCCACAAGCTGCGGCATTCGTACGCGACCCACCTGCTCAATGCGGGCGCGGACCTTCGCATCGTCCAGGAGCTCCTCGGCCACGCGCAGCTTGTAACGACGCAGGTCTACACCCATGTGAGCATCGCGCGCCTGAAGGACGTCTACAACAAGGCCCATCCCAGGGCCTGAGGCGCGCCTCCGGTCAGAGATCGAGCCTGCGCGTCGACCCGTTGCCCGCGGCGTCGTAGAGCGTCACCTCAACCGAAGTCGCGCCCGAGAGGCGGGCGAGCGGCTCCTCGAGGACGAAGGTCTCCTCCCTGCCGTCGAGGATCTCGTCGGCCGGCTGCTCCACGATCTCGTGCACGCCGTTGTTGAACGTGAACTCGGCGCCGGAGAGGAGCGACAGGGCGTCCTTGCCCCGGATCGTCACGACCACCCTCTGTGCGTCGCGCCTCGCCTCGGCCTCCTCGATGACGGGTGGCGTGTGGTCGACCAGCAGGTCGTCCGTCTCAAAGGTCACCGAGAGGCGCTCGGCCTCGGGCCTCGGCGCCGCCTCCTTCGCCACCAGGCGGGTGAACCAGGTCCCCTCGCGCAGGTGGAGCGTGTCGAACTGGACGTAGGACTCGCTGCTGTCGACCGCGATGTCCGTCCATGCGGCGTCCCCGTCGTGGCGGATCGAGAACGTGTAGTTGAGGTTGTCGCCGTCCGGGTCGGCCACGGTCCAGAAGATGACCTGCGTGCCGGGCGAGGCCACGACCTGGCTGCCGAGGAAGTTCGCCTTCCTGCGGTCGTTGTCGGTGGCCTGCAGGAGCTGGCCCACGGTGGTGACCACGGGGGCCGGCATCTCCGGGGGAACGACGATCGCGAAATTTGGCGAAAGGACGCGGAAGTCCTGGAGCTGGGGCCTGTGGTCCTGGCCGATTGAATACACCGAGGCCTTGTCGAGCTCGAGCGTCGGGGCCGAGGCGGCGGGCAGCGAGATCCGAAACTGCGCGTAGCGGCCGACGGGCGGGGCGGCCCGCCACCCGTCGTTGTCCGCCATCGGGACCCACGGGCTCCATCCGTCGGTCTCGCCGGAGGCGTTGGTGGTGCGCACCGAAACGGAGAGCTGCGACGCTCCGAGGTCGCGCACCCGGTTGAAGCGGAGCGCGCCAAGCCGGGCGGGGGATCCGAGGTCCACGCGCTTCGTCTCCGCCGTCCGCTCGGAAGACGCGTTGAAATCAAGGACTGCGAATCCCGGCGGATTGTTTCGGATCGCAAAGAACCTGCCCGGCGCGCCGGCAACGGGCCTGAGCGCGTTCACCTGCGCCGAGGCGCTGCCCGGGAAGGTGAGGGCGAGGCGGTTCTTCACATCGTAGCCGGACATTTCGCCCTGCTCGCCACCCGAGATCACGATGAGGTCGCCCATCCTGCACATCTGGTAGAAGGCTACGCCGTTGCGCGTGGTCAGCGTCTCCGGAAAACCCTCCGGCGAGAACCATTTCAGGGAGCTGCGTCCCTGGAACCGCTCCACCTGGGGCGCCGCGTTAACGATCTCGATCGTGTTTTCCTTCGGCTTGGGCGCGGACGGGTTGGGGGTCGGCGTCGGCGAGGGCCCCGGAACCGGCGCCGTCCCGGGCGGGGCGACCTGCGCCGCGTTCTCCGGCAGCTCGGTGATCTGGATGTTCGCCGGGTTGGGGTGGATGTCACCCCCGGAAAAAACGATCGCGGCGTAGTAGCCGCCCTTTGGGTCCTCCAGAAGGTCGGTCACCTCTGCGTCGTGGTTCTCCTCGGCGATATAGGGCGACCCCCCGTCCTGCGGGAAGAGGTAGATGTTTCCGCGGGGCGCCGAGCCCGCCACAATCCTGCCGTCGCCGAGCCTCTCGATCCGGCGCAGGTTTCGGTCGTCGACCTCGCCGAAGAGGGTGACGCCGCGGGCGGCGAGCGCCGCCGCATCCGCCGTGCGGTCCGCCGAGACGCCGGCCGCCGCGAACTTTCCAAGGTCGATCCTGTAGATGCGCCCGGGGTTCCCGGTGGCGACGAGCGCGGATCTGCCCCCGTCGAGCAGGAGGAGGTCGAAGATCGAATCGGCCGGCAGGTCCGTCCGCGCGGCGATCTTGCCGGCGCGCACGAGGTAGAGGCCGCCGCGGGGCGACGTGCCCGCAAGGATCGACCCGTCCGGGAGCGCCCTGAGCGCATAGACCTGGACGTCGCCGAGCCTCGCCACCTCCCTCGACAAGGAGGTGCCGGCCGCGAGGTCGGCCGAGACCTCGAGGATGCGGCCGCCGGGGCCCCCGCCCGCAACCCATTTTCCGCCGGGCGCGGGGTCGAGGCACCAGAGAAGGGGGCTTGGGCTCGCCCCCTTCAGGTCCGTCAGAACGGGCCCCGCCACGAGCCGCCCGTCGGAGCGCGTCGCCATGCCGTGAAGGTCGCGGCTTGAGACATCCCGGTAGAAATCAATCTCGGTCTTCTTGGACAGAGGGTCCGCGCCGAGCGCGCACACCGAGGCGAGGACGAGGGCGATCGGGGCGGCGCGGCGGGGATTCGGCAATGGCATGGAAAGGCTCCTGGGGTTAAATCATTCGACGACGCGCACGGTCCGGTGGAAATCCGTGAAGGAGACCTTGCCCTCGAGGACATGCGTCTCCCAGAGGGGCACGAGCGCCTCGCGCCTCTGGAACCGGGCGGAATCGGCCGCCGCGGCGATCCGCTCGATTGAGGCGGGCGCATCCGGGGTCGAGACGGCCTGGTCGAAGAAGAGGGCGGACCTTTCCACGACGGCGATGCAAAGGCCGTCCTCCTGCCGGCTTCCCTTCATCGCCTCGAGATAGGCGTCAAAGCTGCGAAGCTGGCCCGGCCGGAACGAATGCCCGTGGCCGGTGAGCTCGTCGAGGAGCCGTCCGGGGGCCACGAGGACCTCGAGCGTCTTTCCGGTCCATGACGGGTCCACCGGCACGTCGATCGTGCGGGACTCCTCCGTCCCCTGGAAATTGCGCCAGCCGAGGGTCACCTGGAACGTCTCGCCTGCGCGCACGGTCGTGCGCGACACCTCGAACTGCTCCACCGTGACCGTTGGGTTTGACTCGAGCGGCTCGACGCGGAACTCGACTGAGGTTGGAAGCGCCTTCTCGAAGGGGTTCTCGATCTCCGCCGAAAGGCTCCCCAGGAAATCGACCAAGCCCACAAGGAACCCCTGCTGGCCCGCGTAGACCGACTCCTTCGTGATCTGCTGCGTCGGCGAGAACGTCACGGTGCTCCTGATCCTGAACCCCTCGCCGGTCTCGGCCTCGTTCGAGCCGAAGATCCCCTCGACGACTCCGGTCAGCATGATCATCGGGGCGATCCGCTTGTCCCGGACGACCTGGAATCGGAGGGTCCGATCCTGCCCGCCGACGCTGCCGGCGACGACCCGGACTTCGGTCATCTGGGGGCCAGGCCCGAGGAGCCCCGACACGGCCGAAAGCCGGTCCTGGCTGATGCACCCGATAACGGGGCCGATGTTGGCGACCTTGAAGGACTCCATGGTGGAGGGAAGGATCGCGACGACCTCGGCGGAGCAGAGCGGCAGCTGCACGTCCCCGAGCCCGAGCATCGGGTGGCCGAAGGCGACGATCCGTTTGCCGTCGACCCGCGACACCGTTCCGGTGCCGGCGAGCGTGATGTCCCCCGTCGTGAGGGCGACCGAGACGGCGTCCCCGGGGCTCAGCTGCGGGACGGAGCCGGGAAGCGCGGCTGGCCCCCCCTGGCTGCTTCCCGCCACCGAAACGATCCCGAGCCCGAGGCTTTCGAACTGGGGTGTCATGATGGACGCCGTCCTCGGGGACACGCCTCCGAGCGCGAACACGGGCTTCATCGGCAGGAACCCCGAACCGGACGCCTGGTCCGCGTCCTGCGGGGACGTCGCCTCCGCGGACGCAGCCAGGCCCGCTGCGGGGGACATCACGCGATCGGCGACCTCGGACATGTCCGCCTCGGGCGTGAAGCCCGCGTAGCGGACCGTCTCGAAGCGCTGCATCTGGTAGCTCAGCGCGCCGGCGAACTTTCCGTCGATGTAGAGCGGGCTGCCGCTCATGCCGGCCACGGCCCCCATGTCCTGGACGCGCGGGTCGGTGAGCCTGCAGAGGATGATCGACTTGCCCGGGCCGAGGGCGTTCAGGACGACGCCCGTAACCTCGACCGAGAACGGCTCGGGCTTGGTTCCCTGGAACACCGTCCATACCTCCCCCCGCTGTCCGGCCTTGATCTCCGAGAGGGCCATCACGCCGCTCGGCACCGGCTGGGCGCCGAGCGTCCACGCGGCGCACGCCGCGGCGCAAAGGCCCGCAAGGGCTCTTCTGGGGCTCTGGATTCGAAGAGGTCGCATCGTGGGGGCTTCAGAGGCGCCTGATGACCGAATCCATCACCTCGCACGCCCTGTCGATGGCGGATCCCTCGTGGGCGGTGCTGATGAACGCCGTTTCAAACGCGCTCGGCGGCAGGTAGACGCCCGCGTCAAGGCAGCCGTGGAAGAACCGGGCAAAGAGCTTCGTGTCGCCTGCGAGGGCGCTGTCATAGTCTCGCACGGGCGATCCGGTGAAGAAGAGGCTGAACATCGAGCCGGTCTGGGGCACCTGGGCCGCAAGGCCTTTCCGTGCGCACGCGCCTGCGAGCGCGTCGCGCACCCGGCGGCCGAGCGCGTCGAGCCGTGGGTAAGGCAGGCTCTCCTGGAGGAGCTCAAGTGCGGCGATTCCCGCCGCCATCGCGAGCGGATTTCCGCTGAGCGTGCCCGCCTGGTAGACGGGCCCGAGGGGGGCGAGCTGGTCCATGACGTCCTCCCTTCCGCCGAAGGCACCGACGGGAAGCCCGCCTCCGATGATCTTTCCGAGGGCGGTCAGGTCCGGGACGATCCGCTCGATCTCCTGGACGCCCCCCCTTGCCAGCCGGAAGCCGGTCATCACCTCGTCAAAAATGAGGAGCGCGCCGTGGGCGGTGCACACGTTGCGGACATGGGCCAGGTATCCGGCCAGGGGCAGGATGAGCCCGACGTTTGCGGGATAGGGCTCGATGATGACGGCGGCGATGGTGCCCGGGTTGGCGGCAAAGGCCGCCTCGAGCGCCGCCGGGTCGTTGTACGGCAGGACGATCGTCTCCCGGGCGAACGCCGCGGGAACGCCTGCGCTGTCCGGATTGCCGTGCGTCAGGGCGCCGCTGCCCGCCTTTACCAGCAGGGAATCCGAGTGGCCGTGGTAGCAGCCCGAGAACTTGATGATCTTGTCGCGCTTCGTGAAGCCGCGCGCAAGCCGGACCGCCGACATGGTCGCCTCGGTGCCGCTGTTGCACATGCGGACCTTGTCGATTGAGGGGACGAGCTCATGGATCAGCTCTGCCATGCGGACCTCGTAGGGGTTCGGCGTTCCGAAGCTCGTCCCGTCCTCGAGGGCGGCGGCGATCGCCTTCCTGATGCGGGGATGGTTGTGCCCGTGGATCGCGGGCCCCCACGTGCAGACGAAGTCGACCAGTTCGCGGCCGTCCGCTGTGACGAGCGTCGCCCCGCGGGCCGACTTCACGAAGAACGGCGCGCCGCCCACCGAGCGGAACGCGCGCACGGGGGAATTCACGCCGCCCGGGATGAGCTTGAGCGCCCGGGCAAAGAGGTCGTTTGAGGTGTCCATCAATTCACGTATTTCTGCACGATAGGTATCCGGCGTCCGACGCCAAAGGCGAGCGGCGTGATCTTGAGCCCAGGGGCGGCCTGCTTGCGCTTGTATTCGTTCAGGTCGACCTTGCGCACGACGTCGGCGACGACGGCCTCGGAAAAGCCCTGGGCCACGAGGTCCCTCCGGGACAGGCCCTCCTCGACGTAGCCCTTGAGCACGGCGTCCAGCATGTCGTAGGGGGGAAGGCTGTCCTGGTCCACCTGGTTCGGGCGAAGCTCGGCGCTCGGCAGCTTGTCGATGCTCGACTGGGGGATCGGGAGCGGGCGGCCGGCACGCCTCGCGTCCGCATTGATCCAGTTGGCAAGCGCGTACACCTGGGTCTTGAACACGTCAGAAATGACCGCGAGCCCGCCGCACATGTCGCCGTAGAGCGTGCAGTAGCCAACCGCCATCTCGCTCTTGTTGCCGGTCGTCAGGAGCAGGGCCCCGAACTTGTTCGAGAGCGCCATCATGAGGACGCCGCGCACCCGGGCCTGGATATTCTCCTCGGTGACATCGCGCGGCCTCCCGACGAAGAGGGGGGCGAGCGCCGCCTCGCACGAGCTGACCACCTCGGCGATCCCGATCGTCTCGAAGCGGATCCCGAGGTTCTCCCCGAGGCGGCGAGCGTCGTCGCGCGAGTGCTGCGAGGAGATCTCGGACGGAAGCGAAACGCCGATCACGTTCTCCGGCCCAAACGCCGCGACCGCGATCGCGCCGACGACGGCCGAGTCGATGCCCCCCGAGAGCGCGACGAGCGCGGTCTTGAAGCCGACCTTGTGGGCATAGTCGCGCAGCCCGAGCGTCAGGGCCGAGTGGATGTCCGCCATCTCGGGCTGCTCGAACGTTGGCGCGAGGCTGGGGGAGACCGGGCCGGGGCCCGTCTCACAGACAAGGAATTCCTCCTCGAACGCGGCCATCCCCGTCAGGACCCTCCCGGTGGGATCGCTCACCAGGGAGCGCCCGTCGAAGATCAGCTCGTCGTTGCCGCCGACCGCGTTCACATAGGCGACCGGGCACCGAAGAGCCCGCGCGGCGTCCGTCACCAGCGTCTGGCGAACGCCGGACTTGCCGTAGTGCCACGGGCTCGCGGAAAGGTTGATCATCAGGTCGCACTTCTGGCCCGCCAGCTGTTTCAGCGGCTCGAGCCCATTGTAAAGACGCCGCGTGCTGATCATCGGATGCGTCCATATATCCTCGCAGATGGTGACTCCGATCCGCAGTCCGGCGTGGACCATGACCGTCGACTGGGAAGCGGGCTCGAAATAACGGTCCTCGTCGAACACGTCGTAGGTGGGCAGGAGGCACTTGTGAGCGACCGAGACCACCGCCCCGTTCTGGCAGAACGCGGCGGTGTTGTAGAAGGGCCGGCCCGAACCGCTCGAATTGACCTCCACGGTGCCGACGAGGGCGGGTATGGGACCTATCGCTTCGGCAACCGCCTTCATGGACTCCTGTACATCCGCGACGAAATGGCGCTTGAAGAGGAGGTCGCGAGGGGGGTAGCCGCAGGTGACCAGCTCCGGAAAGACGACCAGCTCAGCCCCACGGACCACGAGGTCCCGGTAGGCATCCACGATGCGCCGGCGGTTGCCGGCGAGGTCGCCGACGGTGGTATTGATTTGAGCAAGCCCAAGGCGCATGCGTTTAAATGTAAGGGATCACCATGGACGCAAATAGCTTTCCTTTCAACCTATTCGGCGACCTGACACCCATTAACTGATGGCTAAACCCAACCGCCTCATACTTGCATCGGCGTCCCCAAGGCGCCGGGAGCTGCTCGCCCAGCTCGGGTTCCCCTTTGACGTGATCGTCGCCGAGGTCGTCGAGCACGAGGATCCGTCAACCGACCCCCGGGTGATGGTCGCCCACAACGCCGCGCTCAAGGCGGATTGGGTCGCGGAGCGGTACCCGGATTCGGTCGTCCTGGGCGCGGATACGACGGTGTTCCTGGACGGGGAGGCGATCAACAAGCCTCGGGACCTTGACGAGTCCCGTTCCATCCTCAGGCGCCTGTCCGGCCGCGTGCACACCGTCTACACGGGGATTGCGCTCCGGAGGCGGTCGACGGGACTCGCGTTGGACGAGGGCGTCTCGAGTCAGGTCGAATTCAAGCCTTTCGGGGACGCGGTCATCGAGGACTACATCCGGCTCGTCAACACGCTCGACAAGGCGGGGGCCTATTCCATCCAGGAGCAGACTGGGCTGATCATCGCGGGCTACCGCGGGTCCTTCTCCAATATTATGGGCCTTCCCATGGAGACGACGAAACAAATTTTGACCTCAGGCGTCCTACAGGGCTAGGTTCCAGCCCCTTCCGCGACCTCCTCCCCCCGATGACGCACACGCTCACCGCTCCCACACCCGCGGCCGCCTTAAGGCGGCTGGTGGCGCGCGTCCGGGCGGATCCCGACTCGAAGTCGACCGCGATCGGCCTCACGGCGGTGCTGATCGTCCATCTGCTGCTCTTCCTGATCGCACCCTACCTCCTGCGAACCGATGTGGTCCATGCGACGGTGCGCAAGCAGGCGATCCCGCGGCAATTCAACATCGAGATTGCACCCGATGAATTCGTGGCGCCGGCGCTGAAGCCTCCCCCCCCTCCGAACAAATACGTCGAGGCCAATCCGAATGCGCCGGACATCGTCCCGGACAAGACGAACAATTTCAGCTCGAAGAACCAGCTCCTCGCGCAGGAGAAGCCGCAGCTCGACCAGCATAACGAAAAGCCGAAACTGGACGGGAAGAAGGACATCGAGTCGAACCAGACCGTGAGCGGCCAGCTGACCAAGCCCGTGGAGTCGATGCCGGTGGCTCCCAGCGTGACCTCCCCGGTCAAGACGCAGATGTCGCCAAAACAGGCGCAGGATCCGCTCGCCGGATTCGACAAGAAGGTGGGCGAGGATGGTTTTGGCAGCAATCTCGGCAAGGTGCCCAATGTCGCGAAGCCGGCGCCCGACAAGATCGAGGGCGCCAAGGACAAGCCCCTGGTCGAGGGCTCTCAGACCCTGCAGCCGGCCATCGACCCCAAGAAGCCGCGGGCAAGGCCCGTCCTTGAGCAGGTCCATACGAGGCCCGCGATCTTCGAGGACAACCAGTTTGGAACGAGCAACATCGGCCCCGTCGCCTTCAGCGCGAAGTGGAGCAATTATGGCGCCTATCTCCACAAGATGATGGAGGCTATCCAGATACAATGGGACAGGATCCTTTTGGACAGCCGCACCGAGCCCCCGTCGGGCAGCTACGTCACGGTGAAATTCACGATGGATTCGAAGGGAAGGATCACCGAGATCCTCGACGTCGAAAGCACCTCGAGCGAACAGGGCAAGCAGAGCTGCATCTCCGCGATCACGCTGACGGCCCCGTATGGCGATTGGACGGACGACATGATCGCCGTCCTCGGGACCTCGCAGGAGCTGACGTTCAGGTTCTATTACGAGTGAGCGCCCCGGACGAAGGATTCTGGTCGAACGTCCCGTTCGGGTCCGGGGTCAGGCGGGTGGCGCTCGATGCGAACGGATTGGTGGCGCTGGACAAGCCTGAGGGGGTGCTGTCGCACCCCAACGTGCCCCGCGACGAGGCCCGGTCGCTCCTGCGGGCGCACTACGACAAGGGTTCGGAGTGCTACGAGTGGCAGGGGGCCGGCGCCGGGCTCGAGAGGCTTTGGCTCATCAACCGCCTGGATTCGGCGACGTCCGGCGTGATCCTCGCTGCCGCGGACGCCGCGCTTGCCCGCGAGATCCGCGCCCAGTTCCAGCGCAGGCAGGTGAGGAAGACCTACCAGGCGCTGGTTTTTGGGGTGCCGCGGAAGCCGTCGGAGGAATGGAAGGACGTCCTCAACGTGACGCGGGCGGGGGGGCATATCCGCACGGCCGCCGGCGGAAACCTGCCGGCGGAGAGCCGGATGTCGCTTCTGCGCACATGGGCCCTTGCGCGGCCCGTGTCGCTGATCGAGCTCCTGCCGCGCACGGGAAGGAGCCATCAGCTCCGGGTTCAGTGCGCGAAGCGGGGGCTGCCGATCGTCGGCGACCGCACCTACGGAAATTTCGAAGCGAACCGCGAATATGCGAAAACGGGCGCGCCGAGGCGCCTGTTTCTGCATTCGCTCTCGATCGCCTTCGACTACGATTTTGCCGGCCGCAGGAACGCGTTTTCGGCCGCCGCCCCGCTTCCACCCCGGTTTGAGCCGGCCGGATGACTTCGGAATGGACGGTCAGGCCTGATTTTGGCAGGATGCCCGTCCCCAGCCAGGCGGCCCATCCCTCATGATCCTCCCCAAGTCCCATCACCTTACTGCCGAACAGGTGGCCGAGATCACGGCCATCGTCCGTGAGTTTGGGTGCTCCATCCAGCCGATCGTGGGCGCCGTGCGCACGATCTACGCGATCGTCGGCGACGAACGTGACGAGTTGATGATCAACCGCTTGGAGGGGCTCAGCTACATCGAGCGGATCGACCGGATCCAGTCGCCGTTCAAGCTCATGGACCGCAGGAGCGACCTGTCGAGCCATCGGATCAAGCTGGGTGGCGTCACGCTTGGCGAGGAGCTGGCCGTCATCGCGGGCCAGTGCACGATCGATCCGAAGAACCCCAACTACTTTCTGGAGACGGCGGCTGCGGTCAAGGAGGCTGGGGCGCACGTCCTGCGGGGCGGCGTTTGGAAGCCGAGGACCAACCCCTACACCTTCCAGGGCGACAGCCGGTCGATCGACATCCTGATGGAGGCTTCGCGCCAGACCGGCCTGCCCGTGGACGCCGAGGTGATGGACGACGAGCAGCTGAAGGTGGCGCTCGATGCGGGCGTCCACATGCTCCAGGTCGGGGCCCGCAATGCGCTCAACTACTCCCTCCTGCGCTCGATCGGCCGCGCGGTCGCGAAGCGCGACACGGTTGTGCTGCTGAAGCGAAGCATCCACATGGGGACCCTGAGCGAGTTTATCTCGGCCGCCGAATACATTGCCGCATTCGGGAACCCCAACGTCGTCCTGTGCCCCCGCGGCACGTCCCCGACCCTCGACGGGTACCGCAACCATCCCGACGAAAGCATCACCCCGCTTCTCAAGGAGAAGACCTGGGCCCCCGTGATTGTCGACCCCTCGCATTCGGTGGGCAAGGCCTCGTACGTGCCCGCGTGCGCCCTCGCCGCCGTCGCCTACGGAGCGGACGGCCTCTGCATCGAGGCCCACGTCGACCCGAGCCACGGGATTGGCGACGACCCGAAGCAGGCGGTGACACCGCAGGTCCTCGCCGACACGATCGCGCAGGCCAGACAGGTCTGGGCCCTCAGGCACAGCCCGGTGGCCGGCTAGGGGTCCCCAGGGCCCCCTACACCGGCGCCGTGAAGGGCTGGCCCGACTCGAGATTCGAAAGCGCGGCGCGGTACTGCGCCTCGAACTCGCCCGGCGAGGACACGCTCAGGCCGAGGTTTCGGATGTGACCGTCCTTGAGCGCATAGATCCAGCCGTGGATCGTGAGCGGCTGGCCCCGCTCCCACGCATCGCGCACGATCGTCGTCTGGCACACGTTGCTCACCTGCTCGATCACGTTGAGCTCGCACAGGCGGTTGGTGCGCGCCTGCTCGCCCGGCACCGCGTGGACGCACGCCCTGTGCCTCTCCGCCACGTCCTGGATGTGGCGCAGCCAGTTGTCGGCCAGGCCGATCCTGTCGCAGCGCAGCGCCGCGCGCACGCCGCTGCAGCCGTAGTGCCCGCACACGATGACATGCTTCACCTTCAGCACATCGACGGCAAACTGCATCACGGAGAGGCAGTTCAGGTCGGTGTGCACGACGACGTTCGCGATGTTGCGGTGGACGAACAGCTCCCCGGGCAGGAGGTTCACGATCTCGTTCGCGGGGACCCGGCTGTCGGAGCATCCGATCCAGAGGTAGTCCGGCGACTGCTGGCGGGAGAGCTTCAGGAAGAATTCGGGGTCCCGGTCCCGGATGGAGTCAGCCCATTTGCGGTTCCGGGCAAAAAGATGGTCGAGTTGCCCCATAGGAGCCCCTATGGTTTGGGACTCTGGGCCCTTGTCGATTTCAATTCGCCTCCCCGCCTGGGGGGGGGTTGAATGCGGGCCCCGGACGGCCCGCTAAAGGAGGTCCATCTGGTCCGGGTCCTCGGGGACCACGGTGATCTTCCGCTTGGGGCGCGCCTGCGGGGAGGGAAGGGAGACGCTCGGGTCGTCGCCCTCCAGGCGCGACAGTATCCCTTTCGCCCGGTCGATCACGCTCCGGGGCAGGCCGGCCAGCCGGGCCACCTGGATGCCGTAGCTGCGGTCCGCCGCGCCGGGCACGACGCGGCGCACAAACACGATGTCGTCGTTCCATTCCTTGACGGCGACCGAGAAGTTGCGCAGCCGGGGCAGGTGCTTGTCTAGCTGCGTGAGCTCCTGGTAGTGCGTGGCGAAGAGCGTGCGGGGTCCCCGGGACGGGTCCCGGTGCAGGTGCTCGACGACGGCCCAGGCGATGCTGAGTCCGTCGTAGGTCGACGTCCCGCGGCCTATCTCGTCGAGGATGATGAGCGAGCGGTCGGTGGCGTTGTTGAGGATGTTCGCCGTCTCGTTCATCTCGACCATGAAGGTCGAGTTTCCCCGCGCCAGGTCGTCGCTCGCGCCGACCCGCGAGAAGATCCGGTCGACCACCCCGAACCGGCACGATTTGGCGGGCACCCATGAGCCCACCTGCGCCATGAGCACGATCAGGGCCACCTGCCGGATGTAGGTCGACTTGCCCGCCATGTTCGGCCCGGTGATCAGGGCGATCTGCGCCTCGTCGCACGAGAGAAGCGTGTCGTTCGGGACGAAGGCCTGCGCCGTCCCCTGGGACGACCGGAAGCCCTGCTCGACGACCGGATGGCGCCCGTCCGTGATTTCGAGGGAGTCGCCCTCGTCGATCTCGGGCCGGCAGTAGCCCCAGTCGCGCGCGATCGCGGCCCAACCCGCGATCACGTCGGCCTCGGCGAGGGCCTCGGCCGTGCCCGCCAGGGCCTGGGACTCGGCGAGGACGGCGCCGATCAGGTACTCGAGGATCTCGCGCTCGCGCATGAGCGCATTGTCCTCGGCGTGAAGAATTTCGCGCTCCTTCTGCCTGAGCGCCTCGGTCACGTAGCGCTCCCCGCCGACGGTCGTCTGCCGGCGCACGTAATCGGCGGGGACCAGGTGCAGGTTGGCCTTGGTGACCTCGATGTAATAGCCGAAATTGTTTGTGTACCGCACCTTCAGGCTGCGGATGCCCGTGCGCTCCTGCTCCCCGCGCTCCAGGTCGGAAAGCCATGTCTTGTTTCCGCTCATCAGGGCCCTCATGCGGTCGAGCTCGCCGTCGTAGCCCTCCCTGACAAAGTTGCCCTCCGAGACGTCCGTTGGAGGCTCGTCGGCGAGCGAGGAAGCCAGGAGCTCCTTGAGCTGCGGCAGCTCCCGGATCCTTGCGCGGAGCTCGGCGGAGCGGGGGCCGAACCCCTCCAGCACCGCGCCGATCCGGGGCAGCCCGGAGAGCGTGTCGCGCACGCCGCAGAGCTCGCGCGGATTGCGGAGCCGGTTCTGGAGGCGGCCGAGGATGCGCGGTAGGTCGCGGACCATGCGAAGCAGCTCACTGAGCTCCGAAAGCCGCGCGGGCCCGCCGACGAATTCCCCGACAAGGGAGTGGCGCCTCTTGGCCTCGGGCAGGTCGAGGCCCGGCGCCGCGAGCCATCGCTCCAGGAGCCGCGAGCCCGCGGCCGTGACGGTCCGGTCCATCGCGGACAGGAGCGTGTCCCCTCGGCCGCCACGCACGGACGAGAAGATCTCCAGGTTGCGCAGCGTCGACGGATCGAGAAGCAGGGTCCGCGCGCTCCGGTATTCCTGGAGGCCGCGCAGGTTCTCGGGCCTCGCCCTCAGGTTCTCGGTGGCGTAGCCGACCAAGGCACCCGCGGGCCCCAGCCCCGCGTGCTCGCCCTCGAGCCCAAATCCCTGGAGGTTAAGGACCCCCAGCGCCTCGGACACGGCCCGGGCGCCCGCCTGGGTCTCGAATCGGTAGGCCTGGAGCTCGGTCAGCGTGCGCCCCGATGCGAAGGCGTGCAGCGCGTGGACCGGCGCCTGGTCGTGGGGCGCGCCCTTCCACCGGTCGACCTCTCCCTCGGGCGCAAGGACCTCGGCCGGGTCGAGGGAGACGAGGACCGGCAGGAGATCGTCGATCTTCGGCGCTGTCGCCACCTTGAACTCGCCCGTCGAGAGCTCCATCCACGCCGCGTGAAGCCCGCGCTTGTCGAGCGACACGGCGCAGAGGTAGCGGTTCCTCGAGGCCTCGAGCTGATTTGCCGCGAGCGTCGTCCCGGAGCTGAGGATCCGCGTGAGCTTCCTGCGGACCAGCTTGCCGGCCTGCGCCGGCTCGTCCTGGTCGCAGATCGCCACCTTCTTTCCCGCCGCAAGGAGCTTGCTGACGTAATTGTCGACGGCATGGTGCGGGAGGCCCGCCATGGGGTGCTCCTGGCGTTTCGTGAGGGTGAGGCCCAGCAGGCGCGAGGCCACCACCGCGTCCTCGAAGAAAAGCTCAAAGAAGTCGCCCAGGCGGAACAGGAGGAGCGTGTCCTTCGGGAGCCCGCGCTTCACCTCGAAGTACTGTTGCATCATCGGGGTCAGTTTCTCGGGCTCGGGCATCGGGGTGGCATTCGAACGCCAAGCATTGCAGAATTCAATGTTGGACCGAGGGAAGCTATGGGCACCATGGGGACCCCGAGCCATGCCCTTCTCTCCCGAAACCCCGATTGTGCCGCTCTTCCACAGGGATTTCGCGGGCGCGGGCGAGCCGCCGATCGTCATCCTCCACGGGATGCTGGGCAGCTCCCGCAACTGGCAGACGGCCGGCCGCGACCTGGCCGTGAGCCGGCGGGTCTACGCCCTCGACCTTCGCAACCACGGCCTCTCCCCCCACGCGGACTCCATGAGCTATGGGGAAATGGCGGCCGATGTCCTCGCCTGGCTCGACAGCCAGGGCCTCGGCAGGGTCGACCTCATCGGCCACAGCATGGGGGGAAAGGCGGCCATGGTGCTCGCGTGCGGCAATCCCGAGAGGGTGCGGCGCCTCGCCGTCGTGGACATCGCGCCGCGAAACTACCACTGGCCCGCGCGCCGCGCCGAATTCGCGGCGATGAACGAGCTCGAGCTCGGCGGCCTCAAGTCGCGCGCGGAGGCGGAGATCCGCCTCGAGGGGCGCGTGCCCGGCTGGGCGATGCGCAAATTCATCGCGACCAACCTTGAGAGGACCCCCGAGGGGGGCTGGAGGTGGCAGATCAACCTGGCTGCGATCACGGCGGCCCTTCCCGAGCTCGAGCGGGACCCGCTCCTTCCGGGCGACCGTTTTGACGGGCCCGCGCTTTTCATAGCCGGAGAGAAGTCGAACTACATTGGGCCGGGCGACCGCGAGGCGATCCTGCGGCATTTCCCTTCGGCCCGAATCCTCACGCTCCCCGGGGCCGGCCACAATCCCCACATTGAATCCCGCCAGGCCCTCGTGAGGGCCGTGCTCTCAATCCCCTAGGCCCGGCCTCTTCTCAGACGTCCGCCTCGACCCGCTCGGCCGTCAGCCTGCGCCAGCGTTCGAGGACCTTGCGGTGCATGTCGTCCGGCGAAAGGCCATGGGCCGCACGGAGCACCTCGGCGTTGGACCCGTGCTCGACAAACCGGTCTGGCCAGCCGATTCGCTCGACCGCCGTGGCGCAGCCGGCCTCCTGGAGCGCCTCGAGGACCGAGCTCCCGAATCCGCCCGTAAGAACATGGTCCTCGAGCGTGACGATGAGCGGGACGCTCGCGGCCTGATTGAGCAAGAGCTCGCGATCGAGGGGGCGAATGAACCGCGCGTTCACGACGCCGACCGAAAGGCCCTCTTCGGCAAGGAGCCTGTCCGACATGGCCATCGCGTCGCGGACCATGGGTCCAAGCGCCCAAAGCACGATGTTCGAACCCTCGCGCAGGACCTCGGCCCGTCCGATCTCGAGCCGGGCGGCCTTGTCCTTTATCTTGGCGCCCGTTCCCGGGCCCCTCGGGTAGCGGATGAACGCGGGCGTTCCGAGTTCGATGCCCGTGTGGAGCATGTCGACCAGCTCGTCCTCGTCCTTGGGCTGCATCACCGTCACATTGGGCACGCAGCGAAGGTAGGATATGTCGAAGAGCCCGTGGTGGGTCGGCCCGTCGTTGGGCGAAAGGCCCGCGCGGTCCATGCAGAAGGTGACCGGAAGGTTCTGGAGCGCGACGTCGTGGATGATCTGGTCGTAGGAACGCTGCAGGAAGGTCGAGTAGATGGCGCACACAGGGCGCATGCCCTTCGTCGCCAGCCCGGCGGCGAAGAGGACGGCGTGCTCCTCGGCGATTCCCACGTCGAAGAACTGGCGCGGGACCTCGGTTGCCAATCTCGAGAGTCCGGTGCCGCTCGGCATGGCGGCGGTGATGCCCACGACGCGCGGATCGGCCTTGGCGAACCGAACCATGGCGCTTCCGAACTGGTCCTGGTACGCGGGCGGGGTTCCCGGCTTGGGCTTGACGCTGTCCCCGGTCATCGGGTCGAAGCTGCCGACGCCGTGAAACTTCTCGGGGGAGTTGATCGCGGCGTCCAGGCCCTTGCCCTTCATCGTGATCACATGGATGAGCACCGGGCCGTCGCAATGCTTGGCGAAATCGAGGTTCTTCTGGAGCTCCTCGATGTTGTGGCCGTCGATGGGACCGATGTAGCGGAGCCCGAACTTCTCAAAAAGGCTCGAATTAACGAAGAAATCCTTGGTCTCGCGCTTCCACCGCACCCAGAGCTGGTTCATCTCGTGTCCATGGGGCAGCCCGGTGAAGAACTTCTCCAGGTCGTGGTGGATCCGGTTGTACGTCGTGCTCGTGCTCAGGCGATTGAGGTACTTCGCCATGGCCCCCACGTTTCGGGCGATGGACCACTGATTGTCATTGAGGACGACGATCAGCCGTTTGGTGGAGCTGACGACGTTGTTGAGCGCCTCGAGCGTGATGCCGCAGGTGAACGCGGCGTCGCCGCATACCGCCACCACATGCTCGTTCGTGCCCTTCAGGTCGCGCGCGGTCGCCATTCCAAGCGCCGCGCTGAGGGCCGTGCCGGCGTGTCCGGCCCCGAACGGGTCATGGGGGCTCTCGCCCCGATGGAGGAAGCCGCTTGCGCCCCCGCTCTGGCGAAGCTTCCTGAAACCCTCGCCGCCGCGTCCCGTCAGGAGCTTATGGACGTAGCCCTGGTGCGAAACGTCGAAGACGATCGAGTCGGTCGGCGTGTCGAACACCCGGTGGAGCGCGATCGTGAGCTCGACGACGCCCAGGTTGGGGCCGACATGGCCGCCCCGGGCCGCAGTGACGGCGATGATTTCGTCGCGAATCTCCTGCGCGAGACGGGGCAGGTCGCTCGCAGCCAATGATTTCACATTGGCGGGTCCCTTGATGCCGTCGAGGAGGCGGGGCAGAGCGGCGCTCATCAGCTCTCGCGCTCCGTCTCGAATTTGGCGAAGGCAACCCCTTCGCGCTCCTTTTTGAGCTGTTCAATCTTGAGTTCGGCCTCTTTGAGGCGCCCCTCGCACTGCTTCAGTAATTTGTTGCCCTCCTCAAACTTGGACAAGAGGTCGGCCAGGGGCACGTCCCCGGATTCCATCGACTCGACGATGGTCTCCAAATTGGTCAGGGCCGTTTCAAAAGACAGCTTCGCTTCCTTTTTTTCCACGGGCCTCAGATTGGGCCGCGGCGGCGGCTTTTCAACCTATCTTTGGGGTGAAAAGACGTTTAGTGACGGGCTGTTACCGTCACCGAAACCGAGACTTCCCCACTGCCGTAGCCCTTGAGGAAAAGGCTGCCGGTGCCGGGCTTGCCGCCCTCGACGGTGACCGTGGTCGATGTCTGCCCTTCGGGCACGACCACCTCGGGCATGATCACGCTTTCGGGCACGTCCGTGGTGACATCGAGCAGGAGTCCGCCCGCGGGCGCCGGATGGGAAATGGTGAAGGTCAGGCTCTGCTTCTGCCCGGGAACGAGCGACAGGGCCGCGGGATCGACCGTGACGTCGCTCGAGTCGATGCGGAACGTGCCGACGGCGGAGTTTCCCGCGGCGCTCGACAGGGTGACCCTGTACGACCTGCCCGGAGCGAGCGCGGGAACATAGAAGCCGAGCGAGGTCGGGGACTCGAAAACGGTGCGCACGGGCGTCCCGTCGAAGCCGACCAGGTCCTGGGGGGTGAAGCCGCGGCCGAGAACGCCGATCCGCGCGCCGACCGGGCCCCGGTTCACCTCGAGGGAGAGGACATAGCGGCTGACGATCGTGGCGTGGGACAATTCGGTGTAGGCCTGGCGATTGGCAATCATGCCGTTGCCCTGCGTCGAGTAGTCGACAAGAAAGTAGTAGCCGATCGCGTTCTGTCCGGCGGGCAGCTGGTAGTCGAACTCGTAGATCCCGGGGATCTGGTCGCTCTTCCTCATGTCATGGCTCGACTCGCCGACGACGACGTGGGGGACGACGCTGTCGGGCACGACAGAATTCGACTTTGGCGTCACCCTGAGGGTGAAGGTATAGATCCCGGACGGATTTTCCGGGAGCGACGAAGGCGTGAGGTTCGTCAGGCTCATTGTGGCGCATCCGCCAAATAAGGCCATGGTGATGGCAGCGCCGGTCGCGGGCAGGAGTTGCCTCGCGAAGGAAAGTCGTTTGAGGTCCATTTCGATGATATTAATGAGGCCTGTCGCCGCAGGGGAGCAAGCCAAAGGTGAGGACGCCGGGCCCCTTGGCCTCTACGTCCACGTCCCCTTCTGTGCACGCACCTGCGACTTCTGTGCGTTTTATCAGGTTACTCCGACCGCCAAATCGGTGGAGGGTTTCATCAACAGCCTGGGGGCCGAAGTCCGTCTTGTCGAATGGAACCGGCCGCTCGCCACGGTATTCTGGGGAGGCGGGACGCCCGGCCTCCTGGCGCCGGCCGACCTCGCCCGCCTGGCGGACCTCGTGCACGCGGTCCCGGGAGGCGCCGCGCCCCGCGAGTGGACGGTCGAACTCGCGCCGGCCTCGGTCACGAAGGAGCGCCTCGCGGTCCTCCGCTCCGCCGGCGTGACGCGGATCTCGCTCGGGGTGCAGAGCTTCAGGCCGGCGCTCCTGGACGCCCTGGGCCGCGCGCATTCGCGCGACCAGATCTACCGGGCGTACGAGCGCATCCGGGGCGCGGGGTTCCCGAGCGTCAATGTCGACCTCATGTTCGCCCTGCCGGGCCAGACCGCCGAGGAATGGGACGCGGACATTGACGAGGCCCTGGCGCTGGGTCCGGACCATCTATCGACCTACTGCCTGACGTTCGAGGAGGACACGGCCCTGTGGATCAAGCTGTCCGAGGGCCGGGTGCGGCTCGATCCCGAGAACGAGGCGCGGATGTATGAGCGCACCTGGGAGCGCCTTGGCGCCGCCGGATTTGGGCAATACGAGGTGTCCAACTTCGCCCGTCCCGGGCATGAATGCTCCCATAACCTGAACACCTGGAGAATGGCGGAATGGGTCGGGCTCGGGCCGTCCGCCGCGTCCCAGCAGGGCGACTGGCGCGCCTCCAATTTGGCCGACCTCGACGGGTGGTCCGCCCGGATCGCCCGGGGCGAGCGGATGACCGAGGACCGGACCCGGCTCACTCCGGCGCTTGTTGCCGAGGATTCGCTCGTTTTCGGGCTGCGGATGAACGAAGGGGTTGATCTGCCGCGGGTCCGCGCCCGCTGCCCCGGTGCCCCGTGGGAAAGCGTCGGCGCCCTCCTCGATCGCCTCGTGGGGGATGATCTAGCCGTGCGGGAGGGGACGCGCCTGCGCCTCCTGCCTCGGGGCCGGCTCCTCGCCGATTCGATCGGCTCCGAGCTCATGGTCGCGTTTGGCGCGAGGGCGGCCGTCCCGGCGGTGACGGCCTGAAGGCACAGGCGGACGCTTAAGCCGCAACCTGTTTGCGTCCGAGGTGCACAAAGAAGGCGTCCCTGCGCGAACGGGCGGTCGCGAGGTCCTTCGTCCCCAAGCTTCTTCGGATGCGCTCCTTCGTGAACGGCGTGGGGTGCACAGTATAGTGCAGGAACCAGGTCCCGTGGTTGTTCCAGAGGTGGTGGTTAGGATTGTCCGCGGCGATGCGGATGCCGGAGTGTTCTGCTGTGTGGGTCATGGTGCGTGATGATCTTTGTGGATTTAATCGCGCAACAGGGCTGAAAACAAAAGACCGACCTGGGCATCAGATCGGTCATCGCTTTCGGGAGCGTTTCGGTTCGAGGCCCCGTGGCCCCGCACATCCGGGCTCTCGCCCGATCCACCGTGGCCGCTCCCGGCCCGGTTGGCAGAACCGGCTTTTTAGGGCCAATTCGTTCCTGATGCGTGGCGGATCATGAATTTCCTGGGCGGCCCGTCCAGATTTTTTTTTGGATTAGGACTTGGTTTTTCGCAACTCGTTGGCTATCACGTTAAAAACATGCCCCTTTGCCCTCTCGCATAGATGCCAAAGCTGCGGATCACGGTCGCTGTCATCACGTACAATCGGTCCGACCTGCTCAGGAAGACCCTGGCCGGGCTCGTCCGTCAGGAGTATCCGGCTGACTGCTGGGAGCTCCTCGTGATCGACAACAACTCGAAAGACGACACGCGCGACGTGGTCGCCTCGTTCATGGCGTCGACCCCCTCGCCCCGCTACATCCTCGAGACGCGGCAAGGCCTCGACTACGGCCGGAACCGCGCGATCGAGGAGGGAAACGGCGAGGTCATCGCCCTGGTCGACGATGACGTCCTCGTCGAACCCACCTGGCTCTCCCAGCTGGTCGCCCCATTCTCCTCGGAACGCTCCCACTCGATCGGCGTCGTGGGGGGAGAGGTGGTGCCGGTCTTTCCGGAAGGCATCCCGCGCTGGCTGGAGGGCGCCCACCGCCCCCTCGGCTTCAGGACGGACGCAGGTCCGCTTCCCCTGGACCAGGCCCCCATGGGCGCCAACTTTGCGTTTCCGAAATGGGTCTTTTCCCGCTTCGGCACGTTCGACACCCACCTGGACCGCAAGGGGGGGAAACTCTTCGGGGGAGGAGACAGCGAGATGATTCGCAGGGTCCGCGCGGTCGGCCTCGAGGCGTGGTTTGTCCCCGGTGCCAAGGTCCTCCACCAAATCCCGGCCTCCAGGCTCACGCTCGGATACGCGAACCGCCATGCCTTCGATTCGGCGCGCTCGCGGGTGGTTGACCGGGTGCGGGTCCTTCGCGCTGAAGGGCGCTCTCCCTACGGTTATCTCGCCTCGCGAGCCCTGGGCAGCGCCATCAAGTTCGCCGGGTTCCTGGCCGCGGCGGCGGCGTACGGGATTTTTTTCAGGACGGACGAGGCGCGCAGGGCGCTCGTGCGCACCTGGCGGTCCTGCGGCTACCTGTATCAAATCGCTCGCTCTGCCCTCGGAAAGGTCTGAAGGTTCCCAGCCGAGCCCCGCCATGGCGTCCCAAACACCGGTCTCCGTATTCATCCTTTCGAGGAACGAGGAAAAGAAGATCGGCCCTGCGCTCGAGAGCGTGGCGTGGGCCGCGGAGGTCGTCCTGATCGACTCGTTCAGCACGGACCGCACCGCCGAGATCGCGGCGGCGCACGGCGCAAGGGTCGTCCAGATTGAGTTCCGAAAATTCGGCGAATTGCGCCAGGCCGGCATCGAGCACACGACGCAGCCGTGGATATTCAGCCTGGACGCCGACGAGCGCTGCACGCCGGAGGCGCGCGACGAGATTCTTCGCATTGTGGCGGACCCCGCTTCCGCCGACGCCTACCAGGTTCCGAGGCGCAACATTCTCCTCGGCCGGAGGATCCGCCACGGCGGTTGGTATCCCGACTACCGCCAGCCCCAGCTTTTCAGGCGCGGCCGGATGAACTACGCCGCCGAGGACGACGTCCACGAAGGATGGGCGCTCGACGGGAGGCTTGGGCAGATGAGGCACCCCATCCTCCAGATTCCGTATGCGACGCTCTCGGAGGCCATCGCCAAGATGAACCGCTACTCGTCGCTTGGGGTGGACAGGCAGGTCCGAGTCGGCGCCTCCTCGGGCTTCGCAAAGGCGTTCCTGCGCGCCGGCTGGGCCTTTTTCAGGGCCTATATCCTCCAGCTTGGTTTCCTGGACGGCGGACCGGGGCTGGTCATCGCCGTGCTCCGGTTCGAAAACTCGTTTTACAAGCACGCCAAGCTGGTCGAGCACCGCCTGCCGCCGGATGGTGCCTAGCGAAGGGCGACGCTCTTCAGCTTGGCCGCCCTTATGAGCGCGTCGGCCATGTCCGAAGGCGTCGTGGCGACCTCGATACCGCATTCCCTGAAGACCGCGATCTTGGCGGCAGCGGTGTCCTCCGCCCCGCCAACGATGGCTCCCGCATGGCCCATGCGCCGGCCGGCCGGAGCCGTGGATCCGGCGATGAATCCCGCAATGGGCTTTCGGAAATTTGCCTTCACCCACCGCGCGGCCTCCACCTCGGCGTTTCCGCCGATCTCCCCGATCATCACGACCCCCGCTGTTTCAGGATCGTCGTTGAACATCCGGATCACGTCCAGATGCGAGGTGCCGTTGACCGGGTCGCCGCCGATGCCGACACAGGTGCTCTGGCCGATGCCCCGGACCGTGAGCTGGTATACGGCCTCGTAGGTGAGCGTGCCCGACCGGGAGACAACGCCCACGTGGCCCTGCTTGTGGATGTAGCCGGGCGAGATACCGATTCTGCACCCCCCGTAGGATTTTTCGCCGGATCCCGGAGTCACGATACCCGGGCAGTTGGGACCGACTAGGCGCATGCGTTTTCCCGCGATGGCCCGCTTCACCCGGATCATGTCCCTGACGGGAATTCCCTCCGTGATGGCCACCGCAAGGTCGAGGTCCGCGTCGGCGCACTCGAGGATGGCGTCCGCCGCAAACGGGGGGGGCACAAAGATCGCCGACACCGTCGCTCCGGTCGCCTTGGCGGCCTCTGCGACCGAATTGAAGATGGGAACCCGGTGGGTGCCATGCTCGAAGAATTGCCCTCCCTTGCCAGGCGTGACCCCGGCGACGACTTGGGTGCCGTAGTCGAGCGAGAGCTTCGCGTGGCGGCTTCCGAAGTCGCCGGTGATGCCCTGAACGAGGATCCGGGTTTCTGGAGTGACAAGAATCGCCATGGGAAATCAGGCTTTGAGCTGGTGAAACATGATGCTGTGTCCGTCGGGAGCATTGATCCCGAACATCCTGCATCTCGGAAAATCCTGCGGCTCGATGGTCAGCTGAATCCCGGCGTCCCGAACGGCCCCGAGCGTCTCGTCCAAGCTCGCAACCTCGAGGGCGAGGCTGCCGCTGCCCGCTGCCGAAGGGGGCACCGCGTTTGAGACCGCGAGCGCCACACCCGCCACATCGTACTCAATCCACCACAGACCGGGCGAGAACTGGATTTCCCGGCCGACCCTGAGGCCGAGCAGGGTTTCGTAGAACGCGCGGGCGCGGGCGATGTCCGCGACGGGGTGGAGGACGAAGGCAATTTCCTTTATCTTAACTTGGCTGGGCATCGCGGGGTGTCCTAGGGGTTGCCGTCTTTGTTCGAGCCCGTGGGTCACGCGGCCTTGGCGACGAGCCTGATTATCTTCTGTGCCGCATCGGCCATGGAGTCGCCCGAGACAATGGTGAGGCCCGAGGATGCGAGCGTGGCCTTGCCCGCCTCGACGTTGTTCCCCTCCAGGCGGACGACAAGCGGAAGGCGCAGGCCGACCTCGCGCACCGCGTCCACAATGCCGGTCGCGATCACGTTGCAGTCCATGATCCCGCCGAAAATGTTCACGAAAATCCCCTTCACGTTCGGGTCGCCGAGGATGATCTTGAACGCGGCCACGACCTGGGACCTCGTGGCCCCGCCGCCGACGTCCAGGAAATTGGCCGGGTTGCCGCCGAAATGCTTGATGATGTCCATCGTGCTCATCGCGAGCCCCGCGCCGTTGACCAGGCACGCGATGTCCCCGTCGAGCGCGATGTAGTTGAGCGCATGCTTCGAGGCCTCGATCTCCTTAGGGTCCTCCTCGTTGAGGTCGCGAAGCGCCACGATCTCGGGATGCCTGAACAGGGCATTGTCGTCGAAGGCGACCTTTGCGTCGAGCGCGAGGACGTCGCCCGCGGGCGTGCTGATCAGCGGGTTCACCTCGACCATCGCGGCATCGGTCTCCCAGTACATTGCGTAAAGGGAGCGGATGAGGCGGGTGGCGTTCTTGGCCTCCGGCCCGGCCAATCCCAGCTTGGACACCAGTTCTCGGACCTGGAAGTCGGCCAGTCCATAGGCCGGGTCGATCACGACCTTGAAGATCTTCTCGGGTGTCTCGTGTGCGACCTTCTCGATCTCGACGCCCCCTTCGGTGGACGCGACGATCACGGGACGGGAGGCGGCCCGATCAAGCAGGATGGCGAGGTAGTACTCCTTCTTGATGTCGCTCGCCACCGTGAAGTAAATAGTTTGCACCTTGCGACCAGCCGGCCCGGTCTGGGCCGTCACCAACGTGTTGCCGAGCATGAACGCCGCGACCTCCTTTGCCTCCGCCTTCGTCTTGCAGAACTTGACGCCCCCCTTGTAGCCGTCCCTGAAGACGCCCTTGCCCCGCCCCCCGGCGTGGATCTGGGATTTCACCATCGTCGGGCCGTCCGGCAGCTCCGAAAGTGCGTTTATGAATTCTTCGGGAGTCTTTGCCGCGGCACCCTTGGGGACTGGGACGCCGAATTTCTCGAAGAGGGCCTTAGCCTGGTACTCGTGGATGTTCATTTACTGGCCATTGAGGTGTGACAGAATTTGTGCCGGATGGGCACGTAAAAATGCTCAGTTTCCGATTCTCCAGAAGCTGAACGGAGCCGGGTCGATCCCCCGGAGGGCTGAGGCGTCCTCGCGGACGGCCATCCTCGGCCCCGCCTCCCCGATGAGGGCCGAGACGCCGCCGTCGTCGAGGACCTGGCGCGAAACAACGATGTCGGAACCCGTCGAAAGGGCGCAGAGACGGGAGGCGACGTTCACGGTGGTCCCGAAATAGTCCAATCGCTCATTCTGGTTGATGGCGAGGCATGGGCCGCGGTGGATGCTGCACTTGAGCGCGAACGGCCCCGCCTTTTCGGCGGTCGAAAGGGTTCCCTGGGCCCTCATCATCGCCCTGAGCGCCGAAGCGGGATGCACAAAGGCCGCCATGACGGCGTCCCCCATCGTCTTGACGATGCATCCCGATTCGGCGGAGACCTCGTTCTTGATGATGTCAAAATGGCCGAGCACCCGACCAAATGCCGGGGCGTCTCCGATCTCCCTGTAGAGCTGGGTCGAATTTTTGAGGTCGGTGAACACGATGGTGATCGTCCCTACCGAGATGCGCTCGCCCTGGCGCAGGATCTCGCGGGAGAACAGGTCCCGGAATATCTGGCGCGACGTGACGTCGGCCGCCGTCACCGCCTGGTCGCTCCACGCCACCCGCTCGATCGAGGCCAGATGCTCGCGCGAATCCACGTTCTCGATATTTAGGACGCCGTCGGGCGCCACGACCGGCTCGTCCACGGGCCTGGGTTCGGTCCCGGCGTCGATGCGAACCCTCGGCAGGCCGCCCCGTTCGATGCGGAACGCCTGCTGGACGGCGACTCCGCGCACGCGCACCCGATAGCGGCCCTCGGGAAAGGACATCGCGACAAACAAACTCTCGCGCGGACCGAGGCGCTTCTGCGCGACGACGTGCGGCGTGACCTGGGGCCCCCCCAGGCAGTACTCGACGCGCTCGACCCGCCGGATCGCGGGATCGGGCACGAACGTGAGCTCGACCGATTGGTCGAAGTTTGCGGTGAAATCGATGCCGCAAGAGTCGCAGTGCGCTTCTGCGGACACCTGCGCCAGGTCCGGCTTCCCGTGGCGGGATCCCCGGCAGTGGGGGCAGAGCACCTCCCAGCTTAAGCCCAGCATCCCGGACCTCGTGGCATGAAGGAAGAGATCGAGCGTCGCGCGGCGATCCGCGTCCCACGCGTCGGCGATGGCGTAGGGCCTCATTTTGGAGACCGCTAGGTCGTCGGCGCTTGTCACGAGGTCGCACAGCCGCCTGACGAGCGGCTCGGGCTGGTGGGCCTCCGAGATGAGCCTCGAGGATATCGCCGAAAGCTGGGACCCCGAGCCCGCCCGGCGGAGCGCCGCCCGGCCCGTTCGGGGGATCGCGCGTCCTTTCGCGGCCGCCCCATCGTAGCTCCGGTAGGCGCGCTCGACGGACCTTCGCATCCTGTATCCTACGGCGATCGGCACGACGGCGGCCCCAAGCAGGTTGGCCGGCGTCACCCGCATCTCGTAGATGATCCGCGTCCCCCCTCCGGAGACGGCCTGTACCTCGCAGGATTGGAACATCCGCTCAAGCGGGCCCCTTGAAAACCGGCGATCCACCGCGAAACGGATGGGCTGGACCCACTCAAATTCGCGCTCCTCCCATTCGCCGACCATGCCGAGATAGACGGAGCGAAGCCTGCGGACGCCGGGCTCAAGCGGGGTCTCCCCGGAGCGCGGCTCGCGGACCTGGAAAGGGGGAAAGCCGCAGTCCCGGTTCGAGCGGTCCGTGTCGGAAACGAGCGGCCAAAGCGCCTCGGGGGGCGATTTGAATTCCCAGACCCACCGATAATGCCGCTCCGAATACGCCACGGGCTCACGTTGCGAGCAGTTGCCTCGCGAGAAAGGCGGCCTGGAGGGCCGAGAGCTCCTTCAAGCCCCTCTGCGCCAGCGCAAGAAGATCGTTGAGCTGCTCGTGGCTGAACGTCGATTCCTCGCCGGTGCCCTGCACCTCGACGAATCTCCCCTGTCCGGTCATGACGACGTTGAAATCGACCGCCGCCTCCTTGTCCTCGACATACGCAAGGTCGAGGAGCGCGCCGTCTCCGAAAAGGCCCACGCTGACCGCGGCGACCGAGTCGACGAGCGGGCTCTCCTTCAGCTTTCCCTCGTCGAGCAGCCTCTGGACGGCCAGCCGCGCGGCGACGTAGGCGCCTGTGATCGAGGCCGTCCGCGTGCCCCCGTCCGCCTGGAGCACGTCGCAGTCGAGCCAGAGGGTGTTCTGCCCAAGCTTGTCGAGGTCGATCGTGGCTCGCAACGAGCGGCCGATGAGCCTCTGAATTTCGACGGTCCTTCCGTCCAGGCGCCCTTTGTTGATGTCGCGCGCCTTCCTCTCGTGGGTCGAGTAGGGAAGCATCGAGTACTCGGCCGTGAGCCAGCCGCCCTTTACGCCCTGCTGCTTCATCCAGTTGGGGACCCCGGGCTCTATCGTCGCCGCACAGATCACCTGGGTCGAGCCGTAGCGCACGAGCACCGAGCCGGTCGCATGCGGGGCGAAATTCGCCACGAAGGTCACCGGACGAAGCTCCTCGGGTTTGCGCCCGTCGGCGCGTTCGGTATTGGGCATAGGGCTATTCTTGGCCGAGCCGGCCGGGAGCGCGTTCCTCGCGCTCGATGAGCTTGAATTTGATGCGCTTGGCGGGGTTGTCCTCGGACATGAATGCGATCAATCGGTCATTGAAATCCTTTGCAGGATCGTGGCCCATCCGCTTGAGCGCCTGCGTCAGCGCGGCCACCTCGACCAGCCGGGCCATGTCGCGGCCAGGGCGGACATAGAGCTCAATGTGGGGCATCTTCATCCCCAGGATCTCGTAGGTGTTCTCCTCAAGGCCGGTGCGTTCCTCGACGACATCGGGGGTCCACTCGTGCAGCGAAACCACAAGGTCGATTCGCTTCTCTAGGCGGATCGACTTCACGCCGAACATTTCGGCGATGTTGATGATCCCGATCCCCCGGCATTCCATGTAGCCCCGGTTCAGCGCGCGGCTCGACGCCATCAGCTCCCGCTCGTCGAGAAGCTTGATGATCGTAAGGTCGTCGGAAACCAGCGAGTGGCCCCGCTCGATCAGCGCCAGGGCGCACTCGCTCTTGCCCACGCCCGAGTCCCCTCGGAGCATGACCCCGACTCCCCGCACATCGAGCGTCGTGGCGTGCTCGATCGCGTTCGGAGCGAACTCATTGTCGATGCAGAGCGTCGCGAGGTTCACCAGGTTCATGGTGATCAGGGGCGTCCTGAAAATCGGGAGATTCATCTCGGAGGCCACGGTCAGCATCGCGTTCGTCGGATTGTAATTACGCGTGAGGATGACGCAGGGGACGCTCCGCTTGGCCATTTCCCTGAAGATCATGGTCTGGTCGAGCTGGCTGCGGGTCTTCAGGTACGTCATCTCCGCGGCTCCGACCACCTGTATCCTCTTATTGGCAAAATACTTAAAAAATCCCGTCAGGGCAAGCGCCGGGCGGTTTATGCTTCCCTCGCGGATCAGCCGGTGGAGCCCGGCCTCTCCCGTCACCAACTCCAGCTTAAGCTTCTCCCGGTAGGTATCGTAGAAATGGGCGACCGTGATGCCGTGGATGGCCTTCTGCATAGCCTCATATCAGCACATTCGAGAGGGGGAACGCACGGAAAAACGGGGGAGCGCGCCCGGCTCGGGAGCTTTGACGGCACCCGCGACTTCTCAAAGGTTGAAGTCCTCGCCCAGATAGAACTTCCGGGCGTTGTCGTCGCGGATCAGGAAGTCCCCCGTGCCCTCGGCGAGGACGCGCCCCTTGTGGATGAGGTAGGCCCGGTCGACGATCCTGAGCGTCTCGCGCACGTTGTGGTCGGTCACCACGATCCCGATACCCCGTCCCCTCAACTGGAGGATGATCTTCTGCACCTCGGCCACCGAGATCGGGTCGATGGCAGCAAAGGGTTCGTCCATCAGCAGGAAATGCGGGCGTGTGACGAGGGCCCGCGCAATCTCGAGGCGCCGGCGTTCGCCCCCGGAGAGCGTGTAGGCCTTTTGCTTGGCGACTAGGCTCAGGCTCAGCTCCTCGATATGCTCTTCGAGGCGGGCCTTCCTCTCGCGGCGGGGCACGTGGATGGCCTCCAGGATCGCCATGATGTTTTCCTCGACGCTCAGCTTGCGGAATACGGACGGCTCCTGCGGCAGATACCCGATCCCCCGGCGGGCCCTCTGGTGCATCTTAAGCCTCGTGATCTCCTGGCCGTTGAGAAGGACACGGCCCTTGGTCGCGGGAATGAGGCCCACAACCATGTAGAAGGTCGTTGTCTTCCCCGCGCCATTGGGGCCGAGGAGCCCCACGACCTCGCCGCCCGCGAATCTGAGGTCCACGCCGTCGACCACCGTGCGGTTTCCGTAGGTCTTCACAAGACCTTCGGTGACAATCGAGGTGGTTCCCATCTTATTTTGCCGGGGTTTCCGACGGAAATCCGAGGTCCTTGATCGCGGGCAGCGTGATGTGGGTGCGCTGGGTCGGTGTTCCCTCGATCACGGCGCGCCTCTGGCCGCGGTAGAGCACCATTCGCGGGCCGCTCGCCTCGTAGTGCTCGGTCTCGATCTTAACCACCGGGTTCTCGGTGAGAACGATTCGGTCTTCGCCGGGGAAAACCTCGGCCCGGCCGCAGGTCGCGACCCGGTCGCCCTGGACGATGCGCACGTGGCCCGTCGCAAGGAGGTATTTGAATTTTCCGTACTTACCGAGGGTCGCGCTCTTCTCGCCGACCCTCGTCGCGATGACCTTCAGGAAGTCGCATGTGAGCGTGAGATCGTTCCCGGTCGCCACGACCTCGTCGTGAAAGGTGGTGGTCGTCTCGGCGTCCGTGCTGACCGACTCCGCCGAAATGCTGTCGATCGTGGTGGCGGGCGCCTCCGCCGCGCGCGCCGACGCGGCCGCCACGGATGCCAACGTTATCACAAAGAGGGTCAAGGGTCTCATTTGAGGATGTCCGGCAGCGCCGAGTGGAACACTACATGCGCGTGCCTGGAAATGAGAACTTTTTTTTCGTTGTAGGTGTAGGTCCACCCCTCTCCGGTCGCATCGACGTCGTCGCGGATCAGGCGGACCGTCGAGTCGCCCTTGGCGACCTTCTCGTTGATGAGAAAGGTCGCAGCCGGGCTAAGGAGCACGGAATCGACCCTTTCGTCGGGCCCTCCCGAGAAAACGGTGACGTTCATCCCGATGATGTCGATCTGGTCGGAGGTAACCGGGCGCACCTCGTCTCCCCGAAGGGTCATTTGGTGGTAGCCTTCGCGGGTGAAGAGGGGAAGGGTCCAGTTCCTGGCCGGGGGGGCGACCGCGACCTCCTGGGCGGGCGCGAACGGAGCGCAGGCGAGCAGCGCGGCCGCGGCCCAGGTTCTGTAGTTCGGGGCGTTCACCGGTGCTAAGTACGCCGCCGGGCATTCCGGTTCCCGGCCCTGGGCACCTGCGCGGCCAGAATCAGGTCGCAAACCTCCCTGACGGCGCCGAAGCCGGCATGCCTGCGTGTGACGAAGTCGGCGGCGACGAGGGCCGCCGGAAGCGCTGTGGGGACGGAGATCCCAATGCCCGCGGCCCTGAGCGCGGGTGCGTCGATGAAGTCGTCGCCCATGTAGGCGCAGTGCCTGAGCTCAATCCCGAGTTTGGACGTGAGTTCGCTTAGCGCCTCAAGCTTGTCCTTTCGGCCCTGGATGACGTGGGGAATCTTCAGCTCGGCGGCGCGAAGCGTCGTTGCCCCCGAGGCCCGGCCCGAGACCCATGCAGTCGCAATTCCGGCGTCGCGCAGGAGCATGAGGCCGAGGCCGTCAATGATGCAGAAACGCTTGGTCTCGGTCCCGTCCGAGGAGATGTAGACGCCGCCGTCGGTTAGAATGCCGTCCACGTCCATGGCGAACAGGCGGATTTTCGCCCACGAGCTCCTTGTTATCCGCGGGTATTTCATGGCATCCAGGCCGTTATCTGTTGAATCACGCTGTCCCTCGTCGGCCGGAAGGCGGCCTCAAGCTCGGGCGCGAACGGCACCGGCAGGTCAAGGGCGGCGATACGAAGCGGCGGCGCCTTCAGCGGGGTGTCGCAGCCCTCGGTGATCCGGGAGACCACCTCCGCGCCGAACCCGTGGGTCCTGCGACCCTCGTGGAGCACGATCAGGCGGCCGGTTCGAGCCACCGCGGGGCCGATCTCCGACAGGTCGAGCGGGGAGAGGCACCGCAGGTCGAACACCTCGATGTCCGCGTCGTATTCGGACGCCAGATATGCGCAAACGTCGTTCGCCAGATGGACCATCTCGCCATAGGTGACGAGCGTCGCGAAGCCGCCCGCGCGCACGCGCTTGGGCCGCCAGACGCTTCGGTAGTCCGGATCCCAGGCAACCGGGTGCTTCCCGCGCCGGTAAAGCCCCTTGTGCTCGAAGAGCAGGACGGGATTTTCGTCCTCGACGGCGGCCAGCATCGCGTTGAACGCGTCCTGGGGGCCGCTCGGGTAGAGGGCCTTGATCCCGGGCATCGACAGGAAGAAGGACTCGAGCTCCTGGGAGTGGAAGGAGCCGAAGGTGAGACCGCCTCCGCAGGGCAGCCTCAGCACGATCGGGCACGATGCGCCCGAGCGGAAGTGCATGGTCGCGGCGTTGAGCGTGATCTGGGTCGCCGCCTCGGTGGAGAAATCTGCGAACTGGAACTCTTCGATGGGGCGGTGTCCGTTCAGGGCAAGGCCGATCACGTACCCCGTGCAGGTGCTCTCGGCGAGAGGCAGGTTTATGACCCTGGAACGCCCGAATTCCCTGAACAGGTTCTCGGTCACCTTGAAGGCGCCGCCGTAGGTGGCGATGTCCTGGCCCAGGACGATCGATTCGGGCCTTTCGAGGAGCACCTTGCGGATGGCGCGGTTGAGCGCCTGCGCCATGGTCAGGTTCTCTGCGGCCGCCGGTTCGGCGCGCCAGGGATACGGGGCGGGCATCGGGGCAAAGAGGCCGCCCTCCATCCCTTCGGGGCTGGGTCGGGGCACGGCGATCACCCTCGCGACGCATTCCTCGACAAAGTCCCCGATATCCTTGTCCACGGCGTCGACCCGGCCGACGCCGACGAGCGCCGACATCGTCTCGCGGAACCTGGGAAGCGGGTCCGCGGCGTGGAATCCGTCGGATTCACCCGGCTTAAGGTAGTCGCACGTGTCGTAAGCCGCATGGCCGCGCAAGCGAAGGGTCTGCATCTCGACAACCATGGGCCTCGAGGTGCTGCGAACCTTGTCGATGACGGCGGCCAGCGCCTTTGCCGTGACACCCGGATCCCCGCTCTCGATCTTCAGGCCCTCCATGCCGTAGCCCTCCGCCCGGCGCCAGAGCTCGGTGCCCTGATTGAACTGCTCGCTGAGCGGCGTCGAGTAAGCGTACCGGTTGTTCTCTATCACGAAAACGATCGGGAACGACATGAGGGACGCAAAGTTCATCGCCTCGTGCACATCGCCGGTGCTGGACGCGCCGTCGCCGAAGAACGCAAAGCCAACCGCCTTTCGCCCGAATCGCCGTTGAGAGTCCGTGGCTCCGAGCACGGGACCGCACATCGCGCCAAGATGGCTGATCATCGGAAGCGACCGGTGCCCGGGATCGCCGTGGTGAATGTTGCCCTCGCGCGCCCGGGTCGGGCTCTGCGCATTCGCAAAGTACTGGTTCAGGTGCTCGCAGAGATGCCCTCCCCAAATCAGGTGGCCACCGAAGTCGCGGTGGGTAAACGAGATAACATCCACGTTCTTGTTCGCCAGGAGGGCCAGCGGAACGATCATCCACTCGTTGCCCTGACCTCCCGTCACCGTGCCGCGGATCAAACCCTGCCGGAAAAGCTCCAGGATCCTGTTGTCGGCCACGCGCGCAAGCTGCATCCAGGCGTAGATGCGCAGCCGTGACTCGTTCGGGTTTTCGTCCAGTTCGGAGGCGCTAAGGTCGCGTGAATCTAGGATGGCGGGAACTATGGGATAAGCCATGGCCGGGCAATGAAGCTGAGCCCCGTCCGGCGAGTGGGCAAGCTCGCCGTCGCCCGCGCGAGCGCATTGCGCGGGCTTCAAGCTCTAGACCCCATCGATCTTTCGGATTCGCGCGATATGCCGGCCGCCCTCGAACTCGGTGGAAAGCCACGTGCGGGTGATTTTCACGGCCTCTTCGGCCGTGATCGTCCTTTGTCCGATGGACATGCAGTTGGCGTCATTGTGGGCACGGCTCCAGATGGCGACCTGCTCGCTCCAACACACGCCGCAGCGAACCCCCCGTACGCGGTTGGCGACGATCGCCTCGCCGTTTCCCGATCCCCCGAGCACGATTCCCCTCTCAAATTCACCCCGGGCCACGGCCTCCGCGACCGGACGGATGAAATCCGGGTAGTCGCAGGGCTGTTCGGAGTCGGTGCCCAGGTCGCGCACGCTATGGCCGTCCGCTAGGAGGACGGCCTTCAGCATCTCCTTGTACTTGAATCCGGCGTGGTCCGATCCGATTGCAATCGAGTAGGTTCGTGGCATCGAGCTGCTGGGTTGGTGGGCTAAAGATACTCCTCGGGGCCTTTTTTCCCGCAAACAAATACGTCCGATTCGCCCGGGTTCGCCTATGACCCGATCGCCTGCCAGAAGGCCTGGGCGTCGCCGAGCGTCTCCAGAACGGCGTCAGGGTTGTGTCCCGCCAGTTCCGAGGCCTTCGAGCTCCCCGTGGCCACGGCGAGGGCCCGGCCGCCCACGGCACGCGCACAGGAGATGTCGTGGGGAGTGTCACCCACGATCCAGACGCTGTTTGTCGAAAAGTCGTGGCCCCAGTGGCTCTTGGCGCGCCTAAGGGCGAACGGCCCGAGTTCGTTGCGCAGCTCGCTGTCGTCGGCGAAGGCGCCGATCGGGAAAAAATCCCAAAGGCCATGGTACCCGAGCTTGGTCTCCGCTCCACGGCGGAGGTTGCCGGTCAGCAATCCCTGCACGACGTGCGGCCTCTCAGCGGCCTCCCGGATCAGGCCTTCCGCCCCCGGCAGTATCCGCGAATGGTTCTGCCCAAGCGCCTCGGGAAGCACGGCGATGTAGCCATCGATATAGCGGGCGAAATTCCCCGCCGAGGCCTCGATGCCGAATCTGTGGAAGATCTGCCGGATGATGAGAGGGTCGGTGCGCCCCGCAAAATCGATACCTTCGAGCGTTCCCGAAACCCCAAATACCTCATCCAAGGCTCTTTGGAGTGCCTTCATTCCCGCTCCGGTCGAGTGGAGGATCGTTCCGTCAATGTCCCAAAGGATGAGAGTTTTTTGCATTATGTTAGGAAACTAACGGGCCTTCCAGGCGTCTAATCTCGATGAATTTGAGAACAATTTTTGCTAGAACCCTTACAACTCCTACAAAGCCATGAAAACCTCCAGAATTTTCGCCCTCGGGACTGTGGCAATCTGCGCGATGCTCGTCGTTGGATGCTCGACGCCTGAATCAAGGATCAGCCATAGCCCCGATGTCTTCGCACGGCTGAACCCGGACCAGCAGGCCCTCGTCAAAGCGGGCCGGATCGCGGTTGGTTTCGACATGGATGCCGTCAAGCTCGCGCTGGGCGATCCTACCCGCGTCGTGGTGCGCACGGATTCGACCGGCCAGCATCAGGTGTGGCATTACGTGACCTATGAGGACTATCAGGGTGTCGTCATCTACACCGGCTACTATCACCGCTACCGGGGATGGGGCGGCCCGTTCTTCTACGGCGGGTTGCCGTATTATGACGGATATCCGGCCCGGGTGCACGACCGGATCCGCGTGGTGTTCGGCCCGAACAACCTCGTGACGGCGATCGAGCAGGAGATGCCCTAGGCGGACGCTCCGGCCGCTTGCGTTTCCCGCGCCCTGACCTCAACCAGCAGCGAGCGGGTCTTCCCGCCGCGGTAGGTTCCGCTCACCGGCCTGATGTCGGCGTAGTCGCGCCCTGATGCCGCCTTGATGTAGCGTTCGTCGGCCGCCCGGTCGTGCGTCGGATCGAATCCGGCCCAGCCGAAACCGGGAACAAACGCCTCGATCCAAGCGTGTGAGGCCTCTTCCTCGTCGGGCGGTTGGCGCGACTTGATGAAGTACCCGCTCACGTAACGTGCCGGGATCCCCGAACACCGGCACATGCCGAGCGCGACATGGGCAAAGTCCTGGCAGACGCCCGACCGCAGCTTGATCGCATCGGTTGCCAGGGTCGCGACGCCCGTCGAGCGCGGCTTGTAGGCAAAGGTCGTGTAGACGTGCCGGCAGATGCTGCGGACATCCGACCACACGTCCGTGGGCCCAAGGGGCAGGGCATCCTTGGACTCCTTCCAGATTCCCACCTCGAGCGGAACGTAGTGGGAGTCCACGAGGAACTCCGAATGGAGCTCGTTTTCCATCCCGACGCCCTGCGCATCGCCCGAACGCGGCACCACGGGCACCTGCGGGCGTGCCGAATTCGGCGTCGTCTCAATCTCCGAAACGGCTTCGATCACCAGGCGCTCGTGCCCCGCGACGACGTCAAAATAATGCACCGCGTTGCCGTAGAAATCGATGTAGTCCCTTATTTGGGTGGCCGGGTCGGTGCGAAGCTCGAAGCTGCGGCAGATTTGGTTCCGGTCGTCCACCGGCCTCAAACGCACTTCGTTGAAACTGTCGTGCGCCTTGCCTGAGTAGACAAACGTGGTCCTATGGAGGAGGCTGATGAGCATTGAAGGATGCGGAGACAGGGAGGGTTGCCCCTCACTGCTGCTGCTGGAGCTGTTGCTCTTCCTGTGTCGATTCGGCCTGATAGAACATCGTCGTCTGGACAACCTCGTCGCTGATCTTCTCGAGCGAAGTTCCAATTTCAACTAGGAACTCGTGCAGGCCCTCCTTGAGCACCTCGTCGATAGACAGCGACTGGAGGTCCGCGAGCAGGCGCCGGGACAGCCGGGCGGCCTCGGAACGGGGGCGTGCGCTCGATTCCCCGAGAATCCGGCGCAGGAACTCGTCGATCTGGGCCACACAGAAGTGAACGGAGCGGGGGAACGAGTCCGAAAAGATCAGGAATTCAGCGACCTTCCATGGCAGTATTTCGCGGACATAGAACCTGCGGTAGGCTTCGAGGGCGCTGGCCGAACGCAGCACCGCCTGCCACTGGGCCGTGTCGAGCGCGCCGCCGACGTCGCCTGCGCTCGGAAGCAGGATGTGGTACTTGACGTCGAGAATTCGAGTTGTCTTGTGGGCCCGCTCGACAAACTTGCCGAATTGGATGAATTCCCATCCTTCGCTTCGGGAATAGGTCGAATCCGTGAGCCCCTGGAAGAGGTGTGAATTCCGCTTAATGTCCTGGAAGAACTCGTAGGGGCCCGCTGCCCAGACGTCCGCCGTGCTCCTGGACTTCAGGAAAAGGTAAAGCTCGTTTATTGTCTCCCACATCTCGACCGAGATCTGGTCGCGGATCATGCGGGCGTTCTCCCTTGCCGAGAAGACGCACGAGAGGATCGAATTCGAATTGCGAAGGTCGAAAGCGAAGAACTCGGTCACCGACCTGCTGTCGGCCGAGTCGTAGTGCTCCTCAAAGAGCTCGACGTCGCCCGAGCTGGCCAGGATGGAGCCCCAGTGCTCCCTCAGGTGGGCGTCATCGTAGCCCCGGAAATCGATGATGAACTGCAGGTTAACCTCAAGGAGGCGCGCGATGTTCTCGGCGCGCTCGATATACCGGCTCATCCAGTAGAGCGAGTGGGCGACGCGCGAGAGCATCACGTTGGCCTGGGGCCTCGGCGCGGGAATCTTTGATGCGGGCATGGCTTTTCGTGGTTGGGCCATCGGTTCAGTCCTCGTCGAGCACCCACGTGTCCTTTGAGCCGCCTCCCTGGGAGGAATTGACCACCAGGGAACCCTTGCGCAGCGCGACACGGGTAAGGCCGCCGGGTGTAACGACCGTCTTCTCGCCGCACAGGACGTAAGGCCTGAGGTCGATGTGGCGACCCTCGAGGCCGTTATCGCACCAGGTGGGCGAGCGCGAAAGCATGATGGGGTCCTGTGCAATGAAATTGCGCGGATTGGCGGCCACCTTCGCGCGGAACTGCGCGACCTCCTCCTTGGTCGAGGCCGGCCCTATCAGCATCCCGTAGCCCCCGGCCTCGTTCGCCGACTTAACGACGAGCTTGGCCGTGTTCTCAAGGATGAATTTCCGGTCCTCCGGCTCCGATGCGAGGTACGTGGGCACGTTCGGGATGATCGGCTCCTGGTCCAGGTAGTATTTGATCACCTTCGGAACGTAGGCGTAGATCACCTTGTCGTCGGCCACGCCCGTGCCGACCGAATTCGCAAGGGCGACGGTGCCCGCGCGGTACGCCGCGATCAGGCCGGGCACCCCCAGCATCGAGTCGGAGCGGAACACGGAGGGGTCGAGAAAATCGTCGTCGATCCTTCGGTAGATCACGTCGACAGGCAGCAACCCCGCCGTCGTTCGCATGAAGACCCGCGTGTCCTGCACGAGCAGGTCCCGGCCTTCGACGATCGGGATCCCCATCTGGCGCGCCAGGAAGCAGTGCTCGAAATAGGCGCTATTGTAGACTCCGGGGGTCAGCAGGACGACGCTCGGCCGTTCATCCCGCGCGGGGGCGATGTGCAGGAGCGACTTTAGCAGCATCTCCGAGTAGCCCTCGACGGGCCTGACCCCGTAGCTTTGGAAAAGATTGGGAAACGCGCGCCTCATCGCCGAGCGGTTCTCGATCATATAGGAGACGCCGGATGGGCAGCGCAGGTTGTCCTCCAGGACAAGGTAGGTGCCGTCCCGGTCGCGGATCAGGTCGGTCCCGCAGATGTGGACGTAGATGTCGTGGGGTACCGAGAAATTCATGAACTCCCGGCGGAAATGCTTCGCGCTCAGGATCTGAGCGGCGGGAACAACCTTATCCTTGAGGATCTTTTGCTCGTGATAGAGGTCGTGCAGGAAGAGGTTCAGCGCCGTGATCCTCTGGATGAGGCCGGCCTCAAGGCGCGACCATTCGCGAGCCGGGATGATTCTCGGGATCAGGTCGAACGGGAAGATCCGCTCAGTCCCCTCCAAGTCATTGTAGACGGTGAACGTCACGCCGCGCCGCAGGAAGGCGAGGTCGACCGCTGCGCGCCGCCTTTCAAACTCGGGGAGCGAAAGGGAGCTCAGCCGCTCGACGAGACTGCGATAATGGGGACGAACTGCGCCGCCTGCAGCGTACATCTCGTCGAAAAAATCGCCGGGGTCATAGGGGTTGCTTAGGAGCGACACGGGTTATTTGATTAGGCCATCGACACGGGCTAGCAAGTTCCTTGCCAGAAGCGCCCGCCGCTGGGCGCCTACTGGGCGCCGGCGGGAAAATTGAAGGGGACCTCGATCCTTGCCTCCACGACCCGCCCGTCTGGCGCGGTCGCGGGGTTGTACGTCCACCTTTCGACCGCGCTTACGCAGCGCCGCGAAATGTCGTCATCGGTCGAGCGGACCACCTCGATCCCGGTCACGGTGCCGTCGCGGCGGACGACAATCGACAGCACGACCTCGGCGCCCATCTTTTTCTGGCCGGCGCTCAGGGAGGGCGGAGGCGACTCGATCTTCGTCGGCGGCGTCTTCACCTCGCTCTGCGTGAACACGCGGTCTTTGCGGAGCAGGTGGGCCGAATACCTCAGGGTGTCGCCCTCGGGTATCTGGCAGGAAACCGGCGTCGGGTCGTAGCCCGGCAGTGTCAATTCGAAGGAGGCCAGTTTTGGAGTCAGGTCCCTGAGGGAAAGGGGTGTCGTGCCGAGGAACGCGCCGTCCTTGGTGACATTGGCGCCGCTCGGGTCGCTCGAAAGCTCGAGCGCGCCGTCCAGATACTTCGTCTGGACCGTGAGCTTCGCTCCCTTCTCGACCGATACATTCTCGGTGTGGTCCCTGCATCCGGGACGCCGGAAAGTGACCACATAGTTTCCGCGGGCGATGTCGTCGAACGACGCTGGCGTCCGTCCTGTCCGCACGGGCGGGCCCGACGGGGTGTCCGCCGCGCGTATCTCGAACTCAAGGTTGTCCGGGCTGCTCGAAAGCGCGACCGAGCCGTAAATGGAGGAAAGCGTTATCGTACCCGCATCGGTGACCTTCGAGCCCCTGATCTCGGCGTTCAGGTCCGCCGATTCGTGGCCGGCAAGTGTGATCTTCACCCGGTGATTGCCGGGGGCGATCCCCTCGACCCGTGCCGGGGTCAGGACCGCCGGCCCCCCGTCGATGGAGACCGACGCGCCGGCGGGATCCGTCGCGACGACGAAGATTCCGGGAAGCTTCGAGAGGCGCTCCCTCTCGACCTCGGCGAGAACCTCGCGGCGGGTCTCCTCGGCGGCCTCCTTCCTCGCGGCCTCGACGGCCGCCTCCTTGTCCTTGAGATCGCGCTCCTCCTGCTCCTTTGCGCTCCGCTCAGCCTCCTTCAATTGCTGTTCGACTACGTGATGCGCCGTCGCCTCCTGCTGCTCCAAGTCCATCGCCTTGATCTTTTCGAGCCTGGCCTCAAGGACGACCGCGATGGCCGCGAATACCAGCGAGGCCACCACACCGACGCCAACGTAGAATCCAACCCGGCTCTTGGGAGGCGACGGCTTCGAGGCCTGCGCCGCAACCGGCGCTGCGGCAATCGACTTTATCTTCACCGCCTCAAAGGGGAGGGCGGTCACGGCCGGAGTGGGAGGCGGGCCGCCGGCCTGATCGCTCGGTGAGGGCGCCGGGGGGAACTGGGCCGGCGCCTGCCGGCCCGGGGGAGGGGGCGGCGGCGCGCCCCCGGGCGTTGCGTGGGATGCGCCTGTGGGCATCGGAAAGCCTGGGGCCGAAAACGACGGGGGGCGTGTCGTATGGGGAACCTCCGGCTTCGGGGCTCCGCTGGGGGCAGGGAAGCCAGGGCCCGTCGGAAAGGATGGGGGGCGCATTGCCGGGGCAGGCGCCGGGAAGGCCGCGTGCGATGCCGACGGGCCCGGGGCGGGGAAGGACGGGGGGGGCGCGGACGGGGACGGGGCGGACATGCGGACCGGCGGCACGGCGACCGGCGGGCGCGTGGATCCCGGATGCGGGGTCTGGGTCGGGATCGGTGGAGCCGTGACCTGCCTCGCCGGGGCTACCGGCGGCCGGGCCGCCTTCGCCGAAAAGGTCATCTGCGGCCCGGAAGACTCGGGGGCCAGCGAGGGCTTTGGCCGGGCCGGCGGAGCCGCAGGCTTAACGACGGGCCTTTCGATCGGCTCGGGTTCGGTTTCCTCGACCGGCTCGGGTGGCGGAGCTGTCTCCTCGGCTGGCGGCTCGGCGTCGGTCCATTCCGGGTTCCAGGCCTCCCTGCCGGCGATTCGCGAGCCGAGGAGGGAGAAAAGGCCGACCGATGCGGCGGAGAACGAGGCCCCAAGGGACTCGTCCGAAAACCTGAGCCCAAGGTCGGCTGCGAGCTTTCCGAGGTCGGGAGCCCACGCGGTCATTCCGGCTGCCGTTGCCGACTCACGGACGAACCAGGCCTGCCGCGCCGTGAGGCCGAGGCAGGCTAGGGCGGGAGGGTCCGCGAGGGTTGGCAGTTCTCCGATCGCGGCCTTCAGGCCCGGTCCCACGGCGGCACCCACCCTTGGCCCGGGCTCGGTGAAATCGTAGCCATCGTTGAAGAAGAGACGGGCGCCTGCTCCGCGGAACTTCAGCTTGAGGGCCGCCTGGACCGCCTCGAAGACCTTCTCCATGCCGACCGCACACGGCGCCACCGCCTCCGCCCCCTTTTCCGTCACAAGGATGAGACTCGAGCGCTCCGAGCCGAGGTCCCAGAGCGCAACGGCGCCGCCCTTGCCCTCAAGCCTAAGCGCCCTCGAAATGGCCTCGATCGCCGCGAATCCTGCCGGGGCAACGTCGTCGGCGACGATCCTCAGCTCGTTCAGCGTGGCTGCGGACTTCGCCCGCGCCTCGGCGAACGCGGAAGCCAGGACCCATTTGTCCGTGCCGTCCTCGGTAACCGGACCCCCGTCCCCGGCGTTGCACGCGGCGTAGGAGAAGGGGACCGTCGGCTCGTTCAGGGCCGCCGCCGCGATCGTCTGGAGCGCCTCCCGCGTTCGGTCCAGCATGGCCTCGGTGTCGGTCGCGACATGCCACGCAACCGAGTTCGGCCATACCGAGGCGGTGGCCCTGAGGCCCTCCGTCTTCCGCGAGGGGGCGACCGAATCAAGGAGCGCCTCCAGCGCCGCCTTGTTCTCCCGACTGCACTCGCCCCCGGCCTCGACGGCGCCGTTCACGGCCCGCAAGGCATGGAGCGAATGCTCGGTCAGCTCGATGATGACTACGGTATCTTCGGCCTTTGGCATTTTCGACGGTCAGTTGGACATCATCGGCCGCCTAGGCTTTTGCAAAGTTCTTCAGCCGCTCCTGAAGCTGGCGGTGGCGCTCCTCAAACATGACCTCCTTGGCGGCAAGGGAGGCGATCTGCGCCTCGAGCTTCGCGCGCTCCTCGGATTGCTCGGCCTCGGCCCTCACCAGCGCGTCCGCGCTCGCCTGCAGCTTAGCGCGTTCGGCCTCGATAAGAGCCTCTTTCTTGCGAACCTCGGCCTCCCGCAGTTTGACGCCGCCCTCGATCTCGCCGCGAATCGCTACCAGCTTTGTCCTCAGGTCCGCCAGCGCCTGGGCCTCGGCCTTCAGCTTGGCCCTGGCCTCGGCGGATTCGCGCAGGAAGGCGGCCTTATCCGCGTCGAGGACGACCCGGTCGGCTTCATGCTGGATTCTTGCCGCGGCCAGCGCAGCCTTCTCCCTCTCGATCTCCTGTTCGCTCCTGGCCGGATTCGAGGAAATGACAGCCTCCATTTTTGAGGCCTCCAATTTCAACCGGGCGAGCTTCGCCTCCCATTTGGCGCATTCCCCCTCAACCTCCTTCGCCTTCTTGAGGGCGTCCGAATGCAGGGCCCGGGTGATGGCCGAGGCCGCCTTTGACGCGGCTGCGGACGCGGCGATGTCGGCTTCGAGCGCCACGCGGTCCTTCTCGAGCTTCGCCATCAGGAGGGCCGCGTTCGCCTCGCGCCGTTCCAGGGCTTCTTCGCGTTCGTCCGGTGTCATGTGCGCAGAGGACCCGTTCCGCCGATGCGGCTGGAGGACGCGGGCGTTCTGCCGCGATCCGGCATGGTCCGCTTTTCTGGTTCAATCTTGGGAGTGGGTGCAGGCACGTTCATGGCCCGAATGCTTAACCGGGGACAATGGCGCTACTTTTTAGATTACGGGCTTCGGTGTCAAATAGCATGGATTGCCGACTTGGAGACGCCGAGGCCCGCCTCCTTGACCGCCTCGCTCATCGTCGGATGGGCGTGGATTGTCCTGCCCAGGTCCTCCGCGCTGCCGCCGTATTCCATGTGGGCGACCACCTCCGCAATGAGCTCTCCGGCCCCCCTGCCGATGATCTGTGCGCCCAGGATGCGGTCGGTACGGGCGTCCGCGACGATCTTGGCGTATCCCTCCGTCGCGTCGCTGGCGATCGCGCGCCCGTTCGCGGCGAAATTGAACCGGCCGACATTCACAGCGACGGACCGCGCCTTCGCCGCGTCCTCGCCGAGGCCGACAGAGGCGACCTCGGGATCCGTGTAGACGATCGCCGGCACGAGATCCCAGTTCACGTGGCCCGCCTTCCCGGAGATCCATTCCGCGACGGCGATTCCGTCCTCCTCGGCCTTGTGCGCGAGCATCGGTCCAGCGACGACGTCGCCGATGGCCCAGATCCCGGGCGCCGACGTACGTAGGCGCTCGTCCACCTTGATCCGCCTCTTCTCGTCGAGCGCCACGCCGGCTTTGTCGAGGGCGAGGCCGTCCGCGAAGGGCCTGCGGCCCACCGCCACGAGCACCTTTTCTCCCGGAAACTCAAGAGCGGCCCCTTCGCGCTCCGCCAGCAGCACCGTCGTGGTGCCGTCGCGCCTGACGCCGGTGACCCGGGCGCCCGTCTCGATCTTGAGCCCCTGTTTCTGGAGCAGCCGAGCGAACGTGCGCACGACGTCGTCATCGTAGCCGGCAACGATTTTCGGGAGGAATTCAACGACCGTGACCCGGGATCCGAGGCGGGCCCAGACCGATCCGAGCTCGAGGCCGATCGCCCCTCCGCCGACCACGACGAGCGACGAGGGAACCCTGTCGAACGCGATGGCTTCGTCGCTCGACACGACCGTCGCGCCGTCAAATTTTGCAAACGGAAGCTCGACCGGGGCCGAACCGGTCGCGATCACGAAATTCTCGGCGGTTACGGGGGAGGTGCCGGAGGCGCCCTTGACGGAAAGGACCCTCGGCGAGGCGAATGAGGCCTCGCCTGTCAGGACGGCGACCTTCCTGGCCTTTGCGAGGGCGGAGACGCCCGCCACCAGCTTTGAAACGACGGCGTCCTTTCGCCTCATGAGGGCGCCGAGATCGAACGAGACCGGGCCGGCCGTGATTCCGTGGTCCGCCGCGTGCGAGCGCGCAAACACCAGCTGCTCGGACGAATAGAGGAGCGCCTTGCTCGGGATGCAGCCCACGTTCAGGCAGGTTCCGCCGAGCGTCGCCCGCCGCTCGACGAGCGCCACTCTCTTTCCGAGCTGCGCCGCGCGAAATGCGCACGCGTAGCCGCCGGGACCCGCCCCTATCACCACCACATCGAATGAATCCATGGGCGCCTTGGCTCAGAGTCCGAGGAGAAGCCGGGAAGGGTCCTCGACCTCCTGTTTCACCTTGACCAGGAACGTGACGGCCTCCCGCCCGTCGACCAGGCGGTGGTCGTAGGTGAGCGCCAGGTACATCATGGGTCGGATCACGACCTGCCCGGCGACTGCGACGGGGCGGTCATTGATGGCGTGCATCCCGAGGATGGCGCTCTGGGGAGGGTTGATGATCGGCGTCGACAGGAGCGATCCGAACGTCCCTCCGTTCGTGATCGTGAAGGAGCCTCCCTCGAGGTCGGCGAGGGCGATCCTGCCCTCGCGCGCCTTCGTCGCCACATCGGAGATGGCCCTCTCTATGCCAGCCATGGTGAGGTTGTCGCAGTCCCGGATCACGGGCACCATGAGTCCTTTTTCCGTCGAGACCGCGACCCCGATATCGTAGAAATGGTTCTGCACAAGCGTGTCGCCCTCGATCTGCGTGTTGATCGACGGCACCTCCCTAAGCGCATGGACGACGGCCTTAACGAAGAAGGGCATGAACCCCAGCTTGAAGCCGTTCTTCTTGAGGAACTCCTCCTGGTGCTTCGATCGGAGCGCCATGACCGCGGACATGTCGACCTCGTTGAACGTCGTGAGCAAGGCCGCAGAATGCTGCGCTGAGACCAGACGCTCGGCTATTTTCTGGCGCAGCGGCGTGAGTTTCCTGCGGGTCTGGCGCTCCCCGGCCTGGACGGCGGGGGCTGCGGGAGGCGGGAGCGGCGCGGGGCGTTCGGCTGCGGCGAGCATGTCGCCCTTCGTCACGCGCCCGCCTTTGCCCGTCCCCGGAACATCCAGCGGGCTGATCCCCGTCTCCTCGGCGATCCGCCGCACGGCGGGAGACGGCACCGCGGCCGCAGGGACCGCCGTCTTCTGGCTTGGGACTGGGGCGGGCGCCGGCTCGGCAACCGGCGCCGGCTTCTCCGCCGGGGCCGCAACCGCGGCGCCCGTTTCGATCGAAGCGACGACCTGGCCGATCTTCACTTCGGCGCCGGCTTCGACCCTGAGTGTTATCGTCCCGGCGGCCTCCGCTGTCCCCTCGGAGGTGATCTTGTCCGTCTCGAGCTCAAAGAGCGGCTGCTCCTTCTTTACGGCGTCGCCGTTCTTCACGTGCCATTTGGCGAGGATGCCGGAGCTGATGGATTCGCCCATGGGCGGGATTTTTACGTCGAGGGGCATGTTTAAAGGGTGTAAGCGTCTTCGAGAAGGCCGGCGAGTTCTAGCTTGTGGAGTGCGAGGGAGCCGACCGCGGGCGAGGCGGAGGCGTCCCTGCCCGCGTAAAGGGGGATCTTCCTGAAGATATCCGCTATTTTCGGGCAAATCCAGGTCCATGCTCCCATGTTCTGGGACTCCTCCTGGCACCAGACGACCCGCGCCCCCTCGTACCTGGCGGCGATCTCCCCGAGGCGCTCGGTGTGAAGGGGGTAGAGCTGCTCGACGCGCACCAGGGCCGTGTCCTTGATCCCGTTCTTCTCGCGATAATCGCAAAGGTCGTAGTAGACTTTTCCCGAGCAAAGAATCACACGGGACACCCCTTCGGGCGGGTTGGACTCCTCGAGAATCTCCTGGAAGACCCCGCCCGTGAAATCCGGGATCCGCGAGACGGCCGCGGGATGGCGAAGCAGCGACTTTGGCGACATGACGACCAAGGGCTTCCTGAATTCGCGCATGACCTGCCGGCGAAGCAGGTGGAAGTACTGCGCCGGCGTCGTCACATTGACGACCTGGATGTTGTCCTCGGCGCACGACTGCAGGAAGCGCTCAAGGCGGGCCGACGAATGCTCCGGGCCCTGGCCCTCGTAGCCGTGGGGCAGCAGTAGCACGATCCCGCACGTCCTTTGCCACTTCGACTCGCCGCTTACGATGAACTGGTCGATCACGACCTGGGCGCCGTTTGCGAAATCGCCGAACTGGGCCTCCCAGAGGCAGAGCAGCTCCGGGTAGTCCATGGCGTAGCCGTAGTCGAAGCCGAGGACCGCGGCCTCGGAGAGCAGCGAATTGTAGACGCAGAAACGCGCCTGGTTGGGCTGGATGTTCTTCAGGGGCGTGTATTTCTCCCCGGTGTCGATGTCGGCGAGGACCGCGTGGCGGTGGCTGAAGGTTCCCCGCTCGCAGTCCTGTCCGCTCAAACGCACGGGCTTGCCCTCCACGAGGAGGGAGCCGAAGGCGAGCGCCTCGCCAAGGCCCCAGTCCACGGGTCCGCCCTCCCTGTACGCGTGAAGCCGCGCGTCGAGCAGGCGCCTAATCTTCGGGTTCACCTTGAAGCTCTCGGGCACGGTCGTGAGGCCGCGGACAATGAGCTCGATCTCATCGGCCGCCACTCCGGTCTGGACGGGAATGTGGTGGTAGGCCGGCTGGAACTGCGCCGTGGAGCCCTTGAAGGGATCGCGCGGCCTCGCCCGCTTCGCCGCCTTGGCCGCCTCGCGCTCCTTCGCCTTGGCCAGGTTCTCCTCGAGAGCCGACGAATACTCGGCCTTAATCGCGTCCCTTTGGCCGGTCGAGATCGATCCCTCGGCGACCAGCTTGTCGGTGTAGAGCGTAGAGACGAGGGGGTGGGCCGCGATCTTGCGGTAGAGCATCGGCTGCGTGAACGAAGGCTCGTCGGTCTCATTGTGGCCGTGCCTGCGGAAGCAGTACATGTCGATGAACACGTCGCGCTTCCACCTGACGCGGAAGTCGAGGGCGAGCTGGGAGACCATGCAGACGGCCTCGGGGTCGTCGCCGTTCACGTGGAAGATGGGAGCCTCGATCATCTTCGCCACGTCGGTGCAGTAGCGGGTTGAGCGGGCATCGCTCGGATCGGTGGTGAAGCCGATCTGGTTGTTGATGATGAAATGGAGCGTGCCCCCGGTCTTGTAGCCGGGGAGCTGGGAGAAGTTGAGCGTCTCGGCGACGATCCCCTGGCCCGCGACGGCCGCGTCTCCGTGGATCAGGAGCGGGAGCACGCGCCTTCGCTCCTCGGAATCGCCGCGGATCCGCTGGCGCGCCCGCGCCTTGCCCTCGACGACGGGGTCGACGATTTCCAGGTGCGAAGGATTGGCCGCAAGCCTCACCTCGACCTTGTCGCCCGATGTCGTCGCGAGGATGGATTCATATCCCAGGTGGTACTTGACGTCGCCGTCGCCGCCCACGGTGTCGGGGATGTAGTTCTCGGAGAACTGCTCAAAGAGCTGGTCGAAGGATTTGCGCATCACGCTGCAGAGCACGTTGAGCCGGCCCCTGTGGGCCATTCCCATCACGATCTCCTCAACGCCCGCCTTTGGGCAGTGGTCGATCACCGCATCAAGCGCGGCGATGATCGTCTCGCCGCCCTCAAGAGAGAACCTCTTTTGCCCGACATACTTTGTGTGGAGGAATTTTTCGAACAGCTCCGCCTTGTGCACCCGCCGAAGGATCCGGACCTTCTGGGGCCGCGTGAACGACGGCTGAAGCTTGGTCGATTCGATCCTGTCCTGAAGCCAGAGACGGCAGTCCTGGTCCTGGATATGGGCGTATTCGACCCCCACATGACCGCAGTAGGTCTTCTCAAGGGACTCGACGACGTCGCGAAGCTTCATCTGCCCCCCGCCCAGGTACGACACGAGGTTGAACGACGTCTCCAGGTCGTCATCGCCCAGCTCAAACTGGCTGAGCGCGAGCTTCGCCAGCCGCGCGGGCGGCGCCCCAAGAGGATCCAGGTGGGCCTGGAGGTGGCCGATCGCCCGGTAGGCGAAAACAAGATTGCGGACCCTCGACTGCTTCGAACTGTCGATGATCGGCGCCTGCTGCAGGTGCCCGGCGAGCAGTTCGGAAGGCGGCGCGCCGTTGTTTCCGAGCGAGAAGCCCTGGAAGAATGCCCGCCAGGTCGGGTCAACCCCGTCGGGGTTGTCGAGCCATAGGCGGTACATCGACTCGATCACGTCGAGGTTTGCGCGGGTTGGAAGGGTCGTCGAATTCATCACATGTGCCGACGCGGAACCGTGCCGGCCTTTGAAAGGGAAGGATTTGGCGACACATTGCACGCCCACCCGCTTAACTCAAGCCCCAGGGGTCGCTTGGGGGCGGGTTGCAATCGCGCTTCACAAGGGGCAGGGTTGCATTAGGCTCATTTCTCCAAGATTTCATGGAAGACCATATAAAAGAAACCCTTATCAAGATCATGGATGCCATCAAAAGGGCTGACGGGGAGGCGATTGCTTCAGGCGTCGCGAGCCTCGACCGGCACCTCGAGCTTGGCCGAGGCAGGCTCCACCCCCAGCTTGTCCACTTCCTTGAGCGCAGGAGCTACCCCAAGGCGCTCCAGTTTCTCGGCGGAGATTCGCAGATCCCGGTGGGGTCGTGCGGCGGGAGGCCCTGACCGTGGGAGACCGGATTCCGACCGAAGGCGGCAGCGGCCTCGGACAGAACCCCTTTGCACGGCTCGATGCAAGCGGGCTCGGACCAGGCCCCGCCGCGCCTCCCGGGCCCGTTCCCGATCCGCCCGCCCGGCCCGCGCACAACCGCGGGCGCGTTGACATCACGCGGGAGAAAGGGGGAAGGGGCGGGAAGACGGTGACCGTGGTCTGCGGTTTTACGGGGATCGGCCTCGCCGAGAAGGAGCAGCTGGCGAAGAGGATGAGGGCCGCCTGCGGTTGCGGCGGGACCGTGAAGGAGGGCTGCATCGAGATTCAGGGGGACCAGCGCGAGATGGTGGCGCGGATCCTCTCGGAGGCAGGCTTTAGGCCGGTCTTTGCCGGAGGCTAAGGTGCAGCCCGTCGGCTGCGTCTGATGGCCTAGGCTGCCAGCCCGGCAGCGAGGGTCAGCGCGCTTTTCGCGCGGTTCAGGATGTAGAGGTGGTAGCCCGGGGCGCCGCGGCCAAGCAGGTCGCGGATCTGCTGAAGGGCCCAATCGATCCCGATGGCTTCCACGATCTCGGGTGCCTCGCCGGCGGCCTCAAGCCTGCGAACCAGGGATTGAGGCAGGGTCGTTCCGCACATCGATGTGAATCGCTGGATTTGCTTGAGCGAGAGGACGGGCATGATCCCCGGCACGATGGGAACGGCGATGGCCGCCGCTCTGCAGCGGTCGACGAAGCGGTAGTAAACCTCATTGTCGAAAAAGAGCTGCGTCGTCACGAAGTCGGCCCCTGCGTCGACCTTTCTCTTGAGCGCCTCGAGATCGGCCTGTGCGGAGGCGGCCTCGGGATGCTTCTCGGGGTAGCCGCCGACACCGAGGCAGAAGTCCGGATGCCGGGCCTTGAGCAGGCCCACGAGCTCGTTTGCATAGCGCAACCCGTCCGCGGGAGCCCTGAATTCGGTCGTGCCTTTTGGGGGATCCCCCCGGAGAGCCATGATGTTGCGGAATCCATCCGCGTGGATCCGGTCGGCAATCTCATCCAATTCCGCCCTCGAATGGCCCACGCAGGTGAGGTGCGGCATCACGGTAAAGCCGAAGTCGGCCCTCAGGAATCCGCTGACCTGGGCGGTGCGCTGGCGGGTGCTCCCGCCGGCCCCGTAGGTGACCGAGACAAAGTCGGGCGCGATCGACTTGAGCGCGGTGGCCGTCTTCTTGAGCGAATCGACCCCCGTGTCGTCCTTTGGCGGGAAAAACTCGATCGAACGCAGCGGCCGGCGCTGCGCAAAGAGTTCGGACAGGGGTCGATCGGCTAATACCACATATCAACGCATCTAAAAATGTTGATATGTGTAAAGGAAATTCCGTTTGCGGTGCTCCCGGATCCCCCGATCCCCGGGGGATCGAAACTTGCCTGTGACCCCGGGGCTACTTGGATTTTTCCGCCTCAAAAAGCTCGTCGGCGCTCTGGGGAAGCCCGGTGAAGGTGTAATCGTCCACCTTGAACGTGCGCCGCTTCATCAGGTCGTTGATCGCGGCCTTCGGGTCCGAGCTCGAAACGAAGGCGAACACGGGCCCCGCGGGGGTTGTATCGAACTCAGGCGCAATCGGCTTCACCTCGGGCTTCCCGTCGGACCCCTTTGCGGGCGGCGCCAGGGCTTCCTTGGCATCGGCGACAGGCGCCTTGAGCTTCTTCACCTCAGGCGTGCGCCCGAGCGCCACGGTGAGCGTCTTCCCGTCAAAGGTCGTGAGCTTGAAAGTCCTCAGAAACTTGGCGGCCTCCGCGGCCTGGGGGTCGTTAACACCCGACGAGTCGGAAAACCGGAGCGAGGTGAGCGCGGTGAGGACGGATGAAACTTTTTCGGGGAGAAGCTTCTGCCCGGCCGGGGGTTTGGCTGCCTCCCAGGGGGCGTCCTTCTTGCCCCGCGAAACCTCCAGGCTCGCCCCGGCGCCGAAGCCGATATCGATCCTTGCCACCTCGTCGGGCTTCAGGCTCACGAGCTCGGTGTTGGCCCAGCTCTTCGGATCCGTGTCGAGCCATACATGCATCCCGGAGAAGAACGCCTTCGGCTCCTCGCCGAAACGGATGAACCGGCCGTTGCCGCTTTCCGGGGTCTTTCCGAGCGTCACCTCCCAGATATCCTTTCCCTGCGCGTCCTTCAGCTCGATCCTCGAGTCCTTGAACTCGAGGAGCCCGAGCCTCTCGGGATTGGAGGTCACGAAGCGCTCCACCTTCGACTCGTTCAGATCCTGGACGAAGCGCGCGATCTTTTCGAAGTCCGCCGGCATGTCGTAGTAGCTGGCGACGCGCCACGATCCGTCGGTTCCCAGCTTCAGCTCGACCGTCTTGCCCTGGTCGGCGACCACGAGCCCGGCCGCCTTCGCGGCTGTTTCTGGGTCGAGCAGGGCCTTCCCGACACGGGGATCGGCCGAAGCCGCGGACTCGGGCCGGTTCTTAAGGTAGGCGACTACAGAAAGGGCAGCAAGGAGCGCGACAGTGATGACGAGGTTTCTGAGTTTCATCGCTTGGTCGTAGATTTCGAAATGGGGTGGGGCCGCGGACCTAGCCCTTGCGCCGGCGGTGGTACCAGAGGCCAAAGGCGCACACCAATAGGGGCGTGCCCAGCAGGTTGATGACAAGGAGCCTGTTCTCGAGCGCATCGATGCCCTCCCGCAGGGTCCGCCGTATTTCGCGGCGTTCGCCGCGCAGCGTCGCCGCCTGTTTCTGGAAGTCCTCGATCGCGCGCGTGGCCTCGGGTGAGGCCAGGAGCTTGCCGCCCTCATTCTTCTTTCCCTGGAGCTCCGAGAGCTTCTCCTGCACCTCGTTGATCCGGGCCTCGAGGGCGCTCAGCTTCTCCTTATATTTCTCTGCGGCGTCGGCCTCCATCTTCTTGACGACCGTGAACGGCCTCACCGAATTGCCCTTGCCGCGGATCGAGATCAGGTCCCGCGAGCCCGCGAGAAAATCAAGCGAGTTTGCCGCGAACGAAAGGTTGTCGTTGAACGGCTCCGCGGCGACCTGGCCCATGAAGTTGAACTTCCGGACGCTGTAGTCGTCGAAGAGCCAGTCGGTGTCCGCCACGATGATGAGGATCGAAGAGGTCTTGGATTCCTTGAGGGACTCGGCGCCGTGCCTCTCGGAGGGCTTCGGAGTCTTCTTGTCCGCCGGCTCGGGGTCCTTGGGAGGCCCGTCCGGGAACGCCGTCCTGAATTTGCCCGTGACAAGGGCGGCGATCGTGCGCTTTCCGGACGGGGTGACCTGGCGCGCCACCTCCTCGGGCTGGGCGAACTGGAGGGCGGCCACCGGGACGTCTCCGGACTTTTCCGATGTCTGAATCAAGGGGGTGAAGGTGAGCCCGCTGCCCTGCTTGAGCGACACGCTCCCGGCCTCGATGAAGAGCGCCGAGGAAAGCTGGGCGGTTGGCAGGGACTTCGCGTTGAAGCTGTCCTGGGTCAGATTGATCCACACCGGATAGCGCAGGTGGCTTTGGTCGCGCAGCTCAACCTCCTCGGCGTTCTCCAGGTCGCCGACGACCTTCTGCGGGTCATAGGCGATACCCCATCCGCCGAGCAGCACGGGAAGGTCGCTCGACACATTGGGCTGGGGCCCGCCAAACATCGCCTCCTGCCCTCCCATCCGCTTGAAATAGGCCGAGGATGGATCGACGGCCAGGAAGACGGGCTTGCCGGCAAGGAGGAACTGGTCGATTGCAAACTGCAGCTTCGGCGACACGTTCTCCGGATGGATGATGGCGAGGACATCCAGGTCCGCGGGCAGCTCGGTTGCGGTCGCCTCGACCGGCACGATCTTGTAGGTCTCCTCCCACTCGGAAACGACGAACTGTCCCTCGGTACCCTGCTGGCCCATCATGGGCATGCCGGGGGATCCCTGCAGCGGCAGGCTTGTGATGAGGCCGAGTTTCTTCTTGGCGGTCTGTCCGACGCCGTAGATCAGCTCCGAGACGTCGTACTCCAGGAACTGTTCGCGCTGGGGGGTCAGGGCGGGGATTGCCTTTTGCTGGTCGGCCTGGGTCGCCACGAGGCCGAAGTAAAACTGGCTTCCGCCGGGGATGGTCTGGGGCTCGATGCCCGCGGCCGTGGCCCTTTCCTCCTCCGGCGTGTCGGGCTCCGGGTCGATGAAGTTCAGGTGGATCTTGCCGTTCGAGGCGCGAACGTACTGGCGGAGCATCTCGCGCACGCGCTCCGCATAGTTCTTATACTCCACATACTGGCCGCTGGCGTCCCTCGAAAAATAGAGGTCGAGGGTGGTGGGCTCGTCGATCTTGGAGATGAGCGCCCGGGTGCCCGCGGAGAGGGTGTAGATCTTCTCCGAGGTCGCATCGAACCTCACGGGAAACGAGGTCGCCAGGTAGTTGACGAGGATCAGTCCCGCGAGGAGCAGGGCTACGGCTAGTGTCTTGCTTCCGGATGTCATGGCGGTACTTCGGGATTAGCGCTCGAGCGCGACCACGTTGAGGAAGAGGGTGAATCCCATCAGGGATAGGAAGAAAACGACGTCCTTCGCGTCCACGATTCCCTTCACCATGGGGCTGAAGTGGGTGATGAAGCTGAAGTTTGAAACGGCGTCGGACACCCCGATCGGCAGGAAGCCCTCGAGGAAGCTCGTGAAGCCGCTGTAGCCGAGGAACACGAGCACCGCGCACACGCACAGGCTGATCACGAAGCTGATCACTTGGTTCTTCGTGAGCGCCGAGGTGAGCGAGCACACGCCGAGGAAGCCGCCCGCCATCAGGATCGCCCCCAGGTAGCTCGTGCAGACCACGCCCCAGTCGGGGCTCCCGAGGTAGCCGATTGTGACCGCCATCGGGAAGCTGAGGAGCACCCCGAGCGCGAGGAAGGCCCATCCGGCGAGAAATTTCCCGATCACCGCCTCGAGCGTGGTCACGGGAAGGGTGAACAGCAGTTCGGCGGTTCCGGACCGCTTCTCCTCGGACCAGAGGCGCATGCCGACCGAAGGCACGATGAAGAGGTACAGCCAGGGGAAGAACCCGAAATAGGCGTCCAGGCTCGCGACGCCCGCCTTGAAGAATCCGCCGAAGCGGGAGAAGGCGAGCGCCACCGAGATCAGGAGGAATGCGACAAGGAAAACGTAGGCGACCGGCGTCCGGAAATAGCCGACGAACTCCCGTTTGAAGATGGGCGTGACCTGTTTCATGCGTCGCTTTTTGTAAGATTGCGGAAAATCTCGTCCATCCGCGCGCCCGGCTGGCGCGCGAGGAGCTTCGCGGGGGACTCGTCGGCAACAAGCTTCCCCTGTGAAATAATGATCACGCGGCTGCAGATCGCCTCGACCTCCTCCAGGATGTGCGTCGAAAGGATGACGGCCTTCTCGACCGCCATGCTCTTTATAAGCGTCCGGACTTCGTTCTTCTGGTTCGGGTCGAGGCCGTCCGTCGGCTCGTCCAGGATGAGCGCCGGCGGGTCGTGCAGGAGGGCCTGTGCGAATCCGACGCGCTGCTTGTAGCCCTTGGAGAGCGTCTCGATCGTCTGGTTTCGGACCGAGGCGAGGTGGGTGAGGGAGATGGCCCGCTCGACCTGGTTCGAGCGCGCCGCCCGGCTCCTGAAGCCGCGGATTTCCGCGATGAATCCGAGGAATTCGCAGACCGTCATTTCCGGGTAGGCCGGGGCGTTTTCGGGCAGGTAGCCGAGCTTGCGTTTGACGGCCACCGGATTCTCGAGGACGTCGATTCCGTCGACATAGACCGTTCCCGAGTTGGGCCGCACAAACCCGGTTATCATCTTCATCGTCGTGGACTTACCTGCACCGTTGGGTCCGAGGAAACCCAGGATCTCGCCGCGTTTTACCGAAAAGCTCACGCCGTCCACCGCGCGTTTGGAGCCATAGAGTTTTTCGAGGCCTTTGACTTCTATCATATTGTGAAAGAAAGGGGGTTGGAAACCGGAAGTTCCGTATGAAACGGATATGTAGCCTTTAGTTCCATCGCTCTTTCAAGATGAAAGTTACTCATGGGTTTCCGCCGCCTCCCGATCGCGCTCGGTCTTGAGCCTCAATTGTCCGCAGGCCGCGGCGATGTCGTGGCCCTTTTCCCGGCGCAGCGTCACCGAAACTCCCGAACGGCCAAGAATTTCGGCGAACGCGGTCTGCCGGGAGGGGTCGGGCCGCTTCCAGGGGAGTCCCTCGACCGCGTTGTAGGGGATCAGGTTCACGTGGGCATGGAGGTCCAGCGCGATGTCGCGGAGCCTCCGCGCCTGGTCGGGCGAGTCGTTCACATCGGCGATCAGGATGAATTCGAGGGTGACCATCCGGCCGTGGCGCTCGGTGAACGCCTTCACCGCGGGCAGGAGCTTCGCCAACGGGTAGGCCTTGTTGACGGGCATGATCCTCGTGCGCACCTCATCCGTCGCGCCGTGCAGCGAGACAGCCAGGCGGAATCCCATCGGTTCGTCGGCAAGCTGGAGGATCTTCGGCACGAGCCCGCTCGTCGAGACGGTGATCCGCCGCGCCCCGAAGCCAAGGCCCCAGTCGGCGTTCACGATCGAGAGAGCCCGGATGAGCGCATCGTAGTTTGCGAGCGGCTCGCCCATTCCCATCACCACGATATTGTCGAACGAGGCGAGCTCGGCCCGCGCCCGCGGAGTCCGCTGGTCCTCGGCGTAGCAGACTTGAAGGAGCTGCGCGACGATTTCGCCAGCGCTCATATCGCGCCGGAGCCCCGCGAGCCCGCTTGCGCAGAATACGCATCCCATGGCGCAACCGACCTGGGTCGAGATGCAGATCGTCTTGCGGGAGTGATCGAGGCCGACTCCGTCCTGAGGAGCGCGGATGATGACCGTTTCGATGAGCGATTTGTCCTCGAGCTCGAGAAGCAGCTTGTCGGTCACGTCTGCCGAGTGCCGGTTGAGCACCAGCGTGGCGGGCATGAGCGTGAACTGCCCGTCAAGCCACGTCCTCAGGGCCTTGGGCAGGTTCGTCATCTCGTCCCAATTGCGCGCGCGCTTCTTGTAGACCCAGTCGAGGATCTGCTTGGCGCGAAAGGGCTTCTCTCCCCGCTCGAGGAGCGACGACGAGAGCGTCTCGAGCGTCTCGCCCGTCAGCGGGCGCTTCGCGGGCTCAAACTTCATCGTGCGGGCGAACGGCCCGGTTGAGCGCGCTGACAATCGCCTTGATCGAAGCCAGCTCGATGTTCGTGTCGATTCCGGCGCCGAAGAACGTGGACCCGCGCTCCACCTTGATCTGGATGTAGCTTACGGCCTTCGCCTCGGCTCCGGCCCCGAGCGAGTGCTCGGAATAGTTGAGGACGTCAAACTTGGGGAGGCTTGTGGCCGCCAGGGCGCGCACAAACGCGTCGATCGGTCCGTTGCCGGCCCCGGTCAGGATGTGAAGCTTCCCGTCGATTGTGAGCCGGGCATCGCATTTGACGGTCGAGTTTCGCTCGGTCGTCTTGAAATGCTCGATCGAGATCGGCGACTTTCGGTCCAGGTACTCGCGGTGGAAGACATCCCGGAGCTCCTCGGAGGTGAGTTCGGTGCCCTTCGAGTCGGCGATGTCGTTGACGATCCTGCCGATCTCCTTGTGCATCAGCTTCGGCAGCTGAAACCCGAATTCCTGCTCGAGGACATAGGCCACGCCTCCCTTGCCCGATTGCGAATTGATCCGGATGATCGCGCGGTAGCTGCGGCCGATGTCGGCGGGGTCGATGGGTATGTACAGGACATCCCAGGGCTTGCCCGGCCTCTGGTGGGGCATGGATTTTTTGATGGCGTCCTGGTGCGATCCGCTGAACGCGGTGAAGACAAGTTCGCCCGCGTAGGGCTGGCGCGGCGGCACCTCGAGTCGGGTGCAACGCTCGTAGACGTCCCGGATCGCGTTCAGGTCGCTCAGGTCGAGGCCCGGGTGGATTCCGTGAGTGTAGAGGTTAAGGGCCACGGTGACGATGTCCAGGTTGCCGGTCCTCTCGCCGTTCCCAAAGAGCGTTCCCTCCACGCGGTCGGCCCCCGCGAGGAGGGCGAGCTCGGTGGCCGCGACCCCGGTCCCGCGGTCGTTGTGGGTGTGGAGGGAGATGATCGAGTTCTCCCGCCTCGTCAGGTGGGTGCACATCCACTCGATCTGGTCGGCGTGCACGTTGGGGGTCGCGTATTCGACGGTCGCGGGGAGGTTGAGGATGATCTTGTCCTGCGGCGTGGGGCCCCAGACGTCCGAGACCGCCTCGCAGACCTCGAGGGCAAACTCGAGCTCGGTGCTGGTGAAGCTCTCGGGCGAATACTCCAGGCGCAGGCGCATTCCCGCCGCCACAAGGGGGGCGCTTTCGCGCTTCAGCTGGCCGACGGACCTCACCGGAAACTGCACGATCTCGCTCTTCGGCAGGTTGAACACGTATTCGCGCTGTTTTGGCGAAGTCGAGTTGTAGAGGTGGAAGATGACGTTCTTCGCGCCCTGGACGGCCTCGAGCGACCGGGTGATCAGGTCGTCGCGGCACTGGCAAAGCACCTGGATCGCGACGTCGTCCGGAATCCGCCTCTCCTCAATCAGACGGCGTGTGAAATCGAATTCGATCTGGGAGGCCGATGGAAATCCCACCTCGACCTCCTTGAAACCGATGCGCACCAGCATCTCGAAGAATTCGAGCTTCTCCTCGACGCTCATCGGCTGCGCGAGCGCCTGGTTGCCGTCGCGAAGGTCGACGCTACACCAGATTGGGGCGCGCGTCAGCGTGCGGTTCGGCCACTGGCGGTTCGGCAGGTTGATGGGCGGTATGGGTGCGTACTTTGTGACGGGGGCGGGCTGCATGGAAAGGAAGGGTTGAGATTGGCGGGTTTCTGACGGGAGTACAACGCCGACTCGGCCCACGGGGCCGGGGCGATGAAAGGGAATCAGGCCTACGCACGACCCGCCGCTTGGCGGCGTCCTTTATAGGTCGTGCGCGGAAGTAAGTCGAAGGGCCTGGGAGGCGGGAGCCATCTCGACCCTAATTCATCGGCCGCGGCCGATGAAAGTCAAGTGGTAGAGGGGAATGGCCGGGGGAACGGGGCCAGCCATCGCAGCCGGGTTCCCCCGGCGTCACGGTCTGCGATCGCATTCGCTGGAGGGCACTTGCAAAGGCCGTGGTAACCGCGCTTGGGCAATCGGCGTCTTGCAGAATGTGCTGGATGATGCCTCCATGAATCTATGCCTGACGACCAGTCGTTTGATCTGGCTGGCTGTCTCAATCGCGTTCGCCAGCGCGATCAGACAGCTGCGCGGGAGCTTGTCGACCATCTCTATCCCTTCGTCATCCGGATCGTCAGAGCGCATCTCCCACGGCGGGTATCGGAGGAAGACATTGCGCAAGATATATTTCTGAAAATGTTCTCCCGATTGGAACAATACCAGGGATCCGTGCCCTTCACCCATTGGGTGTCGCGGATCGCGGTGACGACCTGCATCGACCACCTGCGCGCGCAGAAGCGCAGGCCCGAATTGCGGTGGGCGGACCTATCGGAGCGCGAGACCGATGCGCTCGACGCGGTCATCACCAATGAAAACGATGTGTCTCCTGACGACGCAGCGTCCGCGAAGGAGCTTGTCCATAAGCTTCTAGATCAGCTGAAGCCCGAGGACCGGATGGTGATCCAGTACCTCGACCTGGAGCAGAAGACGATCGCCGAGATCAGCGCCCTGACCGGCTGGAATCCCACGCTCGTCAAGGTTCGCGCATTCCGTGCAAGACGGAAGTTGCAACGGTTTTACAGGGACCTTACGGAAAAGGAGCACACATGAACCCCCGCGAAAAAGCTTGGCAGAGGCTTGTCGGCGCGGCCCGCCGGGCGCCCGCGTCGGCGGATGAGTCCGCTCCCTTCGGCTTTTCGGCGCGCGTGGCGGCGCTTGCATTCGAAAACGCTTCGCCGCAGCCATCGATCTTCGGCCTCCTGTCGCTGCGGGCCGCGGCGGTCGCATGCGCCCTCGCCGCTGCGGCGGTTGCGGTCAATTTTTCGGCGATCAAGTCCGCTTTCGACACCGAAAGCGCCGTCGCCACAAGCGACGATCCCGTGGCGGAAGTGGTCGACATGGGGTCCTGAACCATGGTCAAAACCTGGCAAGTCATACTGGCTACGATCGCCATCTTCGTCGCGGGACTCGTGACCGGCGGGGCGACGGCGCTCGGCCTGGAAAGATGGGTCTCAAGCCAACACAGGGCAAACTCCTTGATGATGGCCCCCATGGGCATGCACCCGGGCCCGGGCGGGCCGCCGCAGTTTGGCACGCAGCTCATGCGTCGCTATGCCGACACGCTTAACCTCACCGACGACCAGCGCGCAAAGATCGGCCCGATCGTGCGGCGCACGGCCGCGCAGCTTAGCCGCAACCGCATCGAGATCCAGCAGGAGACCAGCCTTGCGATCGAGAAGATGCAGGACGAGATCGCTCCGCTCCTGACCCCCGAGCAGCGCACGAAATTCGAGGAGATAATCTCCCAGCAACGGAATCGTTTCCGCCAGTTCCGCCAGAACCCCCCGCCGCCGCCCGGCGGAGAGGGGCCTGCAACCGGGGCCCAGGAACCGCCGAAATAGGTGTTGCGGACGCCGCAGGGCGGCGCATGTTCCGCCTCGGCCAGGCGCCATGCATGGGCAGGCGCGCGAACCCCGCCAGGGCCGGAAGGCAGCAACGGTACCGACGTCCTACCAGTGCCGTGGAGTGCCTGGCCACTTCATCTTCCTTAAGAGACCTCCCCTTGTCCGCTACAGCTTATCAGGTCATCGCGCGCAAATGGCGGCCGCAGACGTTCGCAGACGTCGTCGGCCAGGACCACGTTGTGCGCACGCTCCGGAACGCGATCGCGCGCGGCCGAATAGCGCATGCCTACCTTCTGGTCGGCCCGAGAGGCACGGGTAAGACCTCCATCGCCCGGATTTTCGCCAAGGCGCTCAACTGCACCGGCGGCCCGAACGCCGACTTCGACATGGCGGACCCTGCGGTGATGGCCATCGCCGAGGGGAGCCACCTCGACGTGATCGAGATCGATGGTGCCTCGAACAACAGCGTCGAGCAGGTTCGCGACCTGAGGGAGACCTCCCGCTATGCTCCCGCCCAGGGCCGCTTCAAGATCTACATCATTGACGAGGTGCACATGCTCTCGGCCTCGGCGTTCAACGCGCTGCTAAAGACGCTCGAGGAGCCTCCGCCCCATGTGAAATTCGTCTTTGCGACCACCGAGGTGCAGAAGGTCCTGCCCACGATTCTCTCGAGGTGCCAGCGGTTCGACCTGAAGCCGATTTCGGTGGAGCTGATTTCAAGCCGCCTGAAGGCGATTGCGGAGGCCGAGAAGATCAAGGTGGACGAGGCGGCGCTCGCCTGCATCGCAAGGCTCGCCGACGGCGGCATGCGCGACGCCCAGTCGATTCTCGAGCAGATGATCGCCTTCTGCGGCGGCGAAATCGCGGAGGCCGATGTTCTTGATGTCTACGGGCTTGTGGCCGAGGCCAAGGTCTCGGAATTGGCGGCCGCCCTGGCGTCGGGCGACCAGCGCCGGATCGTTGCGATGGTCGACGAGTGCGACGCTGCAGGTCGCGACCTTGTGCGGCTCCTTACGGATCTCCAGGCCGTGGTGCGCGCGGCCCTTTTGGATTCGATAGCGGCCGGCGGCCGAAGCGCCAGGATCGGTAGCCCGATGACGACCGAGCAGCTCACGCGTCTCCTTGACGGGCTGCGCGAGGGAGAGGGAAGCGTAAAGCTTGGCCTTGCCGAAAAGATTAATTTTGAGGTCACGCTGCTAAAGGCCGTCGAGGCCAGCCGCGCTCGGGCCATAGACAGCCTGATCAAGGAACTTGCCGCCTTGGCCGCGGAAGCCGGAGCGGCTGCGGACGGCGAAAAAAAAAAGGCCTGATTGAGCGGCTGGAGGCCCGGCTTGCGGGACGGGAGGCCGCCTCGGCGGGCGAATTGCCCGATGGGGAAGGGGACTGGCCCGACGAGACAGACGAGTCGTCCTTCCTTTCGGACGCAGCGGCCCGGGGCGAGACGCCGGCACCGGCGCGCGACCGGAATGCCGCGCCCGTCGTCGGCGAGAAGCTCCCTGCGCTCGACGACCTTGTCGCGCGCGTGCCGGCTCCCGTCTTGGGGCTTCTTGACGATCTCTTCCGGGCGAAATTCACGACCGTCCGCAGGTATTCCCCGGGAGTTTCCGGAGCCGGCCCGGGGGCCGGGACGTCCAATTGAGCGGGAACGGCCCCTCAGCCGTCCCAATGCTCGCCGATCCGTTTGCGGTCCTTGACGCTACGGTTGTAGAAATAGGCATCCACCTGGCGGTCCGCGAAAGGCGGGCTGAGCGCAATGGGTTCGCGCCGGTAAAGCCCCTCGGCCGTGCCCTCGAGGACGTCCAGTCCGGATAGGCACTCATCGTCGATGGACCAAACCTCGCCGCTCACGCCCTCCTCGGCGTCGATGTCGGCCACGAGTCCCGGATATCCGCCGAGATCAAACAAGGTGAATCCCGGGGTCGTATGCGCGGGCCCGGCAAAGGTCTGCCGGGAGATGAAATGATGATTGTGACCCCCGCGCTTGAGCGTGCCGTAGACAAATATTAGTTTCATGGCGTTGGACATGCGCCCCGCTTATCGGGGCCTTCGGCGAATTGCGGTATCTCTACCAAAACGGCGGTCGTGTTGTCCCGGCCGGAAATCTGCACCGATTCCTCCACAAGGCGCTGTGCGCCGGTCGGACCCCCGGGCGCCGTTGGGCTCGCGCGCACAATCTCCTCTATCTGACGGTCCCAGAGGCCCTCGACAAGGCCGTCAGAGCAGACAAGGAACCGGTCGCCGGCTCGGTAGCCCACGGCCCCGAAGTGCGGCTCTATGAACTGGTTCCCTGCGCCAAGCGACTGGGCGAGCGCGTTTCGCCGGGGGTGGTTGCGCGCCTCCCGTTCATTGATTTCGCCCCTCCGGCGCATCCAACCGACATGGGTATGATCGTGTGTGAGCTGCGTGAGCCCCCCCTCGAGCGGCACATAATAAATGCGGCTGTCGCCGATGTGCGCGAAATACATCCACTCGGGCCTGAACCAGCACAGGCTCAGCGTGGCTCCCATGCCCGCGCACTCGGTGTAGGAGTACCCCAGCTTGAGCATGTCGGCGTGAATCGCTGAAAACAGTTCGAGCAGGATGTCGGAGAATCCTCCGGCGATGCCGGCCGCCGAAAGGCGGAAGCTGCGCGGAAGCAGATTCGCGATCCTGTCGACGGCGATGCGGCTGGCGAACTCCCCGGACCGCGCGCCGCCCATGCCGTCGCTGACGGCGAATACAAAATCCGCCCCCTGCAGCGAAGCCTCGCCCGTCTTGCCGAGATAGTTCACGCCATGCCCGTCGAACTTCATTGCAAGGAACGAATCTTCATTGTTTGGGCGGTAACGCCCGACATGGGTGAGGCCCGACCAGCGGATGTTTGTCGGTGTGATGGGGTTTCCCGGGGTCATTGGGCCGCCGACGGCTTCAGCGAGGAGACAACGTTCTTGGCGGCGTCCAGGATGGACGCGAATTCAAAGTCGATGACGCAAAAACGGCCGTCGAAGGTGCGGTAGGTGATGTTGCGCAGCTCGCGGTCCTCGTGCCGCACGCCGTAGGGCTCCAGCTCGTCAAAAAGCTCCTTCAGGCGCTCCGAATTCACTTGGTCGACCCGCGTCCCGCAATTGGTTGTGATGATCTTCAATTGCTCGGGGTCGGATTCGAGCAACCGGGGGACAAACGGGCATCCACGCGCCTCGAGGTGGCGAAGCACCTTGACCTCATTTTCAAAGCGCTCCTTGGCCAGGTGCCCTCGGAAGGTCTTGTGCACACGCCCATCGAAACTGATGCGCACCAGCGCACGGGCGGTGTCTTTCATTTCATGCATTCGAAGGGCGATTTGGACTGTTTCCCGTGAGGCTCGGTCTAGCAAGCATGGCCGTTAACGGATGGGCTACGACCCGAGGCCAAATAATATTAAAAAAACATTAAGAGAAAGCCATCTTATCGGCACCGCTGGCATACTAGGTGCTGAATCTAAGCTTGAGTTTTTCGTTTGCAGCAGGTCGGGTTATTCAGAATTTCCCTACGTGGTGTTCCGGAATCTCAAGTAACTCCCCGTCTAAGTCTTTTCACCATGCCCAAATACAAACTCGAATACATCTGGCTGGATGGCTACACGCCCCTGGCCAGCTTGCGCAGCAAGACCCAGATCAAAGAGTTCGCCAGCTTTCCCAAGCTCGAACAGCTTCCCCTGTGGGGCTTTGACGGGAGCTCGACCCAACAGGCCGAAGGGAAAAACTCGGACTGCATCCTAAAACCGGTCGCGGCCTATCCCGACATCACGCGCAAGGACGGCGTGTTGGTGATGTGCGAGGTCATGATGCCGGACGGCAAAACGCCGCATCCGTCAAATTCGCGCGCCACGATTCCCGATGATCCGGACACATGGTTCGGCTTTGAGCAGGAGTACTTTTTCTACAAGGACGGCGCTCCGCTCGGCTTTCCCCCAGGCGGCTTTCCTCCCCCCCAGGGCCCTTATTACACGGGCGTCGGCTACAAGAACGTCGGGAAGCTCGCGCGCAAGCTGGTGGAGGATCACATCGACATCTGCTTGGCCGCGGGAATCAACCTTGAGGGCATCAATGCGGAAGTCGCAAAGGGGCAATGGGAGTTCCAGATCTTCGGCAAAGGCTCCAAGAATGCCGCCGACCAGATGTGGGTCGCCCGCTATATTCTGACCCGTCTGGGAGAAGCCGTGGAAGTGGACATCGAGTGGCGGTGCAAGCCGATCCTTGCCCCCTTCAGCCAGCCCCTCGACTGGAACGGCTCGGGAATGCACTCGAACTTCTCGACCAAGTTCATGCGCGAAGTCGGCGGCAAGCCGTACTTCGACAAGCTTATGGAAGCCTTCAACAAGCACCGCGACGAGCATATCGCCGTGTACGGCCCCGAGAATCACCTCCGGCTCACGGGTCTCCACGAGACGCAGTCGATCGACAAGTTCAACTTCGGACTCGCCGACCGCGGAGCGTCCGTGCGCATTCCGCACAGCTTCGTCAACAACGGCTACAAAGGCTACCTGGAGGATCGTCGTCCGAATTCCGCCGCCGATCCGTACCTCGTCGCAGGCCGAATCATCAAGACGATCCAGACGGTGCCCACCACCTAAGGACAATCGGCTTCGATCACAGAGCGGCGTCATCCCCCCGGATGACGCCGTTTTTGTTCGCGGTGGAGGAGGAGGGCCGCGCAATCTGCCCGGCCAGCAGCAACCTCCGCCCTCACTGCAATGCCCGCCACCTCATCATCGGACCGAGCCTCTGCTTGGGAATGGATGCGGACGGCGCTTCTCGCGGCGAACCTTGTCTGGACGACGCTCTGCCTTGGCGGATTCACCCCGGGGTCGCGCGTGGCGATGGCGGTGCTGACCGCGTTGCTCATCGCCGTCCATTTTGGCGATCCCCTCCGGGGCCTCCGTGCGCATCCCGCGGGGTGGCTCTTCCTGCCCTTTCTGGCCTACGGCGCCGCCAATGCCGCCTGGATCACCCCGACCCACTGGCTTGGCTGGACCGACTGGCTCAACTGGGCGCAGGCGGTCGCGGTGTTCTGGGTTGTCCTCAATGGCATTGAGGCGCCGGTCTGCCGCAGGGCGCTTTGCATCGTCCTTGTGTCGCTCGGCGTTGCGTCCGCTCTTCTCGCGGGCTACCAGCATTTTCTGAGGCCTAGTTGGATCATGCTGGGCCGGACCCAGTCGGCGCAGTACTTGGGGCGTTCATCGGGCCCCTTTGGGATCCCCAACAGCCTCGGCATTTTCATGGCGCTTCTGATTCCGCCGGTCGGAGCGCTTGCGTTCACCCCGGGCAGGCGCCTGTCGCTTCGGGTGTCGTGCACAGTCGCGTTGGCTGCGCTGGCCGCGGGATTCGTGCTTGCGATCAGCCGCGGGGCGTGGGTGGCGTTCATTGCGGCCCTTGCTCTGCGGCTACTCCTGGCTCCGGGTAGAAGTTACGCGCGCCGCCTTGGGGGCGCAGCGGCCGTTGTGGGGACCGCCATTGCCGCCGCGCTCGTCCTTTATCTTTCGTTTCCCCTGATGCGTGTGAGGGTCGGACAACTCGTCACCGATGCGGGGGAAAAGAGCCGCCCCATCGTCTGGCGCGGAGCGTGGAAAATCTTTGAGGCGCATCCGGTTTTTGGCGCGGGGGCGGGGAGTTACGATGCCCTGTTTGAGGCATATCGGCCCGTCGGGTTCCGAAACGACCCGGTCTATGCCCACTGCGACTATCTGAACACGCTCTGCGACTACGGCAGTGTCGGATTTTTGCTCCTTTTTGGAGGCGCCGGGCTCGTTGCCTGGAAATGCGCGGGCGCCCGCGGCCTGGCGGGCGCGGCGTTCACGGGCCTTCTCGCTTTTGCCCTCCACCTTTTTGTGGATTTCGACCTGAAGATACCGGCCCTCGCCATGATCTTTGCCTCGGTTTCCGCGCTGGTGACGGCCGAGGCATGGCCGGCCGTCCTGGGGGACCGACCGAGGCCGTCGGCCCTCACGGGCCTCTCGCGCGCTGGCGTCCTGGTCGCTGCGGCCGCCTGGCTTTGGATCACGTTTGCATGGATTGTGCCCAAGTACCGTGGCGACGAGTCGAGGCGGGCGGCGAGGGAGAAGATCGACACATGGGCGAACACGGGAGCCGAAATTCCGCGGGAGCGCCAGGCGCTCGCGGGTGTCCGGGAGGGTCTTTCGCGGGCCGTGGCCCTCGACCCCTCCAATGCCCAGGCCTGGTCCGACAAGGCCTATGCCGACTCGCTTTGGGCGTTGGCCAATCCCGGGATGACCGTTGATCTTGGAAGGGATGTCGAGCGCGAGGCCGCCCGGGCCGTGGACCTATGTCCCATCGTTGCCGAATACTGGATTCGAAGGTCCTCAGGGCTCGACATGCAATACCGGTGGGTCGAGGGGGGGGATTGCCTCGTTCACGCACTGCTATTGGCGCCCAATCGCGCAGACGTTTGGTATTACCAAGCCTATCATCTAAGTCTGGCGCCGAATGAGGTTGGGCCGGCGCTTGCAGCCACGGATATTTGCTTGCGTCTTGACCCGGGCTTTCTTCTTGCACAAGTATTGCGTCAACGATTGGGGGGGCGCCCGCAACGACCGCCCTGACCGCCTTTTCCATGCTCAACAAGATCCTGCTTGTCATCGCGTTAGGGGTTTTTGCTGGGCTGGCGCCCGCAAATGCCCAAACGGCGCCGGCAGCCCCGACACGGGTAAAGGGTCGGATCATTGCCACCCGCGTCGTGGGCCATGTCGACGTCACAACGAAGGCCGATGGACTGACCCACGCGCTCAAGGATGGCGAGCAGTTGTCCGAGCAAACTCAGGTCGTCACCGCGGTCGGCGCAAGCGTCATCCTTGTTTTCTCGAACGGCGCGACGATCAACATGGCCGGCGATTCAACGCTCGATATCGAGCAGTTTGTGCAGGATCCTTTTTCGGGCGACGTGAAGGTTGCGGACCTGAAGGCGGAGCCGAGCGCCACATCGATCACGCGTCTCAACCTCACGAAGGGCGAACTTGTCGGAAAGGTCGTTCACCTCAACGTGGACAAGGGTTCCGAATTCACGGTCCAGACACCGGTCGGCGCAGCCGGCATTCGCGGCACCACCTTCCGAATTGTCTTCCGCCCGGGTCCCGGCGGAAAGGCGTTTTTTGTCATCACGACGGCGGACGGCCGGGTCTTGTTTAGGGGCATCACCTCGACTCCGGTCAGCATCCCGGCAGGCAAGCAGGTCGTGGCGACATTCGATTATACGCCTCCGAGCCCCTCGGGGGGGACGACGGGCGGCACAACGGGAGGGACCCCCGGGGCGACGGCGCCTGTGACGACGCCGGTCACGATCGTGACCACGGACACGCCTCCTGCGGAGGCGGCCCAGATCCAGGTGGCTTCTCAGGCGATCGTCAATGCCGTGGAGACGATCACGTTGCCTGCTTCGAATTCGAGCGGAGGGTCGGGCGGCGGCGGCAGTTCCGGCGGTGGCAGCTCGGGCGGTGGGTCGGGCGGCGGCGGCAGTTCCGGCGGTGGCAACCCGGCTCCTTCGACCAACAATACGCCTTCGAACGCCGGCCCGCCCGCGCCGGCGTTGTCGCCCGGCGTCGGCTGAGCCTGAGCGCAAATCTGCTTTCATTGCCGTCCGCGGCCCCATAGCGTCCGGACCCCGTGGCATCTCAGAAAAAGTCCGCGCTCTTCCGGCTGCGCTGGCTGCTTCTTGCGCCGATCCCGCTCGCATGGTGCGTGGTCGCACACCTGGGCCTTCTTTCATTCCTCGAGAACAAGATGCTCGACTGGAGGTTCCGGTTCCGAGGGCCGATCGATTGCCCTGCCAAGGTCGTCTATGTCGATCTCGATTCCCAGTCCACCAGCACGATCGGCAACATGCCCTGGAACCGGGAATATTTTGCGACCGTGGCCCGGGCCCTGATCGAGCACGCGGGCGTCAAGGCGGTGGGCATGGATTTCGTTTTTTCCGACGCGGGTCTTCCTGAATCGGTCGACACCAAGAAGTTGATCGCGGGAAACCGGGCCCTCGGGTTGTACCTGCGGAACACCCCTTCGGTCATTGTCGGAGCCTCCTACGCCGCGGCCGACGTCCGCGACAGCAACGGCAGGCTCATTGTCAGGGAGTTTCCCGACGTGAACCGGCAGGATCTTCCGCCTGTCAATAAGATCGAGCCCCCGGAGACGCCCTCGTTCAACATCGGCCGGAGCATTCCGTTTAGTCCGCCCGGCGTGGCGCTGATCGACACGGTCGATGGCGGCACCCGCTGGGTCAGGCTGTTTGCACCGACCGCGGTGCGCACCTATTACGCCATGGCGGTCGAGCTTGTCCGGATCTGCCTGGGGGTGGATCGGGACGGGCTGAAGATTGAGGGCGACCATCTCGACATGATTCGGCCCGACGGAACCCTCGCCACCCGGATCCCGCTTGTCCGCCACCAATCGGTCGAGATCAACTGGTTTTCACACTGGATCGACGCCAAGCGCAATCCGCGGGTCAGCTTTGTCATCGCCTATCTCAATGCGCAGATGCTGGGTTCGGACGATCCGAAGGAGCGCAAGACCGCCGAGGAATTCTTCGCCCAGGACGATTTCAAGGACGCCGTCGTGCTGATCGGACCGGTGGACCCGCTGATCCAGGACATCGCCCCGACGCCCATGGATGACATCGCGGTGCCCCGGGTGGGGGTCCATGGAAATCTGTTCAAGACCATCATGTCGGGGGCCTACCTGCGAAGGCTCCCCGAGTGGGGCGCATACGCCCTCATCTTCGGGCTCTCATCGATCGTGTCGATGCTCGCAATCGCGGGCGGAGGCCGCGCCGTGTTCGCCAAGATCATGGCGGGCCTGATCCTTGTGGGCTACGTGGCGATCGCATTCCAGCTCTTCAAAACAGGCCACTTCATCATCCCCGTTGTCGCCCCGATCGGCGCGACCTTCATGACCAGCTTCGTCGGCCTCGGCTGGCAGATTGTGGAGGAGCAAAAGCAGAAAGGCCGAATCAAGGGCATGTTCGGCGCCTACGTGGCGCCTGCGCTGGTCGCGCGCATGGTGGACTCGGGCGAAGAGCCCAAGCTGGGCGGGATCGAGGAGAACATCACGGGCTATTTCAGCGACATCCAGTCATTCTCAAGCTTCTCCGAGAAGCTGTCTCCTTCCCGCTTGGTCGAATTGATGAACGAGTACCTCACCGCGTGCACGGACATCGTTCAGGCGGAGGGCGGCACGTTGGACAAGTACATCGGCGACGCGGTCGTCGCGATCTACGGCGCGCCGCTGGCGCTTCCCGACCATCCCCTGCGGGCTAGCGTCGCGGCGCTCCGGGTCCACAGGCGGGTCAGCGAGCTGCGCGAGAAGTGGAAGCACGAGGGGGACCGTTGGCCGGATATCGTACTCAACCTCCAGACGCGCATCGGGCTCAACACCGGACCCGCCGTGGTCGGCAACATGGGCAGCCACACCCGGTTCAACTACACCATGATGGGGGACAACGTGAACATAGCGGCCCGCATGGAAAGCGGTGCGAAGAGCTGGGGCGTATACTCCATGTGCACGGAGTCGACCCGGAGCGAATGCGAGCGGATAGGGGCGGGCCGCGTCGTGTTCAGGGCCCTGGGTCGCATCATCGTCAAGGGGCGCACCCAGCCGCTTCCCATCCACGAGCTCGTGGCGCTCGCGGAGGATGCGACCGACCCCATCCGGGAATGCATCGCCACGTTCGAGCAGGGCCTCGCGAGGTACTACGCGCGCGACTGGGACGGCGCGATCGGGCTCTTCAGGCGCTCCGAAGTCCTCGAACCCAACGGCCCCGGAAGGGCGCCCGGAAGCCAGAGCAACCCGTCTCAGATCTACATCAGGATAGCCGAGGGATTCCGGATTCATCCGCCTTCCGCGCAATGGGACGGCGTCTTCGAGATGAAGGAGAAATGACGACGGTCGGCCGATCCCGTCAGACGCGGATGGTCCCCTTCAGGTAGCTCGCCCCGTGGCCGGCCATCCGGACCCGGTCCCCGTGCAGCTCGCACCAGAGTTCCCCCCCGCGCCGGGATACCTGGCGCGCGTGGAGAGTGTTCTTGCCGAGGCGCGCGGCCCAGTACGGGACCAGCGTACAGTGGGCCGAGCCGGTCACAGGGTCCTCTAAGACGCCCGCATCGGGTGCAAAAAACCGCGAGACGAAATCGCAGTCCCTGCCCCGCGCGGTCGGTATGATCCGGCCCGGGACGAGCCGCCCGAGCGCTGAAAAGTCCGGGCTGAGGCCGGACACTTCCTCGGCCGAGGCGAATACGCACAACCACATTCTCTCCGAGCGCAACACCTCGAGGGGATTTGCGGCAAGCCCTTGCAATAGATCGGCGGGCGCCTCGGCCGGGGCCGCCGGCCGAGAAGGAAAATCGAGCTCGATCATCGGGCCGCGCGACGACACGAGGAGGGGCCCGGAATTCGTGTCAAAGGCGAACGGCCACTCGGACTGACCGAGTTCCCTCAGCAGGACATGCGCCGCGGCCAGCGTCGCGTGGCCGCAAAGGTCGACCTCGACGGCAGGCGTGAACCAGCGCAGGCGGGCGCGCGAGGGACCCGTGCGCACAAAAAAGGCGGTCTCGGAGAGCCCGTTCTCGTTGGCGATGCGCTGGAGGAGAGCGTCGTCGAGCCACGATTCGAGCGGGACCACGGCCGCGGGGTTGCCCGCGAATACACGCTCCGTGAATGCGTCGACCCAGTAGATCGGCAGGTTCATGTCACTTTTGGGGCGGACTCAGCCTGCTTTCCGCGGGCGCGGAGGTTGAAGCCGCCCCTGGGTGCGCTCCCGCCGTGTTGCCGCTGTTCGTCGATCCCGGAATCCGGCCGGTGTTCCGGGCCGGAGTGTGCGGGATGGGGATCCTGGCGCCTGGGGCCTGGTTCGCTCGGCGAAACTCCCCGGGCCCGGACGGCGCCGTGCCGCCCTCCCGCGGACGCCAGGGATGGGTGCCGACCGGGGGCCTGTCGCCGTAGAAATGCCGGGGCCGCCATCCGTTTTGGCCCTGCCAGCAGCCGCCTTCCCACACCCTGTGGCGGCGCCAGTCGAAGCTGTAGGCCAGCCAGGGGCCCATGGGGTACGGGTCGCCAAAGAATATGAGCGAGGCGTCATAGGCGCCCGCGGCCTGGTCCGGATAGACCGCGTCCGGGTCGTAGGCGGGCACGTATAGGGAATCCGGCTCGGCGGGAATGATCTCGATCTCGCCGTTGTCGAACGCGACCCGCTGCTGCGGCGTAGACACGAGCACCCCCGCAGCGGCGGCGCGCGCGCGCAGCCTTTGAATGGAGTCCATCACGTCCGCCGGTGAGGAGGCGAACGCGGCGCCGAGCGCCTGCGTCCAGGCAATGTTTTCGGCCATCCACGAGACGACCGTCGGGTAATGGGCCAGCGCGCGTACGCTGGGATCCCACGGCTGGCTGTCGATCCGGGCCAGATCGCCGTACTGGACGAGGTAGGTCGCGGCTGCGGTGACGTCGGCGGGCGAGGTCGAGGCGGGCAGGATGAGTGCAATCAGCGGGTCCGGATACAGGGCGATCGGGGCAAGGACCGGATCGAGGGGGCTGCTCGCCGGGGCCACGTTCCCTTGCGGGCTGTAGATCGGCGGCGGGGGTGGCGGGAAATTTCCGGGCGGGGGCAGCGACTCGACGCATCCGACGAGGGCGAGCGACGCGGTCGCGCACGCCAGCCGGATTGGGACCCTGCAATGGCTCATGGCTGACTCTGCCAATTCAGCGGATCGGACGCAAGGAGCGCTGCGCCTGCGCGCGGGGAGGGGGGCGGACGCGTCCTTAGGGCGCCTCCGAACGCAAGGAGCGGCAGATCTCCGCAATCGAGCGCGCATAGGCGGTTGCGCCGTGGTCGAGCCAGCGCTCGCCCTTCTCGGCGGTTGCGGCCGTGGCGTCCCCCATGATCCCCGACCGGGAGACATCCCGGGACGCCCAAGCCGCGAGCGCAGGCGCCGCGACGGGCCGGACCTCGCCCGGGTCCCCGAGGCGGGCCGGGAACTCGCACACCGCCTTCGAAGGGTCGACGAGCTGGCGCGCGGCCGCCATCACCCAGGAGGTTTCGACCTCGCCGGCGTGGATGCCGAACGTGGACTCCTGGGTTGAGATGCCGGCGACCGGCTCCGAGGGGAGGATCGCGGCCCTGAGACCGTAGAGGGCGCGGACCTCGCGAAGCGTCGGCACGACTACCGGCACGTTGCCCCCGTGCGTATTGATGACCGCGAGCGCCCTGAATCCCCAGGAATGAACCTGCTTGGCGACGGCCAGGATTTGGGACCTGAGCGTCTCCTTTGTGATCATCAGGGTCCCGGGGAATCCCGTGTGCTCGTTGCTCTTGCCGAAGGTTATCGGCGGCGCCACATAGCAGGACGCATCCGCGGGCAGGCGCGCGAGCACAAGGGCGAGCCATACCTGGCCCATGAGGGCGTCAACGGCCACGGGAAGGTGCGGGCCGTGCTGTTCGATGGCGCCGGTGGCGAGGATGACGGGCGCCCACGACTTGTCCGGAAGGGCGCCGATCTCGCGCAGCGTCATCGCAGGGAGGAACCGGCCCCGGTAGGATTGGAAGATCATGGAGGCGTCAGCTTGGCGGAAAGCGGAGGGCGGTCCCGGATGTCCGCGAGAAGCTTCGAAAGCCGCGTCGCCGCGGACGAGAGGATCGCAGGCCCCTCGCTCCGCGCCTCCTTGAGGGAGCTGGCCGGGGGGGCAAGCTCAGGCACGGGCTCCAATCCCCATCCGGCCGCCGCTCCCGCGCCGTCCGGCCCGGGCGGCGCCGGTTCCGTGTCGCGCAGAAAGGTGAGGAGCGTCTGGAGCCTGCGCCGGCTAGGGCTGCGCGCGGGATGCAGGTCGAGGTCGAGCGCGCTCAGGTGGACGTGGAACATGTGTATCCCGCGCGACACGCGCAGATCGCGGGCAGCGGCGCTGCAGAGCTCCTCGTTCCAGGGGCTCGCGTTGACGATCGCGACCTTTCGGAACCCGGACGCAGCGACGGAGGCGCACACCTCGGCGATCAGGGCGTGGGCCGTCGGCGGGTCGACCGTGAAGGCGCACCCGCGGTCGGCTCCAACCACGAACCTGAGCGGAGGGAGCACGAGGGGCTTCCTGCCTTCAGGCGCGAGGAGGCTTGCACCGCGGATCAAATGCATGAGCACGGTCTCCTCCGCGTCGAGGGGGTGGCCGAGCCCCCAGTCTGAAAGGCCGGCCAGCGGGACCACGACGACGGTGTCCTCGAGGCCGGGCCACGCCCCCAACGCCGGCGAGGAGAACCACGGCCAGAAGGTCGTGTCATCGGCCACGCAGAGCGGCGGCGTGTTCGAGGGAGGGGAGGCGGGCGCGGTCATGGGCTACCTCATGGCGACAACCTCGACCTCGACGCAGCAGCCCTCGCGGGCCAGCCCCTTGACCTCGAGAAGGGTGCTCACGGGCCGCGTGGCCTCGAAGAACCGGTTGCGTATCGGCGAGAACTTCTCGAAGTCGGGCATGTGGGTGAGGAAGGTCTGGACCTTCACGACGTCGCCAAAGCCCATTCCGGCGGCCTTCAAGATCGAGCCTATCAGCTCAAAGACGTACTCGGTCTGTGCGGCCGCGTCATTCGGGGCAACGACCCTTCCCTCGGGATCAACGGCCAACTGCCCCGTGACAAAAAGCGTCCTTGAGCCCCCGTCCTCCACGAGGAGCCCGGGGCTGTAGGCCCCCCTCGGCGCGGGATGGTTCGCGGGATAGATGAGCGTCTTCTTCATGCCGACGGGATAGGATTCACGGGTCCGGCGGAGTACGTCAATCCGGAGCGCCCGGGCCCTGCATTTTCGCCGGGCCCGGCAGGGTTTCGATCCTACCGAGGAGGAAGACGAATGAGAGGGCGCCGACGACGAGGATGCCCGCCGCGGCGAGAAAAGCCCCGGAGAACGAATGGGTCTGGCGGACGATGAGTCCGGTGACGATGGGCGCCAGGATCCCCATCACGTTCACCGCGAAATTCATGATTCCGCCGACAGCTCCGACGCCTCCCGTCGGCCCGATGAGCGACGGGAGCGACCAACCGACCGGCGCCGCGGCGGCAAGGCCGCCGAGGGAGAGCGAGATCCATAGGATGGCCCACGCCGGATCGGAGGTCAAAGTCGCGCCCACGATCGCAAGCCCGAAGAGCATTCCGGTCACCAGCACGGTCTTTCGCGTGCGCGTCTCGTCCGCGCCCCGCGCAATCAGCCTGTCGACCAGCCATCCTCCAACCGCGAGGTCCGCCACCGTCGCGACTGCCCAGGGCGTGGCCGTGTATCCGGCCGACTTGAGGATGGTCATGCCGTGGGTGCTGACGAGGTAGTCGGGCAGCCAGGTGAGGAACAGGTAGAAGGAATAGCCATAGGCCCCGAATCCAATCGACAGACCCCAGACCTTCGGCTGCCTGAAAAGATAGCCCAACATTTCAAGGTTCCCCGAGCCTGAAGGGCCTTCGGGGACGCTTTGCCCTGCGAGGATGTATTCGTGCTCCTGCCGGCTTAGGTGGCGGTGGGAGCTTGGGTCCCGGTAGAGCAAATAGAATGCCAGAAAGTAGGCAAAGCTGATTGCCGAGGTGACGGCGAAACCCCAGCGCCAACCCCAGCGCACGACGATAAACGCCACGAGGGGGACGCCGATCACATTTGAGAACTTTGCCGAGGCATCGAACATCGCGGTTGCGCGCGCTCGCTCGTGCCTAGGGAACCAGTGGCCCGTCGCCTTTGAAACGGCCGGAAACGAGGGCGCCTCGGCTATTCCCAAAAGGATCCGCGCAGCGAGGATTCCGCCGAACCCGCCAGCGAAGGCGGTGGCTGCGGATGCCGCGGTCCAGAGGAGCGCCCCCCAGCGGCCGACCCGTGTCACGCCGAGCCGGTCGACGACGACGCCGACGGGGATCTGAAGGAAGGCGTAGCACCATAGAAACGAGCTGAAAAGGAGGCCAAGCTGGGCCGGTCCGAGTCCGAACTCCTTGGCCAGTTGCGGGGCGGCGGCCGAAAGGTTCACCCGGTCCAAAAAGCTCACAAGGACTCCGGAACCTAGGAGCACTCCGATGCCCCAGCGTTTTCGCTGGGCGGGCGGGCACGTTTGGGGCGGCATGCGTCCAAGAGCCCATCGCCCACCGGGCCAATTTGCAAAGGTTGTATCGCGGACGGTGCAACTCCAGGCTCGCATGGCGCGGGATGCGCATCCAATTTGGATGGGGATGTCGCTGGTATTTCTAAGTTTGGCCATCGCAGCCCTGTGGATAAACCTCCTGGGCGCCGGACTGGCCGCCAGGCGCTTCGTGGCCGACTATGCCCTGGCTAGGGCAACCGGGGTACTCGCCCTCTGCCTCGCCTGTTTTTGCCTGGAGCATTTTGTCGGCTTCGGACCGCATCCGTTCATCCTCCCGATCACCACGCTGGCGTCACTCTGGCTGATTTGGAGGGACCGGTCTTGGGTTCGCGAAAACAGGGGCATGGAGGGGGTGTTCGCGGTGGGATTCCTCTATTGCTTGGTCTGGCGCTACACGTTCCCGGACATCGACTACAGCGAGGACAAAATGCCCAATTTCGCGCTCATCGAAACCTACATGAGCGGGGTGCGCCTTCCCCCTCCGGATCTCTGGATGTCCGGCTTCCGAGCAAACTGCTATTACAGCTTCCAGAATTACGGGGCGGCCCTCCTCGGCCGGGTCCTCGGAATCGGCCCCGGGCTCAGCTACCATCTGGCCTTTTGCGCGCTCGTCGGCATGCTCACGCAGCTCTGCGGCAGCTGCGTCTCGCGCCTGTGCTCCTGGCGTCCCGGTCGGTGGACCGTGATCCTCTGCCTGCTGATCGGCGGAAGCGGAGTGGCGGTGGTGGCGCACGCGCTGATCGCGAACCCGTATCCGGTCGACATCGTTCGCTTCATCGGGGGTGCGATCGTTCACGACGAGCTGACCCCGCTCGGCCACAAAGTCTCGTCGATGATCGTGACGCCCGGCGTAATCCCCCGGGACCTGCCGATGGAGCCCCTCAGCTATTTTCTGTCCAAGGGCGACTACCACCCTCCGCTCTCCGGGTTCCTGCTGCTCGCCATGGCCGCCGCTCTGATTGCAGTCCAGGAAACCGGGGCGTCCGGCGCGGCCCGGAGGACGTACCACGCGATACTGGCCGCGACGGTGCCCGTCGCGTTTGTTTCAAACGCGTGGATTGTCCCGCTTCAGGCCCTTCTTGTCGGGGGGTGGTTCCTCCACCGCGTGCTTCGCGGTGAAAGGTCATGTCTGTGGCCCGCGTTGGCGGGCGCAGCCGCTGCGACGGCGCTCGAATACCCCTTCCTCCTTCAGTTCACGCAACAGGCGATCGGCGACAACGCCGCCATCCGGGTGACGGAGGCGGTGGACCACACGCCGATCCTCGGATGGCTCCTCATGTTCTGGCCCGTGCTCGGAATCCTCGGCCTCGGCCTTTTCAACCGCGACCGCCGCCCATTGGCCCTGTTTTTCTTTGCGGTCTGGAGCATAGCCCTCTTTTCGACGGAGTATTTCTACAACCGGGACCTTTATGGGGGGCCCTATGCGAGGTTCAATTCGACGCTGAAGTGGTGGCAGTGGGAGTACGCGGGAATCGTCCTGACGCTCGGCTCATTGAACCTCGGCTCCAAATGCCGGTTGCCGAAGTATGGGACCCTGCTCCTGCTTCTTCCGACGCTGCTGTTCGGCTATGATCTCGCGCGCCAGTATGTGGGTCTGAAGAAGGGGTCCCTCGGGCACATGTCGGGATCCTGGTGGCTCGGGAAGGACATGGTGATGTCGAGCGTGATCGCGGACCTTTCCGCCAGGCCCGGGGGGGTCACGCTCGAGAGCGGGCTCATCATGGCCAACTCCGAATCGCCTGCCATCACCCTTTTCTCGGACAAGCAGAGTCTCCTCGGCTGGCCGTGGCTCGAGTTCGCCTGGAGGGGCTCGTTGATCGAGATCGACCAGCGTTTCGAGCAGATGAACGCGTTCTATTCGGCGACCCTGCCCGATCCCATGGGATGGCTCCTCCACAACGACGTCAGGTACGTCCTCTGGCTGCCGAGGGACAATATCGACAACAACTCCCGTTTCAGGACGATTTCCGACAGGATCAGGGCCCGATATTTCTGGCACCACGTGTACGGGAATGACAAGGATTTCGCAATCGGCTTTTGGCAGCGGATCGACGGATCGGCCGCACGATAGGCCGCCCGGCCCGGGCTGGCGGCGCCATTGTGCTTCGGGCGATCTCGTGTACGTTTGACGCCAGCAACCGGAAGAATAATGGCGCTAAAATTCAAAGACTATTACGAGACGCTCGGCGTCCCGAAGACGGCCACGCCCGACGAAATCAAGCAGGCGTTTCGCAGGCTGGCCCGCATCCATCATCCTGACGTCGCGAAGAACAAGGTCGCCGGGGAGGTGAAGTTCAAGGAGATCAACGAGGCCTATGAGGTTCTCGGTGATCCCGAGAAGCGGCGGCGCTATGACGAACTTGGGGCAAATTGGCAGGACGAGGGGGCCGGCGTGCAGGGAGAGCCCTTCTCCCGCCGCCCGCGGGGAGCCCGCAGCCAGACCAGCCCGGATTTTGAGTTCGGCGGCACCGGGTTCAGCGATTTTTTCGAGTCGTTTTTCGGCAGCGCGCAGCGGGGACGCAACCCGTTTGATTTCCAGGAGGAGGCGCCCGCGGGCGACGGCGCCGAATTCTCGCAGCCCGGACGGGATGTCGAGGCTGACATCATGGTCACGCTCGAGGAGGCGCTCCGGGGCTCGAAGCGCACGGTCACGCTCCGAAGGTCCAGCGACAACGGAGATCCGGGCCGGTCCGACACCTATCAGGTACGCATCCCCCCGGGCGTGCACGAGGGACAGAGAATTCGCCTCGCGCGCCAGGGCGGGCCGGGGTTTGGCGGCGGCCAGGCGGGCGACCTTTACCTCCGCGTGAGGCTCGCGCGGCACCCGGATTTCAGCGTCAACGGACCCGACTTGTTTTACGACCTGGACCTCGCCCCGTGGGAGGCCGTTCTCGGGGTTCGCGTGAGGCTGCCGGCGCTTGACGGAGCGACGTCATTGCGCGTCCCGCCGGAGACCGTAGCGGGAAGCCAGCTGCGGATGCGCGGGTTGGGACTTCCGCGGGAAGACGGAAGCCGTGGGGACCTCTACGCGGTCGTCAGGATCAAGGTGCCGAACACGGCCTCGGCCGAGGAGCGGGCCCTCTGGGAGAAGCTTGCCAGCATCTCGAGTTTCAAGCCGAGGAAGAACCCCTAGGTGGACCTCCCTTGCGAAAACCTTCCCCCCTTTCGGCCGGAAGGCCCCGGGGCGCAGCCAGCCGGGTCCGCCTCGCCCCCCCAGGGTCGCGCCCTGTCTCAACAGGTCGTCTTTGTCCGGCACGGAGAAACCGATTGGTCAAGGTCGGGCAGGCATACGGGACGCACCGACATCCCTCTTTCGACGCAGGGCGCAAACAACGCGCGCCTCCTGGCCGGGCATCTGCCCTTTGCGCGTTTTAAGCACGTGTTTACCAGCCCGCGCCAGCGCGCGAAAAGCACGTGCGAGCTGGCCGGACTCGGCGCGCTGGCGCGCACCGATCCGGACCTCGCGGAATGGGATTATGGCGACTACGAGGGCCTGCGCTCGGCCGACATTCTCGCGAGGCGCCCGGGCTGGAACCTATTCAGGGACGGCTGTCCCGGAGGCGAGTCGCCGGAGCAGATATCGGCGCGCGCCGACCGCGTGATCGCGAGACTCCGCCTCCTGGAGGGAACGATCGCGCTCTTTTCCCATGGACACTTTGGGCGCGTCCTGGCCGCCCGCTGGATCGGGCTGGGCGCGGTCCACGGCGAAAGGCTCCTCCTCGACACGGCTTCGCTCGGAATCCTCGGCTATGAGCACGGGGACGCCACAGCACCCGCCATCGCGCTTTGGAATGCGCGCCCGAAGGACCCGGCCTTGTGAGGGGATCTGGGGTTATCCCTGCTTCGGGGAGGCGCGCCCCCTTAGGCCGGTCCCGCCGCGGTGCGGCCGCCGTCCTTGATCGGGACGGCAAACCTGTACTCGATGTCCCAGGGGAAGAATATCCACTTGGTCTGCTTGAATTCCTTCACGTAGGTGTCGACGATGGGCCGGCCAGCCGGTTTGGCGTATAGCGTCGCGAAATGGGCCTTGGGCAGGAGCTGGCGAACGACCTGCGCCGTCCTTCCCGAATCCACGAGGTCGTCGATGAGCAGGAATCCTTCGCCGTCGCCCTCGACGCCTTTCAGCACCTTGACGGCGGACCGAATCTGGTCGGCCCCGCCGGACTCGGACTTGACGTAGCTGGTGACGCAGATCGTATCGACGAGCCGGATGTCCAGCTCCCTGGCCACGAGGGCTGCGGGAACCAGCCCGCCGCGCGTGACGGCGATGATTCCCTTCCACGAACCCTTCGCGTTAAGCTGTTCCGCGAGGTAGCGGGCGTCGCGGTGCAGCTCAACCCAGGAAACGATGATCTCGTCCTCGTAATTTGAACGGGCCATGCGAAACACTGAAGGAACGGGAGGCTCCGATCAACACCGATCGCGACAGCGGCACGCTCGCATCAGCCCCAGAATCCCAGGTGAACCTCGGCGGCCTCGTCCTCCAGGAGGGGCCCGAGGACTCGGACAGGGTGCTGGCCGCTGGCGAACACCCGCCTGCAGCCGAGGGCCAGGGTCGGGTTTTCGGGGTGGTTGCCGGTGAGCTCAAGCAGGCGCTCCTCCGACAGTGCGTAGACGACCCGGCCGATGTTGCACCAGTAGATTGCGCCCGCGCACATGCAGCACGGCTCGGCGCTCGTGTAGAGCGTCGCCTTTGCAAGGTCCGCGGGCGAGAGCACCCGCGCAGCCCGTGCGGCGGCAGCGAGCTCCGCATGCTGGGTGGGGTCCCCCCCGGGCGGATGGGAGTTGTTCCCAGCCTCCGCGACGGCCCTCCCCGATTCGTCCACCACCACGGCACCGAAGGGGTGGTTTCCCGCGGCCTTCGCCGCCCTCGCCAGGACAAACGCCCGTCGCAGGAACGCCAGATCAGCGGGGGTGGGCGCCTCCTCGCCCTTGCCTAAAGCGTCCTCAGGAACCATTGGACAGTGACCTCGACCGCGCGCGTGTCATGACCCAGGTTCGGCTCAAACACGCTGAAAACATGGTCCGCACCCCCGATGAGGACCGCCTCGGCCGGTCGCCCCGAAGCGGCGCGCAGGAACTCCACGTCGTGCTGGGAGAGAAAATCCTTGGAGCCACGGACCGAAAGGAACGCCCCGGGGTACCTCGTGAGGGACCAGTCGACATTGTGCCCCCGGAAGCTCTCGAAGAAGGCTCGGCTGAGGGTGATGGTCTTCCAGCCCGGGATTTCGGCGTTGCCGAAGCCCGTCGCGGCGGCCTGGGCCGCGGCCTTATCGAGGGGCGGCTGGCCCGCAAGGCCCGCATAAAGCTCGCCGCCGGGGCTTGACCAGACAACGAGAGACCGGCAGGACCCGGGATCGCGGGCCGCCGTCTCGATGGCGGTGGCCGCGCCGAGGCTCCATCCCATGAGACCCGAGTGGCCGGGACGGACCCCGGGCTGCTTGATCATAAACGCCTGGGCCGCGGCCGCATCCTCGAGCCGGGTGGCAAAGGTGGAGTCAATCTTTGTGCGGCTGCGGTCGCCCTCGCCGCGAAAGTTTATCCGAAGGCTCGCGATGCCCCTGGAGGCCAGGTCTGCCGCCAGCCGCTTCATGAGATTGCCGGCACCGTTCATGTCGTCGGCTAGTCCGTGCATGAGCACGACGGCTTTGCCATCCCAGCGGGAATCCGGCGTGACCCACGCTCCGCTCAAGCCCGGCGCGACCTCCACCGGCGCCTCGCCCGCCCGAAGCCCCACGGTGGGAACCACGAACAACGCGGCGAACATAGCTCCAACGGCCGTCATCCGCGCAAGCGGGCTCAATCTCGGAGATGGGCCGGAAGGGAGGGTTCCTTGGGGGTTGCCTGGAAGAACTGGGGTCCGGATGTTCAAATTGAGCGGTCAAAGCACGCCTCGTGCCCAGCGGGGCAGGCTGTCCGTCTGAAGCCAAGCTTCGTTCGGGACAAGCCGATTCCAGGTCGGAGCGCTTCCCGGAATCGCCCGAGCGCGCCGCGGGCATCAATCCCTCAGGTCACCGCCAGCGCGTTAAACTGCTCGATCAACGAGTCGAAATGGGCCGCCTCGTCCTCGAACAGCGCCTGCCAATATCCCGGATCCCACTGGGAGTTCAACTCTTCCGTGGTCTTACCCTGCTGCTCGACCCAGGTGTAGTATTTCAGGTTGTGAAGGGCCTTCCTGTCGACGTAGGAGAGCTCCTTGAACGCATCGTGGCACTGGTGCGCAAGGGGGCCCGCGAAGTCGGCCACGGCGGCCGTCGCACTGTAAGGGCCGTGCTCCTCGCTCAGCTCGGCCAGCCGCGAGCGGTAGAGCTGCATCGAGTCCGTGAACACGGTGAAGATCACATCGCGCTCCCCAAGGTCAAAGTACTTGGCGGTCTTTATCGCCGCAAGGAGGTTGCATACGCCCGAGATGCCCACGAGCTGCAGCTGGGCAAGCTGTTCGTCCTTGACCCCGAGCGAGCCGAGATGAGCTCGACCGGCGGGTTCGTTGAACAGCCTGACGATCCGCATGCAGTCGTTGTCGTCAATCGCGGCGACCGCGTCGGTGTTACGCACATTGTGAACCCACGGGACGTGCTTGTCTCCGATTCCCTCGATGCGGTGCGCGCCGAATCCGTTTTGCAGCAGGGTCGGGCACTGGAGCGCCTCGGCCGCGACGGTTTTCAGACCCGGGTGCCGGGTCTTTAGGAAGTCCCCCGCAGCTATCGTGCCCGCTGAGCCTGTCGCCGATACGTAGGCGGCGGCACGGAGCCGGTCGTCGCCCAATGCGCCGAACACCTCCTCGATTGCCGGGCCGGTCACGTTGTAATGGAAGATGGGGTTGCCAAACTCCTCGAATTGGTTGAAGATGACGTTCGCGGGGTCGCGTTTCAGTTCCCAGCACTTGTCGTAGATCTCCTTTACGTTCGACTCGCAGCCCGGCGTGGCAATCACGGTGGCGCCGATGTCCTTGAGCCACTCAAACCGCTCTCGCGACATCTGCTCCGGGAGGATGGCGATGGCCGTGCAGCCGAGAAGCGCGCAATCAAACGCGCCGCCTCGGCAGAAGTTTCCTGTCGACGGCCAGGCGGCCTTGTGAACGTCGGGATCAAACTCTCCGCTCACCAGCCTCGGCACGAGGCAGCCGAATGCGGCGCCGACCTTGTGTGCGCCGGTCGGGAAATAGGAGCCGATCAGGCCGATGATTCGGGCCTTCACCCCGGTGATCTCGGGGGGGATTTCCAGGCTGTTTACACGCCCATAAAGCCCCGACTTCAGGTCGTTCTTCCAAGTGATCCGGAAGAGGTTAGCCGGATTCACGTCCCAGAGACCTACGCCCTTGAGCCGGTCGCGGATTGATTGCGGCACCAGCGTGGGATCGCGCAGTTGCTTGAATGTCGGGATCACGACGCCGCGCTCCCCGCAGCGCTTCGCGGTCCTACGGATCACGTCGGGGTGAAGCTTTTTGATGATTTGTGACATGTTAGTCTTTGGCCATTTGCCGGAGCTGGGCTGTGTAGTTCTTGAAACGGGACATTAGGATCATCGCAGCGATGACGAACGGCTTGTAGCTTGCCTCGCGATAGGTCGCGATCCGGTACTGTTCGAAGACCTCGGCTGAAACCTCGCCTTGCGCGCAGCTGACCCCGGAGATGTCCGCCGGCAGGCAGTGCATGTAGAGCGCCTTCCCGCCGCGGGTGAGCCTCATCTTGGCGGAGTCGCATTCCCAGGCCTTGAACCGGGCGTTGTTGGAGAGGCACTCCTTCTCGAGTTCCTTCAGGGCCTCCCGGTTCCCTTCCTTCAGCAGCGGCGTTCGGCGTTGCATGACCCCAAACGGCGCCCACGACTTGGGATAGACGACGTCCGCGTCCCGAAAGGCCTCCTCCATGCTCGGGGCCACGGCGAATGAGCCGCCGCTCTTCGCACTGTTTCTTTGCGCTAAATCAACCACTTCGGGAATGAGCCCGTATCCCTCCGGATGCGCGAGCACCACGTTCATGCCGAATCGCGTCAACAGGCCGATGATCCCCTGCGGCACGCTGAGCGGCTTGCCGTAGCTCGGCGAATACGCCCAGCTCATTGCTATCTTCTTGCCCCGAAGCCCCTCGAGTGAGCCGAAGTGCGCCTTCAGATGGACCAAGTCGGCCATGGTCTGAGTGGGGTGGTCGACGTCGCACTGCAGGTTCACGATGCTTGGACGCTGATGCAGCACCCCGCCTTCAGATCCCTCCTGCACGGCGCGGGCCACCTCCCTCATATAGGCGTTTCCCTCGCCGAGATACATGTCGTCGCGGATGCCGATGACCTCGGCCATGAAGGAGATCATGTTGGCCGTCTCCCGGACGGTCTCCCCATGGGCCACCTGCGACTTCTGCTCGTCGAGTTCCGACAGTCCGAGGCCGAGGGCGTTGACGGCGGAGGCGAAGCTGAAGCGCGTGCGCGTGGAGTTGTCCCGGAAGATGGATATTGCCAACCCCGATTTGAATGCGCGCAGGGATTTCTTAGCCCGGTGCAGCTCCGAAAGTGCCTCCGATGCGAGCGCGAGAGCCCGGATTTCGTCATCGGACTTCTCCCAAGTGAGCAGAAAGTCCTTTTCGTAGGTGTGGGTCTCCAGCCTTGCCAGCTCGGAGAGGTTTTTCTTCAGGGTGTTCATGGGATCAGGGGGCTTTTGCCAGGGGCTGGATTCCCGGGTGGGGGTAATCGGCCGGCCGGCGGTAATGGGTCGATGCCTGCTCGATGGCGTCCACGATTTGCTGGTAGCCGGTGCATCGGCAAAGGTTGCCGTTGATGGCTTTGCGGATCTGCAGGCGGGTGGGGTTGGGATTCTTTAGGAGGAATGCATGGGCCACGAGGACCATGCCCGGCGTGCAGAATCCGCACTGGATCGCGCCGCGGTCGAGGAAGGCTTGCTGGAGCGGGTGAAGCGTCCCGTCCGGGGCGGCCATGCCCTCGATCGTCAGCACCCTTTTCCCGGCCACGTCCTTCACGCGCTTGATGCAGATCTTCGCCGGCTCATCGTCGATGAGGATGGTGCACGCGCCGCAAGCGCCTATATCGCATGCATTCTTGGCGCCGGTTAGGTCCATGTCCTCGCGCAAGAACAGGATCAGGCGCCGCTCCCCCATCGATTCGGGGAGCTCGAGGTCGCGTCCATTGAGGTTCACTCTCACAGTCGACAATCCTCCTCTTGGGGTTCCTCGGGGATCGCCGAGAGCCTGATCGGAAGCGACCTCTCTCGCCGTCCGGTTGCGTGATAGATCGCGTTGGCGATCGCGGGCGCGAGGATTTCGTTGGTCGGCTCGCCCAGGGCCTTCGCGCCACTCGGCGACTGAGGGTCGGGGTTTTCGACGATGAGCGCCGTCATCTCGGGCAGGTCCATGGCCCGCGGTATCCGGTAGGTGTTCAGGTTCAGCGTCGTGATCCTGCCATCCTTTGACTTGACCTCCTCGTGGAGCGCATACCCGGCCGCCATGGCCATTCCCCCGAAGAACTGCCCCCGGACCATCTCGCGGTTCACCGCGCGGCCCACATCGTGCGCGGCAACCGCGCTGAGGAGGGTCACCTTTCCCGTCTTCTTATTCACGCTCAGCTCAGCCGCCTGGCAGCCGTACACCCAGGTGAAGTACGCGTCGCCCTGACCGGTCTTCTCGTCCCACGAGACAGGGGGCGCCTTGAAAACGCCGCAAGCGTAGGGGTAACGCTGAGTTCGGAACATCAGCGCGATTGCGTCGTCAAACTTCATCGCGGCGCCTGGCCCCGGTCCGCAGACATTGCCCCGGTCGAAGCTCACATCCTCCGGGAGGCACTTGAGCTCGGTGCAGACCGCCTCCGCGATCTTCCGCTTAAGCTCGCGCGCGGCCATGGTGACGGCTCCTCCGCCCATGATCGTGCCGCGAGAGGCGACGGTAGTGCCGCTGTCGGGCACCGAGGAGGTGGATGACCTTCGGTAGCGGATGCGATCGACGCCAATGGCGAGTTCGCGCGAGGCGATTAGCGTCATTGCGGACTCAGCCCCTTGTCCGTTTTCGTGCACGCCGGCCTCCAGGAGCACGGAGCCGTCCGGCTGGACGTTGATGATTGCTGCGCACTGGTCAACACCCTCAGCGCCGAGGCTCACCCCGCGGTAGCTCATCGCCAGGCCGATGCCGTAAAGCTCGTCGCTGGACGAGGTTCCATGCGAGCATTTCGCGAGCTTGGCCTCGTAGTCGGTCTCCTTGAGGACGGCGTCAAGCACTTCGCCCATTGATACCTTGTGGGTGTCAAGCCGCTGGCCGGTGATCGTCACGCTTCCCTGGCGCACGCGGTTGCGGTTGCGAAACTCCACTCCCGAGATGCCTACTCTCTCGGCCGCGATCTCCACCATTTGCTCGACGACGAAGTTCATCTGGGGCGAACCGAACCCCCTCATTGCGCCTGCAACGATGTTGTTCGTGAAAACACCGATCGTATCGCAATGGACGTTTTCGACCCTATACGGCCCGCAGCACTGGACGGTTGAGCGCCAGGTGACCCACGGAGTCACCGAGCAATACGCCCCGCCATCGGCAAGAATGCGGCATTGAACCGCCGTTATTAGGCCCCCCTTGGTGACGCCCATCTTGTAGGTGACGCGGTAGGGGTGACGCTTGTAGCTCTCCCTTATGGACCAGTCGCGCCGGTACATCATCTTGACGGGCCGGCCTAGGAGCTTTGCAGCCAATGCCGCCCGGGCGCAGACGATCGCAGCTGTGTCGTCCTTGCCGCCGAATCCGCCGCCAAGGGGGGTTCCGACGACCTCGACCTCCGCAAGACTGCAGGCGAGGCAGGCCGCGACAAAGCGCCTCGTGCTGAAGGGATGCTGCATGCTCCCGTAGATCTCAATCACTCCGTCGGGCCGCGGCACGCCGATCGCAACCTCGGGCTCCATATATGCGTGTTCGACGCTCTGCGTGCTGAAACGCTCCTCAATTATGAAATCCGCCTGCTCGAAGCCCTTCGCCACGTCACCGCGGCGCACCGCGTGGGTGTTCACTATATTCGAACCGCGATCCTCGTGCACGAGGGCGGATTCGGGCAGCAGGGCCCCCTCGGGGTCGAGAACGGCCGGCAGCACCGATGCCTCGACCCTTACCAGCGCCGCCGCGCGGATCGCCAGGTCGCGCGTCTCGGCGACAACCATCGCGACGACGTCTCCATTGTAGCGTATCTTGTCGTCCGCAAAGATTCGATAATCTGAGATAATCTGTCCGAAGCGATTCGCCCCCGGCACGTCCCTTGCAGTGAGCACCCTTAGGACGCCCTCGGCCTTCTCTGCGTCGGCCGTTTCGATTCGGATGATCCTCGCGTGAACAAAATCCGAATAGACTGGCACCGCGTGGAGCAGGCGGACGAACTTCAGGTCATCGGAAAATTTGGACCGGCCCGTCACCTTGGCGGGACCGTCGTTGCGCCAGCACTTGTCCAAGGCGTCCTTCACGACGGCCCTCCTTCGGCTGCAATGCGCCTGGCCGCTAAGGCGAGTCCAGCCGGCGAGGGGGAAACGGATGCGGGGATTCGGACGGCCTTCATCGCAGCGTCGATGTCCTTTAGGCCGTGGCCGGTGATGAGAACAACGACGCGTTCGTTTGGCTTGAGCTTTCCGGAGGAGGCCAGCTTGCCGAGGGCGGCCACGGCGGCTGCGGCAGCCGGTTCGGCGAATACGCCCGCCGTGGAGGCAAGCACGCGCTGTCCGCGGATGATTTCGGAGTCGTTTACGACGAGCGAAAAGCCGCGGCTCTGGACGATCGCCTCCCGCGCCAGGTGCGCGTTTGACGGAACCGACACCGAAATTGAATCGGCGATCGTCACGGGGTTGGGCGCGTTGCGGTAGGTGCCGGAGCTGAAGTATTGGTGAATCGCGCAGGATTTCTCCGCCTGAACGCATATCAGTCGCGGAAGTTTTCGGATGAGGCCGGCGGCCCTGAGGTCCAGGAACGCCTTGTGGACACCTGCGAGGATGACGCCGTCGCCGGTTGGAATCACGATTATGGACGGGACCGCGAACCCGTTCTGCATCCAGATTTCAAGGCCAGCCGTCTTCTTTCCCTCAATCGTGAGGGGGTGGTAAGCCGTGTTTCGGTTTAGACCGCCGTGGCGGGCGGTGTATTCGAGCGACATGCGGAAAGCGTCGTCGTAGGTTCCCCGAACGGGAACAACGGTCGCGCCGCAAAGCAGCATTTGGACGAGCTTTGCCTTCGGCGCAGCCTCAGGCACGAATATCACCGCTCGTTTCCCCGCCGCGGCGCACACGGCGGCAAGGGCGCTCGCTGCGTTTCCGGTCGACGCGGTAACCAGCGTGTCTTCTCCAAGGCGATTTGCCTCCGCAACAAGGAGGAAGGAGGCACGATCCTTTAGCGATCCGCTAGGATTCAGTCCGTCGTTTTTTATCCAGACATCCTCAAGGCCGAATACGGAGCCGAGCCTAGCGCACCTGAAAAAAGGTGTGGGTGGCATCGCATAGGCCGGGAAAAATTTCCGGTCGACGGCGGAGAACAGGTTCCAATCGGGGGCTCTCTTCCGGAAACTTCTTCGGATCTTCCCGTAGTCAAACACCGCGGTGAGCACCCCAACAAGAGGCATGCCCGGGCGATATGCCTTAGCGCAATCGGGGCATAGGTAACGAACCCCGTCGCGCGGGTAGCGCTTGGAGCAGGTGCTGCACTGATAGGTGATTTCGGCCACGGCGCCTAGACCTTGCTGTTGAGTTTGGCGACGAACGCGGCGTAAAACGCCACCGCCGCGCTGAGATGGTCTATGGGGCACGCTTCGTTTGCGGCGTGAGCGTACACCTCGTTTCCGGGCCCGAGCCCCAGGGTTGGAATCCCCTTCAGGCCCGCCGTTGCGATTCCGTTCGTGCTGAATGTCCACTTGTCGACCAGCGGCGGCTTGCCGAGAGCACCCTCGTAGGCATCGGTGGCGCCCTTTAGGAATGGAGACGATTCATCGAGCACCCATGTTGGGTAATACTTTTCCGTGGGGTAGACCTTGCCGGTGTAGGCGGCCTCCTCGTAATTGAGCACGAATACATTCGCGTCGGGGCAGCCCGCCCGCGCCGCGGCGTCCCTCACCTCTGCGAGGGCGCTTTCCTTCGTCTCCCCAAACGTGAGGCGCCGGTCGAGATGGATTCCCGCCCGGTCCGCGACCGCGCAGAGCGAAGGCGAAGATGATTTCACCTCCGAAATGGTGACGGTGCCCTTCCCGAGGAAGGAATCGCCTCGCAGGCGGCCATTGAGCTTCTCGATCTCGAGCGCGATGCGGGCAATCTTGTAGATCGCATTGTCTCCGCGCTCCGGTGCCGAGCCGTGGCAACTTCTTCCGCTCACCTCGACACGAATCTCCATGCGGCCTCGGTGGCCCCGGTAGATGTTGAGGTTCGTGGGCTCAGTGATGACCACCAGCTCCGGCTTGAGGGCATCCTCATTTAGGATATACTGCCAGCAGAGGCCGTCACAGTCCTCCTCCATGACGGTTCCGGTGAAATAGATCGTGAATTGATCGTTTAGGCCGAGTTCCTTGATGACTCGGCCGGCATGAATCATGGTCGCAACGCCGCCCTTTTGGTCGACGGTGCCGCGGCCCCAGATTTTTCCGTCCTTGATAACCGGAACGAATGGGTCTTGGGCCCACTGCGACAGATCCCCGGGGTACACCGTGTCGACGTGTCCGTCGAATGCGATCACCCGCTTCCCATCGCCTATTCGGCCAATGATGTTGCCGAGGCCGTCGATTCGAATCTCGTCAAAGCCAATTTTCTCCATCTCGCGTTTTATGACGCCGATCACCTTGCGTTCCTTTGACGAGAACGACTGTGTGCGGACGAGGTCGGAGAGGAAGCGCACGGTGTCGCCCTCAAGCTCCTTTGCACGAAGGCGGATGGCCTCGTAAGTGATGGCCGCTTGGGGCTGCTTCTTGCCTTTGCCGGGTTTGCTCAGATTCGGTTCCATAAATCCTTTGCGAGCTCCCTCGCGCGTGCGTTGACACGGACCTCATCGATGTCGAGCGCGAGGCGCCGGTGCTCCATAAGAACGCGTCCGCCCACCACGGTCGTGTCCACCGTCGATTGCGATAGGCCGAAGAGCATGTGGCCCAAGGCGTTGCCGGAATCGAGCGGGGTAGGGGGATCGTAGTCGAAGATCGCCAGATCGCCGGCCGCGCCCTCCCGGATGACGCCGAGAGGCAATCCGAAGATCCTCCCCGCCAGGGTTGCGTTATTCGTGAAAAGGGCCGTGGTGACCTCCGAGAAGCCCGTTGAGGGATCCTTGCTGGACAGCCTTTGCGCCCAGAGGGCGACGCGGAGCTCCTCGAGCATGTTTGTCGTCATGGCGTCGGTTCCGAGGCTCACGAGGACACCGCGCCTGGCCATTTCCAGCACCTTGGCTATCCCGACCGCATTGTTCAAATTGGACTGGGGATTATGAACGACGGCAGTGCCGGTCTCCGCCAGCAGCTCGATCTCGCTGCTGTTCACATGGATGCAGTGCGCGGCGATGGATTTCGGGCCCAGAATCCCAAATCTATTCAGGCGCTCGACAACCCTCCTTTGGGACCGTTGCTGGGCCACTCTCTGGTCTTCCAAGGCCTCTGCGACATGAATGTGGAAGCCTGTGCGAAGGCCCTGACCCAGGCTCGCCGCCTTTGCCAGTGTTGCCGCCGAGAGCGTGAACGAGGCATGTAGGCCAATTAGGGCAGCAACATGGCCGTCGCTCGTGCGCTGGCATCGGCGGATGAAAGCCTCATTTTCTTCGAGGCCCTGATCGGCGACAGCGGGACCGTCTCGGTCCGAAACCTCATAACAAAGGCAGGCACGAACGCCTGCCTCCCTGACGGCGCGCTCCACCGCCTCGAGCGACCCACGAACAGCGCGCGGACTGGCATGGTGGTCGATGATGGAGGTTGTCCCGTGGCGAATCGATTCGAGCAGGGAAACGAGTGCGCTATAATAGCAGTCTTCAATCGTGAGCGCCGAGTCGAGCCGCCACCAAAGGTTCCGCAGAACGCCCATGAAATCCTTGGCTGGCTCAACCTTCGTCAGCCCCCGGGCGAACGAGCTGTAAAAGTGTGTGTGTGAGTTTATCAGGCCGGGCGTCACAACCTTTCCCGCTGCGTCGATTCTCCTTCCCGTGAACTTGCCCACGCGCGACTTCGGGAGCACCCTCAAAATCCGGCCGTTCTCAATGACAATCGAGCAGCCCCGGCGTACCGTCGGCGTCCCTCCGGGAGAGAGAAGGGTAGCGTTGTCAACGAGCAGTGCGGCGTCCATGGCGATCCCGGTTCAAGCCTCGGAGAGCGCGGCGCGCTCCTCTTGTGTTCGCTCGGTCATCGAGAGCGCACCGACAAAGCATTTTTGTGCGCAAAGAGAGCAACCGACGCATCGAGCTGCGTCGAACAAAGGCTCGCCGTGCCCATCTAACGCGACTGCCTGGTAGGGGCAACGCGTGCAGTTTCCGCAGTGGGTGCAGAGTTCTCTGGAGACCCTCGGAAGTTTTTTCACGGGTGATAGTTCCCCAAAATCCGTGATTGGGTTAGGCAGTGCCGCACCGATGAGGTCCGCAACTGAATTGAGGCCCCGCTCCGCGAGTAGGAAGCTCAACCCCGAATGGAGCTCGTCAACATAGCCAAGGCCGAACTTCATCACCGCGGTGCAAAACTGAACCGACTGCGCTCCCAATGCCATGAAGTTGGCTGCGTCGCGGTAGGTAATCGCTCCGCCATTACCCGAGACATAGACGCCCATGTCCGCGACTTTTGCGAGCGTGAGATTGCTGATTGGAAGGACCGCGCTCCCCGACATGCCGATGACCAGGCCCTCGTCCCACTTTCGGCCAGGTGCCCGACGCAGCGCGAGCGACGGGAAGCTGTTTGCAAGAGTCACTCCGGCCTTTTTTCCGGCGTGCCTTGCGAAGACGTGGCGCACCGCGTGCAGGATAGGCCTTATTGCGGTAACCGCCGAAGTCAGTTTAAAGAGCTTGGGAACGTTGGCGTCGCCCGATTCCAAGATCCACTCGACGATTTTCGCGGTAAGGGCAGCGTTTTGCGAAACAAGGTCACCCTGCGTGCCGTCGCCGCCCTGAGGGCACGAAAGGCTATACTCGACGCCCATCGCTCCCGCCCCCTCGAGTCGGCGGGTGTTTGACTGCCACGCTGCCCGGTCCTCCTCATCGCGGCCCGTCACGGGGCCTCCGGTGGACGCGAGCGTCAGGCGGTCGGGAAACTCCCGAACCAACCGCTCGACCTCACGGCAGACCCTATCAAGAGGATGCCCGGAGACATTGTCGCAGTTGCCGTAGGTGGTCTGGCCGAGCACGAACATGTACCCCCCTGGGATGTGAATGGGGATGTTGTCGAACGAGGTCTTCATGACGCCGCCGCTCCAGCCGCGCATATAGGCGGCGCGCATCTGGTCATAGCCGTCGGTGTGAGGGGCGGCTGAAAGGAGAATGGGCGACCGGATCTTCCGGCCGAAGAAATCAGCCTCGAGCGAGACTGGGGTCAGCCTTGTGCCGGCGAGCACCACATGGCTCTTGGCACGATTGGAGATTCTGGGCTTCGGCGCGCCGCGCAGATAGGCATCCACTTCGGACGCGGCGTTTTTGCCACTTGCGACCGCTTCGACGACGGTTGACGAGCCCAGCACAAGGTCGCCGGCATGGAAGAGGCCGGGCGCCTTGGGGAGAGGTCCGGAAGAGCGCGAGCCCACTGCCGATACGACGACGTCGACTTTGTGAATCACGGGGGCCTCACCCTTAGTCGTCACGAAGTTTACCGGCAGCGGCGCCTTTCCAGCAGGAAGTGTCACGCGCTCGACGCGCAATCCCATAACGCGCCGGCCCGTATGCTCCAGGGCCAGCGGCCTAACGCCGCTCCAAATCTCGACTCCGTGATCAAGCAGCATTTTTCTCTCAAAAGCCGTGAGAGGCATGTCCCGGAGCCGGCGCCGATAGAACAGTGCAACCGATGCGGCTCCGCGGCGTACGGCTGTCGCCGCACAGTCCGCTGCAACGGCGCCGCCACCGATCACCGCTACGCGCCGGCCATCAACAGGAAAGGCGTCTCGGTCCTCGAGAAACGCATTCCAGGGAGCAGCACGTTCCTCGCCGGGAATGGCAAGACGGCTCGGATCTCCCAGCCCGATCGTGACGACCACCGCATCGAACTCGGAGCGAAGCAATGGGGCGTCCTTTACGGCGGCGCCGTGCCTGAAACTGATGGCTCCGAGCCCCCTGATGAAATCGATATCCGTGCGAAGGATTCTTTTGTTGAACCTGAAGTCCGGGATCAGATTCGCCATTCCTCCGAGGCGCCGACGCCGCTCAAAGACGGTGACCTTGTAGCCGAGCTGTGCGAGAACGGCTGAAGCGGCCAGGCCGGCTGGCCCGCCTCCGACAATGGCTACCGTCTTTCCGTTTAGGGACGCTGGGGGCGAAGGAGGCAATCCGGATTTCTTTGCCTCGTTGATAATAGCGGCCTGTAGGGCAGGAATCTCGATCGGGCGGTCGAACATCCTGCGGGAGCAGGCTTTCATGCAGAAAGTGTCCGGGCACACGGCGCCGCACACTCCGCCGAGGGGGTTTGATCCGAGGATCAGGGCCGCTGAGCGGCGGAAATCGGAGGTGGTTCCGCCGCGGGCGGCGAGGATGAAGTCGGCCGGCGAACAATCGACGGGGCAGGCCCTTTGGCACGGTTTCTCCTCGCAGGAAACGCATCGTTCCAGTTCCGCCCTGAGTTGGGCCGATGAGAGGAATGCTTTGGCGTTTTTCATGAAGTTGCCGGGCTCTTGCGGTGTCCTAGATATATTGCCATTAAGCTGCCGGCGGCCCTACCTACGCATTGCTCAAGACCCCGCATATCTTGCTCTGAAATGACTCGGATATTGACGCGACTTGGCAGCGGGGGTTCAGGCTGGGCGGTGCGCCCCGTGCGGCACCATGAAGACCATAGTAATCGCGATCGGTGGTAACTCACTAATCAAGGATGCGCGCCACCAAAGCGTGTCGGATCAGTATGTCGCGGTGGTGGAGACCGTCGGGCATATTGTGGACCTCGTCGAAGGCGGCTTCCGGCTTGTTGTCACCCACGGCAATGGGCCGCAGGTGGGATTCATCCTATCGAGAAGCGAGCATTCCCGCGGGTTCCTCCATGAGGTCCCGCTCGACTCGATTGTCGCCGACACTCAGGGCGCGCTCGGCTATCAGATTCAGCAGGCTCTCGAGAACGAATTTCGCCGCCGCCATCTGACTAAGTCTGTTGCCACCATAATCACCCAGACGCTCGTCGATCGCAATGACCCCTCATTCCTTAAGCCGAGCAAACCCATCGGCGAGTTCTACACCCAGGAGCAAGCCGAGGAGCGCAGGCGCGTTGAGGGTTGGTGCATGGTGGACGATGCGGGAAGGGGATGGCGCAGGGCGGTCGCGTCGCCTCGCCCGATACGCATAATTGAATCTGGGATAATTGGCCGCCTTGCGAACAACGGCGTTGTGGTGATTGCGGCAGGCGGCGGCGGAATCCCGGTCGTCAGCGATGATAAGGGTCAGCTGACGGGAGTGGCTGCGGTCATCGACAAGGACCTCGCCTCCGCAATCCTCGCGGTGCAGATCGCTGCGGATCACCTGGTTATTTCCACAGCAGTCGAGAAGGTTTTTCTCGATTTTGGAAAGCCCAGCCAGCGTCCGATCGATTCGATGACGGTGGCCGAGGCGCGAAAAGCAATTGCAGAGGGGCAATTTGCCGCGGGTTCCATGTTGCCAAAGATCGAGGCATGCATCCATTTCGTCGAAGAGAGCGGAGGTCAGGCAGTCATCACCAGTCCGGCGTGCCTTTCGGCTGCGCTCGGCGGGCGGACGGGCACCCGTGTTACAGCGTAAGTGAATCTGTCGGGATTAACTTTCGGACAAGCCCCGGGCGCCGCTACTAAAAGGGAGATAATAAGTTACGGCGCCCCCCGCGCGATGATATGGTTTGCCCCATTTGACTTCCGGACGACGGCCGTTCCGTTGTCCAGCGTGGCCGTGATCGTCAGAAATTTGGGCCCTCTATTGAGGGATCCCGTTCGCCCGATAAGGGTTTCTGACAAGCTTCAGGTCGACGAATGACGCATATAGGCTCCAAAATGAAAGCCCTGAGATTCGATAGGTTTGGCAATCCGGATGTGCTCCGTATTGCGGAAATTGAAAAGCCGAGGTCTGACGGCGCGCTCGCCGTCATTGCCGTTCGGGCGGCGTCCATAAACCCGTCTGACGTGGGCAATGTGGCCGGCAGGTTTCCGGCGACCACCTTGCCCCGCACCCCGGGCCGGGATTATTCGGGGGTCGTGGTCGACGGACCTAAGGAGTGGATGGGCGTTGAAGTCTGGGGCTCCGGAGACGGGGGCTTCAAACGCGATGGCAGCCACGCGGAATTTATCGCGGTCCCCGTGGCGAGTCTCCGCCGCAAGCCGAGCATGCTGAGCCACGAACAGGCTTCGTCGGTCGGCGTGATATTCTCGGCCGCATGGTTGGGTGTCGTCGAATATGCGAAGCTCAAGCAGGGCGAGACCCTCGTCGTAGTTGGTGCGACCGGCGGCGTGGGTGGGGCTGCGGTGCAGATCGGAAGGCGGATCGGAGCCCGGGTAATCGGAATAGCCCGAACAGCCCCGGAGCCGAGGTCGTCCTCCGCCCGCGGCGCCGATCAGATCGTCACGCCGAAGGCGACAGAGGCGGCTGCCCTAATTCGGAAGCTGACTGACGGCCGCGGCGCGGACGTTGTGCTGAATGCGGTGGGCGGCCCAACGTTCGAGCCGGCGCTCGAAATGCTCGCCCATAGGGGGCGTATGTCGGTGCTGGCTTCGCCGGCCCAGCGCCGTCAGAGCTTCGACCTGCTGGATTTCTATCACAACGAAAGCCAGCTTTTCGGTGTCGATACGCTTGCACGCGACATGGTGGGTGCAGCCGAAGTTCTCGAGGCGCTGACTCCTGGCTTTGAGGACGGCACGTTTCTGCCGCCGGAAATTAGCGAAACGGTTTCTCTCGACCGGGCAGCTGCCGCCTATCGTGCCGTTGCTGGGGGCTCGCTCGGCCGAATCGTGCTTGTACCTCAGTTGGTCTGACGGGTTGGGTGCGTCAAAAAGGGCATGAGTGTTAGTTATTAATGGAGAATTATTTGCGAAAAATTCCCCTCGGGGGCTTTAACCAGGGGCATGCACCAATTGCCGCTCATGAAAAGAAATAATTCAAGTGGAGCCCATTTTGGGCGATAGGCTCCGGGTAGAGCCAGCATGTCGCACATTCACAACATAGGCGGATTTCAAGATTCCGTGGCCGAGTTCCGGGCCCGATTGGAACAGATGAGGGCCGCGAGGGATGCCAAAAGGGGCGGTTCGGCCAGGACCTTTGATTCCGCCATCCTAGCCTACGAAGACGGGGAGCAGCATCAGGAGCCCGAGAGAGAGGAGGAGGATCAGACTCCAGAGGAGCACGCGGATCCCGACGAGGATTTTGGCGTTTGGTACGTGTGACCGCAGAAGCGTCGGTAGGGCCGTTCGGTTTCCAAGGCGTTCTGGTTGCGTGTCCGAAGACCGGCAACGACGAGGGTCCTTCAAATGCGCTCCGCCATTACGGCCGCCATGGACGGCGCTGTTCGCGTGCCGCGGGATACCTAAGTCGCTCCGACAAATCTACGTCTCATTCCTCAAAAAAACGGCTTAGCGCGCGTGCAAGGTCGTCTCCCACAAACGGCTTGTTCAAAACGACGCAGCGTTTTATAGCGTCTCCTCCCGCACTTGCTAAATTCCTCCCATAACCGGTCATGATCACGATGGGTATCATCGAGCCGGAGGCCCGGATCTTTCGTGAAAGTTCGATCCCCGTCATGCGCGGCATCGTCAAGTCTGTGACGACCGCCCCGTATCGACTCGGTTCCGCGTCAAACGCAGATAGGGCTTCGGAGGAGTCGTTGAACACATTCACCCTGTATCCAAACAGCCTCAGGCGCTTGGCTGCGAAATCGGTCACGGTGATTTCGTCGTCAACCAGTAGTATCTCCTCGTCTGCGCCCCTGCGTATTTTGCCGGCGGGCGAGGCCTTTCTCGGAGATTCCTCGCTTAGGGGGAAGTAGAGGTCGAAGGTCGTGCCCTTTCCGGGCGCGCTGCGGACGCGCACGGCACCATTGTGGCCTGACAGGATTCCCTGAACGATTGCAAGGCCCAGCCCCGTTCCCTCACCCGGGCGTTTGGTGGTGAAGAAAGGGTCAAATATCCGGCTAAGCGTCGGTCGATCCATGCCGTGCCCCGTGTCTGCAATTGTGAGCTGCATGTACTCCCGGCCTTCCTCGAGCTCAGAGGCCTCGGCCGCTAGAGCCGTGCCAACGGTTGTTCGACAGGTGGAGACCTCCAGTCTGCCGGTCTGGTTCCTCATGGCATGGACAGCGTTTGTGCACAGGTTAAGCACGACCTGTTGAATCTGAGTGGAATCGGCCCGGACAATTCCGGATTCAAGTCTGCTTGTGATAGCAATCGTCGTCGGCGTGGAGGCCTGGACCAGCTTCATCGCCTCGCTGACCGGAATTGCTAGGTCTAGGGGTTCGAGCATTACGACGCTGCGGCGAGAGAACGTGAGTATCTGCGCCACCAGGTCTCGAGCGCGCAATCCCGCCACGTGAATCTGCTCCAGGTCGGCAAGCACCGGCGAGCCGTCCCCGGCGCCGAGGCGGGCTAACTCGCAGTATCCGATGATGCCGGTCAGGATGTTGTTGAAGTCATGGGCGATGCCACCGGCAAGCGTTCCGAGGCTCTCGAGCTTCTGGGATTGGAAGAGCTGGTCCTCAAGGCGGCGGCGGCGCTCCTGGTCCCCCAGCCACTCGGTTATGTCCTCCTCAAGCTGAATTTGGAGCGGGATGCCCCCGTCCGGCCCGTGGATCGGGGCAATCGTCGTCCGGACATGGAAAACACGACCGTCCTTTTTCCGGTTTGCGAGCTGACCGTGCCATGATTCGCCGCGCCCGACCGTGTTGCGGATTTCCTCGATCAGTTCAGGCGACACAAGCTCCGAACGAAGGAGGCGCGAATTTTTTCCCAACAGTTCGCCGAGCGTAAAACCGCTAAGCGAGGAGACATGGGGATTTGCAAAAACGATGGTGCCGTCGGGTTTAGTGATGAGGATCGAAACGGGGCTCTGTTCGACGGCCTGCGAGAGCATCCTAATATCCGCAACCTGGGCAGCTAGCTGGGCGTTGCTTTCGTTGAGCTCTTTGGTTCGCTGCTCGACGAGCCTTTCCAGGCGGGCGCTCTTGCGCCTCTGAAGGACGGTCGACAGCCAAACGGCCAGAACGATTGTCCCAAGTCCCGTGGCGAAATACGCGACATAGGCAAAGGTGGAGCGGAACCACGGCGGCAATACGGAAAAGGCGAGCGTCGCCTCGATGCCCGCCTGGTCACCGGCGTGCGGCCGCACCCTGAGGACGTAGTGCCCCTCCTTCAAGTGATTGAAGATGGCGGAGCCCGCGCCGCCGACCTGCACCCAGTCCGGATCGGCCCCGTCCAGTTTGACATCGAAAGTGACGGGTTCGGTATAAAGGTTTCCCGGCGCGACAAAGTACGCGATGATTGAATTGTCGGATGAGCTGAGGTTTGGAAGTCCCTGTTCGATCGCAAAAAGGGTTCGGTTGCTGGCGGAAAGGGTGACGTGGGTTATGACGGCCTTGAGCGGGGCGGGTTCGACCAGAGGAACCGACGGATCGTAACGCAAGAGGAGGCGCTCTCCGCGCATCCAAACAACGCCGCCGGATTCAAACGTGTAATAAAGGGGTTGGAATCCCGAGGGCATCCTGACCTCCAAATCGCGCCAAACGCCGGATTGGCTTTCGAGGACGTGTACTCCTCCGTTGGCGGTGATCCATAGATGTCCGGCCGGATCTATGCCGGGGCGCCCAACAATATCGTGGAGCCCGGGAAGCGTTCGGACGAAGGCCTGATCCAAGACAAACCGCCTATTTGCCTCGTCGAATCGAAGGATGCGGTCGGCGACATTGAATCTCGCTTTTCCATTAAGGACAAATACCTGCGCCCATCCGTCTGGGACCCCGTCCTTTTCGCCGAAAATCTCCACCGCCGGCCGGCCGTTTTCCACGCGCACGAGCCCGATGAGACCTGTTCCGAGTTCCATCCAGATCCTCCCCTCCGAGTCCTTGGAACCGAGGTAGGTGTTCTTGAGTTCGGGCACCGGGATGCGCTCCACCTCGATGCCGGAGGGTGTCGGACGCAACCAGCCCACCTCGCCGCGCGCCCCATACAGCCATCGGCCGCTATAGGAAACGGAATCCAGGACCCTCAGATTAATGACTCCGGGAGCGAACGGCACCCATCCCGCTTCAGTCAGGAAATAAGCATTGTTGCGTGTGCTTAAAATCGGCCTGGCCATATCGAAGGACCCCTCGTAAACGAACTCGTCGGGTGGGTTGACAGAATCGAGCCGGATTAACCGGGAATCTGAGTCGTATACCCCCTTGAGTATCTTGCCGTCCGCCACCAGCCAAAGGCGACCTTCTAGCCTGTAGGGATGCCCCGAAACCCTTGTGTCGAAGCCGATTAGGGATTCGTATGAGGAGACCCGCGACGGGTACTCGACCCGCAGCACCGAGCCTCTTGTCAATCCCCAGATCACCCCGCCAGGCGCCGGAATGAGCTTGGATATTCGGGACAGGCGAGTGTCCAATGTCGTCTCGACCGTCTGCAGAACCCGTCCGGAATGATCAAAGAAGGCGATCCCGAAGTTCTCGATCGCGGCCGCATAGGTGCCGTTCCCGGCGTCGCACAGGTCGTTGATTCGAATCGCACCGGAAAGGGTCCCCTTCGTCGCGAACGGGAGCAGGGTGTGCCCGTCGAACAGGCGAATACCGTGAGCCGACGTCCCCACCAGCATGGCGCGGTTCCCGAACGGGATGGCGCAGGTGATCGTGTTGTCCTGCGAAGGGCTTGTTGCGAACACCGGCTGGACCTTTCCGTCCGCGAAGCGGACGAGGCTTCCGGAGGAATTGTCGCTTACATAAACTGAGTCGTTAAAGCCGAAGATCCCGGCCAGATCATCGGCCTTCCCCACGAGACGCGGATCCTGGCCAGGACGCCAGGACACAAGGGCGCTGCTGCCACTGTACCAAATCCACTGCCCGCCAACAGCAGCGACCGCCCTTGGCGCTTGGCGGTTGGTGTCCAGCCCTCCGGGTTTGGTAACGGGGATCGGCTCCCACTGTCCCGCTTCGTCAAACCTGATTTCGGCGAAGCTCCCAGCGATCGCCACGTAGATCTTGCCGTCGGAGTCCACCGCGACGCCCGTTCCGGGGACAGTGCCGGTCTTCGGCTTTTGGCGAAACATCTGCCAGCGCACGCCGTCGCCGAGCACGATCTGGTGGGTGCAATATAAGAGTATGCGACCGTCTGGCATGAGATGCATGTCGGTCGCAGGCCGATCGAGTCCCAAGGTTTCGGCACCTAGCACGTTCAACGCGGGCGATCCTGACTCTAGAAACCCCGAAGGGGCGGATTTCAGCTGGGTCGGCTGCGCTCTCGTCTGGGAGACGATGCAGATCAGCAGCGCGCAGCAGGCTGTCTTCCAGCGCCGACTGGAATTGTGGCCCGCCAATCCGCATACCCGGCCAAGTGGATTGGTGGATAAAAGGGGTTTCACTTATATTGCGGCCTCGAATCTAAGACACCGATGAGAGAAAGCCTGTCTGATGCTTTCTTTCCTAGGCAGTCCTAGTAGGTAGATCCCATTCATCGGCACGGAAGGGCATTATCGCAGGGAATACTTGTGCCGACAACGGCAATCCACGAGAGAGCCGCGTGCGCGGGCCTAAAATGCTCGATTGCATCATCTAGACAACGGAACGGTATCTTAAATGCGGCCCTGGTTTGATCTGTTTATGGACCCTCTCTCGCGGTGTTCCGTCGAGCGTTGTTGCACGCGGCCCGGGTGATCTGTAGAACACCTTCCGATGAAACGCATCCTTTTGGTCGATGACGACGATCTATTCCGAAGAATGCTCGCGCTAATCTTGACCAAGTTGGGCTACGAGGTGAGGGAGGCGTGCAACGGCAAGGAGGCCATCAAATTGTTTGACGATTCCGCTCCTGATGTGGTGCTGACGGATCTCATCATGCCCGAGAAAGAGGGTCTGGAGACCATCGCGGAGATTCGGCAATCCCATCCGCATGTAAAAATCATCGCGATGTCGGGTGGCGGACGGGTCAGCGCCGTCGATCATCTACGGGTCGCCAAAGCAATGGGCGCGGACCAGATTTTGGCGAAGCCGTTCTCGAACGAGGCCGTTGCCGCGGCGTTGGAAATGGTATTGAATCCCTAGCCTCGCGGACCTGGAGACGCGGGGAACGCGTTGGGACCGGGTGCCCTATGGATGCGGCGACCCTTTACACCTGTTCGAGGCGCCCTGAACGCGAGCCGTCGTTGCAGACCTGAGGCCCTATTTAGGTGGCAATGCCGCAGCCGATGGCCTTGGACTCCTGTAACACGGTTTACCCAGAACATCCTCACGGAAAAAGATCGCGACAGACCGAGACGATAACGCCCTCTGGGCGCTCCAAGCGGGGGCGTCGCTCAAGCATCACGAGTAACGTAACACATTTCCGCGCATTTTCTTGCTTCCGAACTTAAGGCCGTTCGGATCGCCGCACAACGAAGCCCGGCCTCCAAAGGGCCCCTGGTTGAAAGCCTGCAATCAAAATGGCAGCGTACCCCCATTGAAGGGAACGAGCGCCGGTCGGTGTTATTCAGGGCGAACTCCAAAATCTTATGCGAAACATTAGAATACTTGCCCTCTGCATATTGGCCTCCCTCAGCCCGATCCTATTTGCCCAGATCGCACCCGCCGATTACGTGCCGCTCAAAATCAACCAGAACGTCGACGCAACGTATCCCCCGTCGATGATCATTGCCGGCGTAAAAAGCGGCGCGGCCAGCGTGGCCATCTCCGTGGACGACAGCGGAGCGCTGACAGATTATGTGGTGACCGCCTACACGCACCCTGCCTTTGCCGACGAGGCTGTGGCGGCGTTGAAGAAGTGGACGTTTGAACCGGCCCGGATACACGGAGCTCGGCGCAACGCAAAAGCCGATCTGACCTTCCACTTCGAATTGCACGGCGTGGCCGTGGTTTCAATGGATGTGATGTCGTACAATGAGCTTGTGCATTTCAAGATTGCGCAGAATTCGGATATCTACTCCGCGTGCTCACTCTCGCAGCTGGATAGGGCGCCCGATCCAAAGAAGCTCGTGAGCCCTGTCTATCCAAAGGAATTGGCGCGCAGCAGCGGAGGGGGACGTGTTCGCGTCGATTTCTTTATCGATTCTGAGGGGCACGTGCGAATACCGGCCGTCAGCGAAAAAGAGATCGAGGCAAATGCCGAGCTTGCCGCGGTTGCGGTGATGGCAGTCACACAATGGACGTTTTCGCCCCCCAAGTCGGGGGGAAAGCCGGTGCTCGTGATGGCCCATCAAGATTTTGACTTCAAGCCCGCCTCGTCATGAAAAGGGACGCGGCGCCTACAGAAGGAAGGGCGATGATCTCGCATGACTGCTGTCCCTGTCAGTCGGGGCAGGGCCAGCCTGGAGCGTTTGCACGCAGCAGCAGGTCGATGGGGTAACCCTTAATTTCCGTCATGAAAAGCCGCAGATTCACCAGTATGGCGGTGGCCGCTTCCCAGAATTCAGCCGATGGGAAAGGGTGGGCATTATCCGGCTTCGGCGCGATTTCGCTGAGCTTGCTCCTCGCCTGCGGGGCCGCAACGACGGCGGTCGCGCCAGCAAGCGGGGCCGAAGACGCAGATGCCGTTGCCATATCGGCGAAGGCAAGCAGCGACTATGTCCGCCATAGGCTTGCGGACGGTTCCTTCCGGCCCGAGACGTTCGCATTTGGCAAGGGCGGTGTCTTTAGGGGCACCGAAGGGGGCGCGAAGGACATGCTCGATTTCATCGATGTCGCCAACACCCTTGCGCGGCCGCTTGCGAACCGGGGATATCTTCCGGGAAAGGATCCCACAACTACCAAGCTCCTCGTCCTCGTATATTGGGGAACGACCCGAACGCCGGAAAATTCCACCAACTCGATCGCCGGCCAGAATCTGGAGGCAGCGAACAATGCTGCATTGGCAGCCAATCATCCGCAGCAGGCCCATTTCAACCCCAACGACAGCATGGCACCGCAGCAAATGGCGTTCACCGCGACGGCGGGCTACGCGATAAGGTCGCCCGAGCAGGTCGACCTGGACAATGCGGTGACGGGAGCGCTGGCCGCATCCGCTGCGGAGGACGAGCAGCGCCGACTGCTCGATGCTCAAAACGCAAGTTTGCTGGGGTACGATGCGTCATTAGCAGACACGGCGCAGACGCGAGGCACGGCTCTAGAATACCGACAAAGAGATCTGATCGATGAGCTCGAATACCGCCGCTATTTCGTCGTCCTGATGGCCTACGATTTCCAACTGCTGCGCAAGGAGAGAAAACACAAGCTGCTTTGGGAGACCCGTTTCAGTGTCCGCGAAAAAAACAACGACTTCAGCAAGCAGTTGGCGGGCATGGCGGAATGCTCTTCCCGGTACTTCGGGCAGAACAGCGGGAAACTCATCCACTCGACGCTTCCCGAAGGCCACGTGGAAATCGGTCCATTCAAGACGCTTGCGAGCGACCAGCGCAACTGAGCCCGATCAACTCGGCTTTTCGGCCAGGATCGTGCTGACGAAAGGGGCAGTTCTTGCGCCTTCTGGAGGAGCAAGGTAACCTGCCAAAGCTCCGGGTCACTCAGGCTATCAGCGAAACCCGGCATGCCGGTCAATCGAATGCCATTCCTTGCTTTCCAATCGGTTTCTCCCACCGAATCATCGGTCACTCCCACCTTGTCCAACCGAACGAGGGGCGGGGGCTTCGGAAACATCCCCAATGCGATTTACACGCGGATTTCTACGGATCTTCCGTTTGGACCCGCATTCGCGCGAGCGATGGATCTAGCCGTGCCCGGATCTTGTCGGAACTTCTCTTGCTCAAGCGATGTCGCCGTTTGGGGAACGCGATCGCAATGTCTCCTTCTTCCGATAATTCATGGGCAATAGGTTGATGGTCGTTGGAGGCGGGATCGGCGGAATGACAGCGGCGCTCGCGCTGGACCGTGCGGGCATAGATGTCGCAGTTTACGAGCGGGCGCCGGCGTTTGCAGAGGTGGGTGCGGGATTGAGCCTTTGGCCAAACGCTACGAGGGTCCTGCAGTCATTGGGCGTGCTAGAAGCCGTGGTCGAACGCGGCGAGCCGGTCGTCCAGTTCAACCTGCTTAAGCCCGACGGAAACCCGATCTTCGCAATGCCAATGACAGGGTTCTCCACTCCGACCGTTTGCGTCCACCGCGCAGACCTGCATTGGATGCTGCGTAGCCGCCTGCCGGGTGAATGCCTGAGGCCGAACCACCGACTTGTGGGATTTTCGCAAGATGCGAAGAGCGTGAGCGCGAGGTTCTCGAGCGGGCTGGAGGTGGATGCCGATGGCCTCATTGCTTCTGACGGGATTAACTCGACCGTTAGATCCCAGATCCACGGTGCGTCAGAACCGATATACAGGGGCTATTGTATCTGGCGGGGAATCGCACCCGAGATCCCGGGGGCCATCAAGGGGCACATAAGCGAAACCTGGGGATCCGGACGGCGTTTCGGGATTCTGCCCATGGGGCACGGGCGCGTGTGCTGGTACGCGACACTCAATGGTCCGCCGTCGAGAGCGGACGCGCCTGGGGGGCGGAAATCCGAGGTGCATGCCCTGTTCAAGGACTGGCACAGACCGATTCCGGCGTTGATCGAGGCGACTGAACCCGCCGACCTGATCAAGAATGACGCTCGCGATCGGAAGGCGCTCAGGAATTGGGGGAACGGCCGCGTCACTTTGCTGGGCGATGCAGCGCACCCCGTCACGCCGAATATCGGCCAAGGGGCTTGCATGGCGATTGAGGATGCGGCCTGTCTCGCAAAATGTCTTGTCGCTTCCTCCGGGATCGCTTCAGCGCTTCGCACCTATGAAGCCTTGCGAGGCCCGAGAACGGAATATGTCGCCCGGCAATCCCGCCGAATTGGGGCGATTGGACAATGGGAGAATCCATGGATGGTGATGGGCCGTGACGTTGTAACCCGTCTGGTGCTCGCTCATGCGCGGGCCGTACAACTCAACAGAATCTATGCCTACGAAGTTTAGGCCTCCGTCAGGGGCTCCAGGGAGCGCGCCCGACTGGAGGCCGGGCCCGAGAAGTCAGGCGGACATACTCTCGCCGGAGGTAGCCCTTTCATCTTTGTGCAAGGAACGAGCACTATTGCCGGCGGCTATAGCGGGATCCCAATGGGCATGAATTCGCCAGTTCCGCTCGTCTGCCCCATCTGTTCCGAAACTCTCCAGCGTTCCGGGCATTCGTACACATGCCCGAAGCGGCATAACTTCGATCTATCAAAAGAGGGTTATTTGAGCCTTCTTCATGGGCGGAACAACTATCAGCAAATCGGTGACGATAAGCGAATGGTTCAGGCGCGGGTTCGTGTACATAGGCTGCCTTCGTTCCTGGAGCTGGCGGAGGCCATAGCGGCCCATTGTCCCCAGCTTAATGGCAGGGATAGCATTTTGGACATTGGCTGCGGTGATGGATTCTTTCTGAGTCAGGTCACGCAAGCCCCGAAGGCTCGATGTCTTGGTATCGGAGTGGATGTCTCGAAGGGTGCCTTGGCCAGGGCAGCAAGGAGTTACCCGAATCTTTTTTTTGTCCGGACGGATGCGTTGCACAGCCGATTACCATTCGAGGATTCGTCGTTCGGACTGGTGTTGAGCATCTTCGCGCCGCGGCCGATTGACGAGATTCGGCGAGTTCTGAGGGCCGACGGCCTTTGGATGATGGTGACTGCAAACCAGGACCATCTGGGGGAAGTCCGGCGTTTTCTTCCACTGGCCGCGATTGGGTCGGGGAAACTTGATGCACCGATGAGCAGTTCGTACTCGATCAGCAGCAGCAGCGCATTCAGATGCGAGCTTCAGGTTGCTCATCAGGACCTTGTCGCGCTCATCGAAATGTCCCCCTCCATTTTTCGTTTGAGAAGGGAATATGGCGACAAATGGAGCGAGCGTGTCCCTCAAGAGTTAAGGGTCACTTTTTCCTTTAGCATCACGCTTCTGGGCAAGGACGCTGATCGAGAGGGGAGTGGGAAGGCGATGACATGAGCCCACGGTAGGCCGTGCGAGCCCGCTTCCGTCCGACGGTCCCTCAAGAAGGTGAACGTGACTTCTCGAATCCACGCGGCTCGTTAATCGATTGAAGCCCGTCAAATTGCGGTGGTCCATGAACGATATCTGGGACGGGAATCTAGAGCTTGCGGTGTTTCGAAAGCGCCAACTTGAACAGCTTATTCTGCCGGGAGAACAAACCTCGTCCGTGTCGGTGTTGCCGCGATAAGTTTTGCAGCGCCGCTATTTCGGGGCCGTCCTTGGCGTTCTGGGGATGAACGAAAACCTTTATCCTTGGTGAAGGTATCTTCAGTTTGCGCATAATAGAGACTGCTTTTCAAGAAGCAGCGGATTGTATTTGAATGTAGCTCTGCGGAACTTTCACTTCGCCATACCCTTCAACTCCCTTCCTCTATGAGACTGCTTCGGCTTTACGATTACCCCAGTTGGCTCTTTGCCGTCATCGTGATTGGAATGTTTGTCTTGTTCGCGTTGACCGGCCAAGTCGTGGTCCGGCGCCTTCTGCCCCGTTGGTTTGGAGGCAAGGACTACAATGAAATTGTGGGTGAATTCCTTTCGGCGTCCGGTGTGTTTTTCGGCATTACGCTTGGCCTGCTGTCCGTAAGTGCGTGGGAGAATTTTACGGCGGTCGAAAACGCGGTCGCGCAAGAGGCGACCGATATAGGCGTGTGCTACCGCGCCTTTGATAACTACCCCGAGCCACACCGCACGGTTTTGACCGATCAGCTGCGCGTTTACACTCGCAGCGAAATTGACCTGGCCTGGCCGAAGCAGCGGGAGGGCATCACCCCGGGCGCGGAGGGCAATAAGCAGCTCGATCAACTTCAACGGGACCTAACTCACTTTGAGCCCCGCACTGAAGCGGAGAAGGCGCTGCACAGCGAGAGCCTCCGCCTGTTTAGCAAGATGCTTGAGTCCCGACGCACACGACTTTCCAGCGTTTCCACCCAACTTCCCGCGATCGTGTGGAGTGTGGTCATCGCCGGCTCCATGCTGAACCTGTCCTTCATGTGGTTGTTCGTCATCGAGAAAAAGAGACTGCATGATCTTCTCACCACCATTCTGGCTGCCTTGCTTGGTCTTTTGGTCTTTCTGCTCGCGGCAATGGATCGGCCGTTTCAAGGCGAGTACAGTGTGGGGCCCGATGCTTTCGAGTTGGTCTACAACCAGCTGATGATAAAGTGAGATAGATTGCGAATCCATCGTCTTTGATTGGGGGAAACTCCTTGATTAGTGACTGCAGGGGCGGGATTTGAACGAGCGGCCTTCAGGTTATGAGCCTGGCGATTGCCTTTCGACAAAAGGGTGCCGACTGAGTAATTTGCCGAGCAGAGGCGATTGACATATCATACTGTATAACTACCATAAAGGTATGTCAGCAACTACCATTAAACTAGAGGCCGACTTGGTGAAAAAAGTCGTGGCCTTGAAACCGAAGGATGAAAGCATCTCCGCTTTTGTGCGTGAGTTGATTGAGAAGGAGCACCGGGCCCGGGAAAACAGGGCATCAGCGGAAGTCTATCAGCAGTTCTTGGAGGATAACCCTGACGAGCGGGCCGCGATGGAGGTTTGGGAATCGGCTCCCTTGGTCGACGAAATTGAGCCAAAGAGGCCATGAAGCGTGGCACAGTAGTGTGGGTGGATTTGAGTGACGCGTCCCAGCCGGAAATGGGCAAGGTGCGACCGGGTATTGTCGTATCGGGCACAGCACACAACGAGGTGCTCAACACCCTTGTCGTCATACCCACGTCCACGGTTGCCCCCGAAATTCTTCCGCTTCGAATGTCGGTCGGTACCTTTGGCGGCAAGGAAAGCTATGCAGTCATTCCCGGAATCCGCCAGGTCAGGAAGGGCCGCTTGCGCGGAGTTATCGGGCAACTCTCGCGCGAGCACCTTTCGGAGCTGGATGATTGTCTGGAAGCATACCTCCACTGATAAATTAAGAGTGGCAACAAAAAGGCCCTTGGAGTGGATCCAAGGGCCTCAAATTGGGTGCGGGGGCTGGATTTGAACCCGCGACCTTCAGGCTATGAGCCCAATGATGCCCTATCCACATGTTATCCTCCATCAGGTGCGACGGACAGGGACGAAGTCAATATGGGCAGTGTTTGGACAGTATTGCTTGGCCCGAATCCGCTCCAGCTGGCCTTTGCGATTGAGAATCTTTGGGCACCGCTGGTTTTGTTAGGTAACTGTGGCCGTTAAATACGCTTAGCTTGCTCCGGATGCAGTCTGCTTTTTCGGCAAATTCTCCTTCGTCGCGGGTCCTACTATCCGCCTCTTGACGGCCCAGTATCAACGGTATTAATTTAATACCATGCCTGTACTTAGCTTCAAGGTCGACAACCAGTCCGCGAACCAAATCCGGGCAAGAGCTCGTGCTGCGAAGTCATCGGTTTCTGCGTATCTTCGCAAGGCGGCGCTCGGTGCAGATGCTAAGAAGGCGGTCAAAGTAACTCGCAGGAGTCATCCTGTATCTGGGTTGCCGTTCAACGCGTCGTCATCCGATAGGCACGTAACTGACGCAGAAATCCGCGCAGCGCTTGCGGACTTTCCGTGAGATATCTTCTGGACGTCAACGCTCTGCTCGCATGGGAGCACGGAAGTTCGCCCCACCATGGGACGTTCCACGCCTGGGCCAAAGTGGTGGGAAGTGAGAATCTCTGGACCTGCGCGCTTTGCGAATTGGGATTCTTGAGGGTATCGATGCAGGTGTTTGGCTATAGCCTTCATCAAGCCACTGGGGCCTTGAAAGTGATGAAGCAAAGCGCAGGGGGTTTTGTCGGAGTCGCGCCTTCTCCGCAGCTTCCGGCCTGGTCCGTAAACGCATCAAGGACATCGGACGGTTACCTCGCTCAAATCGCGCGAGAAAACGATATGCGGTTGGCAACTTTTGACGCTTGCATCAAAGATGCCGTCGCAGAACTGATTGGATCCAAAGCATAGGAAATGTTGGTGATCTGATTGCGAAGAGGTTTCCGCCCTCCATTAAATCCTAAGTCACTCAAACCAAAGGCCTCAAATTGGGTGAAGGGGCTGGATTTGAACCAGCGACCTTCAGGTTATGAGCCTAGCTTAATCTTAGGTATCGTAAATGAGTCCGAACCGAATTCCGGTTTCATTGGCGGGCAGACCGCCGGGCGGGTTGGCCAGGTGATGTTTGAGTGCGCGTATATTGAGCAGTCGAATAAAACCTTGATTATCACTCATACTTCGTAATAACACAAAACTGTGATATTACGAAGTACATTAATTGAAGTGCTCAAGGATCAGCGTCCGCTCCACGTTCCCGGCCACGAAATCTCCCGGGAAGTCACGGGCCGTTTGCCGAAGGCCGATTCCCATCACGTGTTGGTCTTAACCGGAGTGCGCAGGTGCGGGAAAAGTGTTCTTCAATCTCAACTCATGCGCTCATCTGTTGGCTCCCTCTACCTCAACATTGAGGATACGCGCCTCTACGGCCTGTCCCCCGAGGATTTTCCTGCCTTGCTTGATGTGATAGGGGATCTGGCGGGCAATCAGGCAGTCTTCCTGGACGAGATCCAAGAACTGGTGGAGTGGCCTAGACTTGTTCGGTCGCTGTTAGACCGCGGCCACGTACTCTGTGTGACTGGCTCAAATGCTTCCCTGCTCAGCCGAGAAGTAGGCTCCAAACTAACGGGAAGGCACAGGTCCTTTGAGGTGTTCCCGTTTTCCTATTTGGAGTTTCTCGAGTTCTCATCTGGAAGAAGGTGCGCAGATTCCCTCGTTGAACATCTCGACCACGGCGGTTTCCCGGGGTACCTGCGCGAGCGCGATCCGCAGTTACTTCAACTGCTCCTCAGGGACGTCGTGGAAAGGGATATAGCGCAACGCCACCATCTCCGGGAAGCCCGGCACGTCATGAATATCGTATTGTTTCTGTTCGCGAATACCGGCCAGCCCCTTTCGTTCCAAAGCCTCACGAAGGCACTCGCGATCCCGACCGTCCACCAGACATCCCGATATATCGAATATCTTCAGGATGCTTACCTCATCTTTGCGGTTCCGAAGTTTAGCACGTCGTTCAAAAAACGTGTGGTGGCTCCAAACAAATATTATGCCATCGATAACGGTCTCCGTAGGGTTAACTCGCCAAACCTGACTCCAGATGTTGGGCATCGCCTCGAAAACGCAGTCTTCCTGTCACTAAGGGAGCAATCTATTACTCCCTGCTACGCTGGGGAAAAGGACCTTTGGGAATGTGATTTTATTACCGACAATCTGGCCATCCAAGTCTGTGCGAACCTAACTCCTTTCAATCGAGAAAGGGAGTTGGAGGGTGTGGCGCGCGCGTGCGACCTCCCTGGCAAGCGGAGAGGAATCATCGTTACAATTGACCAGAGGGATTCGCTCACGATCAATGGGTTGAAGGTCGAAGTTGTGCCCGCATGGGAGTGGTTGGGGGCTCCGTTGTAAAGCTTGGCGCTGAACGGAAGGATCGGAGAACAAAAGGCCCTTGGAGTTGATCCAAGGGCCTCAAATTGGGTGCAGGGGCTGGATTTGAACCAGCGACCTTCAGGTTATGAGCCTAATGGTTCCCTCTCAGAAACTTAACTTCACTCTGATGGTACGGACAGGGACGGACTGGGACGGACAGGGACGGGGTCTAATTGGACAGTGTTTGGACAGTAAGATTCCGCACATATCTGGCGGCGTTATTGTTCGGGATAGAGATTCTTTGCCGGAGTTTCTAGATGCTGCGCAGCTGCTCATCCACGAGGGCTTCGTTGTGTGAACGTTTCTGGAGCCTGACCCTTGCGGTGAATAGCTGCCATAATCACCGCATATTATGCGGCGAATAACATTTACAACCCCCGCAAACTCTGCGGTGATTAAGGCATGCGCTACATCCATCAGCATCCGGACTGGCCGCACTTCACTTGGCGCGAAGCCGGCCTGCTGCCAGTGTTGCCGAAACTCCGGCATCGCCAAGGCCGGCTGATTGGCAAGATGGAAGGCTTGGGCTTCCGCTTCCGCAACGAAGCGAGCCTGGAGAACCTTATCTCAGAGGTAATCAAGTCCAGCGCCATCGAGGGCACGGTCTTCGATCCGACCTCGGTCCGCTCCTCCATCGCGCGACGCATGGGCCTGCCTAGCGACGGCAAAACCCATTCCAGCCACGACGTCGAAGGCGCCGTCGAGATGATGCTAGATGCTACGCAGAAATACGCTGATCCGCTTACCGTCGATCGCCTCCTCAGCTGGCAGTCCTCACTTTTCCCAGCCGGCCGCAGTGGCATTCACCGCGTGCTCGTCGGCCAGTGGCGCAACTCTGAGATGGACCCAATGCAAGTTGTCTCTGGTCCATTGAGCCGCAACCGCATCCGCAAAAAGCATATTCATTTTGAAGCTCCGACCGCGGACCGCTTGTCGCACGAGGTGCAGGCTTTCCTGCAATGGTTCGAAAGCAAGGACGCCACCGATCCGATACTCCGCGCCGCCATCGCACACCTCTGGTTCGTCACGATCCACCCCTTCGAGGACGGTAATGGCCGTGTTAGCCGCGCCATCGCCGATATGGCGCTGGCTCGCGCCGACGGTTCGGCGCTCCGCTTCTACACCATGTCCACGCAGATTGAGGCCGAGAAAAACCAATACTACGACAACCTAGAGAGGGCACAGAGAGGCGGCATGGACATCACACTTTGGCTCATCTGGTTCTTCGAGTGCCTCGACCGCGCACTCATCCGCGCCGACGAGTCCCTTGCGGGTATCCTCCAAAAGTCCGCCACGTGGGAGCGGATCAACGCCGGAGTTCAGGTCAGCGACCGGCAACGTCTCGTCTTGAACGCACTTCTCGACCGTAACGAGCGGGAGATTTCCACATCTAAATACGCCAAGCTCGCCCGTTGCTCCTTGGACACGGCCCTACGCGATATTAAATTGCTTGTCGACATCGGTGTCTTCGTCGCCGCCGAAGGCGGTGGCCGTAGCACCAAGTATCAATTGAAGGCTAGCTAGAAAAATCCGGCGGGGATGATAATGGTGGCCCACCGAATACCATCCGGCCGCAGACGGATGACAGCTTATGAATCCCCAGCTATGGGTGGGGAGGTGTAATTGTCGTCAGCGGGGAGGCACCAAGCCGGAGATGCAACCAGGAAGATTGGCGACGAGCGTTATCCGAACCTCCAGGTGACAGCCTGAAGGCTGCGCTCTGAAGCCCGAAAAAAACTACGTCACGGATTTCACGAAGTCTCTCGAAGCTACCTCGGGTTTCGTTTCGACCGCATGGCATCGCTAGCTTTCCCAACCCCATCAAAACAAGAAACCTCCAGAATCTTCTGGAGGTTTCAAATTGGGTGCAGGGGCTGGATTTGAACCAGCGACCTTCAGGTTATGAGCCTAATGATTCCCTCTCAACATTTTAAATTCTCTCTGGTGTGACGGACAGGGACGGGGACAAAATGGACAGCGAATGGACAGTAGGATTCTGCCCATATACGGCGCCGTTACCTTTCGGGATTGAGGTCCTTTGCCGAGCTCGCCAGACGAATTATTACCAGATCGAACCCCGATCGATCCCCCAAGCTCTCGTGTGCTTCAACTCATGCTTCGCTCTTTGTTCTTCCGAATGAAGCATCGAGCTCATCGAGGATAGCTAGCGCACGTGCTGGCGAACCCTTGGAAGCCAACGCACGAAACCGAAGCTCGGCATCAAACTGTGCCAAGCCGATGGTCGAGAATTCCTCCATGAGCTTGTTAACACTGATGCCTCGATACTTGGCGAGCTGCCTCAGGCGCTCATGCCGGTCGTTTGGAACGCGAATCGTCATTGTTGCCATGTTATGCCACCTTTCTAATGAATTGGATTGGAGTTAAGATTTCGACTTCTGGAAACCGCAATTCTGCGCGTTTGAAGTCTCGGATATTTTGAGTGACGATCCCCATCGCGCCTCCTGCGACAGCCAGCTCGAAGACGTGATTGTCTCCTTCATCCGGAAGATTGGGGCGCCACAGATAGCTCACATTTACCCATTCGCACACGTTAGCGAAGCCGGCCAAAAGCTCTGTCCGCTTACTCGGGTTCAACGGGCACATTGTGAAGAGGGATCGTCTCGACAATACGGACTCATATTCGCTGAACAATTTATCCCCCATCAGAGGTTGGCAGCGCCGTTGAAGGCAGAGGCGTATCACTTGACTGCTTGGTCCACCGCTCGCACGGATAAGTGCCGCCACAAATACGCTAGTGTCCAGGACGATTCGATTCACTTGCAGATGATAGCATATATGCTATCACGATCAAGTGCATTTATGGCCTGAACTGCGCGCAACAATTTTGCCGCTGAGATGCACCATGTCGCATAAGAAGGCGTCTGCGCCTCTTATCGCTCCCGATTCCCGTAACTCGATCAACAAAAAGGCCCTTGGAATGTATCCAAGGGCCTCAAATTGGGTGCAGGGGCTGGATTTGAA